>Ga0306924_10002528_pt1 | contig 17278 bp, 13 predicted proteins | sample sta12Can44000111_FD_203756 | JGI IMG/M metagenome (GOLD analysis project Ga0306924, IMG submission 203756) | Lab enrichment of tropical soil microbial communities from Luquillo Experimental Forest, Puerto Rico - statanox.12C.anox.44.000.111 (v2)... | ecosystem: Environmental > Terrestrial >... | reverse complement strand
GACCGTCGCGTCGACCGGGATGACCGACGCGAAGTGGATCGCGGATCACCTCCCGGGCGACGCGCGGCTGTCCGACGTCACGTCCGCATGGGCCACCCTCGGGCTGTGGGGACCGCGCGCGGGGGATGTCCTCGGCTCGGTGCAGTGGGATGGGGATGAGAGTCCGCCGCGTACGTTCGGAACATTCGCATTCATTGAAATCGGCGGGACAGTCGTTCTCGCCTCGAGGATCTCCTATGTGGGCGAGTTCGGCTGGGAGCTGTACGTGCCCGCGGAGCAGGCAGGGCAGTTGTGGGACCTGCTGTGGGCGGCGGGTCAGCCGCACGGGCTGGTGCCGGCCGGGATCGGGGTGTACGCGACGACGGCGCGGCTCGAGAAGGGTTACCGCGCCTACGGCGCGGAGCTCACTCCCGAGTACAACCTGGTCGAGGCCGGGCTGACGCGGCCCCGGGTCAAGCCGCAGGACTTCATCGGGAAAGCGGCCTACCTGGCGCAGCGGGAGGCGGGGCCCGCCGCGGTGCTCTGCACGCTGACCCTAGACTCCGCCGCGTCCGCGGACGGCACGCCGCGGTACATGCTCGGCGGGGAGCCGGTCCTGGCGCCGGACGGCTCCCGGCTGGTCGACGCCCTGGGACGGCCGTCGTATGTGACGTCCGCGGGGTCCGGGCCGTCGGTGGGCAAGCACCTGCTGATGGCATACCTGCCGCATCAGTTCGCGGCGCCGGGAGCCCCGCTGCTCGTGGAGTACATGGGCGAGCAGTATCCGGTGACGGTGGCGGGCTCCGGGGCGGTGTTCGACCCGTCCGGCTCACGGATGCGGTGAGGCCGCCGTGAAGATTCTCGTCTGCGTCAAGCGGGTGCCGACGGTCGGCGGGACGATCGCGGTCACGGCTGACGGGCTTTCCGTGGACACGCGGATGTCGGGGTTCACGATCAGCCCGCACGAGGAGTGCGGGGTCGAAGAGGCCGTGCGACTGTGCGAGCGGTTCGGCGGCTCGGTGACCGTGGCGTCGCTCGGGCCGCCCGAGGCGGAGGAACAGCTGCGATCGTGCCTCGCCCTGGGAGCTTCGTCCGCGGTGCTGCTCGAGACAGCCGGTGAGGAGTTCGGGGCCCGGCTGACAGCCAGCGCGCTGCACTCAGTGGCCGCCGCTGGCGGCTTCGACCTCGTCCTGCTCGGGAACGAGGCGGCCGATACCGGCGACTACCAGGTCGGCATCCGGCTGGCACACCTGCTCGGCTGGCCGGTGGCGACCGGGATCAAGGCGCTGACGGCGGACGCGGACTCAGCTTCGGTGCAAGCGCGGCGCGAGTACCAGGGTGTAGCCGAGACGTTCACGCTGCCTCTGCCCGCTGTGATCACCGTGAAGGAAGGGATCAACCTGCCGCGATACCCGTCGCTGCCGGGACGCCTGCGGGCGAAGCGGGCCGCGATCACGCGCGCGCCCGTTTCGTTCGTTCCCGACGCGGGCCTGCGGACGACGTCGCTGCGGGTGCCTGTGGCCGCACGCCGTCAGGCAACGGTGCTCGGCCACGGCGCGGACGCGGTGCCAGCGCTGGTCTCGGTGCTCGACGAGCTGGGGGTGCTGCCATGACGGTGTTCTGCCTGACCGAGATCGAGCCGGGCGGTGCGGTGGCGGACGCCTCGCTGCGTGCGCTGACCCTGGCCCGGGAGCTTTCCGGCGATGTCGCCGCCGTCGTCTTCGGAACTGCCCCGGCCCTGGGGGATCTCGCGGCCCACGGGGTGAGCGACGTGTACGCGGTGTCCGGGATCGAGGGCTACGCGCCGCAGGCGTGGGCTCGCGCGCTGGCGGGACTGCTCACCGAGGCGGAGGTGATCATCGCCGCCGCGACCGACCGGGGCAACGAGGTGCTCGCTCACCTTGGTGCCATCACCGGGCTGCCGATGGCGGCGAACTGCGCCGCCGTCTCGGCGGAGGCTGGGCCGGAATCGTACGCGATCGTCCGGCAGCGGTGGGCGGGGCTGCTGCTCGAGGAGGCCGTGCTCGAGGCACCGGTCGCGCTGCTAACGGTCGCCACGGACGCGGTGACGGCCACGATGGCCGACGTGCCTGGCGTATGCGCCGTCCATTCGGTGACGCCGTCATTGCGCGAGGGCGACCTGGTCGTCCGCGCCGCGGAGGCGCCGGCTGGAGCGGGCGGCGCGTCGCTGGCCACCGCGCGGGTGGTCGTCGGCGGCGGCCGCGGGGTCGGCAGCGCGGACGGGTTCGCCGCACTCGACGAACTGGCGTCGCTGCTCGGCGGCGTTGTCGGAGTCTCCCGGGTGGTCACCTCGGAGGGCTGGCGCCCGCACACCCAGCAGGTTGGCCAGACCGGTACCAAGATCACCCCGGACGTCTACCTGGCCTGTGGAATCAGCGGGGCCATCCAGCACATCGCGGGATGTTCGGGCGCGAAGCACATCATCGCCATCAACACCGACCCGGGTGCGCCGATGATCGCGCGCGCCGACTACGCGGTCATCGGCGACCTGCACGAGATAATCCCCGCCCTGGTCAAGGCGATCCGCGACCGCTCGTGATCCTCGCTCACGCCCGCTTACAGATACCCCCCCGGGTATCCGGTCAGTCAGGTTTCATGATCATGAAACATTTCCGCACTATAGTGATGAAAATCTTTCGCCAGAACAAAAATCTTCGCAATCATGCCCATACGACTGGGGTTATTTGTGTGCTAAATCCGAAATTTCGGATTTGATACCTCCCGCGCCGACGTCGCGCCTGTCCCGGGCTGCAGGCTAGGTCCCGCCGCGCTGTCCGCCGCGGCCACTATCGCTCTCCGTTGAGTCCATGGCCTTGTCCCGGGAGGAGTTCGCGGCGGGATAATCGTCCCGTGCGGTTTCACAGGGTGCGGGTGGTGCGGAAGGTGCCGCATCCTGGGCGCGGGTTTACCCAGGGGCTGATCGCCGAGGGTGAGACGGTCTGGGAGTCCACCGGGAACTACGGCGAGTCCTCGCTACGGCGGTACGAGTTCGGTGCGGCGGCGCCAGCCGCGCAAAAGCAGCTGCCGGCCGAGTTCTTCGGCGAAGGAATCTGCCGGGTCGGCGACAGCATCTGGCAGCTCACCTGGCGGGAGCGGGTAGCGCTGCGGTGGGACGCTGCGACGCTCGAACTGCGCGAGCAGGTCCGTTACAACCGCGAGGGGTGGGGGATGTGCGCGACGGACGGGGAGATCGTGACCAGCGACGGGACCAGCGAGCTTGTCCGGCGAGACCCCGCGACGCTGGCGCTGGAGGGCGTCGTCCACGTGCGCTGCCGGGGCAGCCGGGTCCGGGGACTGAACGACCTCGCCTGGGCCGGCGGGCTGGTCTGGGCGAACGTGGCGGGAACCGCGTATCTCGCCGGGATCGACCTTGCCACCGGCGAGGTCACCGACGTGGTGGACGCGCACGCGGCGGCCGAACGTCACTGGGCTGATCAGCAGGCCATCATGAACGGGATCGCCGCGCTCGCCCAGCCGGGCGAGTTCCTGCTCACCGGGAAGGGATGGCGGTCGATTCGCCAGGTACGGCTGGTCCCGGACCGGGATCGCGGTCACCGGGACGGGCTGCTCGCCGGCTTGTCAAGGTAGGCCGTCGCGTCCAGATGGGCCGCCGCGCCCAGATAGGCCGCAGCGGCCGGTCGGCGTAGCCGCCGTCGGCCAGTCCGGCCCATCGCTCGTACACGTTCCACGCGCCGGGGTCGCCGCACAGCACCCAGGACGCGCCCGCCGCGGCGAAGTACAGCGGCAGCATCAACAGGCCACCGGACCAGGCGTACTGCGTCGTGTGCCGTGCCTCGTGACGGAAGAGCGTGGAATCCGCGGGCAGCGAGTCCCGGCGGGTCACGATCACGTTGCCGAGGGTAAACGCCGGGACCGACGGCACTGGCAACCGGTAGCCAGTGCCGGCCAGGAGTCCGTCCGCGGTGCGCGATAGCCGGGCACGTCCCGCCACGGCCACACCCAGGCCGGCCAGCGTGGAGCCGTTGGCCACGTTGACCGCGAACCGCACGCGATGCCGCGCGCGCACGGTCAGGCTTGCCCGCCCAGTGACCCGTCCGGCGGACCGTACAGGGGCGGCTCATAGGTCGTCGTGCCGTACGACCCGTTCGCGTTCCCGTCGACGGTGCCGTTCGGCGAGCCGGTCCCGTCGCCCGTCCCGGTGCCGTCGCCCGACCCGTTCGGTGAGCCGGTCCCGGTCGTGTCGGCCGTGCCCTCCGCGGCGCCATCGGTGACACTGCTCGCCGACCCGTTGCCCGACGCGCCGTACCCGTCCGGGATGACCGAGCCGCTCACCAGCGCGGGAGCCACCGCGACCGGCAGCGGCAGCTGCGGCTTGTTGTGCTCGCGGTGTGCCCGCTGGGCAGCCAGGTGGTACTCGCGGAGAAGGGCGATGAACTCGTCGTCCGCGTACGGGGTGCCGTCCACCAGCGGGCCCGGTCGGCCCTCGAAGATGGCCGTGACGTCGTCGCCGCTGAACGTCTTGTGGGTCTCGAGCGCGTGCGCGACCGACAGCACGTACCGTTCGTTCTCGCGCAAGATCTGCTCGGCCTTGCCGAGCAGCGTGGACAGGTTGTCCTCGATCCGGTCGGCGAGCAGCCGCCGGGCCTGCGCCGTCGAGTCTTCCTTGCTTCCCTTCCCGTGGCCACCCGGCGCGCCGATCTGCATGCGCTGGCCCGCCGCGAGCGACGAGACCGTCGAGCCCATGCCGTAGTAGCCCTCCATCTGCGACGCGATCGAGGTGGCCGCCTCCAGGTCAGCGGACACTCCGGACGAGCTGTCGCTCTCGAAGTACAGGCGCTCGCCCGCCAGTGAGGCAAGGGCCGACAGGATGTCCGACTCGTATTCGCTGCGCCAGGTGGTGAACTGGTCCTCGGGAGGGATCCACGACACCATGCCGCCGGCGTTCGCGTGCTTCTCGATCGTGGCGAGGTCGATGTCCACGTGCTGGCGGGTCCGGTAGGTGACCACCGCGTGGCACGCCTCGTGGATGGCGATGGCGTGCCGCTCCCGCTCGATGTACTCGACGTCCTCGGGCGGGCCGAGTTCCTTGAGCTGCTTGGCACGGATGACGTCCGGCCAGGTGATCACGTCGCGACCGTCCCTGATCGCGATGATCAGCGCCTCGTTGACCAGGTCCTTGATGGTGGCGCCGGTCGCGTACGGGGTGATCACGGCGAGCTTGTCGATCTGCTCGGGTGTCAGCTCGTGCTGGACCTTGTCCAGGTACCCCTCGTAGGTGCGGACCCGGCCCGCCTTGGACGGGTAGCCGACCCGGTAGATGCGGTCGATGCGGCCGGGCCGCAGCAGCGCCTCGTCCAGCGCCGACGGCATGTTGGTCGCCATCATCACCAGGATGCGGTACTTGGGCGGGGGCTTGGGCCGCATGCCAAGCATGCGCCGCACGACGCGGTTCATGAAGCCGCGCGGCTTCTTCAGCCCGGACAGCTCGGTCAGCAGGGCCTGCAGCGTTCCCATGCCGCCGCCCCCGCCGCCGTTCATCCCGGCGCCCATGATCTGCGGGTTCCGCCGGACACCGGGCTCAGCGTCCGGGTCGGCTAGCGACGAGCACATCGCTTCCCTGGTCAGCCGCCACTGGCTGTCCCGCGACAGATACGAGAAGCCGTGGCAGCCCGTCGAGAATGCCACCGAAGCGCCGGCCACACCGCCCGGCTGGCCCCCCGTGACCATGCCGCGGTTGCCGAGCGAGTCCGCCTCGTCGAAGAAGACGATCACGCCGCCGTAGCGCAGCGAGAGCTTGCGCAGCTTCCGGAACAGGCCCTTGACCTTCAGGACGCCGACGCCGAAGAACATGTTGATGAACGCGCCCGGATCCACGAACACGTACGGCTTGCCGGTCTCGCCGGCGACCGCCTCGGCCATCAGCGTCTTCCCGGTACCCGGCGGTCCCCACAGCAGGAGGCCGCCCGGCACGTAGCCGCCCCGGTCCTCCACGACCTCCGGGTTCTCGAGGAAGATGATGTTCTCCTTCACCCGCTCGAGCACGTGGTCCTGGCCCCAGACATCGGAGAACCTGGTCTTGATGTCGTCCGGGTAGTAGACGTCCACGCCGCCCCGCGACAGGAACCAGAACAGCGCGGCGAACTGGGCGACCACGAACACGAGGCCGAACAGGATCTGGATCACGAACGGCAGCGAGTGCCACGCGATCGCGGGGATGCGCAGCAGAGCCAGCAGCGGCCCGGTGTGGATGATCTTGCCGCTAACGATCGCGATGACGACGATGACGACCATCCAGCGGAGGAGCCGGCCGAAGCGGAACCGCGTCCACGCCGAGAACCTGCGGTGGGTAAACCGCTCCCAGCCCCCCCAGACCTTGTTCACCCAGAACTGGTTGTAAGCACCCCAGTGCTCGCTGATCAGGAGGTGGATCTGGTGGATCACCTCAAGGCCCGCCAGGACGAAGACCCAGGAGGCCGAGGTTACCTCGATGCGCACCGCGTCGACGAACCCGACGAGGGGGTCGTCCGCCATGACCGACCAGACCAGGACCAGCCAGAGAATCCCCAGCAGCAGCAGCCACTTGATCCGGTCCCACAACTGGAGTGGCTTGCGCGTCAGGCTGTCTTCTTCTCTGGGCCGGCCGCCTTCGTAGGTGAGTCCCTGCGCTGGCCGCTTGGCCTTCTTCATGTCGGGCTCCCGACGGTAAATGAGGACATGACGGTGTTTATTTTGTCCTGGTTCTGGCTGTAACAAGAGTTCGTGCAGTGCACCATGAGGAAGTAGACGACGGTCTGATCGGCGTTGGTCAGCACGTCTTCATCGAAGGTATCCGCGACCCCGGTCGGGAACGTGTACTGGAACGTCTCCCGTACCCCGTGGACACCCTGCTTGCCCCTGACCGTGTCATCCCGCAGCTGCTTGAAGTTGGTGAGCGGGAAGCCGTTGGCCGCATCGGCCTGGCGGGTGTTCGAGGTCACCGGCAGCATGAAGTCGCGCATCATGTTGTACGACAGTTCATTGCTCACCGACGCGGAGAGCGTCCCGACCTCGGCGAACACGAACGGCTGCCCGACGTCGGGCGCGAGGAAATGAGTGGCCGACGGCGCTGTCCCGGCATCGAACGCGGTCGACCAGACGCCCGCCCCCGAGCCGCCCGCGGCCTGCAGCGCGGCGTTCAGCGACTGCTGCGATATCGCGTGCCAGCTGTAAGGAACTTTGTAATAAGCCCCCGCACCAGTGTCCGCGACATAGGTGTACTGGGGGGCGCCGCAAGCGCTCAGCCCGATGGCGAGAGCAGCCGCGAGGAGGACTGTCAACCCCCCGACGAGGCCTCTTGTTGAGCGGAAGGCCCAATTCGTCACAAGGGTGACCTCCACACTTTGCTTCTCTTGACAAGTATGCCGCTTCATATCGATTCGGTATAGGTCAGGGCACTGAACGGACGCGGGTGACTGTCACGGCCGCGCTGATTGTCACAAGGCTGGCGAGCGCGAACAGTGCTGGATAGCTGTTCATCAATCCCAGCACTACCCCCGCGACGAGCGGCGCCACCACGAGGGGCAGGCTGTACGCGATGTTGATCAAGCCGAGGTCCTTAGCCCGGTCGGAGGCGGTGGGGAGCACCTGGGTGAGCAGCGCCGGTGCCGCCGCCCAGTACGTGCCATACCCGGCGCCCAGCAGCGGCGCCGCTACCAGGGCCAGGTGCCAGGTGGGCGATGCCGCCAGTATGGCCGCGGCGAGTGCCATGATAGCCGCCGAACCAATGATGAAAGGCTTACGCCGTCCCGACCGGTCCGACAGCGTCCCGCAGACCGCCGCGGCGGTCAGCAGCGCGACCGCGTACAGCGCCATCAAGATGAGCAGTCCGGTCTGCGGATCGTGGTAGTGCGCTCCGTCGGCGAGAAAGTACAGCAGGTAAAGCGTGCCCAAGTCGTTGCCGAGATTGACCATGAAATGCGTCAGCCAGCCCCAGCCGAAGTCGGGGTACCGCCGGGGCGATACCCACAGCCGCCGCAGTGCGGTCTTGACCGGCAGTTCCGGCCTGAACTCGGCGGGCAGCGGTTCGTCCGGCGTGCGGAACACGAACAGGCTGGCACACGCGACGAGGATCACCGCGCAGGCCGCGTAGCCCGCCGTCATCCGGGTAATCAGCACGGTCACGATGAACGCGCCGAGCACCGTCCCGAGCATCTGGCTGATTCCGATGAGCGCGCCAAGGGTGCCGCGCTGGTTCGCCGGCACCCGGTCCGGCAGCGCCGCGGTGAGCGTGGCCAGCATGCCGCCGAGCCCGAGTTCCGCGATGAACCAGCCGACCGCCATCACCCAGATGGCGGGGGCGGCGGCGACCACGGCGATGCCGAACGCCCCGGTCAGCGCGCACATGAGCGTCCACGGGTGACGGCGGCCCCGCGGTGACGTCGTCCGGTCCGACAGGGCGCCGACGACGGGGTTCGCCAGCAGCGAGGCGATGGCGCCCACGCCCATCACCACGGAAAGGAGCACGGCGTCCGCTCCGCTGGGGACGCCGCCGCTCTTTATGACGTGGTGGTTCAGCGAAGCGACCTGCTCGGGCAGCAGCACCTGGATCGGCGCGTAGATCGCCAGCCACAGCCCGATGTTGGCCAGGAACAGCAGCGTTATCCAGTTCGGCCTGACCGGTCTTACCGGTTCCGCGAGCGCGGCCGGCAGCGCGGTTTCGGTGCTGGCCGCGAGGGCCTCATCCAAAGCACTGTCCTTCCCCGCGGTAGGTGGGAGTGGCTGGCGTATCGACCCGGTCCGGGTCGATCAGGTGGTACTCGGTAAGGCGCTCGGCGAGTTCGCCGGCCTTGGCGTGCCGCATCCACACCCGGTCGCCGGGGCGGAGCCGGTCCGCCGCGGCCCCTACCACCGGCGTCTGAACCTCGCCCGCGCCTTCGTTGCGGTTCAGCCGCAGGCCCGCGGGGAGGAACGGGCTCGGCAGCCGGTCCGGCGTCCCGGTCCCAGACGCAACGTAGCCGCCGCTGAACAAGGTGGCGATGCCCGGCGCGGGCCGCCGCACCACCGGCAGCGCGTACACCAGGGCCGGCCTGGGCCGGAACTTGCGGTACGCGTCGAACAGCGTGGGTCCCATCAGGCCCGATCCGGCGGCGAGCTCGGTGACCGACGTGTCCGCCGAGGTGGCTTCGAGCGAACCGGTGCCGCCCCCGTTGACGAACTCGAGGTCGGTGAGGGCACGGATCCGGCGGACGGTCTCGGTGCGCCGCTCCCGCAGTTCCGGAACCGAGCGGGACTGGATGAACCGGATGACCGCGGCGCGCACCGGATGGCCGGGCGGGGCGTCGCCGAGACCGGCGACCTGCCCCTCGTAACCCATCACACCGGTTAGTACGAATCCGGGCCGCTTAAGGATTGTCTCGGCGAACAGCGCCGCCTGCTCCGGGGTGCGCAGCGGGGACCGCCAGGTCCCGATCTGCAGCACCGGCCCGCGAGACAGCGGACGCCAGGAGACGTCGAGTTCCAGGCACACCCTGAGCTCCGGATGGCCGTCGCCGAGGGTGGCGTCGATGAAGTCGAGGTGCTCGGCCGAGTCGATGGTGATCGTGATGTGCTGCCGCGCCGCGGCGTCCGCGGCGAGCGCGCGCAGTCCCGCGCGATCCACGGTCGGGTAGGCGACCAGCAGGTTGTCGCTGGTGCCTGCCGCGTGCAGCCACAGCGCCTCGGCTAGCGAGTAGCACATCACGCCCCGGTATCCTGGCCGCGCGAGGACGCGCTCGATCAGGTACCGGCAGCGCAGCGACTTGCTCGCCACCCTGATGGGCAGGCCGCCAGCACGTCGTACCAGGTCGCGCGCGTTGGCGTCGAAGGTGGCGAGATCGACCACCGCGAACGGCGGATCCAGCTGAGCGGTCGCCCGCTCATACAGATCCTGACCGCTCAGGGGTCTCGCGAGAATGCCGGACATGGTGGAACACTAACCGCTGTCCGGGATAATTCAGACCAGTGGGATGGAAACAGTCAATGACCTGGCGGAACTGGGCCGGTACGGTGACCGCGGAGCCGGCCCGCTGGTACTGGCCCCGGACGGTGGAGGCCATCGCGGCCGCGGTCAAGGAAGCGACCTCGGCCGGGCTGACCGTCCGGGCGCTCGGCAGCGGGCACTCGTTCACCCCGGCGGGAGCGACGTCGGGCGCCGCGCTGGACCTGTCCGGCTGGACCGGGATCGTATCCGCTGACACGCAGACGGGGCTCGTCACTGTCCGCTCGGGCACGACGATCCGCGCGCTCAACGCCGCGCTGGACACGCTCGGCCTGGCGCTGCCGAACCTAGGAGACATCGACGCTCAGACGATCTCCGGGGCGATCTCCACAGGGACGCACGGCACCGGCGCCCGGCTCGGCGGCATCGCCACCGCGGTAGCCGCTCTCGAGATCGTGCTCGCCGACGGATCGGTCGTGTCCTGCTCGCCGCGGGAGCGGCCGGAACTGTTCGCCGCCGCGACCATTGGCGTCGGCGCTCTCGGCGTCATCTCGACCATGACGCTGGCTTGCGTTCCGGCGTTCACCCTCACGGCGGACGAGCGCCCGCTGCCGCTCGCCGAGGTCACCGCGCGATTCGCCGAGTTCGCGGCGGATAACGATCACTTCGAGTTCTACTGGTTCCCCTACGGCCGCAACGCCCTGGTCAAGCGGAATAATAGGGTCAAGGACCAAGGCTCCCCGCCTGCTTTGCCGGCCTGGCGGCGGTACTGGGAGTACGAGGTGATGGAGAACGCGGCGTTCGGCACGCTGTGCCGGACGGGCCGCGCGATGCCGGGCCTGATCAAGCCGCTTAACCGGCTGGCCGCCGCCACGCTCTCGAAACGCTCGTATTCGGATACCTCGCACCGGGTGTTCGTGACGTCGCGCCGGGTGCGGTTCGTCGAGTCGGAGTACGCAGTGCCCCACGACTCCGTTCTCGACGTGCTGGCCGAACTGCGCGCCAAGGTGCCGCGGCTCGCCCACCCGGTGATGTTCCCCGTCGAGGTCAGGGTCGCCGCCGCCGACGACATATGGCTATCCACGGCCTACGGGCGGGACAGCGCGTACATAGCGATCCATCAGTACGTCGGGCTGCCCTATCGGGACTATTTCGGGCTCTTCGAGTCGATCGCGGCCACGGTGGGCGGGCGCCCGCACTGGGGGAAGATGCACACCCTGGACGCCAGCCGTCTCGGCGCGCTCTACCCCCGCTTCGCCGATTTCCACCGGGTCCGCGACGAGACGGACCCGGAGCGCCGGTTCGCCAACCCCTACCTGGAGCAGGTATTCGGCCCCTGACCGGTCATGGCCCGTACTTGCGAATGATCTGAGCCAGCCGGGCCAGCTCGACGTGATTGTGGGTAGTTAACCGATCACGGAACGAGGTTCGCATGACGGTCGATGGCGGGGCCTGGTCACGGACGTCCCTTGGCTCGCTGGAGGCTTACCGGATCACCGAGATCCCGCGCCGCCGCGACGACATAGAACCAAAGCAACGCGTCGCGGCGCTCATGGCCGCCTATCACGCCGGCATCGCCGGGCAGCAGGCGGGCACGGTCGCGTTCGGGTGGGTCAGGACGGCCGCGGGCGGGCCAGTCCATGTCATCGCCGCGGGTGACGCGCTGGCCGGCGGCGCCGGGCGTGCCGAGGGCGACGTGCTGCTCGCCCTGCCCGGCGGTGCGCGCGCCGGCACGCTCAAAGCCGGTGAGCTCGCCGGCCTGCTCGGCCAGCTCGGCTGCTGGCGGGAGATCGCCGTCATCAGCGACGGCCTGCTCGCGCCGGCCGGCGAATCCCGGCACAGCGACCACGCGGGGGCGCATGCCACGCTGTCGCTCGACGAGGGCCTGCTGGGGAGCTGGACCGGCCCGTTCGGCTGGATGGTTATCGCTGAACCCCTGCGGCCGGCCGAACTTCGGACGCTAGCCGACGAGGTGGGCCGCCAGCAGCACGTGGCGGAGGGAGCGGCGGACCGGTTCCCGGAACGGGCCGTGGCGGCGCGCCGCCTGAAGGAGCGGCACGCGGAGCTGAACCGGGGCCTTTCCGCCGGGTTCTGGCGGATCACCGTCGCGGCCGGCGGCAGCGACGCGCGGAGTGCGGCGCGGGTGGCCGGGCTGTTCTGCGCCTCCGCGGCCCTGGACGGGCTGCCGTACGCGCTGAGCCCCGTGTCCCCGGCGCGGCCCTCGCCTTGCCAGGGGTCCACCGAGCTGCTGGCCGCGCTCGCGCGGCCGCCGGAGTCGGAGGTGCCGGGGGTCCGCCTGGCGCTCCGCCCCGACTTCGACGTCACCCCGGAGCCGAGTACCGACCAGACCGGCATCCAGCTTGGCGAGATCCTCGACAGGCACCTCATGCCGGCGGGCCGGTTCGCCCTGGCCCGGGACTCGCTGAACAGGCACGTCTTCGTGTGCGGGGCGACCGGGGCCGGCAAGTCTCAGACCGTCCGGTCCCTGCTCGAAGCCGCCACCAGGCAGAACATACCCTGGCTCGTCATCGAGCCCGCCAAGGCCGAATACCGCCTCATGGCCAGCCGGATGCCCGGGGCGCAGGTCATCACGATCCGGCCAGGCGAACCCGACGCGATAGCCGCCGGGCTGAACCCGCTGGAACCCGCCACTGGCGAAGGGGGTGACCACTTTCCGCTGCAGACGCACGCGGACCTGGTCAAGGCGCTGTTCATCGCGTCCTTCCGGTCCGAGGAGCCGTTTCCCCAGGTGCTTAGCGCCGCTCTCACCCGCGTGTACGAGGAGGCGGGCTGGGATCTCGCCCTGAGCGAGCCGGCGAACGGCGAAGCCGCCTACCCCACCCTGACTGACCTGCAGCGCGCCGCGGAGCACGTGGTCACCGAGATCGGCTACAGCCAGCGGATCACCGACGACGTGCTCGGCTTCATCAGGGTCCGGCTGGCGAGCCTGCGGCAAGGCACCACGGGCCGCTTTCTCGAGGGCGGGCATCCTCTCGATTTCGGCAAGCTGCTGCGCCAGAACGTCGTCCTGGAGATCGAGGACGTCGGAGACGACGCGGACAAGGCCTTTCTCATGGGCACTGTGCTCATCCGCCTAGCCGAACACCTCCGGCTGGCGCACCGGACCACTGGCGGGAATCCGGCGGGTCTGAAGCACCTGACCGTCGTGGAAGAAGCCCACCGGCTGCTCCGCCGGGCGGAGGCGGATAGCTACGCCGTCGAGATGTTCGCCGGGCTGCTCGCGGAAACACGCGCCTATGGCGAGGGCCTGGTCATCGCCGAGCAGATCCCCGCCCGCCTCGTTCCCGACGTCATCAAGAACACGGCCGTGAAGATCACCCACCGGCTGCCCGCCGCCGATGACCGCGACGCGGTCGGCGCGACGATGAACGCTACCCCGTCCCAGTCCCGCTACCTGGTCACGCTCGCCCCCGGAGAGGCGGCCGTCTTCTCCGACGGCATGGACTTCCCCATCTTGGTGAAGGTCGAAGATGGCACCGAACGGGAGGTGGCGTCTGTCCCGCGTACACGCGATGCCCGGGCCGTGGTGCGCCCGCGGTCGGCCACCTGCGGCGCGGAGTGCGCGGTCCGTCCGTGCACGCTGCGGGACATGCGCGCCGCACGCCGCGCGCTTGATGAGTTCCCCTGGGTCCGCCTGTGGGCGGAGCTCACCGTGCTCGCGCACCTGACGGGATGGCCGATGCCGGTGCCCAAGCCGGCGGTCCTCGCGAGGCTCAGGGAACTGCCGGCCCGGGTGAGCCAGTGCGCCACCTCGCACGCGGCCGACGCGGCGGTCGCCGCGCGGCCGGGCGTGCCGGAGCCGGGCGCGCTGGCCGCGCACGCACACGCGGCGATCCGCGCCCGGGCCGACCGTAACCAGTGGCTATGTCCGCAGGACGAGCCGCGGTGGCTGCTGCCCGGCCCGGTGACGGAGGCGATGGCCTTCGGCGTGGCCCGCCCGTCGGCGATCGAGCGGGCCGGGCCGCTGGCCACGCTGCTCGGCGAGTTCATCGACTGCCGGTGGCCTGTCCAGTACCTGGACCGGCCGGCGGCTTAGGAGCTCGGCGGCTGTGCGGGCACCGGCATCATCTTCGTCGCCCCTCCAGGGAAGCCGAACGATGCCCGGCCCGCCTTGACCGCGGTCACGTCGACGACGCTGGCCGCGGTCGCCGTCGAGCCGCTGACGGTCGCGGTCACGAAGACCGTGTCGCCCTTCTTCACCGACGCGATTCCCGGCGCCTCCGCGGTCACCACGGTCTTGCTTGTCACCGTGTAGGTGGCGGTGAACCCGTCGGCGCTCTTCACCGTGACCGATCCGGTGCTCACCGCGGTGACCGTGCCGTCCTGTACGTCGACGGTCTGATAGCCGCCGCCGGACTTGGGGACGGTGAGCTGGCCGTGCACCACGCCGCCGCCGAGCGGGCCGAGCCCTAGCGGGCCGAAAACGCGGCCGGGACCACCCGCGAACGAGCGCCAGCCGTGGCCGGATCCCGGCGGGCCGCTGGCGGATGGGCTGGGCGTGGCGGACGGCGAGGACGCCGCGAGTGCGGCGGTATCGGCGGCCTTGGCGGTCAGCGAGTGCGTGGCGGCGTACCCGATCCCTCCGCCGCCGGCTAGTGCCACCACCGCCACGCCCGCGATCGCGACCGGCCGTCCCGGCCGCCAGCGCGGCCGGCGCGGCGGGTTCATCGTGATCATGTCCGAGCCGGGATCCTCATCCGGCTGGAACGGCTCATAGGGCTCCATCTGATCACGATGACGGTCGTAGTTTAGGGAAACCTGAGGTTTTCCACAGAGTTGCGCACAGTGGTGCGCACAGGGTTATCCCCGGTCGGCCTGGTTGCAGCGTCAGGTCTGCGGCTGCAGTACGGGCGGGCTGACGTCGGCGGACGCCTCGCTCGGCTGTGCTCCCCAGCGGCCGGTTATGCACAGCCAGACCAGCCCGAGCGCGGTGAGCAGGCGGACGCTCGACGTTATCCAGTCGCCCTGGAAGAGCTGGACGTGCTGCAGCCATACATACTGCGGCAGTGAGGCGGCCTCCATGTAGGTGATCGCGCCAAAGCACAGCCTGATGAGGACCAGGGCGTCGAGCCGTGACCGCGGGTAGAGCGCGAGCAGCCCGATGATCATGACGTCATACCACGGGCGCTGGTACGGCCAGAAGAAGACCCAGGCAAGGCTCAGCGCGAGCGCCGGGGTCACTCCGGGGTACCCGGGAACGAGGTCCGGCAGCCGGAAGAACACTAGCAGCGCGACCGCAACGCACACGATCAGCGCCACCGTGGCCAGGTGGGCCGGCGTGTGGTCCGCGCCCAGGCCGCCCGCGATCCCGAACGGGCGGTAGAACACCTGGTAGAGGTTGTCCCACGTGATCTGGTTGCCCCGCTGGAACAGCACGCTGACCGCCGGCGTCCCGGCGACCAGGTACGACGGGATGACCACGGCTGCCCAGCCGCCGAGCATGGACGCGATCCCGGCCGGTGACCGGCGCAGCGCCCACAGCGCGCCCACGGCAAACAGCGCGTAGGGCGACTTGATGGCGGCGGCGGCGCCGGTCAGCGCCCCGGCCGCGACGCAGCGCAGCAGCGTCGGCCTCTTATCAGCGGGAACGAAGCGCAGCACGACGAGCCCGGCGAGGCCGAATGCGATGGCAAGCCCGTCGATGTGCCCGCTGGCCACGATCTCCCACAGCACCAAGGGGTTGACTGACCAGAGCAGATGGGCGCGCAGTCGCATGGCGGGCTTGTCGCGGAGTACCCGGTCGAGAAGCAGCACCACAAAGCCGAACGCGATGGCGACCCATAGCTTGAGCCAGAACGTGATCGTGGCCAGGCTGGAGCCGCCAAGCTCCGCCGAAACCCATTCCTCCGCGGTGGCCAGCGGGCCGTAGTCCGAGAGCGAGTGCTGCCAGGTGGCGGGGCTGTTCACCGCCAGCTTGTCGCCTAGCAGCGCCATCTGCTTGGGCGTGTCCACGTACGGGCTGTGGCCGAGGACCACCATGTTGCCGTCGATCGCGTACGACTGCGTGTCAGTGCTGCCGCCCGGCGGCAGCACCGCGAAGGCGGCGACGGCGATGAAGGAGGCGGCGAGCAGCGGCCGCACCCGCGGCCGGGCGCCGCGCGCGACGGCGATCAGGCCCGCGCCGACGCCGACGGTGCCGACGACAGCGGCGCCCCACATGGCGAACAGCACGACATCGTTCGGCAGCCCGAGCGACACCCACCAGGGCGGGCCGCCGGAGGTGTGCGTCATAGCGGGCACGCTAATAGACGGTCCCGCGACGGAAATCACAATCATCACGAGAAGCGAAACGGTGATGCAGGCCGCCGCGGTCCAGACGAACCCCCGGTTTTTGCCGGCAGCCCGTGTGTTCCGGTCACTCACGGTATTCACTCCGCAGATGGGTTAGTCCACGTGCCGGCAGGTGTTTTGGCTTGTGACCCTGCTGACGGACAGACCGTACCCGATGGCGCCTTCAGAATGAGTTAAGGCGCCGACGGATACCGGTTAACCCGTGACCTCGTGATCGAGCCGGAGCTGGGTGAGGAGCTGACTGCGGAGGGAACTCGCGTCATCCGCGTCCACCGTCATGACCCGCCCGGTTCCGAGGTCCTCGCGTCGCAGCACCGAGCCTGTCCGGGTGGCCCACCAGCGCCCCGCATTGCTGCGCCAGACGTGCCACCCGGGGAATTCGGCCTCAAGCTCCGCGAGCTGTTCGTCCCACCCAGCCATGACGTTCCTCCCCGGAGTGGGACTTCGGACTCAGTATTCAAAATGAATGTGCATCCGCAAGGTGTCAAGAGACCACCCGCGGTGCCTGGATCACCGGCCGGGCGCGGAAACCCGGCCGTTCACTCCGGCATCTGTGGAGCTTCCGGAGCCGTCGCCCGCCGGGCTCGTCGCGGTGGTTCCTGCGGCGGCCTCTTCCTCGGTGTCGGCCGCCATCGCCGTCCGGTACCGCTGGCGGATGATCACCGCCACGGCGCCGCCCGCCGCGAGCACGGCCGCGACGAGGAAGGACCAGGTAAGTGGCGAGGAAGTGCGCTTCTGGGGCGTCTCTTCTTCCACCCTGATCTGCCGGGCAGCGGTCCGCAGCGCCTCGGAGACCTTGGGCGCCAGGGTGCTGGTGGTGTAGTCAGCGGCGGTCTCGAGCCGTGGAGCCGTCCAGCTCCGCGCATTGTAGATGCCCTTGCTCGCACCCGCCGCCGCCACCTGGGCGGCGTTGCTGACCTCTTGTGCCGCGGTCTGCGCCGCCGCGGCGGCGGTCTGCGCGGCGGCTTGCGCGGCAGCCGCCGCGTTCTGGGCGGCAGTTGCGGCGGTCGCGCTGGCCTCCTTCGCGCGTTCGGCTACGAGTTCTGCGGT
>Ga0306924_10002524_pt1 | contig 17282 bp, 12 predicted proteins | sample sta12Can44000111_FD_203756 | JGI IMG/M metagenome (GOLD analysis project Ga0306924, IMG submission 203756) | Lab enrichment of tropical soil microbial communities from Luquillo Experimental Forest, Puerto Rico - statanox.12C.anox.44.000.111 (v2)... | ecosystem: Environmental > Terrestrial >... | reverse complement strand
GACCTGCTGGAGAACCCAGGTGTACCACGTCTGTTGGGTCTGCATCCCGCTTCACCCGTCCCGCAACCGTTTCAACCCGCCCCGGTTTGAACCGGGGGAAAAGAAGGGGGCCGGCGGTGTCGGCCCCGCCGGCCCCCCCAGGCACCGAGGAGCGGTGTCCCTCGTAAGGTTTGGTCGCGTCAGCCCTTTTTCTTGCCCTGCTGGGGCATTTGCACCTGCCTGACCGTCTCGTCATCCTCCCCGTTCTTCGGCTTCGCGGCCGGGGTGCCTTCAGCGATGCCCGTACCGGCTTGCCCCTGCTGCTGGCCGCCCTGCAGTTTCGCGGCTTCCGCCTGCTTCTGCTGTTCGGCCTTCTTCGCCGCGTCGGCGTCGGCCTTTTCCTTGTGGTCCTGCTGTTCCTTCTTCATCCGGTCGAGGTCTTTCATCGACTGGGCGATTTCCAGCTCTTTCGCCCGGATGACGTCGGCCTCCCGCTGGGCGTCACCCAGGGCGAGCTGGTCTTCGGGGGGCAGCGGCTTTAGGCCCTCGTGGGAGCCGTAGACGGTGCCGTTGTGAACGACCGAACCGCCGCCGGCGATGACCGCCTGCATCTCGGCGTAGCTCATGGTTGCTGCCATTGGGGAAACCTCTCGACGGGGAAGCGTTCCAGGGTGTCGGGCTAGTGCGGGGGCGGCCGGGATCGTTAAGCGGCCGGCCCCCGCACCGTTAGTAGTAGCTGACCGTAACCGCCGGGCTGTTGTTGACTTGACCGGCGACGATGCCGTTTGCGGCCGGCATGTCCCAGGAATACAGGGTACCCACCGCCGCACTCGCCGGGATGGCCCCGATGACGGTGCCTGAGGCGGCCGAAGCGTTGTCGTAGAAGCTCATGGCGGCCGTCCCGACGGTTGTCACCAGCACACGGCACAACCGGCCGGCCGATGCCTTGACCACGACGGCCGCGGTGCCCACGCCGGCGGCCACCGCCGCCGTTGACTTGCCGCCGGCCGAGGAAAACTGTTCGCCCCCGGCCCCAACCTGCGCCGCCGCGGTCGCGATGACGCTGGAGAGCGGCACGAACAGGCCGGTAATTCGTAGGGTCACGGAGCCGGACGAAAGGGCGGTCGGGTTGACCCGGTACTGCCAGAAGAGGTTTTGCGTGGCCCAGCTGGTCGTCGTGTTGTTCGACGGGTTGAGGCTGCTCGTGGGGGCGCCGCCACCCAACGGGGTCGCCTGGACGTTGCTCCAGTTGGTGCCGTCGTTCGAGCCTTGCAGGACGTTCGTGCTGCCCGCGAAGGTCGGCCCCACCACGTCGATCTGGAGGGTGATTTCCCCGGGCTGTGAAACGTACACGCACGGGGTCAAGGCGGAGGGGGTGACTACCGTTGAAACCTGGCTCATCGTCTGCACTCCCTAAGAATCGACCCCGCCTTCGGCCGTCCGTGGCCCTTCCCTGCCGCTCTGGCGAAAAATTTTGGTTAGCTGAACGTGCCCACCGTCAACACCGCCGTCGCCTCGGGCACGTGCTTCCGCGGGAAGCCACGGGCCACCGCCCACGCCGTCACGTCCGGCGGGTTCAGGTCGCTCCGGCTCGTGTAGTAGCCGATCGGCCCGTATTCCTCGCGGGCCAGCCCCGCCGGAACGTTCTGGGTCAGTCCGCCGACCATGCTCTCGGTGACGATGCCGTTGGCAAAATCCATGACGTTGCCGTCGTTGTCGTCTTGCGTCTGCGAGAAAAGCACCTTGTTCGCGGGCAGGACCCGGGTGCGGGTTTTCGTGCCGTCCGGGGCCCGTTCCCAGTAAGCCCCGTCGTAAAGCTCGACTTCCATGTCAAGTAAGCGGCCCATCATGCGGGCCATGGTCGGCTGGTCGTGGGTGGAAAGCGTACCCTGGGAGGCGTCGAAACCCAAAACGATCTTCGCCTTGTTGGCGAATTCGGTGGTGGCGACCGCGAACCGGAACGCCTTGCTGCTCATCGTCACGCGGTCGTAACGGATGCCGTAGTTGTCCGGCGCGACCTCGTTGGCCACCACGAGGATGTCCGAAATGGGCGTTGCACTGGCGTTCGGGTTGATGCCGTCAACCGACCATTGATTCGTACTCGTGACCTTGAGGTTCGACGGCATACCCCACGTGGCACCGATCATCTGAATGCCGAGCCGCTGGTAGTTAAGGCCGTCACACTGCATGGCACAGATGAGCATGTTCATCCGTTGCCTGACGCCCATGATGAGGTTTTCGGCCAAGGCGTTGTTCCACGCCTCCATGTAATCGTTGTCACTGGGGAGCAAGGCCCCCATCTGCATCCGGTTCAGGCGGTTGATGATCGTCTGCGAGAGCCGCTGGCCGAGCTTCAAATTCGGGATCTGGGTCGTCACCAGCTCGAGCTTCTGGCTTTCGTAGACGGCCGCCTCTTGATCGTCCGCGATGATATCCGCGGCCAGAATGCGCCCGGTGAACCGACCGACGATTTCGTCATCGAAGGCGTTGACGACCGGGACCCGGTTCAGAAAGATCAAGGGCTGCGTCGTGTCCAAACGCCCGGCAAGCGTCTGGATGATCATCTTGAAGCGGGCTGAGGATAGCCACCGCCAGCCTTCGAGAATCGCCATCGTCAACCCTCTTCAAATGACCCTTGGTACCGACCGCTTTCAGACGGCCCGGGACGGGCTTAACTCTTCACGAGGAACGCGCCGGGGATCACCGGCAGCAAGGCACTCCAGAGCGGGCCGGAAACCAGCGAAGCCGCCACCGTGTTCGCAAGGATGCGGTCCTTCCACATCATGCCGCCCTGGATGACGGCCGGGTGGTTCGAGTGAAAGTCCATCTCCCGGACGGACGCGTTGAGGATGTAGGTGTCCTCGCGGGAGAGCGTGGCCCGGCCGTCCGTGGCGTTGGGGTCGTAAGGGCCCCAGTTGCCCGGCGTGGCGGTCGGGGCCGCCGCGGTGACCGTGATCCCCGGCGAGCTACCGCCGGTGAACGACGTCGAGGCGGTCATGGTGGCCACGGTGCTGCCGACAAAGATCCCCTGGAAAGTGACCCCGTAAGGCCCGGTCGCCGGTCCCGAGCCGAACACGTTGCCCTGGCCGATGTTCCCCAGGGCCGCCAGGGCGTTCATAACGTCCGTGCCCGTGGCGTTCCAGGCGAGCGGGGCCGTGGTCATGGAAACCGACGTGAGCGGGTTGACGACCGTGAGCGTGAACGTGCCGCCCGTGGGGCTGCCGGTGATCGTGACCGTTTGCGTGTTCAGCGGGTTCTCGCGGGTGAGCACCTGGCCGTACCGAAGGTACTTCTCACCGTTGGGGCAAAAGAAGCCGTCTTCAAGATAGGTGTCCGCGGAGACGGCCACCACCACCGACCAATCGACCGTAACCCCGCCGACCTTGCAGACAGGGTTTGCGTCGGCGGAAACCTGGATGGAGGCGCCTACCTGGTCGAGAACCTGACGGCCGTAGCTGCTGCCCATGTCAATCCCCTGTCAGTGGTCTGCCGTCCCGTGCCCGCGGGGTCTGCCCGCCTGGAAAACTTTGGTCAATTCCGCCGCACCCGGTCCTTGCGGTCCTCACGCCGGATCTGGGCGTTCCGCCGTTCCACGTACTCTTCCACCGCCTTGCGGTCCGCGGCGTAGGGGTCCGCACCGCCCTGTCCGGCGGCGAAGGCCCCCGGCGTGGTCGCCTGGTTCGGCAGCGCCTGGTAGGCGTTGTGCGGGCTAAGGAGTTCTTCCCGCAGCTGGTGCTGCGGCTGGCCCGCGTAGTGGGACCGTAGGGCGTCAACCCGGGTGCCGACCCGCTCCCGACCGCCCTCGTCGGCAAAGGTCACGGTGCCGCCGGCCTTGCGGTCGTCCTCGCAGGCCCGCACGTACTCCAGCTCGATCGACCGCCGCTTAGCCGGCAACGCCCGGTTGTCCTGGATCACCTGGGAGGCGAACAACGCCGCCTCGGTCTGCCACCGCAGCCGTTCGCCGGCTTCGTTTCGTGTCCGCTCGGCCGCCAGCTGGCGTTCCAGCTCGGCCACGCGGGGGTCGGGTCCGCCGCCGAAAGCCGCCGTGCCGCCGGCCGCCTGGAAGGCCGCTAAGGCGTCCGGGTGCGGCGTGCCGTCCGCGTTCATCACCGCGTACTGGCCCGGCCGGTACTCCCGGTAGTGCGGCATCTGCTCCACCGAGGTCATGTACTCTTGCCCCGGCCGCCAAACCTTGTTCTTGCCGAGGTTGTCCTTGTAGATCGCACAGGCCGCCCCGCTGCCCAAGGTCAGGTCGTGGATCTGCTGGACCGTGTTCTGTTCGTGGGCGGCGTGGAAATTGGCGTGCAGCGGGGAGGCGTTGCCCTTCTCGGAAGCCTTCAGGAGCGGCGCGTGGGACTCGCTGCAACAGGCCCCGTGAACGGCCGTCATGTCGTGGATGTACTGAAGGAGCTTCTGGCCGTGGGGCGTCTTTTTGGACGTGTCCATCTTGCCGTTGCCGTTGCCGGATTCCCGGCCGCCGGTCCTGGACTCGACGCCGGTAGCATCCTGAGCGTCGGCCGCCGCCTTGTCGCCTTCCGCCTTGGCGAAGGCGGCACTCATCGCGGCGTCATCGACCCGGGGCGTCCGCACGATGCCGACCTTCACAAGCCGCTTGGTGCCGCGGTCCCAGCGGGCCGAGAGCGGGATCGGTTGGCCGGGGAACAAGCCGTCCAGCCAGGACGGAACCTCAACCTCGCCGCCGAATTCGCTGTAGTCGGCCGAAGGCGTGAGCTTCGTAACCTTGCCGAGCTTGCCGTCAAGGACGCTCGGTGCGTGTTCCATCTCGAGCGGCACCGGTTCCTTGAAGTCCGCGACCGCCCCCATGATCTCCTCGGGGCTCATCGAATAGTTGGGGGCGTCTTTGAACGGGTAGTCCCCGGCGCGGAAGATCACGCCGGCTTTCCGCACGACGGTTTTTGCCGCCGTGGTCCCAGGGGTGCCCTTGTCCTCCGTGGAAAACTCGGCCGTGGCCAGGCCCGCGCTCATGTCGGCCGTCGCTTTCTCCCAGGCTTCGGGAACCTTGAGCTTCTTCCGCTTGGCGATCTGCTTGATCCGCTTCTTGACGGCTTCGGGATTCTGGGCCTTGCCGATCAGCCGGGCGGCCGAGTCCACGTCGTCCTGGTCCATGATGGGGAACAGCCGGCGTTCGGGGTCGCCGAAGTCGCTTTCGTGGAGCTTGTCGCGGTCGGCCTTCGTCCAGCGTCCCATGTGGGGAACCCCCGGTGTGCCCGGTGTGACTTACCGCGTTCAGTGTGGGGGGTTTTCCCGCGGGGGATCAACGGGAGGCGTGGGAGGAAGCACCGGATCAACCTTTATTTGGCCTTGGGTCGCTTCTCCGCCCTGGAGCGTTTGGGCGATTCCGGCGGCTTCTCGACGGGTTCCGGCTTCTCAGCTCCCGGCAGCTTTTCCGGCTCCGGCTCCCCCGGCCAAGGCCCGTGCTTCGCCGCCTCGACCCGGGCCCGCAGCTTCTCCACGAGGGCCGCCTTGTTCGGGGCCGACGCCTTCAACCCGTGTTCCCGCTTGAGCGTGTGCAGCTGCTTGACCGTGAGCGTTAACAGGTGATCGGCCAACGCCCGGACCCGTTCCGGCGCCGGGTTCTTTTCCCGCAAGTGCTCCCGGACCATCTCCCGGGCCTTGTGCAGCCCTTCCTCACCGACCGGAGACCACCGGCCTCTATCGTCCCGCGGTTGATCGGGAGAGTAAAACTCCGCCTGATCCAACGCCGCGTGGGCGTCATCGCCGTAGACGTGGTGGAGGAGGTCCGCCACCAAACCAAGCCGGCGGTATTCGTCGGCGGTCAGCAGGCCCAGGGCACCGGCTTCATCGGGATCGGAGTCTTCCTCATCATCGAACAGAGCCGTCCCCGGGCTGCCGGCCGCCCTTAACCCATCCTTAGCCGTGGGCGTTCTGCCCGAGCTGGCCCCGTCGAAAGGTGGCGGTGCCATGCGGATGCCCATGTGCTTCCGCAGGGCTTTCCGCATGTGCTCCCGCTTGATCGGCGCCGGGTTTTTCTCCCCGGCCGCCTCGGAAACGTGGGCGCCAAAGTCCATCATCGCCCCCGCCATGTCGTCCAGCCAAAGCCCTTCCTCACCGGCCATGGGACACCGCCTTTCCGGCCAACGACACGCCTTTGGCCGCCGCACGAACCGTCTCCGCGATCGCCACCACCGCCGCGGTCGGACTAGGAATGACTGCCATCAAGGCCGGGTTGTGGGCGTAGGCAACGTAAGCCGCCAGCACGCCGGCGGCCATCGCCAGGGCCGCCTTGCGGCCGTACCGCTTCTCGGCCCAGAGGTACTTTTCCTTGGCCGCGGTCGTGGCCTTCCGTACCGACTCGTGGAACGCGGCCGAGAAACCGCCCCGTCGGTAAGCCCGACAAACGTCCGTGGCCGTGCGGACCGTCTGCCGGATTTGACCGCTAGAGAGCTTGACCGCTTTGTCCAGGCCCACCGCGGCAGCGCCTGCGGCACCGGCCGTCCACTTCCCTCCGCTGTCCCGGGGCTGGCCCGGGTCAAAGTCGAAGACGGCCGATGGGTCGCCGGAAACGTCGTCTGAGCCTTCCAGGCGGTCAAGGCTGGCCCACCGCCCGAAATTCGCCCCCGGCGGTCTTACGGGCCGCCCCGTGGCCCTCTGGTGGGCCTCGTCAATCGCGTCCATGCGGGCTTCCATGTCGTTGTGCCAGTGATCGACCCAGGCTTTCCGCTTGACGTGGGCGTTCAGCTCGGCCGGGGTCGCCTTCTTCAGCTCGTCGGCCATCTCCGGCGAGTCCATCAGCTCGCCGTGCCGTTGCCACCAGTCGTGAGAATCGCCTTCGGTCTTGGAGTAAAGCCCCCGGAGCTTCTTCGGCTCGACCTTCTGGAGAGCTTGCAGACGGGTTTCCCGCTCGGCGGGGTCGATGCCGTGCCATTGGACCTTCTCGCTCCGCACCGCCTTGGCCGCCTTCGCGGGAGCGTCTTCGCCCCCTAGCCGGTCGGCAATCGCCGCCTGTTGGGGTTCGACGCGGAAGTGTCCGGCGCGGGCCAGGGCGGGCCCGTCGTGGATGGCGTTAACCGCCTTCGCCCGCAGGTGATCGCTGCGGATCTGTTGTTGCTGGCGGAAGCTTTCCAGGAACGCGGGGGTGTCGGCCGCCCCGCCCTTCGGGGCGAACTTGCCCTTGTCCCGGGGGTGTTCGGATTCATCGAAGGGTCCGCCGAAAAAAGCCTGCTGCCGGCCGCCGGAACCGGCAGACGGCCCGGCCGCCGCCTTCGGCTTCCGGGAAGCCCTACGCCACGAAAAACGGGGGTCCAACGGCTCGACGTGGTTTGAGGCGAAGCCGTCTTCGCCGTCCAGCTTCACCCGGTTCGTCTGCTTGTGGACGCCGCCGGACTCTTCCGTAACCCGGGCCACGGTGCCCAGCCGTCCCCGGGTCGTGTCGTGGAGGGAAACGACGCGCGTACCGTGCGGCAACTGCTGGAAAGCCCGAGACTCTTTTTCGGAACGGTCCGGCTCGGTAAAGAAGTCCGGTTCCTTCCAGACTTCGGCCCGCTGAAGGGCCTTCGCAGCGAGGTCGCCGTGGGCGGACCCTTCGGCCGCCTCCCCGTGCCGGGCGATGTGCTCGGCCACGGAGCCGGCATCCCCCGTTACGTGGCCGGTGGCCGTCTCGATGCGGTACTCGTTCTCGCCCCTGCGGCGGACGTGGAAGCCGCCTACGGTCCCAAGCTCTCCATGAGGGATTTGCTGGAGGGCCGCGGAGTGTTCCGCCACCTTGGCCGCGAACTTGCCGCGGTTGCGGGGGTGTTTGTTTTCATCCCAAAGGCCGGCGAAGCGCGCGGATCCTCGGCCGCCGGCCGTCTGACGGCTGAAAGGCACGTCTTCTAGATCGGGCTTGGGCGAGGTCTTTTTCTTCCGGCCATGACGGCCCGAGGGGGCCAGCCCCTCGTCGGCGTCCCCGCGCCGGGCCTTGCCCTTCGGGCCGGCCGGCGGCTTCGGGGATCGCTTGCCGGCCAAACGCGGGTCGTGCAGGGCGTCGAACGCCTGGGTGTACGCCTGCTGTTCGGAGATCGGCTCGGGATTTCCGGCCGCCAGCATGTCGAAAAGCCGGTCCTCCGGCCGCTCCCGGTCGTGGAAGTGCTCCGGGAACTCCTCGGCAAGCCGCTGACCTAAGTCGTCAAAACCCCGCAAGGCGTCCGAATCAAGGTTCCCTTTGGCGATCCGCTGCTTGAGGTTCACGAGGTTACCGTAGCCCAATGATTCGGACAGCTTCCGGGCCCGTTGCAAGACCTTCGTGTGATCTTCCTTGTACGCCTTGTCGTGGGCCAGGATTTCCGCGGCGAGCTGGTGCAAGTGTTCCGGGGCGATGCCGTCTTTCCGCGCCCGCTTGGCCCAAACGGCACGGTCGTATTCCTTGCTCTGGGCGTTCGCCTTGCGGGTGGACGGGTTTTCCAGATCCTTCGGGGCCGCCTTGCGGTTGGGGTACTTGGCGGCGAGGTCCGGGTAGTCTTTCAGCACCGCCGCGGGGACCGGCTTGCCGCTCTTGAGGGCGTGCCGCACTTCTTCCTTGTGGGCGATCTTCAACCCGTAAGAGCCTTCCCCGTACTCGGCCCGTTTGCCGGTCTGGCGGAGGTGCTTGTCCCATTCGTCCCGGGTCAAGGCGTGCGGGCCCTTGGTGGGACTTTCCTTCAAAGCGTCAATGCTCTTGCCGGTGAGGGACGGGTGGCCTTTGACGATCTGGCCGTTCTTCACGCAAACCGGACTACCGCCGTGGCGTTTGCCGGACTTCTTCCCCTTGCCGCCTTCTTCGCCTTCCCCGTGTTCTTCCCCCTCTTCGCCTCCTTCTTCTCCCTCTTTCGCGCCGATCGTGATCCAGTGACAGTCCCCGTCGCCGCCCTTGTCGAAAGCGGCAAGGCCGCCCGTGTCGGTGTCATGGCACCGACAGCGGGCCCGCTTCGACATGCCGACCGTGCCGTTGTCCCCGCCGTCTGACGTACCACCGTCACCACCTGGGCCAGCATCCCCCGGCGTGTCGCCGTCGCCGCCGGCGTCGCCGCCCTCGGCCCCGGGCTTTCCAGCTTGACCCCGTGGAGAGCCCGGCTCCCCGCCTTCGCCTTCCGGCTTCTGCTCCCGAGCCGGCAGGCCGAGCCGTTCGTCTAGATCCGCCTGCTGCGATTGGTCGAGGTAGCCGCTCGACCAGAGCTGACCGACCGCGGCGGCGTCGCCCTTCCAATCCTGCTGCTCGATCGGCGAGAACGTGGCGAAGGGCGTCAGCCGTTTTGCAACGTCCGGCCCCCAGTTGTAGGCAACCGCGTGGTACAGGAATTCCCTCCGCACGAACCAGCCGAAAGCCCGCTTGTCGGTCTTGGCCGCAAGGCCCATCGTGTCCTGATGAACCTCGGCCGCCGCACGTTGGCCCTTCTGGGTTTGCTCCGTGGCCAAGGTTTGCCCGGTGATCGCCTTGGCGATCTGATCGTCCGCCCATTCCAGGCCCTTGACAAATTGCGAGCCGTCGCCGGGCGGGGTGATCCAGTTGACCTTGGTGCCGGAGGGCACCGCGATCGCGGAACCGCCCGTCATCGAAACCAGTTGGTTCAAGAGCGCCTGCTCCGGCGTCAAAACGGGCGAGGTCGAGGGCGGGTTGCCGAGGTTGCCGAGGGTGTCCCCGGCGTAATTCGCCTGGGCGTTGGGGCCGGTTTCGCCGATCAAGGACGGGGCCGCACACTGGGCCAGGTACTTGAGGTACTGGCCGTAGGCTTGCATCTTGTAAGTCCACGGCGTGTAGCAGGCCCGCAGGATCGACGTACCACGGGGGTCGCCGTCTTTCGGTTGCCACGAGAAAACCGCGAACTTTTCCCGGGGCAGGAGGTTCGGCGCCTCACGGAGATCGCTAAACAGTCCAGAGGCGATGAATAGGGAAGCTTGACCGGGCCGCAGGCCCATCAGCCCGACCACGTTCAAAAAGGCGTCCGTAACGAACGCGGTCGCCTTCCGCGGCTTGACCTTCACCTTGGCCAGTGACAGCCGGCCGGCGTCGGGTCCGCCGTCCACCAGCTCGAAAGTTTTCTCGGCCACCTTGTTCCCGTAGCACATGCCGTGGCCAAGCAACCAAAGACAATCCTCAAACGAGCCTGGAAGGCCCGACTCGCCTTCCAGGCAAACGCGGTCGAGCATCCGCTCGCAAAATTCCTTGACCTCGGCCGCCAGGTCGTAATCGGGGCTCCCCTGATCGTCAACGGCGGGGTAAAGGTTCAGACCTTCCGCCAGAACCGACCGCAGCCGCACATCGAAGCAGGACCGGGCTTGCGAGTCCATCAAGATCCGGTCGTAAAGGTCGTCGCCGAAATCCCGGGTCACGTCGTCGATGTACGTCGGCAACGCCCGGAAAAACGAGTTGATGAAGACGTTTTGGCCGCCCGAGACGTATTCGGCGGTGAGGTTCACCCGGCGGGGAGGCGTCAGGCGGCCGTGGTCCGTTTCCAGGACCGGCGGCAGCTGGGAGTAGGTCCCGGAGGCGTCGAATACGGCGGAGCTGTCGGGAGCGTTCATCCCCCCAGTAGGGGGGATTACCCCGCCGGTTTTGAAGGGAAGCCTTCCAGGCTGCCGGTTTGGCAGCCCCGAGAGACGGTTTTACTACTATTACTCTCTATAAAGGTTTAGGTACAAGTTCGGCCGCCTGGAGAGCTTGGAAGAGGGCAAATAAAAGCACCGAAGGTCTATCGGGTTTCCGATAGACCTTCGGCTTTCTTGGCCGCTTTCTGCTTGTTGTTTCAATCCGCCCCCGGCCCGAAAGCCGGGGGAAACCCAAACACCCCCTTTCAATTCGCCGAAACCTCGGGAACCGTTGTTTCCGCGGACCGCCTCCGCTCGTCCGCCAGCAACAGGCGCATTACCGAACAGTAGCGGTTGCCGTCCACGTCTTCAACCCGCCGCCGGCTCGCGGGAAAAGCGGCGCCACAGGCCGGGCAGACGACGGCGGGAATGACTTCATACACGCGATCGGCCTTGCTTTGCCCTCCGTGTCAATACGGTGTCACAGGTGAACCCCCGGCGGCAGCAGGATGCCGCCGGCCACTTTCAGCTTGTTCCGCTGACTGGCTACGATCTTGTCCGCCAGGGCCTTGAGCGCCGGTGCGAAAGCCTGGTCCGGGAATTCCCGGGAGGCGGCCCACATGCGGAGTACGCCGGTAGCGTCGATGTGCCAGACCGAAACGAGCAACCGGCCGGCCTCACCGCCGGCCACGAGCCGGTCGAGGTACGCCTTGGCCTGTTCGATCTGGGGGTCAACGGAGCCGGTCGGGTGGGTCGGGTTTGACATGGAAAGCTCTCCGGAAGGTTAACGGGGTCTTACCTCGGTTGAAACCCCGTCACGGCAACCGGCAACCCCTGTGCCACCGGCCGGCCGCCAGACCGCCCCGAGGCGGCCACGCACGCCAGGGCGTACGCCACCGCCTCGTCATCCGCTTCCCCCTCGGGCGCCCGCAGGCTCGCACCCTCGACGGCGGCGAGCTGGGCGAACGTCTCCAGCGAGTGCAGGACCGTCTCCCGGTTGCGGAACGTGTCGGCGGTCAAGTCGTACATCAACGCCTTGCTCTTAGCCGTCTGCTGCCACCCTTCGCCGCCGTCTAAGCCCGGCAGCCGCAAGAGCCGGCTGTTGTCGCGGAGCCAGAGCAAGACGGCGTGCCCGTGGTTGTTCCGCTCGACCATGACCGGGGCAAAGTTGTACCACCGTCCCACGGCGTCAAGGTGGGCGGCCATCACGGACGGCTGGAGGCGCCGGGCCATCTTCGCCACCTGCTCACCCGTCCGCCGTTCCAGCACGTGGAAAGCGGAGTCGTGCGAGGTCGGGTTGCCCTCCGCCGGGTCGGCTCCCATCACGTAGCTTCGGCCGGCCACGGGCGGGGCGTACACTTCCAAACCTGGAATGCTCGGGGCACCGGCCGGCAGCTTGTCCGCCGGCAAGGGTGGCAGGGGCACGTAGCACTGCCGCAGCCAATCCGGGGCGATTCGCTTGTCCAGCGTCCGGGGGGCCAGGGCTTCGGCGTCCGTGGCCGGGTATTGCTCGTGCAAATCGTCCAGGGAGCCGGTCCGCGACAGGATGTCGGCTTTCTGCTCTTCGTACCATTCCCGGGTCCGGTCAGGGCGGCAGCCCCAGGGAAGGAACACGGAGAACCACGGGCTATCGCCCGTCAAGCCTCCTCGGTAGATCCGTTTGAAGGGCGAATTGGGCCGGGATTTGTCGGAGCGGGACAGGAGGACCATCCGGCCCCCGCCGTCGATGGTGGGCTTGACCGCCCGCATCAAGCGATCCAGGTCGGGCACCAGATCGGCCTCATCGACCACCGCCAGGCTTGCCGAATAGCTGTCACCGGCCGTGGTCGGGAAGGCCAGGGCCCTGCTGCCGCTGGAAAGCTCCCATTCGTGGTCGTTGGTCGTTACGAACCGCTCGGCCTTGAGGAACGACGGCAATCGGTCGTACATACCCCGCAGGCGGTTGGCCAGGAGGTCGGTCGCTTCGTCGTCACGGCGGGAGAAGAGAAGGACTGTTGCGGCGGGGTGGAAGAGGAGTTGCCAGAGGGCGAAGCCCAGCACGAGCCAGGTAAGGCCGAGCTGCCGGGCTTTGAGGACGGCAACGAGTCGGTGATCGGCCAGGGCACGGAGGGTCGTTTCCTGAGCTTTCCAGAGCTTGAACGGCACCCATTCCCCGGAGGTCGCGTCGTAGACGTGTCCGTAGGTGTTCAGAAAGTGTACGGGGTCGTGCCGGCAGCGGAGTGCTTCAGCCGTTAGGCCCTTCGCCTGCTTCCGGTCCTTGCACTCCAGTACCACCGGCGCTCCCGTTTCGGGCCAAGCCTCTTTGTTCCAGCCGTTTCGCTTCCCGCATGACTTCTTCGAGCACGAAAATGATCGGCGAAGCCTCGCCGTGGTCGTGGGTGTGCTTGTGCTCCTTAACCACGTAGCCGAGAATCCGGGCCAGTTCCTTGAGGGCGGCGATCTTCCCCTTTTCGGTGACCTTGGAAACCTTGGCGAAGCCGACCGAGCTCAGCTCCCTGACCACCCGCCCCCGGCTCACGTCGTTCGCGTCGGCGTCGGCTTTTTGCTTGGCGTGGATTGCTTGGAGGATGTGGGGCTTTTTCAGGAGCGCCGAAGCCTGCCACCGGGCATTGTTCCCCGTGTACCCCGCCGTCAAAGCCGCCTGGGAGGCGTTCCAGGTTTTCAAGTACTCCTCGACAAACTTCCGCTGCTTGTCGGTCAGGCCGTCGCGTTTCATGCCTTCATTGTGTTTCAATCCGCCCCCGGCATTCAAGTCGGGGGAAACTTTCTAGGCCCCCGTCAGCCGGCAGAACGCCACCGCCACGACCGCCCCCAAGGCGTACCAAACGAAATCCTCCAGGCTGTCAACGAACGAATCCTGTTCGACCACGAGGTCAAAGCCGAACTCCTTCGGCACCGCCCAGGCGAGCGTCAGCAGGAAGCCGGCCCACGGTGGCAGCCCCAGCCGGCAGGCGGCCAGTACGACCGTTGACGCGATGGCAAAGTGGCTTGTCTGGGCCAACTGGTTTTCGGTGGGGTCCCACAGCGGTTGCTTGATGCCGTTCATTTCGCCACCGCCAGATCCAGAAGGCCCTTATCCTCTTTCCGCCGCTTCGCCGCACGCCGGGCCTTGGCCTCGTTCGCCAAGGCGACGCGGTGGTAGCTCTCCTTCAGCTCGAAGCCGACCACGTTCCGCACCCCCTCAACCGTGGAAAGCTTCGTCACCGGGGACGGGGCACCCAGACAGACCCAGGCCGTCGAGCCGATGCCCATGAACGGGTCCATCACCAGCACGTCCGGTTGAACGCTTGTGGGGTTCGAGTAGATCCGCACGAGACGACGGATTACCTCGATCTGCAAGCAGCAAACGTGACGTTCCTGTTCGCTCTCCTTATTCGACCGCAGCCTAGCCCCGTCGAGGATATCGATCTCCAAAATGTCGGTCCAAATCCCGTGGGCGTCTCGCACCCATTCGTCCGTGGTACACCAGCCGTTCGGGTTCTTCTTGGCGTGCTTGAGGAACCGGACCGGGTGTTCCACCTCGCCGGGTTTGCCGAAGATCAAGACGTAATCGTTGGGGGCCGGCGCCATCATCGTCCCGCTGCGGGCGTAGCCGGTCTTGAACTGGAGGCAGTGCAGGTTTTGCCGGTTGGCGATGCTGTTGTGGGTCACGACGAACCGTTCAGTTACGTAAAGGTTGTCCGGCGCCTCAACCGAAATGCAGGTGCAAAGGGCGGTATCTACAGGCTCGATAGAGGTTACGGCACGGCGGGGCTTTTTCCTGGTCGGTAGCCATTTGCCCGCTTTCCGGCTGTAACGGAAAGGGTTTACGCCGTGAGGCATCCTTACGCTTACCCGCCACTTCCGGCGGCCGGTCCGCCTTTCCCCGCGGTACACATACGTCCCGCCGACTTCCGACCATAGCCGGGCGACACCGCCGAGCGATTCCACCAGATAAATCAGGTCTTCGGCCAGCCGTTTCGACGTACTGACGAAACGAGCCACCGTGCCGCTGACGCGCCGGACCGTGCCGTCCGTGTCCATCAAACCGCGAACCACTTCCAGCCGGTCGGCCGGCTTCGCCAGCAGATATTCCGCGGGGACGTACTTTTCCCAGGAACGCAAGCCGTGCAGGTTCAAGGCCCGCAAGCTTTCCAGCAGCTCGTTTTTCTTCCGCCTCGGCCCGAGGGCGGCGTAGGTCGCAACTCCGCCGCCCCTTTCAGTGCCGGGTATTTCCTTCCAGCGGTGCCCCGGCGGCAAAGCCGACGACGTGACGATTTCCCGCTCACACGTCAAACACGCCCGACTGCGGGCCGCAATACTACCGTCCCCGAGAAGAGTCCCTAGCGCGTAAGGGTGGATCGGCAATTCTTCAGAAGTCGTTTGAGCCGGCCCTGACATGATCGGAACATAATAACGGGGGAAACCTTTGGGGGTATAAAGACCGTTTCGGCACAAGTCTTCGGTGCGACGGACGGAAAGTTTTCCAGTATCCCCCTTTCCTGCCGTCTCGACCGCCCAAAGGTGTTCGCCGTCGCAGTCGATGGAAGCACCGTCCGAAAAACGCACGCGGTAAAGCTGTCGAGCCCCTTGCGGAAATACACCGGTCACTTCCGTAGGTTTCCCGTCCGACCCGATCACCTTATCGCCAACGGACAACGTTTCGATCGGCACGTAACCTGTTGGGGACAAGACGCCCGTACCGTTCCGAAGCGCTTGCGGATTTTTACAAACAGCGAACTCGCCCACGAAGTTGAAGCCGGCGGCGCCGAACACGTCGATCATCGCCCCGCGGAAATCCCGCCGGCCCATGAAGCCGTGCTGGACCTTATACGCGAGCAGCTGTTGCACGTGGATGCACGCCACGCAGCCGGGGGCCGTCACCCGGAAGAGCTGAGCCGCCACGAACCGCATGTTCAACGCGAACCGGCCGGCCCGCACGTCCACGGTCGAGCCGTTGTTGCCCACGTCTTCGACCTTGCCGGAGTAGGTGAAAAGCTCGTCACTCGAACGGGATGCTGGTCACTGTTAAGTGAACCGACCCGTCCGCGAGCCTCCTTTCCATGCCTGCAATGCAGTCTTCGTTGAAAATCTCGCAACGCGGTTCCACGGTTAAAGCTCCTTCCTTCTTAGGGTCGGGATAGCGGTCCAACGGCCGCCGTTCCCCCTTAACCTTCGATCGGCCTAAACCCGCAACGGTTTCAGGGCCTCCACGTAATTCTGCTCCATCTCGTCAATCGAACTCTCGTGGAGGGCCTGCTTCCGCAGCAAGTTCGCGTACATGTCCTCTTCGAGTTCCTTGACCACCGGGACATGAACCCTCACCCGTTTCGTTTGCCCGTAGCGGTAAGCCCGGCGGACCGCCTGGAACCACTGCTCGTAACTGTCGTTGAACCCTGAGAAGACCATCGAGCCGCAAAACTGGAAATTCATCCCGTACCCGAGCATGGTGGCCCGGCTGACGAGGACCCGACTTTCGCCCCGCCGGAAGCGTTCCAGGATGCGGAGCCGTTCGCCCTCGGCCGTCTTGCCGGTCAGGAGGTCGAACGACGTGAAGCCGGCCGCCCGCAGGCTTTCGGCCAGGATGGTTGATTCGGCGTCAAAGACGGTCCAGACAAGTACCTGCAAGCCGGCGTCGGCTTCCGCCTTCGTGAGGGCCGCCACCAGGGCCGGCTTGCGGGAAGGGATGCGGTCGAACACCCGGGCGCCGGCTTCCTTGTCCCCGGCTTTGCCGCCGGTTCTGCCGCCGAGGATCCGGCCGCCCGCGCCGGCCTTCCCGTTCCGGCCGGGTTCCTTCGCCGGCCGGCGGTAGCGGAACCCCTTGGCGATCTGACTCAGCCTGGAACGCTCGACGGCGTTCGTTTCCCGGCCCATGCCGGGCAAAAGGCCCTGCCCGTCGTCGGCGGCCAGGGTTTCGGCCAGGGCCGCGAGCTGCTCCGGCGTCGGGTCGATCTCGTGGGGGATGATCACCGGCGGGGGGATGTCGGGGTGGTCCAGCCGCCAGCCGTACTTGCGGGGGTCGCGGACGTAAATGCTCCAGGACGACATGAACCGGAAGAACGCCTCCCGCGCGTGCGGCTTGACCGCCCAGCGGTGCGACTTGGGGTCGCGGGCGAAGTAGGTCCAGATGATCTCCCCTTCGTTCCGCATCTTCTCCAGAAAGGAAGCCTGGGAGCAAAACTCAATCGTGTCGTTCGGTGCCGGCGTGGCGGTGCAGGCGAGCTTGTATTCGATCCCCTTACAGCTTTTGATGAGTGCCCACTTCTGTTTGCCCCCGGACCCGCGGAGCCGGCTCGACTCGTCCAGCACGACGCCGCACAGGTGTTTCGCTTCCGAAACGATCTGCCGGTCCAGGCTCTCGGGGTTCCACTTCTCATAGTTCGTGATCGCCAGTCTTACCCCGTCGTCTTCTCCGGTAGCGCCCTTGCCTCCTTCTTTACACCAGCGACGCATTTCCTCCCGCGAAGTGATCCGCCGGATGGGCAGCGAATCCCCGTAGAACCGCCGGCACTCTTCCACCGTCTGCGGGACGACCTCATTCAGGCTGACGATGAGGACCCGGCCGCCGGTCCGGTGGATCACGTGCCGCGACCACTCCAGGAAGATCAAAGTTTTCCCCAACCCGCAACCGCTCCAGCAGGCGAACCGCTTTGCGGCCAAAGCGAGCTTGACGATTTCCGATTGGTCGTCAAAGAGGAAGTCTGAAAGCGGCAGGTCCGGGGCGGCCGGTCGCGGGGCTTCAACGCCTAAAAGCTTGGCGAACCGGGCCGGCGCGGTGACCGTGTAAGATTCGTCTTCCGGGT
>Ga0306924_10002522_pt1 | contig 17285 bp, 23 predicted proteins | sample sta12Can44000111_FD_203756 | JGI IMG/M metagenome (GOLD analysis project Ga0306924, IMG submission 203756) | Lab enrichment of tropical soil microbial communities from Luquillo Experimental Forest, Puerto Rico - statanox.12C.anox.44.000.111 (v2)... | ecosystem: Environmental > Terrestrial >... | reverse complement strand
GGATCAGCGTACGAGTCCCGCTGGACTACCAAGTAGCTCGACTCGTCAGCGAACCGCTCTACTTTGCGGCAAAGAAGACGGGCTTACCGCCCAAGCCGGTGGACACCGTCCACAGTCCGTTCGCGCCGGCAGGGATAGCCACGCATTTGTTCCCTCTAGCCACCCCGCCTTTGTACAAGTCGCCGACATCGTTGACCGGGTCGGGGATGACTCCGCAGTAGCCGTCATAGGTCCGGTTGTCTGAACCAACAAATTTGACGGTGATACCAAACATGGGATTGCCAGTATTGTTTCCCGTGTAGGTGGCGGTAATCGGCACAATCCAGTACTCCATGCCCGGTTTGGGCGGGCTGTTGAACTGGTTTGCAGCGGCGATCTCGGCCCACGCCTCGCGCGGAGCTTCGAGCACAACCTGCCAGTCTTGGTTGCTTACAGTCTCGCCGATGGGAAGTGGGTTATCCCTGCTGCCCTTAATACTAGGCTGAGGGGTACCGCCATGCCCCTTAGTCGCTGTCGGGGAAGATGGCGACAAGTCTGACTTTCTGAAGGCGTTGCCGAATGCATCGCCGACTACAACAACGAAAACGCTGACGCCAACTACGCTTCCGACTATCGAGATGATGACGGCAGCAACACTTGTCCCCTTAGCCTTTCCGGACGAGAGCAATCCCACAATGCCGAGGATGAACGCGATAGGCAGCAACACCCAGCCGACTATGAGTGCTCCTGGGATGCACGCGAAAATGAATCCCATGATGCCGACGATCAGGGCGATTAGCCCTAGCGTGTTCTTCTGCTTCGCTGGCATTTGTTGTTGAGTTGACGGCGGATACATTGGCGCGGGAATCCGTGATGGATCTGGATCCCAGCCGGGCGGTGGCAGTTGGTGGGTCATGATCCGGAGATCCTAACGGCGCTGAGGATTCTGCGGGGCCGATTCACTGCGATCTGGTCGAATCTCAAAGCCACCTCTAATCTAATGACCGAAGTTGTTTCGGCGCTTGGCAATCACCGCATCGCCCTCGTCGCGAACGTGCTGGGGTTCGCTGTCCATTCACCTGTTTGGTGACCTTCACCACGACTGGATCGTCGACGGCAGCGGACTGTCTCACTCGCTTGCCGCACGGCGGAGAGCCGCCAACAATCGGAGCTCGGAGCCGATGGTCTCGCGGTCGCGCATGCGCGCAGCTTAGATCCGCACGCTTCCGATTCGCATTTCATGGCCCCGAGTGTCCGGCCCGGCCCGGCACAGTCCAGCCGCCGCCCCGCGCAGATAAACTCATCGACGCTCGGTCACATTCCTATGCACCGCAGAGCATTTGCGTGTCTTTGAAACCGGTACCTCTGGGGCACAACGTGATCGGCTTACCTGACGGGGCCGTGATCGTGGCATAGCCGTCGGGCTGCAATGTGAAGGTGAAGGCTTCGCCGGGGTACCGGATTAACCATTGACTGGTGTCTCCGTATGCATCCAGTTGCTTCGTCAGAACGATCATGGCTGTGGTCGAGGTCAGCGGCGAGTCCTTGACGGCGCAGCGCGACGCCGTTCGTTTTGAGCAGAGCCGAGATCGGCCACGGCGAGCTCGTGATGGCAGCGATTGCGGCGTCGCGCATGTACCGTGACCAGGTATGCCGAGGCGCAGCAACGATTTTCAAAGGCTGATCAGCATGTTGACTCAGCTCTTGGGCGAGGACGCGGTCGAGGAACCGAAGATGCTTATCGACCTGGCCCGGCTGGGCATCGACGGCCGCCTCGCCAAGACGCTGACCACCTCCAACCCGGTCGAGTCGATGATCTCCATTGCTCGGACCACCAACCGCAATGTCACCCGCTGGCGTGACGGGCAGATGGTGTTGCGTTGGACCGCGGCCGGCATGCTCAACGCCGAGCGATCCTTCCGCCGCATCAAGGGCTACAAGCAGATGCCCCAACTCGTGAACGCCCTGCGCCGACACGCCCACCCCAACACCGTCGCCGACACCGAATCTGTCGGTGCGGCCGCCTAGAGTTCACCATGGATCGTCATCCGAAGTTCCACGAGACTCGGGACATGCTCCTGGAAGGCCGTGGACTTCGGGATTATGGGTGAGTAGCCGATCAATCGCTTCTACCATGACTAAGGCTGTGATTACGAGGAGGAGCAAGCCGTTAACCAGGGCGAGATAGGTCGGTGCTTTATGCTGGCCGCGCTTGTCTCGCAAGTAAACAGCCATGAGCCCGTCGACAGTCCCCCAACTCAACACCGCGATCACCCACCTCCGCGAAGTCCTCGGCGACCAGACCTACGAATCGCACACCTGCAAGGGCGAGACGATGATCACCGCCGCGATGGTGACGTACGCATACGACCAAATCGACCAGGCCCGAACAGAGTTGAAGGCCGTCTCGAAATCAAGACCACATTTGAGACACCTCCGGTGGTCTACCACCGTCCCCCGTTCGCCCTGGTCGCTATGTCTCTATAGTTCGTCTCAAAATATGCTGGGCCTGCACCCAAACCAAGCCCTCAACGAGCGCGGTTCGCTCGGCGTGCACGACCGCTTAGGCATCACGCCTCGCCCTAGCCGCGGTGGCCAGCAAATCACATCGCGCAGCGATAAGCCCGCCACCCAACTTCGCCGTCGCCCCATCGCCGTCCACCAGGGCTCCGCTCCGCTATGGGCGCTGCACCGACGAATACGGCGGAATCGAATATGGCCGGTTACCGGTAGCAACGAAAGCGGCTGCGCGGAATGACAGTGACTGATAACGCAGCCAGGTGGCGATTCCCTCGCCATTGGGGAACGCGCCGAGGTCTCATTGCCTCATGGTCGGCGATCAGTGGGTTCGCCACATCGCTTTGTCGGACGACAGTGCATCGAAGTATGCATTCGCGTCGTCCTGTCCGAGTTTGATTGATTCCTCGATGAATTCCTGATCGAAATACAGGTAGCTGAATAAGTCGCCGCGGCGGGGACCCTCGCCCTCGAGAGCGTGGCCGAGTACGCGCAATTCGAAGTCGCGGAGCATCTGCGCGACGCCGCCCGATGGCCTATGGCGTTTGTTGAGGATCTCGTTCGCCAACAGGCCAAGCCTCTCCCTGGTGTCCGGACCGACAAATATATAAGGGATCACTTTGCGCGGCCGGCCGCCCGGCGTTAGGGCGCCACCCGGGCTGCCGGGCCCGCTTCCAGACACAAGGGCCGTAAGGGCGTTGATCTTCGAAAGCGTCCGGAGATCTTCGACCATGCGATCGACGAGCACGACGTCAATCAGCCGGACCACCATGTCGTCGACGTCGGGCGGCGGCGGGTTCGGCCGGGGCGTTGCCTGCTTGTCATCCTTTTCCGGGTGGGTGGCGACCACAACTAGTGCATCGGCGCCCAGCGAGATGGCCGGCTTGAGCGGCGCGTTAAGTCGAACCCCCCCGTCGACATACCAGCCAGCCGCTTGTGGGGGGTTCTCGATTCGAACGGGCGGAAACCCGATCGGTATTGCGGACGACGCGAGCACATGCGCGGGTCGGATTTGCGCGCTGACATAGTCAATCGGCCGTTCGTCGTCGCTGGGGGGCAGCCACTCACCATTGCCGCGCTGAACGAAGACCACGGTGCGGTTGTCGCCCCCGGACGTGGCGACGACCGCGAGGGTGAGCGACTTATCGGTGATATTTGCGCTTAGCTGTTCCCAGTTGATGGCGAGTCCGGCTTCTCGTCGGAGCGGCTCGGTGTCGAGCAGGCTGACGAGCTTGACTCCGGGCACTCGCAACATCTGGCCGACGAAGCGGGCCGCGACGTCAGGGGAAGTCACGGTCGGCGAGCGGAATACGTTCGAGACCGAGATCGTGCGCCATACATCGAGTGCCTGCTGCGCCTGGTCGGCCGGTGGTAGGTGCGCAAGACCAGCGAAAATTGTCGCGTTGATCGCGCCGGCGCTCGTGCCCACGTACATCGAGATTTTCACGCCCGCGGCCTCAAGCGTCGGTATCAGGACCGAGAGTGCGCCGGCCTCGTAGCCGCCGCGTGCCCCCGCGCCTGCTACCACGACTGCCACCCGCTTCGAATCTGGGCGCATCAGCGTCGGTGGTTGCAGATTCGGAACGTGTCCGGTGAAGTCAGCGCTGGCGGGTATTGCCGCATCATCCCTCCCTGAAAGTCGGAATGGTAACCGAAAAACTCATCCAGTAAGAGGCACATTCGTGACGTTGCGGCAAACACCAAGCCCGCGCAGGCCTGTGAGCGACGAAAACAGGGGGCCGCGCCGTTTCTGAACGACCGCTTCCCGTGTCGATGGTCGATCGGCTCTAGTGCGTCGTCGTCAAGAAAGGCGATACCGCCGTCATCCAAGGCCACGGCCCATCGCCGCGCGCGTGCGGTGCGGTGCTCATCGATCGTCACTTCTGGTCCTGCCAAGTCTCCGAAATCGTCGACGATCTCGCCGGTCGTGTTCGATCCATCGGTTATGCGGACTCGTGACCCGACGAACAATCGCGCATGTCCGGATCTCCCCCATTCATAAGTCGATTTAGCGCCAGCCCCACGGCGCGATATTCAGATTGTGCTCAACCGCGATGTTTGCTTGACGAAATCGTAGCCGTGGGCGATCGGCCATTGCCGGGACACGAAGGGTGCCGGCGTAACTGGTGCTCTAGCGCGCCACGCACCGCTACTGCATTGGGTCGCGGCACTGCGACGGGCGCACAGTGTTCGTTCCAGCGATTATGTCGCCCGATCGACCGCGTCGCCGGCGTCGAGGTCGAGAAAGTTGCTGGCCGCCACTGTGTCGAGCCGCTGGTTCCCGGTGCGACCGCCTCAGTAGCGGGCGGCGGCAGAGGCTGGACCGTGTCGACGCGCACACCCCGGGCCGAGCGCAGCGGTGTCTGGTGGATGCGCTTCGATATACCTGACAGCGCCGACGCGTTCTGAAAGTACAAGTCTGGCAATCCGCGGCGAGGTTCACGGGACGCGGCGCGGTGCTCCCGTCCGAGCTCGAGCTCCGTCATCTCAGTAGCCGTCCGTGATTCCAGCGCGCTACAGGACCTCGTTCTGTCGAAGAGCTCAAGGCTCGGAAACAGCCATCGGGAAGTCAACTCTGCAGCGGGCCCGGGCAACGGCATCCCACCACTCACACATGTGATCTGCCCCCAGGCGCGCCGCTCTTTCAGAAGTCGTCGAACGAGCGCAGACAGCCAGGCATCACCCGACGACAGACCCCGCCGGAACTGGCCCCGGCCGTTTCAACAAGGAACCAATCCCTACCAAACTAAACGATTAAGAGACACGCCTGGCATTCCTCACTGGTACTCGGCGACGGCGTCCCCTGTCCGGGCCGGGCAGCTCCCCGATGATTGCGGTTACCCGCCGGCTGGCGAGTTTCGTGAGATCCTTCCGGCATGACGGTCAGAGTGCGCCAAGCGTCCGATCGCGTCGTGAACCGCCGCCGGGTCGCAGCCGCTTGCGAATTTGTTTAATCCAACCGGCGTGCCCCACGCCATCGGTGGTGCCGGCAGTGGTGGCTCGGGCGCCGCGCACCAGCTCCATCACCACATGCTCTGGCTCGTCGTCGCCGAGTTCTTCGATCTGGTCACCGTTCAGCTCGCGTATCCACGCGTCCGGGTCGATCAGCACTCGGTCCCACGCCGCGGCGTCGCGCCAGTCCTTGACTCCCAACACCGCAGCCGCGTCGCGAAGCGCCTCGCCCAGCTCCCCATTGAGCAGCTGACGGAGCGCATCGGCGCCGTGTCGCGGATTGGCGATCATCCACAAGTGGTAGGCGCCGGGCACCCGGTACAGCGTGGCGTTCGCGTCCTCGGCGAGGTCACGGGCGCTGTCGAACGGCACGAGCAGATCTTTTTCGCCGTGCACCACGAAGGTGGGTATCTGCGCGTCGCGCATCACGTGCAGCAGCGGTGTGTAGTCGCCCGATTGCAGGATCGCGCGGGCCGTGCCGGTGAAGCCGGTCAGCTGCCGGGCGTTTCGCATCGCCACCGAGGCCAGCATCCGCACGTAGCGGCTGTGCTCGGCGACACTTAACCGGAACCGATCACGCTGGGCGTCGTAGGCCGCCAGGCCGATGGTTCGCACCGCCAACCGCGGAGAGTGCGCCAGGGCTGGAATGACGTCGTCGAGCGAGGCCCCGGCGGCGGCGTCGAACAGCACCGCCGCCAGTACCCGGTCCGGCGCGGCGGCGGCGAGCTGGATGGCCATACGGCCGCCCATGGAGTGGCCGGCGACGACGGCATGCTGGATACCCAGCGCATCGAGGGTGCGCAGGGTCAGGTCGACGCGGTCGGCGAGCTCCCCGGCGTTGCGGGGAAGGTTCTCGGTGTCACCGTGGCCCGCGGCGTCGACCGCGATGACGAGAAAACCCAGCCCGGCGGCCCGGCTGAGCATCCGCAGATACGCGCGGCGGTTCAGCCCAAGGCCGTGCAGGAACACCAGCGGCACACCCTGGCCACCAACTGATACGCCAACCTCATGCCCGTCACCGAGCTCCACAAGATGATGCGTCAGCCGGATCCGCCGGTCCGTTTCTTCGGGTGGTGTCACCAATGCCCGGCCCACTGCTCCCCCTCGCTAGCTCGACTAAATACTCGGACATCTTGCACCAGACTCCCCCGCGCATGGCATCGACAAGCTGTGTCGTTGACTACTGCTCGCTGCCTATTTGAACTGCGCGGGCTCCCCATGTTAAAGCCCGGATAGCCACTAATCCAGCAAATTCGCAGATCCTGACCCGATCGCAGTCGGCCCGAAGGAGGTACCTATTGACCCACATGCCGAGCTTGTGACCGTGCGACGCGGCGTGACCGTCGCGTTGAACATACTTCGGGGCGACCAGCAGCGTCGTGAGCTGCTGCACCGCGCACGACATCGAGCGACTGGCAACACTCGAGGCAGGATCTGATCGGCGTTGTTTGTCTAGTAACCCGACACTGAATGCCCTTTATCGGTCGATCACACTCAAGGAGTGAGCATCACGGAACACGAGGGTGCCGTCGTCGAGGATGATCGCCCAGCGCCGGGATTGCGCGACGTGGTCGCGGTCGATGATTACTTCCTCGCCGGCCAGGTCACCGAAGTCCTCGACGACTACACCCCTCCTAGGCGGTGAGTCGGTTGTTTGGACCCGAGAACCAACCGCAATCGTGTTGGACTGGTCGCCGCGCTTGCGATGTCCTCCCCGCATGATCAGGATCTAATCAAAATCGTTGTCGGTTTTCTCGGGAACGAACCTTTTTCAGACACGGCCGGGGCCGCGCCCGCGACCTGGGCCGATGCAGACCGGAGATACAGCGGCGGTGCTATTGGCACCTCTAACGCGATACGGTCACGCCCGCGCGGCGCCAGTCCGGTTGTGCCTCAGCGTTGGTTCGTCGATTGTGAGCAGCACACGCCCACGGCTGTGTTCCAATGAGCTCAGAACCCCATTGAATCGGGGTGGGAGCAACCATGAGTGATCGGGCCGAGGGGTTTTCGGCGACACGGCGGTGCGTGTGTACCCCGGAACCGTCGCGGAGACGCGCGGGGTCGTGGTCGAGGATTTCGGTGAGACGGCCGGGGTTGGCGTCGACATTGGTGACAAACACATAGTCGGGCCGGCACGGCGGTCGGCCGTGCGGCTCGACAACGGCGATCTCGTCTTCGTCGATAGCGACCAACTTGCCGCCGGCTGAGTCGGCCGAATCGGTGGGCAAACTGTCCAGCCAACACGCCTGACCTCCGCCGACTAAAATCCACCGCCGTCCAGAAGGGCCATCAAGGAACATGAGTTCTCAGAGCGGCAACCACCAGACGCCTGATGACGGCACCGCGGAAAACACTTTCGCGCTCCGCGCGGACTTGTTGGGCGAGCCGCCCAGTTCAACCCTGGCCAACGCCGACGCCTTCTCGTCGCCACTCGAACCGTTGCCGAGCGGCTCGGCACTGCTTGTGGTAAAGGGCGGGCCAAACGCCGGTTCCCGATTTCCGCTGCAGCAGCCCACAACCTCCGCTGGCCGGCACCCGGGCGCGGATATCTTCCTTGACGACGTGACGGTTAGCCGCCACCACGCCGAGTTTCGTTTGGAGAAAGGCGAATTCCGCATTGTCGACGTAGGTGGTCTCAACGGCACCTATGTAAATCGTGAATCTGTCGAGTCCGCGGTGCTGGCCAACGGCGACGAGATCCAGCTCGGCAAGTTCCGTCTGGTCTTCTTCACCGCACCTACGACAAGTTGACGGCGGGAGACCAGACCGCTACCGCATTAAGCCGCGTGATCCGTCAAGTCGTCAGCGGCGCAACGAGAGGAACGGTTCGAGGATTACGATCGTCACGGCTCGCAAGTTAGACCGCATTGCTGGGTCGTAAGCCGCGCCATGAGCGTTGGCTTCATGCACGCCGTCAACGTAACGCCCCGTGACGGTTCCCACCGGTTGGTTCGATAGCGACCGAGCCGCGTCGCGCAGGGTCAGGAAGGGCGCCTGCACCAGCCCCTGTTCGGGATACGCCGGTCGTGCGGGCCGGACATCATTCCCCTCGATCAAGTTGGTGTTCTGCGGCGGACGGGTCATCGCCGCGCCGCTCGTGGAGCGTGCCTTCAAGGCTACGGTCGCGCTGCTGAGCGCGAGAAGCAATCACCCACTGGATCTGGGTGAGGAGCAGTGCAACGAACCGTTGTGGTGCTCAACGACTCCGACGGACACGCCGACAAACGCAACCGCACCGTGCCTTGGCGCAACAACTCGCCAACCATGGCCTCGTGGTCATCGAGGTGCCCTTCGACCAGCACCTGCGCCAGGCGAGATGTGCCCGAAAACCCGACGCCGCTTCTCCGAGATCGCTGCTGCGATCGCCGACTATCTCTCCAGCACCGCCCAAGGACGTCGCAAGCAGCGATCCCGGTGAGGTGCTAGCGGGTTCGATGGCGCGCGGAAATGTCCATGCGGACACTCTGCTGAGCGGGGCCCGCACAAATCTTGAAGGAATCGCCTGTATCCAAACTGTGCCCAAGACGTGCCCAGATCAGGACCGCTTGCGCCCGACGATCCCTTCACAATCGACGCCATGCTGCTCCATCGCACACAGCCAGCTTCCACCGATCGGGCGAAACCTGCGGGGGTCCATCGGAGTGGATGTCGCAGTCGTTAATCCCAGGAAACGGCAAAGAGCAGATGGCGCGCGAAATGTCGCCGTGGACACCACGGTGCGCAGACCCGTGGTGCCAGAGCCGCAGACCACGGCACCGAAAGACACGCGCGTCTGCCGGACGCTGAGCCGGCCCGTCCGTTGGGCCGACGGTCGTGCTAGTCACGGGTTCGTGTCGATTGCCTGTCAGTTGTGCCGTCAGTCGCGGCGCGAGCTGGCCGGTCAACGCCTTAGCCGCACACTGCCGTTGTTCACCCTTACAGCCAAGCCGCCGGAAGCGACCACCATGCACACCGACGCACACGACGCCGGGCGCGAAGAGCGCCGCGCGCAGCTTGAGCGGCGACGCGCAGCCGTCGCACACCAACTGCGCAGACTGGCAACAGAATTAGCGGACATCGACAGACAACTCGACGAAATCGAGCAGTCGCAGCGCTGACCGAAGGGGGACTACCTTGCTGTAGCGCGCGGAGTCATGGCATCGCCTCGGCCCACTTCATGTGTCCCTCGAAGCCGAGGGATGTCGCCATGTCGCGGCACCGATCCCGGAAGCGCGGGTAAGCCGCGGCTTCGCCGTGAGTCCGCGCCAGCAGAGCCCGCAACCGCAACAGCCAGATCTCGCGTATCGCCAGACCCTCTTCGGCTGGCCCGGCCGCCAACCGCTCGATCGCGGCCGCGGCTTCGGCCGCGTCACTCTCGGCCCCGCGGTCGAGCAGGGTCTCCACCAGAACACCCGTCGCTGCAATGCCCCAAAGCAGCAGCCGCCCCTCGCGGAACAGATCGGCGACGGCGACGCGCACGAGCGGTACCGCCTCATCGCGGCCGTCACGCCGAGCCCTCTCACCTGCCGAGTACACGTTGAAGATCGGTATAGCTACGTTCGCCGAGGTCGCGGCGAGCGGAAGCGTGCCAGCAGCGGTTGGGCTTCATTGACGATGAAGCTGTTAGGTCACGAATCGATGGCGACCTCGCAACGGTATGTCACCGCTGCCGCAGTCGAAACTCGTGCGGCCGCTGCACGAAATCCGTTGTACGGAGTGATCCACCATCGCCTCCACGTCGCAGAACGCGAAGCATCGAAACCGTAAGTCCCACAACAACCAACAGCCCAATCACCAAAGGTGCTGCATGTCGCCGGCTAGCCCGCCGGGTGGCCCCGGGGGATCTCACCCCGGGGCCACCCGGCAGGTTAGCCGACAATCTTTCTGAGTCGGTCGTACTGGACAGGCGTTCACGGAGTCGTGCGTGGAGGTTGTCGTGCCAACTCAGCAATCAAATCGACGCCGTGGGTCAGCGGGGCAGCTTGAGCGCAGAAGGTGCGGTGAAGTGACTCGGCTCGTCCGTCGGCCGGCCAATCGACCGCCGCCGTGAAGTGCTCTCGTACAACAGGATTCATGCTGCCGAGATAGGTAGCGTCCATTTGTTCCTCAAACTTCTCCCGGCCCTTGCGCTGGCGTCGCTCCAGCTCCGCACTGCGCAGCGCGTCGGCGTCACCCTGCCGCCGCAGTAACGAAATCGTGGCTTGGTAGTCCTCGAAGCTGTGCGTTGATTTCTTCAAATTCGGCGTCGAGCAGTGCCACTGCTTCGACGATGTGCGCTGCCGGCGGCACTGACAGCGATGTCCAGGGCAGCGGCAGCGTCTGAATTGTGGCGATCGTGGCGGGCTTGATCGCCAGGGAGATTGAGCCGGGCGACTCCTCGATGTTGATGTAACGAACTGCTTGAAATGGCGCAAGGTCGTCCAGAGTGAGCTGACTGGCCTCTTCGTGGCTTTCGTGTCGGACTTCGGGGTCGATGTCGTCGGCCGCGAGATGTACCGAGACGCGGTGGAGATAGAACTGACTAGCGCGATCGGCTTGGTTACGAATGCGCCGGTGCATGTTCTCAATTGCGGATTCGTAGGTGCCGAGGTGCAGGGCCTTGGTTTGTTCGCGGTGAATCATCTCTGCGAACACGTGCTCGGGCATTGTCTGTCTTGACCACTGCAGCTCCTCGGCCATCGTGGCTGCATACCCCGGTGGTGGCCAGTCGGCGTGCGTCGACGTGTGGTACCACGCAAGGTCACTAATGCGTTCTCGATCCAGCGCTAGGTCGTCAGGATCGCGCACCGCGATGTTCTCGTTGAGAACGGCAATGCTCTCGCCGCAGACTTCGCATGGCACCGTTCCGCCCGCAATGATCCACTGTGACCGGAACAGATCGGACGGCACTTGACTGAAATGACCGTTGGGGCAACGCATCCGATAGTCGTATTCAAAGCTGACCGACCGTTCTATCGGTGTCGGCGCAGCTGGCATTTCGGCGGTCACATCGCTCAGCGTAGGACGTCAGCTTTAATCGATGGTCTCGGCGATCGCGTGGAGGACATCCTGCAATCCTTCGTGCTCCCAGCACCTTAGCACCGTCCATCCCGCAGATGCTGGCTTATGCCGGGCAACTACACGTATTAGATCCGACATGGGCGCGGCCGCAGCTGGATGCCTTGTTGGCGGAGTACAGCGGCGATGGTCGTGTGGGAGACGCCGAAGCGAGCACCAAGCCACGCAAGTGAGCGGCCAGCGGCGTAGAGCACAGCAGCTTCCTTTGCCTGCTCACCGTTCAAGCCTTGGCGGCGGATGGTGATGCCCTGTTCACGGAGAATAGTGGCGACCCGGGTCTTGGAGATGCCGTAGCGACTACCTATTGCCTGGGTGGTCTCGCCGGCTTCGTACTGACTAGCGATGGCTTCTCTGTCTTGGGCGGTTAGAAAACGTTTCGAACGGGTTTTCGAACGTTCCTGATACAATAGAGGTGGTCGAGGAGAAGACGCGTTGATGCGTTCTCGCAGGTCAGCCCACTTTTTACAGAGGTGACCGAGGTTCGAGTAAGTTCCTATTGCCTCCACCTGGTGAGAAGTACTACTAATACTTCCGTCCTTGCGGCCATACGGTCACACCGGCAGCCTTCAGGATCTTCAGGACGGTCGTCCGGCCAAGCGCCAACTCCTCAGCCACTTGCCGACTGGTCTTCCCCGACTCATATGCCTCGACGACATCCGCTCGCAGTTGGGCGGTGATCCGTCGCCGCTGCCGGGGCGGTGATACGAATCGGGAAGACCCATCAGTCACAGAAACACCATCTTGCACATCAGTCAACAATGTGTTCGGACTAAACCGACTCAGGGCTACTAGGGGAAGTGGCCCCCGGAGGAGACTCCGGGGGCCGTTTTCATGCCCGATGGGAACACGTTGGGAACAGGCCGGGTGGACGTCAGGGAACTAATGATGTGTTTTCGCTGGTCAAATCAATAGAAGTTCTCGTAACTGGCCCTATTGGAACGAACTGATCCACCGCTTCGGCCGCTTGGTGGCCGTATTGGCGCGGTCTTTTCAAGCCCACGGGCCTGGCGGTCGCTGTCAGCTAAGTAGTACGACTGTTCCGTTAGACGCCTGAGTCTTATCGGACCTTGGGCCTTGCCCTTCCACGGCACCCGTGCTCCACAACTGCTCGGTACGGTCTTTGAACATGACGATTGCAAGGGCATCGTCGTGGCGGCGCAACGCTGACATGCAAATGGTGGCTGTCACGACAAAGCCATCCCGGTGCACGAGCTGCATCCGCTCGTCGGCATTTGCCCGCAGCTGTGTGAATGCGCTTTGGCCATCGAGGTAAGAGATCTGGTGGATGTCCAGGGTTAACATAGCTTCTTGGGTGTAGCCCAGCATGTCGCAGAATGCCTTGTTGGCGAACATGACCTTGCCGTCGCGCGCGATACCGAGAACCGGCTCGGGGATCCGTTCGAGTACTCGCAATGCTGGCATCTGCATCAGCGCTTCGCTCGGCGACTGCCCGGCTTGCCCGCGGCGTCGCCGGTCCACGCCTGAATAGTTGCCGCCCTCGAGGCCATGGTCAAGCATTGGACGTCCTTTCCGACGCAAGGTTTGCAGTGTATCGCCAGTGGTGTCCATGTCGTCTGGGCGGGGCCCCACCGCAGGCATCACCGAACATTACTGGTTTTGCGCGCTTACGTTTGTTCTTTTCGCAGAGTTTTTGTGCACGTTGCGATTTCAGCGGGGCATACCGCCATCCCGGCGACCGCGGCGTGACGGATAGCGTCGGCGGACTTTTCGAAGCTCTCAGCCGCAGATCGCTGCGCCGCCTTTGTCCGCTGCCGCATCTGCTCATCTTGTTGGACAAGGCGGAACGTGTGTTCGACCGCCGCCTCCAGGTCCCGCTCAGGTTTGGCCTCTAGGTTGCTGTCCCTGTGGGCCATCAACGCCTTCTATTCTCTCCATCGCGGAATTGACGCTGCTGGCGCCGCTGAAACACCCCAGTGAACATCGTTGTGCCGCGGTGGTTTCGCACAGGTGAATTGCCATCGGAGCCGCGTCAACTAAAGCTCCGCTCATGCCGGGCGGCGAAAGTCATCAGCGCGGGGTCGGCTTCCCAGTGGGGTGGCTCGGGGGCGTAGGGGTCTGATCGGGTGGTGGCCTTAGTGGTTCTCTGCTTCTTTCGTTTGCGCTCGGTGTCGGCACGATCTTCCTGGGCCGCTTCGCGGTGGCGGCGGGCGGTGTCACGATGTGCTGCCGGCTCACCGTGGCGATGTTGGACGGCCAGATCATGCAGTCGAGCGACCTCCTCGTGCAGGCCGGCGGCAGTTTCGAAGGCGGCGGAAGCACGCTCCGGTTTCCTAGCCCATTCGTGTGCTTCATTGGCTCTGCGGGTGGCACGCTCTCGTCGGCCCGTCACCATCAGGAGGAACCCCGAGACCATCTTGGGCAGGTGGAAACCTGCGCAGTCGGAGCTTTGGCCAGCGTGCCAGGCCCGTGGCAACGCCACAACGCCTCCTTACCACTATCGTTCGGCGCAGGAGGACAGCGCATGTTCAACCGCATCAGTCACATTGGCATCGTGGTCAGCGACACGGAGGCGGCGCTCCGCATCTGGCGCGACAAGCTCGGCTTCAAGCAGTTCTCGGAAGCCCACTTCGACGTCGAGGGCATCCGCAGCGTTTTCCTTTCCCTCTCGGGCGAGGCCGGGGAGATGAGCATCGAGCTTATGGAGCCGGTCGACAAGTCGGACATGAACAATCCCGTGGCGCGCCGTCTGGCGACGAAGGGGGAAGGCTTCTATCACCTGGCGGTGGTGACCGATGACGTCGCCGCCAGCGGCCGCTTGCTCGCCGAGCGATCCCTCCCGACCATCGACCGGCCACCCGTCGAGTCGGCCACCCAGGCTCGCTGGCTCGTCCATCCGAAGGCCGCCAACGGAATAATGATCGAGGGCATCGAAGAGTGGGCCGGGAGTGATCAGTGAGCACGGGCAGGCTCGATGGCCGGGTGGCGCTCGTCACCGGCGCGGGGCAGGGGATCGGCCGCGCGATCGTCCTCAAGTTGATCTCGGAAGGAAGCCGCGTGCTCGCCAACGATCTCGATGCCGATAGCTTGCAACGGCTCTCGGCCGACGTCGCCGAATTCGGCGGCGCTTGCGAGACGTTCCCGGGTGACGTGACCGCGAAGGATTTCGGCGATCGCGCCGTCGCCGCCTGCCTCGAGCGCTTCGGCGACCTCCACATTCTCATCAACAACGCGGGCTACATCTGGAACTCGCGCATCGGGAACCATAGCGACGAGCAGTGGTACGCGATGCTGGACGTGCATGCCACCGGGCCCTTCCGCCTACTGCGTGCCGCCGGCCACCATTTCCGGGCGATGGCGAAGGAAGGCCGGACGGCGTCGGCGCGGAAGGTCGTCAACGTCTCGTCGGTCGCCGGGCTCTTCGGCGAGGCGACGCAATTCAGCTACGCCGCTGCGAAATCCGCGCTCGTAGGCATGACGCGCTCGCTCGCCAAGGACTGGGGTCGCTACAACGTCACGGTCAACTGCGTGGCGTTCGGCTTTATCGAGACCCGCCTGACCCAGACGTTTGCAAGCGAGGTCCCGGAGATCGAGATCGGCGAGCGCAAGCTCAAGGTGGGGCTCGATGCTGCGCAGGTCGAGACGATGAAGCGGCTCATTCCGCTCGGGCGTGCCGGCACACCCGAGGAAGCCGCGGGTGCGGTTTTGCTCTTCTGTCTCCCGGAATCGGATTACATCAGCGGCGAGATCGTCGTCGCCGCCGGCGGGCTCCGCATGTGAATCCCACGGTAGTCGCTATATGGCGGATACCAACCAAACGAACGCCTTCGATGGTTTGGCGAATTCGCGATTAACGTGCAAGACCGAAATGCGTTGTCGCGGATGTTCAGGGCACTCCGAAGAAGACCCAGGCTCCATTTCACGGGTTTCGGTCCCGGTCCTCTTGCGAGCACCGTTACGGGGCCGTGATCGGCTGTGCGTTCAGACATTATCATCTCATATAAGATATAATCGTCTTATGGCGTTCGATCGTGAACGGGTGTTGCGCGCCGCTGCGGAGTTCCTCGGTCGGCGGCCCAACGCCACCCAAGACGAAATCGCCGTGGCTGTCGGAGTCAGCCGCGCGACCCTGCATCGCTACTTCGCGGGGCGGCCCGCGCTACTGGAGGCGCTGGACCAGTTCGCGATCGCCCAGATGCGCGAGGCGCTGAAGACCGCCCGCTTGCAGGACGGCTCGGCCGCAGAAGCGTTGCGGCGGTTGGCGACGGCGTGTGAGCCGGTATCCGGCTATCTGTTGTTGCTCTATACGCAGAGTCAGGATTTCGATGCCAATCAGCCGACGGATGCGTGGGCTGAAATCGACGCCGAAATCAGGCAACTGTTCGAGCGCGGTCAGCGGGAAGGCCAGTTCCGCCCAGAACTGAGTGCCTTCTGGCTGACCGAAGCGTTCTTAAACCTGTGCTCCGGGGCGGCATGGGTCGTCCAGGTCGGAGAGGCTGGACGGCGCGAATTTTCCGACATGGTCACCGACCTGCTGCTGCACGGAGTGAGCCGGTCGTAACGCGCAATTGGCTGGTGCTGGTGGGCTCACCCTGGGGTGCTGCTGATCGGCATCGGCATGGCACGGGCGTTGGCGATCCCATCGGTTCGATCCTCGGGATGGCACCTCATGTCGATGGCCAACGCGATGAGCTCGCTGTTGAAACGGCATCGTCTGCCACGTTGCGCTCAGGTGGTTCAAGGGGTGGCCGCGGGCTTGGGTCGGGCGGTTTCGGTCGGCGGGTCGTCGGTGCCGGTTCGTGATGTGCTTGCCGCCGAGGACTTTTGGGAAGGCGCGGGTCGGCGGCCTGCCAGGAGTTCAATTCACACCGCCGCATGCGTCAACGCTCGTCACCGAGCGTGGTTATCTGCGAAGCGTGGTTTCGGCTCGATGGTCTGCAGCTTCGTCTGAGGTCGCGCTGACCGCGTCGGTGGATTGTCTGCCACGCTCAGTTGGCCGTCATGATGTCGCCGGGGGCACGCCTTGTTCGAACGTGAAAACGTTGAGTGGGTCATAGGCGGCTTTTACCCGCCGTAGCCGGTCGGCATTGGAGCCGTAGTACTGATCCTGCCAGTCGGCGGCCGCGACATTCGGGACGTTGACGTAGGCGCCGTCCACGTACGGGCGCAGGGCCCGTGCGAAGTCCGCTACCCAGCTCTGCGCTTTGGACGTCAGTTCGGTCCCGTTCCAGCCGGCGCCGGGTTCGCAGTAGAACAGGGTGTCACGGTGAGGGAATGCCGAGCCGCCGGGCGGTTCGTTGCGCACGGCCCCGCCGAAGGCGGACAGGAAGTAGTTGCTCGCCGCGGTGGGTGCGTTCGCCATGAACTGGCAGATCAGGTCGATCGCCTCGTCGGGGAATGGTTGTTTGACGAACTGGGAGAAGAATTTCCAGTTGTAGACGTCCTGGGGCGCCTTGTCGACGTCGGCGTAGAGGGCTGGCCAGGAATCTTCGATGACCGTCACCTCGGGTGAACCGATTTCCAGAAGTGGTCCAAGCGCGCGGGTGATGTCCCCGCGGGTACCGCCGTACCATAGCGCGGAAAATGTGGGTCCGCTTTTGTAGATTTCGATGGCGCTGGTCAGGCGCTCGTCGGCGACGGGTGCGTCGCGCTGCCAGGTCCGCAGGATGTCGGGAAGGTGGTCGAGCCCCTTCCACGTCGCGTACAAGAACGCGACGTTGGCGAGTTTCTCGAGTTTGAAGGTGTAGGCGGTGGTGATACCGAAGTTGTTGCCGCCGCCGCCGCGACACGCCCAGAGCAGATCGGGGTGGTTGTTTTCGTCGATGTGAATCGCTGTTGCAGAG
>Ga0306924_10002521_pt1 | contig 17287 bp, 17 predicted proteins | sample sta12Can44000111_FD_203756 | JGI IMG/M metagenome (GOLD analysis project Ga0306924, IMG submission 203756) | Lab enrichment of tropical soil microbial communities from Luquillo Experimental Forest, Puerto Rico - statanox.12C.anox.44.000.111 (v2)... | ecosystem: Environmental > Terrestrial >... | reverse complement strand
TCTTGAACTAACCAAATGGACCGGGCGTGTTCTGACGCAATTTGCCGCGCCATTTCTTCAACTTCATGGGAAGGATAATCCTCAGTATCCCGCCCTGCGTGTTGGATGCCCGCGAACGAGATGGGGCAAAAGCGCGCAAGGTCGTTGGCGACGGTGAGTCTATGGAAACTATAAGTGCTGTTCGTCGGCTTGAATGTGACGCTTATGCTCGCTTCGGTAACGCCGGTGTGAAAGTCGCTTCTAACTGGATGCCTCATCGCGTCTGTCCTGTAGGTCAGCATGCACTAGGCAAAGAAGGATCAGCGCTGATCTGAAGAATTGAATGTCCGTTTTTGTCCTAGACATTCGCCGATGTCCCTGTCACGTCCGCTTAGCCCGATAACGAAGGACTCGCGACCGCCTTCGTTCCAAACCGATCAAGCCTCTGATCGGCTCGCGGTCGATCCTGCATTGTCGTTCGTTTCAATCTGGCACTTAGCGGAAATCGAGCGCAGAGCGCTGAACGCGTCTGGGTTGGGTCATTAGCGGACATTTCGCTTCGTCCGAGCAATGTCCGCTTTGCCCCCGAAAGCGCACATGACGAACACTATCAAATTTCTTGCCGAGTTCGAACTTGTCAATCTGCCATATTCTGCCCTCGTTCCGCGCCTAGGCCATTGTCCAGGTGAGATGGGATTAGGAGGGGTCGGTGGTGGGCTTATTCCGGTATATTGCGCGGACAGCTAATTTCCTCGGCTTGTCTGCGCTTGCTGTGACATTGCTAGCGAGTGGTGTGTGCGCACAGACTGGTTCGACATCGCTTGGTGGAAAGGTTTCGCCGCAGCCGCAGGCAAACACCACGGCGCATGCCAGCGATGGTAAGACCTCGGCGCAGCAAGCCGATCCACGGATCAACACAACGGAAATCGCCAACCGCCTCAATCAGGAGTTGGGAATTGATCTCCAGGCGACGAGCACCGCTTGGCAGCACGAATTGGACCAGATCCAAACCGAGCTTGGCCGTCCACGGCTACGATATTCAGAACTCAATGAGTTTCGCGACCGATTGCAGCAAGTCCGTTCGCAGGTTGACGATACCTGGGGCCTGCTTCAGCCGCGGCTCAAGACTGACAAAGCACAGGTGAATCTACTTGGTCCTGCTCCGGCCGCCGATCAGCCACCCGAGCCCGAGCAAGCCGCGCTTGCTCGCGCTGAGTCAAATTATCACTTAAGTCTTCTGTCGGGGGGTAAAGCCGCGGTCGACGCGACTAATCTTCGCATTGAGAATCTACTGAACGCGATTCAGGACATCCGCCGAAAGAATTTTACTTCCATTCTGTTCCAACCGATCCCCGGTGTTTACGCTTACGAGACTTGGGCCAAACTACCAAAATATGTGCCATCGGCGCCCCGCAAAGTCCGCGACTTGGTCACGGATTGGTGGCGCGATGTTCGAGATCCTGGTGATATCGGATACACCGCCATCGAAGCCTTATTGCTTTCTTTGGTACTCAGTTTTGCGAGCTGGAGGGGAATTCGCAGATTACGTCGCTGGGAAGGAAACAGCGAGCCGCCATTCTGGCGCCGGGCTTCCTCGGCGGCCGGAGTGGTCTTTTTCCGCGCACTTCCGATCGTGGCTCCGATAACCTTTCTGTATGGCATGCTCGCCTACACGCAGGACCTGCCTGAGCGTGTCGACTGGCTGTTCTATTCTATTGCCCAATCCATAGTGATTGTCGTGACGGTTGCGGCGCTTGCCAGCGCGGTATTTGCACCCAGAGCACCGCAATGGCGGCTCGTTGCGACTTCGGATGCAAGAGCGGTGCGCTTGTGCGGCCTCGTCATCTTGCTCGCCTTCATCTATAGCGTTACCACGCTGCTTTACCTGGTCACTCGGTTAATCCAAGCGCCGTTTGCGCTGACAATCGCCGTTGCGTTGCCTTCCAGTCTCCTCTTAGCCGGTCTCGTTGTTGCGCTTCTCCGAACGCCCTTCGGCACGACGAAGGAGACTGCATCGCCACGGTTATTCAAACTTATTCGAATGGTTGTTTGGGCCATTGTTGGGGCAATTGTTGTGTGTGCGATCACCGGCTATCTGCCGCTGGCTCGCTTTTTGAGTCAGCAATTGATCGTAACAGGATCGATCCTCGCACTCGTGTACCTTCTGCTGTTGTGGGTTGATGGATTCGCGCAAGGACTAAGCGACGATGGCACAATTGTGGGCGGTTGGCTCAAGAAAAGCGCTGGGCTGGAGCTCGCACGCCGCGAACACTTGGGTTTGCCCATCAGCTTATTCTTGAAATTTGCCGTGCTGGTCATGTCAGTGCCGTTGATCATGCTGCAATGGGGCTACAACTGGCCAGACATTCAAGAATGGTATCGACAGCTGTTTTTTGGACTGCACATCGGAAACACCGAAGTGACACTTGGCGCTTTGCTGGCCTCGATACTTGTGTTCGGGATCGGCTACGCGGCGGCTCGGCTGTTTCAAGGCTGGCTCGACGCGCGGGTGTTACTGCCGGCTGGCATTTCCGGCGGCGTACGGAACTCGATCCGCACCGGGATCGGCTATACCGGGATTGTGGTCGCGGCCTTGGTGGCTTTGTCCTACGCCGGCTTCAACCTTTCCAGCATTGCTATCATCGCCGGGGCATTATCCGTTGGCATCGGTTTTGGCCTGCAAAACCTCGTCAACAATTTTATCTCCGGTCTGATTCTGCTGGTGGAACGACCTATTAGCGTCGGGGACCTGGTGGTCGTCGGTGGCGAGGAAGGTTGCGTGCGCAAAATCAGCGTTCGCTCGACGGAAGTGGAAACATTCGACGGCGCGAATGTTCTCATTCCAAACTCTTACTTCATCTCGGAAAAGGTGAAGAACTGGACGTTCCGGAACAAGGTTCGCCGAGTTGCCATTCCGATTGGCGTCGCATACGGCAGCGACCCGCGTCAGGTCCAGACTGCGTTACTGAAGGTGGCAAGGGACAACCCGGACGTCCTAAAAACACCGGAGCCAGCTGTCATGCTGGACGAATTCTCCCCCGCAAGCATCAATTTTACTCTTTACACGTTTGTTGGCGACATCAATAAAGCTGGGAGCGTTCGCACGCAGTTATCGATGGCAATCCTTGATGCCTTCGCCGAGGCCGGCATCGAGATCCCCTATGGGCAAACGGACGTCGCCGTTCGGAAAATGGATTGGTTGCGCGACATCATTGGGGAATTTACGTCACCGCCTGTCGAGAGACGCCCGGGAAACGGCAGCCGAACGCCCTCGCACCATTCGATCATGGCGACTGCTTCGGTGCGGAAAGGGTAAAGTTTTGCCCACTCCGCCAAGCTGCCGCCATGCAGTAGACGCGTCAGTAGCTTGTGGGCGCAAGCTTGGTGGCAGCTTGCGCCCTTGTGCTGAATACGCTTACGGCCTGCAAGCACTTGTGAAGTCGTGACACCACATGCCCTTCTGGCACACCGTTTTTGCCGGGCCGCAGGCACAATTATCCTTTGCCTGTTGCTCCGTTTGACAATATGGCAGGGCTTTCGGCTTGGGCTTTGCCCCTTGGCGTCAGCCAAACCATCCGACATGGCGGTTGCAAGCAACGCTACTGCAAGAGTCCTCAGCATGGTTTTTCCTCCCTAGCTTAAGCGAGGGAACCTTATCTGAGGCAAGATGAGTTACCGATGAGCAAGAGGGCACGGCTATCAGCCGAAATCGCTCCGTTTGTGGAAATCACGGTCCGGTCGAAAATCGCGAAGCAAAATTTAGATGCAAACGCGGACGCTACGATGGCCTTTGCGCTGCCACCGTCGTCTCGAAGCTTTCGATGAACACCGCGCCGATGCCCCGGGTGAGCGCTCCGGCGGTGAGCGCAGCGGCGCCGAGGCCCCAAACCAGCCCGCCGGGAACGATCCACATCAGGGTCGATGCGGCCGCAAGCCCGGCGCCGGTCGGCGCCACGCCGGCGATCAGCGCAATGATGAGCGCGCGGGTCCGGTCACGGTGGAACGGTATGCCGTAAAGCTCGCTGAGCTGTTTCACCATGCGCAGATTAATGGCAGTCACGCCGGCAATGTTGGCGGCCGGCAGTGGCACGAGCCCGCCGAGCGCCGCGTAGTTCTTGTGCCGCTCGACGATCCGGCGCGCAAAAGCGCGGCGGCGCGCCGCAAGCGGATCGGGAGTATCCGTCTGTTGCATTTGATCGCGCTGCGACTGTTCGGCCGGCTTGCTCGCCGCTTCGGGCGCGGGCTCCGGCTCGACGGCGTCGAATTTGACGGCGTAGCGCGGCACCCGGCCTTGCTCGTCGGCGGTAAAGCCGGCGGCGATCTTCTGCAAATTGGCGAGCGAGCGTGTGATCGCCTTGGGGAGTGGCTTGCGCCTCATGCGGCGGCCTGCTGTGCGTCGACGACCATGTCGACCTCGTCCGCGATGGCGGCGATCTCGCGCGCGGCGGGTCCCTTCCAGCTGATCAGGCTTGGCGTCGCGCCCCACAGGGAAGCTTCCGGGTAGCCGACACGATTGATCATTTCGTTATGCAGCACCGGCAGACCCGCGGCGGCGAGCTCGGCACGGATGTGCTTGGCGATCACCGAATCCCGCGTTGTCTGGGTGAGGAGACAGCGGAACAGCGGCCGCCGCCCGTCCCCGCGCTCGACCAGGATGCTGAGCGTGTCGAGCATGCGGTCGACATCGAATGGCGACGGCTTGACCGGGACGAGCAGAAAGTCTGCGACCGCGAGACAGTCGAGTGTGGTCTTGGATCGGAAACCCGGTGTGTCGATGATGACGAGGCCGCCGCCAGCGGCGAGCCGCCGTGCGGTGCTGGCGGCGTCTTCGGTCGCGTCCTCGACCACGGCAACCCCGCCGAGCGCGCGTTCGCGCGCGACAAGCCGCATGATCGAGCGTTGCGGATCGGCGTCGATCAGGCTGGGACGCCGGCCGCGCAAATGCCAATGCACAGCCAAGCAGCTTGCCAGCGTGCTCTTGCCGCTGCCGCCCTTCATGGTGGCCACAGTGATGATCATGCCGCACCCCGACGGTCTTGCGAGAAGCCCGCGCAAAGCGAATCAGCAGACTAAACGGTATCGGATTCGCGGCAAACTGCCTATCGCCGTGCGCGCCGATAGCGGCTGCGGCTGAGCCGCCACTCTTACGAGCGGATCACGACCGGCGTTGGGTGGCGCATGGCGGCTTTGAACAAGGGCCGGCGCACACGGTAGCGCAGCGCCAGATGCCTGACCAGGCCAAAGCCACCGAGCAAGAGGCTCGCCCAGACCGCGACGCTGAAATAGAGCGACATCCACGTAATCTCGTTCTGCCAGTGCGCGATGCTGTGGGTGACCACCCAGCGGCTTGCCAGATCGTGCAGACCCGCGAGCAGCCCGAAAGTTTCGTGACCGTTCGCCAACTCGGCCTGCCAGCGCTGCGCATACATCGGGACGTCGACTGTGACCATGAAGATCACGTAACCCGCCGCGCCCGCGGCGGTCGCAATGATTGTCCAGCGCGCGATGCCCTGAAAGCTTGCGGCGAGCCGGGCGAAAGCGATCCCGACCAGCGCGAAAGCGACCGTCCACAACGAATTCTCCAGCACATTGCCGAGGAAGTCGGTCGAGATTACCGCGTACCAGGAGCAGGCCTCCGCGAGCACGATCAGGGGCAAGATCAGCGCGGCGATGTTCTTGGCCGTATCCGAATGCGCGGTCCGACCAAGCTCGCGTATGACGATGACCCATTGCAACGCGAAGCAAAGCTCTGCGAGCGTCGCCATCGAGCGGCCGATCAGCACGCTGGACAACCAAGTATCAAACAGGCAGATGCGCTCGACATCGGCACGCGGCAGAACGGAGCGAAAAGCGCAAACCAAAACATAAACGGCGCTTAACAGCGCAAGCGGCTCCGCGGCGAAAGTCGCGGTCACCGCGCCGAAAGGATTGGCCCGGTAGAGTCCGCGCAAGCCCAACAAAAGGGCGACATTCACGGCGCTCACGGCGACCAGAAAAGTCCACCACAGCGCCACCGGATTAGACCAAAGTAACCAATCGAAACGCATCTTTGTTAACTCGTGCTCGTGACCTCCCCCTCACCAAATTGTAGACACTCAGCACAGCTGTGGCGAGACTGAGACTTCCCACGAGGCCAACCCGCCTGCCACATTTGCGGCGCAGGGGACTGCCAAGGGGATGCTGTAGGCCGAGGAACGTGACGATGACTGTCCGGGGAAAGTTTGCCAGTCACTGGCCGCGACCGGCTCAGATGCGCGGACAGTGGCGCGCGGCACTGTCGAGCCTCTTGCTGTGCGCGCTTACCGGATGCGGCTTGAGCGATGGCGCCGGCGCGCTGTTCGTCGATCCGGGCCGCTATGCGTTTTATCGTTGCGAGGATCTCGCCGCGCGGCGTCAGGTCCTGACCACGCGTGAAAACGAGCTGCGCGATCTCATCGAAAAGGCAAGTGAAAGCGCAGGGGGCGCCGTCGTCGGTTCGCTGGCTTATCGCAGCGAGTATGATTCCGTGCTCGCCGAGGAAAAGCTCCTGCAACGCAAGGCCGCTGAAAAAAATTGTAGCTTCGCCGTCCCGTCCCAAAGCGACCAGACGCTGCGCTGATGGCGCGCTCAGTCGAGCAGCTCAATCAAAGTGCAGCGCGACGCAGTCGCAGCGCGTTGGCGACGACGCTGACGGACGATAACGCCATCGCGGCGGCACTGATCGCGGGCGACAAGGTCAGGCCGAAGAGCGGATAGAGCGCGCCCGCCGCGATCGGCACGCCGATGACGTTGTAGATAAAGGCGAACAAGAGATTCTGCCGGATATTGCGCATGGTCGCGCGGGACAGTGCGCGCGCGCGGGCGAGGCCCGCTAGGTCGCCTTTCACCAAAGTAACGCCGGCGCTTTGCATGGCGACATCAGTGCCGGTGCCCATCGCCACGCCGACATCGGCCTCGGCAAGGGCCGGTGCGTCATTGATGCCATCGCCGGCCATCGCCACGGTATGGCCTTCGCTTCTCAGACGCCGCACAATCGCATTCTTCTGTTCGGGCAATATTTCGGCTTCGACGTCCGCGATTCCGAGCTTGCCTGCGACCGCCTGCGCGGTGATGCGGTTGTCGCCGGTGAGCATGACGATCCGGATGGCGTCCTGCCGCAACCGGGCGAGCGCCGCCGCTGTCGTCACCTTGATCGGATCGGCGACCGCGACAACTCCGCCAAGCTGTCCATCGATAGCGACGAATATCGCGGTTGCGCCTTGACGCCGCTGCGCGTCAGTGCGGGCGTCGAGGTTCACGTCGCCGACCCGGAGATTTTTTAACAGTGCAGCATTGCCGACCGCGACTTGACGCTGTCCGACTTTGCCGCTGATGCCCTTTCCCGTAAGCGATCCAAAATCGTTCACATCTTTGATTTCCAGACCGCGGTCCTTTGCGGAACCGACAATCGCGGCCGCGAGCGGGTGTTCGCTATAGCGTTCGAGACTGGCTGCGAGGGACAAGATCGTATTTTCATCGAAACCGTCGGCCGGACTGACCGCAATCACGCGAGGCTTACCCTCGGTCAAGGTTCCTGTTTTGTCGACAACAAGTGTGTCGACCTTCTCAAACCGCTCGAGCGCCTCGGCGCTCTTGATGAGTACGCCGGCGGTTGCGCCCTTGCCCACACCGACCATGATCGACATCGGAGTCGCCAAGCCGAGCGCACAAGGGCAGGCAATGATGAGAACGGAAACGGCAGCGACCAATGCATAGGCAAATGCCGGAGGCGGACCCCAGACCAGCCAGGCAATGAATGCCGCGCACGCGACAATAATGACGGCCGGCACAAACCAGGCGGAGACAATGTCCGCAAGGCGTTGAATCGGGGCGCGACTGCGCTGGGCCTGCGCGACCATGTGAACGATGCGCGCGAGTATCGTATCCGAACCGACCTTCTCGGCGCGCATGACGAGGCTGCCAGTCCCGTTGATGCTGCCGCCGATCACTTTGGCACCAGGTTCTTTTTCGATCGGCATCGATTCGCCGGTCACCATGGATTCATCGATCGCGCTGCGGCCCTCGGTCACGACGCCGTCCACCGGCACGCTCTCACCCGGCCGCACGCGCAGGCGATCCCCGATATGCAGCGCTTCGAGCGGCACCTCTTCATCGTTGCTGTCGGGCCGAATACGCCGCGCCGTTTTGGGCGCGAGCTTCAACAGCGCGCGAATGGCGCCGCCTGTTTGCTCGCGCGCACGCAGCTCCAGCACTTGGCCCAGCAGGACAAGGACGGTGATCACGGCGGCAGCTTCGTAATAAATCGGAACGACGCCATCCTGGCGCAGCGAATCCGGGAACAGGCCAGGAGCAAAGGTTGCGGCCAGGCTATAAAGAAACGCGGCGCTGACGCCCAAAGCGATCAGCGTAAACATGTTCAGCGATCGGTTCAGAACGGATGCCCAGCCACGCTCGAAGAACGGCCATCCGGCCCAAAGTACGACGGGCGTTGCGAGCAGAAACTGTAGCCAAACCGACAAGTGCGGGGCGATGAATTGATGAAGAGCGAGGCCCGGGAAGCGGGAACCCATTTCCAGTATGACGACGGGAATGGTCAACGCGGTGCCGATCCAAAACCGGCGGCTCATATCAGCGAGTTCAGGGTTCGGCCCGCTCTCGCCGGTTGCCTCGACCGGCTCAAGCGCCATACCGCAGATTGGACACGCGCCCGGACTGGCCCGCCGGATTTCCGGATGCATCGGGCAGGTATAGATCGTTCCGGACGACGCGGCTGTCTGCTTGCGATCGGCTCGCGCTAGATACTTTTCCGGGTCAGACGAGAATTTGCTTCGGCAGCTCGCCGAGCAGAAATGACGGGAACGGCCGCCATAGTCGATGCGATGCGGCGATTTCGCCGGATCGACCTTCATTCCGCAGACCGGATCGATCTCGCTCAAACCTTCTGCCGGCTGCATCACAGCGCCTTGAACCACATACCCCACAGGGGTATATAAGGTGCATGCGGACCAATGCCAAGGCTGCGGTGCTCAAACGGTTGCGGCGGATCGAGGGCCAGGTGCGCGGGCTCGCGCGTATGGTCGAAGACGATCGCTATTGCATCGACGTTGTTACTCAGCTCTCGGCGGTACGGGCGGCGCTGCGGCGTGCCGAGGAAGAGATCCTCGCCGATCATGCCGCGCATTGCGTTGAGAACGCGATTGCATCCGGCAATAAGACCGAGCAGCGGCACAAAGTGAACGAGCTGATGAACGTCATCTCGCGCAGCAACCGATGACGGCCACCAAAGGGAACGCGCGCAAGCAAAAGAGATCGCATGCGCGGCGCGCGATGCCATCGATCGCCATCAAGCGCGCCTATGACAAGCCAGAGCCGCGCGACGGCCTGCGCATTCTCGTCGATCGGTTGTGGCCGCGCGGGGTGTCCAAGGCCAAACTCCAGCTCGACGCCTGGCCGCGCGACCTCACCCCATCGACCGGCTTACGCAAATGGTATGGCCACGAGCCGACGCGCTTTGCCGAGTTCCGGCACCGCTACAAGGCCGAGCTTGCCAAACACAGGGAACAGCTCGAGGCGTTGCGCGCGATGGTCAAGGGCCGCCCCGCTACGCTGATCACGGCGACGCGTGAGCTCGACCTCAGTCACGCCGAGGTGCTGCGGCGGATCCTACAAAAAAAGAAGAAGTAAGCCGTTTCGGCGCTCAGCCGAATTTCCGCCGCGCCAGCGCCGTGCCGCGCGCTAGCGCTTTGAGCTTGCTTGCCGCTATATCGCGGCGCATCGGCGCCATGCCGCAATTCGTGCACGGAACGATGTGTTGCGGCCGCACATATTCGGCCGCGGCGGAAATCACCGCCGCAATCTCTTCGGGCGTTTCGATCGCATCGCTAGCGACATCGATGACGCCGATGAGGACATCCTTTCCGTCAAGCAGTTTGAGCACTTTCATCGGCACGTGAGAGTGGATGCATTCGAGCGAGACCTGACCGATCCGGCTCTTCGCCAAGGCCGGAAAAAACCTCTCGTATTGGCGCCATTCGGCGCCGAGTGTCGCTTTCCATTCGATGTTTGCGGGAATACCGTAGCCGTAACAGATATGCACGGCGGTTTTGCAGGTGAGGCCCTCGATGGCGCGGTGCAGCGCCTCGATGCCCCAGTCCGCGGCGGCGTCCATATAGACATTGAAGGCAGGCTCATCGAATTGAATGACGTCGACGCCGTCAGCGGCAAGCCCGCGTGCTTCTTCATTAAGGAGCGCGGCAAAGACCATCGCCATCTTTACGCGGTCGCCGTAATGGGCATCGGCAATCGTATCGACGATCGTCATCGGGCCGGGCAGGGTGAATTTCAGTTTTTTGCCGGTATGGGCGCGGGCGAGGCGGGCCTCGCGCGCATGAACGCGGCTGCGCAGGCGCAACGGGCCGACGACCGTCGGGCACATGGCCTTGTAGCGATCGTTGCGAATTCCCATTTCGACGCGCTTGCCGAAATCGATGCCGTCGACGGCTTCGAGAAAGCCGTGCACGAAATGCAGCCGCGACTGTTCGCCATCGGTGACAATGTCGATGCCTGCGTCTTCTTGAACCTTAAGGGCAAGCAGCGTCGCGTCATCCTTCGCGGCGGCGAGTTCGTCGCCCTCGAGACGCCACGGCGCCCATAGTTTCTCTGGGGCCGCCAACCAGGCCGGCTTCGGCAAACTGCCGGCGATCGTTGTCGGAAACAGCATTTCGCTCATGGTCATACGGATGTGGTTGGCAGGAGTCGGTGGTTTGGCAGTGATCAACTGATCGACAACGCCGGGGGCAGCCGCCAATCATACAGCCAATCGTAATGATGTAAGATTCGCTCGCCGCCAATGAGTCGCATCACTGTGTTCCGGAACATGGCCGCAGCCCCAGTCAGGTGATAGCGCTTGCCGTTGCGGGTGGCCATGCGCTGCACCTTGCGGGTGCGGCCACGCCTGATCGCGGAATAGGTCTCAAAGGCAGCATCCGGCTGGTCGGGCATGCGGGCGAGACATTGCGCCGCGACTGCCGCGTCCTCGATCGCCATGGCCGCGCCTTGGGCTAAAAATGGCAGCATCGCATGGGCAGCATCGCCAAGGAGCGCCGCCGCGCCGCGCGATAAATTTGCCAGCGGATCGTTCTGATAGAGCGCCCATTTCAGCCAGGCATCCGGCCCGCGTAGCAAGGAATACGCCTGCGGCGCCCAGCGCGTATCGGCAACGCACTGCAACAGATCGATGCGGCTCGCCGGCTCGCTCCAGCCGGGCCCACTCCAATCGTCGGCAGTGATCGCCACAAGATTGATGAGCTGGCCGCCCTTGACCGGATAATGAACGAGATGCGCATTGCGCCCGAGCCACAGATGAACCAGCGCTTCGCGGAATTCGGGCGCGACCTTGCTTGCCGGCAGGAGCGCCCGCCAGGCGGTGCGCCCAGCGAAATGCAGGGGATCTTTCGATGCAATGCGCCCGCGTGAGATGGACCACACCCCGTCTGCCGCGATCAGCGCGTGGCCGTGCTCGGTCCACAGCCCGCTTGGACTACGTGCGGAAATAGTGACGCCGTGCGGATGGGTGGCAAAGTCTTCAAGCGACATGCCGAGCCGGATCACGATATTGAGATCCTGCGTCGCTGCGTCGCTTAACGCGGCCTGCAAGTCGCCGCGGTGGATGGCCCAATAGGGCGCGCCGTAGCGCGTCGCCGCATAGTTGCCGAGCGGTATGCGCACGATTTCGCGCGCGCTGTGTGCGGCAAGCACGCGGACGGCGGTCGGTGCTACCACATGCGGCTGCAATCGATCGCTCAATCCCAGGCCGATCAGGATGCGCGTGGCGTTTGGTGAAAGTTGAATTCCGGCGCCGGTTTCTTCCAGCCGTTCGGCTTGCTCAATGACCAGTGCGCGAAATCCGTTGCGCGCCAAAGCGAGCGCGGCGGTAAGCCCGCCAATTCCCGCTCCCGCGACAATGATGGTACGCGAGGACGGCAAAGCCATCGGCGATCGATCAGACCAGTTCGCTTTTCAAGGCGCATTCCGGCGGTCGCGCCTCGTTGGCCGCAAGCGCCGGATTATACCGGTAGAGCGTCGAACAATACGGGCAGACAAATTCCGCATCGTCACCCATGTCGCAAAATACATGCGGATGATCGAACGGCGGCATGGCCCCGATGCACATGAACTCCTTCGCGCCGATCTCGATCTCGGCGACGCCGATATCGTTGTGGAAATGTGGAACGATGTGCTCGGTCATGTGGCTGGATTGCTCGCGTGAAAGAGAGCACCATATCCGGTAGGAACGGCGATTTCCACACGGCGTTGTGAAAAAGCCGCAAATGGCGAATAGCGCTCATTGAACTACATGAACAGCCAAAAACTGAATAGTCTTGCGAGTTTCGCGCGCCGACCGGTCGCTGCACTGGCCGGCGCCGCGATTTGCGCGATTGCCGCCGCTTTCCTGCTGTGCGGCGCCATTGCAGCCCATGATCGCATCGCGGCGGCAGACGATCCGGTCGCCATCAGCGATCGGGCACTTGCGCACGCGTTCGATCGAAAGGTTGCCGAACGCGAAATCCAAGCTGCGCTAGCGGCCGGCGACGTGGATCTCGCGCAAAGCTTTGTCGCGCTTGCGGCCGAACGCAACGCGCCGATCGATCCGGCTCTGCCCGGCAAGGTGGAACAAGCCGGTGCCGATGCGCACACAATGGCCAGCACCGCCGGCCGCTTTGTGCATGGGCTGTGGACCGGAGAACCCACCGATATTGCAAGCCTCGCCGGCACCGCCTTTGGCGATCTGTTCGTATTCGGCGATATCCGCGATGCCGCGCGGGAAGGCACGCGCTACCTGAGCGGCCAGGCTTACGACCCGTGGATTCTCGGACTTGCCGGAGTTGGTATCGCCATCACCGCGGTCACCTATGCAAGCCTCGGCGCCACGCTTCCGGAACGCGGCGGACTGTCGCTTGTGAAGGCCGCACGGCGGACCGGCCGGCTCAATCCCGCGCTTGTGGCGCGCGCCGTGCGCGAAGCGGTCACAGTCGAAGGCGCCGGCGGGATTCTTGGATTTGCGCAAAATACAGGGCGCATCGAAGCCAGGGCAGGGAGCCAAGCGGCTTTCGACGCATTATCGGTAGCCCGGGACCCGCAGGATGTTTCACGCATGGCATGGCTCGCCGCCGCCAAAGGTGGCAGCACGCGGGCGATCGTAAAACTTCTCGGCCGCGCCGCGATCATCGCTGCCGTAAGCGCGGTCGAGCTTGCCTCATGGCTGCTTTGGGCCGCTCTCGCGCTCCTCGGTTTCTGCGCGTCGTGCAAGACCGCGGTCGAACGCGCGACGCAGCGCTACCTCGATCGCCGCAGACGACTGCGGGAAAGCGTAATCGCGATCAGCCGTTGACCAGCGGGCAGGCCGGATTGGGCGGGCCGAAAGCCCGCTCGCCGGGAATGCGGGCGAGGATCTGATAATAGTCCCAGGGATATTTCGAATCCTCCGGCTTCTTCACCTGCACCAGCATCAGATCGCCCGCCTGGGAATTTGGCAGATTCGTCCTTGAAAAACCTGGCATTCCCGTAGCTTCGGCCTTCCCAGAAATGACGCTGGGAATGGCCTCGGAAGATTTTTGCAGCCGCTCGCCGCTTCCCGCCGCCCTGGTCGGCGCGCAATAGGAACGCCTGCCCGCTCGCGCGCGCGATGAGATGCGGGCCGCCGCCACCGTCGCCGAGTTGCCGGGGCTAGTGAAGCTCGCGCACGCGATTGAAGGCGAACGAGCGGAGGCGTGGAAGTCGAGGTTTTACCAAACGCTTGGAATCAATCGGTATCGGACGTTTTGCATATATTCGACGTAACCGGGCAAGTCCCGCGCAAGTACTTTTTCTTCGTTCAGGATACGTGCAACGAGAATGGGTATAAACCCAGGAAGCAAGAGCAATGTCCACCACGATCCGAGCGCAAGTGGCGTGCCAATGAAAAGGAACAAAGCTGCAAAGTACATCGGATGACGGACAAATCCGTATACGCCGGTTGAGATCACTTTTTGTCCCTCTTCAACCCGGACGTTGGCAGCAGCGTAGGTGTTCACTCTCGATACGAGATAGAAAATGTAGAAAGAGAACGCAACGAGTGCGTCGCCTATGATTGAGACTTGCCACGGCATGAACGACCAGCCGAAGCGGACATCAAGCGGGGGAAGAACGACCAGGACGATGCACGCGGCAAAGAGCAAAGCCATCACGACTTTCTGGGTAAATTCTTTTTCGTGCAAGATACCGGCTTCGGTGCGTCGTTTCAGTAATGCTGGATCGTGCTTTGCCAGATACACCGTGTAGGCACCGGAGCAAATAATAAACACGGCCACATATGCCCATCCCTGCCAGTACCGAAATGTCCCCGCAGGGACAAAAATCAGCGCCAGCATAACAATCGTCCCTAGAACGGAAGACCGAACTAATTGTTTGTAGAGTGGGTTCATATTGCTAACGAACCCGAAATAGAAGCAGAGCAAAAATAGAATGAAATGGACGATGGCACGCTGGCCGCTGATGTCGGGCGTCTCGATGGAGACGATCCCGACGTACGGCATTACAAGAGGAATTGAAGTGTTTGTGAGCCACAGATACCAAAGTACCCCTGAGCTGACAAAGAAGGCTCCCGCAAGAAACTTGCGCACCTCCCTAAATTTGATCGCAACATGGAGAGCCGCGAGCGCGTACAGAACAATGAAGATGACGAGCCATGTCGGCAATGTCGTAACGAGCCATATCGGTAACATGCCAATGAAACGTTGATCCATGGCGTTGTCCCCCGCGGATGCGATCAGCTTGATGCGGAAAGGCCGTCGTAGCGACGATATTGCGACAAAACGCGTCACCCCGAACTACCGAGCGACCGCTGCAATGTCCGCTTTTGGCACAAGGCAGACATCCCACGACTGAGTTCCAATGTCCGCTTTCGGGGGTAAAGCGGACATCGGCCGATCTTTTGCGGTGCCAATGCGGAAGATCCGAAGGGTCGTGACAAAATTCAACGAGCGCGGGCTGTTTGAAAAAGTCTGCTAGGGCTTCACCACCGTGTGTAGGCCGACGGCCATCGGTAGTAACCTTGAGGTCCGTTGTAATAGTTGTAATAACTGGGAGCGCCAAATGGTGAAAAGCTCGATCCGGGATCTGCTTGTGCCTGAGCCTGATGAGCCTGAGCCGGTGCCCTCGCGGACTTAAACTCGCCGCCCGGAGTAACGCCGGTCAGCACTACCTGCGTATTCCCTAAGCCATTCTGCTTCACCAGCGCATAAAGCGTCGTGGCATTCTCAGGCGAAATGCGCACGCAGCCATGCGAGGCGGGTTTGCCGAGATTCTTCACCTCATAGCTACCGTGGATGGCATGGCCATCCCTGATAAAGAAAATGGAATGCGGCATCGGGGAGTTGTCCCATTCCTTACTATACCAGATTTCGTTCATAGAGGTCGCAGTATAACTTCCTGATGGAGTTGAATATCCTGCGCGACCTGTTGATACCGGCCAGTGATATTTTTCTATCCCATCCACAAAGACCGTCATTCTTTGTTTGGCTTTGTTGATGTTGATAAGGATTGCCGAGCCAGTCTTTTTAGGTCCCGGATTGGGTTGAGGCTGCGAGCCTCGGGGCTCGGATTCGGCTTTGGCGGCCGCAGAATTGGTCTGCGTGCTTGGCGTAGCTGTATCAACATCAGTTTTTGGGGCTACCGGATTAGAACTGGTCCGTCCACCCGTTGAGTCGGACTGGGCCTGGGCGCCGGCGGTACTGGTGCTTGGCGACGTGTTGGGGTCAGAGCCGGTCTGTGCGCTCGCAGGAAAAGCGAGTATCCCCACCAGAAAAGCGACAACTACCGGACTCAGGAAATGTCTCGGGGAAACTGGTACACACATGTCTTAACCCTGGGTACAGACCAACACTGTCGGCACATATATGACGGCACTCAGCAACAGAATTTGCGTTGGATCAAAAACGCGAAGTCTTTGAGAGCGAGGATGGATGTAGGCGCTACTTAGGAGCGTTGCCCACGCGCCTCGGAAGCGGCTGGGGCCTTTTTATTTGGACTCGTCGTCGCAATTTTTGCACGTATTCATCCTAGTCCCAGAGAGTCGCTTCGACTTGATGATTCGGATTACTTCGACAAGCCCGCCGTCGCGCGTCAGTCCGGTAAAATCGTTCCGACGGTTGCGACTGAAAGGTCAGCTTGGCTGAATGTCCACCCTAGCTCGTTTCCTTTTAATCGTTTTGCTGGCTGGTATCGGACCATTACTTGCGCAGAATGGGGGCAGGACGGACTCTTCACGGGCCGCAAGCACAATCGACAACACGCCGCCTGGGACGCTCAATCCCGAACCGCTGCCGCCGCTCGCCAATCCCAATGCGTCGAATCTTCCAGCGAAAGAACTGTTTGCCCGCAAAGTGACGCCGCTGCCTGGTCCGGTCCGCCCAATCGGTTCCTACGCCAACGGGTGCCTTGCCGGCGCTGTCACGCTACCGATCACGGGGCCAACTTGGCAGGTGATGCGGCTTTCGCGCGACCGGAATTGGGGAACGCCTCGGCTCGTCAACTTCATCAAGCGGCTAGGAGATAATGCCAAAAAGGTCGGCTGGAACGGTCTTTTGATCGGTGACATTGCGCAACCGCGGGGCGGACCAATGATCAACGGGCACTCCAGCCACCAGATCGGTCTCGACGTCGACATCTGGTTCAAACCGATGCCCGATCACGTCCTGTCGCGCGAAGAGCGCGAAATGAATCCGGCCGTGAACGTGGTTGCGCCGGATGGGCTCGATGTCGATCACAAAGTGTGGACGTCGGCCTACACGGAGGTTGTGAAGGCTGCCGCCGAAGACTCAAGCGTCACGCGCATTTTCGTGAACGCCGCGATCAAGAAGGAGATGTGCAGCGAGGCCGGAACAGACCGGCGCTGGCTCGCCAAGGTACGACCGTGGTGGGGACATTCCGAACATTTTCACATCCGCCTTGCCTGTCCAGACTATGGCGAGTGCAAGGGACAGCCGCCGGTGCCGACTGGGGACGGCTGCGGTCATGCCCTCGATTCGTGGTTCAGGCCGTCCATCCTGCACCCTCCACCGCCGAAAGTGCCGCCCAAGCCAAAGCCGCCGCTCACATTGGCCAAGATGCCGGTCGCATGCAGAGCAGTTGTGATGACGCGATAACGGTAACGTGAGGAGAAAATATCGTCGACGCAACGCGCGTTGATGTCTGCTTTTGACCCAAAGCGGACATGGGCCACAGCGCTTTACTGCGATGCACAACGACTGTTTCCGGTTGTGGTAGTGTCGCCTGCCGCATGAGGCGACGG
>Ga0306924_10002518_pt1 | contig 17299 bp, 15 predicted proteins | sample sta12Can44000111_FD_203756 | JGI IMG/M metagenome (GOLD analysis project Ga0306924, IMG submission 203756) | Lab enrichment of tropical soil microbial communities from Luquillo Experimental Forest, Puerto Rico - statanox.12C.anox.44.000.111 (v2)... | ecosystem: Environmental > Terrestrial >... | reverse complement strand
CGTTTTTCGGCGCAAGGATGGCCCCGTGAGGCGAGGGCAACGGCTGCGTCACTATCCGAACGGATGATACGTCATCGGACCTCTGCCCACATCGTAAGCCGAGAACCCGAACCAAGGCGGGCCGAAAACGGCTGGCCGGCGATCGCAAAATTTTTTCGCGGAAGTGTGAACCAATTCACATTCCGGCGGGCCGGGTTTAAATAAGAAGGTAACCGGGTGGCGAGAGTGACGAGTGCCTCGCGGGATCGGTCCGGTGGTGAGTTGGCATGTTCAGCTATGCCCGGGCCCGAAAGAAAATAATGGTTCCACTCGCGCTGACGGAGGGCAGCAATGCGCTTGGAAAACGTCTCCGAGTTCATTGGATTGATCTACGACACGGCGTTGGATCCCAACGCTTGGCCGAGGATGCTCAACTGCCTCGCCGATCTACTCGCGGCTCCGACCGGCGCTCATTTTGGCAGCTACAATTCGACGACTTACGTCACCTCGAACCTCGCACCGCGTCATGATCCGCAATATACGCGCAGCTTTGCGGAGTATTGGGCCAGTCGTGACATTTTCTGGCAGCGTGGCGGAAATTACCCGGTAGGCGCGGTATTTATGCCGGAAACGTTTATGTCCCGCGAAGAGCATTGTCGCACCGCCATTTTCAACGAATTTTACCAGCCGCAGCGCATTGAAGCGATGATGCGAACGAACCTGCTGGTCGAAGGTACCGTTTCGACGGTGGTTACGGTAGGGCGCCGCTACTCGGAGGGCGATTTCGACGCAAGCGAGATCCGGCTCTTCGCTACTCTGATCCCGCACCTGCAGCGCGCCGTGCAGCTGCAGCTGCGCCTCGCCAGTGTCGATGGGCCATCGACGAGTTCGGCCGAGATGCTGAACCGGCTGCACCAGGGCGTGCTGCTGGTCGACGCGGGTGCGAGGGTGATCTTTGCCAACAACGCTGCCGAAAGGATGCTTCTGGCCGGTGGCGGTCTGTTCCTCGGGCGCGATGCTGTGCGCGCCGAAACCTCGGGCGAAACACGGCTGTTACGCAGACTTATCGCCGATTGCGCCGAGCCGAAAGACGAGCTTGGCGGCGCCGGCGGGCGCCTACGGCTCTCCCGCGAGGACCGGGCGCCCTTGACAGTGCTCGTCATACCGCAACGTGCGCGGCGCACCTGGATCGATGTCGTTCGGCCGCGAGCGATCCTGTTCATCACGGATCCGGAGGAGGCTGCCCTCGTCCGCCGCGAAACCCTTCGCCAGGATTTCGGGCTGACCCCGGCGGAAGCCGGGTTCACCCGCGAGATATTGAAGGCTCATGGAGTGCAGGCGGCGGGGGACCGGCTCGGCATCTCATTGGCAACGGCACGCACCCACCTCGCCCATGTGTTCGACAAGACCGGTACCCATCGTCAGGCCGAGCTCGTCCGCCTGATCCTGCAAAGCGAGCCGACTGTACGCGAAGGTTAACATGAGGTGGACCCGAAAATGAGACAGTAGGCTAAGGTGGAGCCCTGCCCCTAGAAAGCGCCGGTGGCGTGTGGCCAACGTACTGTGTGTTACCCCGCCGGTTCGGCGAGCCGCCATCATCACCGTCGGCTGTGGCGAAAAAGACGCCGCGGAACCGGTAATCGATCATTTGACCAATGGTGGCCCAGTAAACGGCGCAGAAATGGCCGATGTTGGGCGGACGGTATTTCCGCCGCAATCAAACAAGCCGCGGGATGAGCCGACCTCTGGGAATAATGCGCTCGCCTCGTCCGAGCACATTTCGACCGAGTCGCAGCCAAACAAACCTGGGCAACAGCGCGAGCCGGCTGAGCCTGAGATGCTGGTGCCGACGCGCGGGCCCGACGGCATCCGGCGGGTGCCATTACCGAAGCGCTGAGGCTGGTCCGGCATTAACGCTTCTGCGTTATCTACCCGAGGGTCGTGCAAACGAACTCGGTGCTGTCCGAGCCCGACACGAACAGCTGGCGCAGCACACTGGCGAAAGCCGCGCGCTCGACAGCAAACTCAGCGCCACGCCCTTGCAGTAGCGCACTCAGCACTGCACCAATTCCGAGCCGCTGCCAGATCGGCTCGAACACCAGCGGCCCGCCGAAGATGGCGTTGCTGTGGAAAATTAGCGTCAAGGGCTGAGTGGCTGTGACGCCCCCTTCGATGACTTTACTGGTAGTGATCCCGGGGCAAAGCGAAGGGAACGGCGGCGCAGGGGGCGCACAGAAGCCGACGCCGATCGCCGACCGCGGCGACGCCGATCTCCTTCATATCGTTTGCGGTCAGGTCCGGCAGCACGTCCCAATTGATTGCGTTTTCGGCAAAGGTGGGCGCGTATCGCCCGAGGCCGAGGCCGCGTAGGCACTCGTCAATGTCCACGGGTTTATTTTCCTCCCTCCCCCCAGCTATCCGACGATCGTGCGACGGGCTAAGCGGGACCTCGGCGTTCTTCGCGACGAATGTCGTGCTCTAGGATCGTTTGACGCGGCCGAGCCTCATCGTCGTGCGGCGAGCGGCGGTGAGTTGGTCACGCCGAGAGACTGGTTCCCGTTGACCGGCAGAGCCTTGCGTCCTTCATCGTAACCAACCGTCAACCATGATCTGGCATGAAGATCGCCATGCAGACGATTATCATCCGCCGATGCCACGACGTAATCCCGAAGACATCGGATCTCGGTGCCATTAAGGCCGACCTGGAGTTCCTCATCGAATGGGTCACGCGATTCCGCAAGGAGCAAGCCCTCAAGCCGCTCTACACGATGATTGGAAGCGCCGCGATCGTCATCGCCTGGATCGAGCTTTTCTGGCGACACTGCCTGTGAGAGTTAATCTTGCTCGCGGTCTCCGCCGCATCTGGGTAATCGGAACCGCTTTGTGGATACCGTATTCGATATACTATTATCGCATCACATGTTCTTTCTATTTCTATCCTAAATTTATCCGATGCCCGAGTCTACATGGTGATATCGATTATACTACAAATCAGTATTATGTTCAATATTTCGTGACTTTGATTGAAAAGGCGATTGGCGTTCCGATTTTGGTTTTTGTTCTTGGAACCGTGGTACTCTGGGTCGGACGATGGGTAGCCAAAGGGTTTCGGCCATCCCAGCCTCAGGCTGGTGAGTAGACGAGCGTCCCCACGTGGAAATTGTTTTGCCATTTACGGCTTGGGGTCTTCATCTCGACAGTGGTGCCGGTGATCCCGTGGGCCAAGGGCCTTTGACAACGGGCTGTTCGTTCGTCGCCATGGTCATCTTGTCGCTCGCTTGTAGCGCAGGCCCGCTTTCAGCGAGAGAGTATCGATCCCATGCGGTGACACGGGAGTTCCAGCGCGAGCACCCATGCCCTTCAACGGGCCAGACTAGCGGTGCTTGTCCCGGCTATCGAAAAGATCATGTCGTGCCCCTCGACTGCGGCGGTCCCGATGCAGTCTCCAATCTCCAATGGCAGACTGTCCTCGACGCCAAGGCCAAAGACATGTGGGAGCGGAGAGCCTGCGCTCGCTAATTCCGCCTGGACCAAACCTATTCTTAACGCTGCCGCTCATCCTATTGGGCATGAGTCGGCTTACCTCCCCAGCCAAGGCCGCTGCCGTAATAATCGGCATCCTGTTTTTGGGCGGCGTCGCGCACGTCGCCTATGCGGAGCAGAGGCCGGGCGACTGCGGCTACTATATCAACAGCAATGGACATCAGGTGCCGAGTCCATGCGGTAACTCAAAGACCGATGCGCCGCCACCAAGGGCGACCGCAATATGCCACGATGGCACCTATAGCTTCAGCGAACATCCCTATGCGGGCGGAACGTGCTCTCACCATGGAGGCGTCGAGAGCCATTTGACTCGATAATCGCGGCGGCCCAGGAGACCCCATCTGCCCGCGCTGGCTTTGCACGGTCATCGCTTTCTGACCGACCATTGCTTTTCCTGACCTGAAAATCGCCAAAAATTGCGGCCCTCAGAATGACCCAACCCTTCTCGACAAAGCCTTCCTTTAATAAAGCTACAGCCCCGGTTTGGTGTTCAGATGAGCGATCCGCCCAAGAACGAGATCCAGAAAATAAATGCGATTGAAGGGCGACGTGTAAACGTGAGACAGGCTCGGCGCGTCGGGATGGATGTTTCCAGAAGACAGAAAGGAGTCAGCAACAACGAGTAGCCAACATTCATCACATTTGTGGAGACAGGCATCATACATCTTGCTTTTTTTGGTAATCGTATCCTGAAATCGCTTGATCGCGTTATACTGGATCGCATTGTATTCCAGCCAACGCCAATTGTGGCGATCAACCGGACCGACTCGGTTGATCTGAATGAGGTCTACCTGTCGGGGTTGGCCCGGTCGCCAATCGCAGTCAACCGAACATCCCTGCGCAGGCATATGCGTTCCAACAAATAACGCGATGTTCTCAGCTATGCCTTGCTTTTCTGCTTTGGTGAGAAAACGTCGCTTGGCACCCGTGGTTCGTCTAAGATAAGGTGGGTTGAAGAATAGGGTCACATGAGCCGGTGGTAGTCCCAAGCATTCAGCGTGTCGTTTCGCCGCTGTCGTGATAAGATCTTTCGTCGCCTCATCGCTCTGCTCAGCGGTTTCGTCCGTGCCATCTTTCTTGAAACCTGTATGTGTTCAATCCCGATCTTCCGTCCAGTTGGAGTTCGGACAAGGAAATCGGGTGTTTCACTGTCGATGAACTCTCCCCCAGGAAAATCTTTGCACAAATAACGAAAGCTATGAAGGTGTCGGCGTTCGACTTTCTTCTGACGTTTGATTGGCGGAGTGTTCATCTATTTTTCTCATCGGTGGGATCGTGACAGGACGATGAGAAAGAGGAGTAGTGCAGCCACGAATAGAGAGACAAGAGAGACATAGGGATGTAAACTATTTTGTTGCTTTGGTCGGATTAGCACTGACGGATCTTCGATCCGCGCGCCAGTAACGCCTTTATCCATCAACAATTCAAGTTCGTGTTTACCCACGCGAACAATCTGCGCGAGCCGTCCGGTATGCGATCCCGCTGACCGTAAATGTACCAGCATAACTGGCACCTGCGCGCGCACTGCTTCTACCACAATGGTTTTCTCGACCTCCTGGATGTGGCTGAGAAGCATCTGTTTGACCGATACATCACCCGCAGAGAGCCAATTAAATCGGCGTTCCAGGCTCTCCGGTATCTTATGATTGACAACGAACTCGGTAATCTTTGATTGAGCAAGTTCGATGACGTCTTCTTCATCAGCATCGGCCCCAACTCTGATCCGATGTTTCGAACTCGGGCCAGCGTGGTGCCATAGACCTTCGACCAGCTTGTATTTGACGCCCAATGGCATTCGCGGTGGCAATAAGTTAAACAGCCGCGCTGCTACCTCTCCGCTCATCTGCACCCGATCGGCGCGCCATTTCGGGATCGTCTGGGTGGCATATTCGTGGGCTTTGCTGCCATACGTCCGCTGGTAGTCGTCCAGCACGGCAGAGAGTTCGACTGGCGGTAGGCTGAAGAAGTATGCCTTTACGGCCTGATCCATGCCGCCCAATTCGGCGGTTAGGCGTTTGGCGGCGGCAATGTGCGCCAACGCTCGTGCACGCCCATAGGAGCGGTTTCTCGACCTACCGCGTCGGCTGCGGTTCATCGGATCTATCGGCGGAAAGCCGCCAAAACGCGCCACAGCAGACCGACTTGCGGCACCGTATCGAAGCTCACGCGGACCTCATATCCGTCACCTCGAAGCGCGCGCTTGGCTTTCAGTTGGCTTCCGAGCGCCTTTAGCTCTCGGCCTCGGTTCACGAAATCTCGAACAACGGTATAAGCCTCATCGACGATACGGTCGATCAGCGCTGGCTCAAGGCCTTTCTTCTCAGCGATTCGACGAAGGTTCTCGATTTCCGCATCAACATCTGTGTTCGGTGTCGCGCGGATTGAAGCCCGCAACATCTCCGTCAATGCCCATGCGCGACAATGGCAATGACGATTAAGACGACCGCTGCGATGGCGGCAAAGATGTAGTAAGGGGTCCAGTTCGTTTCCCTGCGGGTCTGGGTCGGCGACAGCTTACCTTGACCGGCAGTCTCGGTATTTCCCATGATAATTTCAGTGCGGCCTACCGCCGTCGTCTGCGTATGAGTAACGGTGACCGAGTTACCATCCTGTGAGACCTTCCGGCCGATTTGCAGTCGGAGCTATTAAGGGTTCGACGCGAAATTCAAACCATCTTCGGTCGTTATTTCGCCGAGTGGCAAGCATTGACGCCGATGCCGACTTATGCAGGCAACCCCCCAATACTTGTTCCAAACGGATATCAGGCCCAACGGATACTAGTGGTCTGCTTAATTTCGACGAGAGCATATCCGTGTTCCAGAACACTGCCTGCGCCGCCTGCCATATGCCGTACGCCGCCTTTGGCGGGCCGATCCCGTCCGAAAATTTGACGACTGCCGCGTATGTCGGATCGTTTCGCGATCGGGCCGCTAAGCGGACGCCGCAGCGGTACACATATTCACACACGTTCCCCGTGCTCAACTTCAATACAACACAGCAACTGTTCTTTGGCGGAAATTTCTGGGACGGACGTGCAACCGGATTGAAGCTGCAGGCTCCCGACGCCGAACAGGCTCAGGGCCCTCCGGTCGATCCGCTGGAAATGGGTTTCGCCGACACGGCTTGCATCGCGTTTCGGCTACTCTCGGCACCGTACCGACAGCTGTTTGAGCTGGTGTGGGGCGTCGACTTCGACATCCGTTTCCCGGCCAACACTGCTGAGATCTGCGCCATCCCTAATGGGGCAAGGAGGTTCCAAGGGAGCGCGACGCCAATCGCGCTGAGCCCGACCGACCGCACCAAGGCAACCAACATTTATGATCACTGGGGGCAGTCCCTTTCATTCCTCGAACGATCAGTGGATGTCAGCCCCTTCAACTCGAAATTCGACTGGTTCCTAAAGCCCAATTCTGGCGTCACGCTGACGGCGGACGAAATGGCCGGGTACAACCTCTTCAACGGCAAAGGCAACTGCAACTCTTGCCACGTTGACGGCAGATCCACCCTTCTTACGGCCGGCCAGACCGACACCGGCAACACCGCCAGCGTACAGCCTCTGTTCACCTGCCACGGCCTCGCCAATGAAGGCCTGCCGCTCAATCCCAGGCTTCCTCTCTTTTATGAGAGCGTTCCGGATCGTTTCGGGTTTACGCCCAATCCCGACGGCATGCGCTATCGAGATTTGGGGATCGGCACTTTCCTGAGGAGCGGCCCGCAAACCTTTCCCGATCCCAACCAGCCGGACTGGCTACACCTTGCGCCGATGGTGGACGGCCAACAACAGGTGATGACGGCCCGCGATGTGGCGCTGACACCGCCGCAATGCCCGACCACCGAGGCCGGTCAGGTCGACGCCAACGGGAAGCCGATACCGTATTTCCAGAAGGCGTTTTTTCACAACGGCTACATCAAGAGCCTGAAGCAACTCGTCCATTTCTACAATACGCGCGACGTCGGTAATTTCGAGTTCAACGTCACGTCGGGACACTGCCCGGCCGGTACCACGGAAAAGGTGGACTGCTGGCCGATGAAGGAGGTTCCGCAAAACCTCGACATGACCATCGGTATGCTCGGCTTGACGGATCAGGAGGAAAACCAGATCGTCGCATTCCTGCAAACGCTGACCGACGGTTTCGACCCAAACAACCCGACTGTCAGCACCTACAAGAACATCGATACCTTTACCGGTCAGTGCATCACCACCGCGCCCGGTGTTACGGCATCGACCCAAGGCAATGAGACCCTCACCCCTACTTGGAGTCTTACTCAATTCCCCTGCGCAGCGGATATCTGCAATGTCCCGCCGCTGCCCTCGATGCCAATCCCGTAGGCCCGGGACCTGTATGGGGCCGCGCGGCCCCCAGACTCCCGTTGGATTCTTCCAAAGGGACAGCAATTCGGGTGTGTTCGATGAATAGACTGCTCATAAAGCTGGCGATCACCGCCGCGGCCGGCGGCCTGTTCTTCTCCAATCCGACCTTCGGTCAGATCCCTCCTCCGCAAAAGCGAGCTGAGCACGTCGAGATCACCAAAGCGCCGGAGCTCGAATCGGCCCATGACGACACGGCCATTGCATTACGGGACGGATCCCGAGGATTTGAGCCAGACGGCGAGAAATCCCATCCGGCTCAACCGGACCCACCCGGAGACGATTTTCCGGGTTCGCATGCAGGATCTGAAGCCTCAGACGACCTATTACTACAAGGTGACCTCAATCGGCAGCAGCGGCGCGAGCGATGGGGTGGAGAGCGCTGTCAACCAGTTCACCACACCGGCGCCCGGCGAGAGGATCCTAAATTACCGAGCGGATAGTAGCTTACCCCCAGCCTACAGAACGGCAACCCCTCAGCCAAAATAACGGTAACCAGCGGGGGGCACGATGGATTACGAGGGCTTCTGGAAAACGCGTTTGGGCACATTGCGCGCCGAGGGGCGATATCGCGTCTTCGCCGATATCGAGCGGCGCTGCGGCCGTTTTCCGCGCGCCTTCGATCACCGGATCGGCGCCGAGGTCACCGTCTGGTGCTCGAGGCGGCCGTGTGGGTGGCCCCGCGCGCGGGCGCGCGCGATGGCTGCGGGGCGCATCTCGAAGGCCAGCGGCGACCGCGCAACGGCACGGCCGTTGGAAAGGATGTGGGCAGGGAGGGGGCGCGTAAAAATGAGGGGAACAACCCCATGCACTCTCAGGTGTTATTCGGCTGCCTGCGCCATATGTTCGGCACGTTGCTGCACGACGACGAGGACGCGATTGAGCCGGCGGCGTGGACCGAGTACCTGCGCTGCTTCCGGCACTCGGAGACGATCCGCGCGACCTGCGACGAATACCGCGCCGGCGCATCGATCGACCTCGTCCACGACCGCGCCGACCTTTCGCAGAAGGTCAGGGTACCGATGCAGCACCGGGACGGACAAGAAGAAGCGCGGTCGGCAGGCAATCCAGTGCTGGCCCCCGGCTTCCGCCGTGACAGGCCCGCTGGGCACATTCTGACATGCAGGCCTATTTTTTTGTCGCCATTGTGATCTGGTTCACATTGACGAGCAGCAAAGGAGACTAGATTTGCTGTCATTGGCACGCATTAGCTGTTGTCAATTCTAGTTAAAGACAGGGAATCAAGTAGAAGTCCAGCGGTCGCGTTACGCGCTACGACTAAGCCGATAAGAGGACCCGATGATACTGATCACGATCGATGAGCACCCACTGCGATCGGATGCCTTTGATAAGTTCCTGGCTGGCATGGCGATCGAGGCGGAGTGCTGCACGGCAATACTCCGGGCAGATTACGCGCACCGCCTCAGCCTGCCGGTTTGCGCGGAAGACGGTATCCCATGCGGCCATTGCACTGAGTGTCAGCCAGGGGCCGCGGGGCCGGCGGTTACGCACGACAGCAGCCGGGACGGCAGCGATGACGGCCCGACCACGATGGAACGGCTACAGGCTTTGCACGACCACATGGACGCACTCAACGCGCACTACGCCGAGCTGCGCCAAGCCGGACGTCTCAAGGAGACAACAAACCAGCCGTAATGCCGGGCGGCAGCGAGGCTCGCTGACATCGGAGGAGAGACGGACGCGTCCACACATCTCAAAACCATATCCTGTCCATGTCGCGGGTCGAAGGGGCTGGACATCGATCGACGTGCAGCCGATTCTCTACCCGGGGGTGAGGGAGCGCGCGGTACAGTTGCGATTTTTCATCAACGCTACCCATACCGAAGACCAGATCCGGCGAACGATCGGCATCGTCGACGAGGAGTGGCGCCGGGTTTGCGGCCGGCCCGGCTGAACGGCCCCGACCGCCCAATCGCAGCATTGAAAGGTGCCGGAAATGACTGGCGACATCTGCAAAGTGCTGATGATATTCCCGCGCTTCAATACCGATTCGTTTTGGAACTATCGGGCGGCCTGCGAATTGACCGGCGCGCGCTATCCGGCGGCGCCGCTTGGCCTGATTACCGTCGCCGCCCTGCTCCCGAAATCCTGGGAGGTGCGGCTCGTCAATCGCAATACCGAAACCCTGACCGAGGCCGACCTCGAATGGGCCGATCTGGTGATGACCGGAGGAATGCTGTTTCAGCAGCCTGATAGTTTGAGCATCATCGACATGTGCCGCGCCCGGGGCACGCCGATCGTGGTCGGCGGGCCCGATGTCACCTCGACGCCGGATATTTATAGCCGCGCAAACTTCCGGGTTCTCGGCGAGGCCGAGGAGATCATGGAGGATTTTGTTGCTGCCTGGCGGAGCGGGGCCGAGCAGGGCGTCTTTCACGCGCCGATGGGGCAGACCGACGTCACGAAGAGCCCGACGCCGCGCTTCGATCTCCTGAAACTTGAGGATTATCTCCACGTCGGCGTCCAGTTCGAGCTGTATGGGCGTGTGCCGCGAACCAAGACGAATGCGCAGATTCTGGCCGAACTCGACGCCCTATACGCGCTCGGCTATCGCGGGCATGTCGATTTTGTCGACGACAACCTGATTGGCAACAAAAGGGCTCTCAAGAAATTTCTGCCGGATTTACAGGAATGGATGAACAAGAAGAAATTTCCCGTTCGAATTTTCGACTGAAGCGTCAATAAATCTGGCCGACGATTCTGAATTGCTCAGCGCCCTGGCCGCAGCGAATTTATTTGCAATCTTCGTTGGGATCGAGAGCCCTGATACCGATACTCTGGTCGCGACGCGCAAGAAGCAGAACACCCGGCGCAGCCTGCAGGAGAGCATCTACAAAATCTACGATGCGGGCATTTTCGTGTTCGCCGGTTTCATCGTCGGCTTTGACAGCGAGCAGGGCAACATTGCCGAAGGGATGATCGAGTGCATCGAGGATACGGCGATCCCGGTGTGCACGGTTGGGTTGCTGTACGCGCTGCCGGCGACACAATTGGGACGCCGGCTGTTGCACGAGGGACGCCTCTTTCCCGGTTATGACATGCCCAGCGCGCAGGAGGGCGATCAATGCACGACTGGTCTCAACTTCGAAACAAAACGGCCGCGCCGTGACGTGCTCGCGGATTATCGGGCGGTGCTGGAGGCAGTCTATGATCCGGCCGCCTATTTCGGCCGTGTGCGACGCGTAGGCCGCATGCTCAGTCGCGGGAAGCGCCGGCTCGAGGCACCACCATCGCATGTATTTCGCGACCTGCTTCTGTTGGGCCGGCTGGTTTGGCGCTTACCTGATGCGGGTCCTGGTACGGCAAGGCAATTCTGGAGGACCATACTCGACTGCGCCATTCATAACCCCCCGGCCTTACCGTTTATGGTTATGTTGAGCGCCCTCTATTTGCATCACGGCCCATTCTCGCGACAAGTGATCGCCCAGATTGATCGGCAGATCGAAGATATCGACCTCGGTCGTTGGAGTACGCCTCGGCTTGCGCCAGCCGAGGACAAGGAGCTCTCTGTCGCATAGATCGTCATGTGCTGGGCGGCGTTCCTACAGGGGCTTGGCATAGATGCGATAGAGCTTGTCGAGTTGCGCGCCGATCGCGTGGGCGTCGGCGACCATCGCCACCGGTTTGACCGGCTACATGCACCGGCGATCAGGGCATCGAAACGCTAATTCGCGATCGCCTAATCGCGGGCGTCGGTGAAATCCCCGACGCTCATCTATAGGATGCGCCCCCGAAAGTCAGGTTCGCAACAGGGGCGGACCACGATCCTATTCCTCGGATGTCAGGGGGCGGTAGAGCCCGCACAGGTTCGACCTGACGCACAAGCCCATTTCCTGCCCGCGATCCTCGCCGGCTCGATGCGCACCTTGACCTTTCCGCCGGAGCGCTCCCAATCAGCGGCGGCAGACCGGCACAGCTGACGGCAAAACAAGTAGGCACTGCCTCTCCTCTGGTGTCGGTGGCCGGGCGGGCAGTGGAGGCGGTCCCATCGACCCGGACTTCGCGGCTGAGAAGGCGTTGCGGGTCGCGCATGACCGCTAGGGTCGCGCACCACAGCAGGAACCATTGGTTAGCAGACTCACCGATGGAGGGGAGTGGATTCGAACTGTCGGTTCCGCTCAACTGCGTTCTGTAGCGGCACGGAAAGATCCGAGATGGAAGATGATGATGAGAGGCGGGCCTTCATCCGGGCTTTTGGGCAGCCGGCGCAGGGATTGCGACGTATCGCCAAGATCGGGCTCTGACCGGACGAAATGATTTCAGCCGGGGCTCACTTTTCCGTCAGCGACCACACGCCGCCCCAGTCGAGGCCGGGTGCGGTGGTACAAAACTGCGCGATGCGGCGGAGCAACGCCGTGCTCGGTCCGTCACCGGGCACGATCTCGAGACAACCCTCAAAGCCGGCGCGCGCCTCCCCCCAGTTCTTGCGCCGATAGGCGGCGAGTGCGGCGCCAAAGGCATCGCGCAGCGCCAAGCGCTCGCCACTGACTTCCCCTTTGCGACCGAGCAATTCGAAGATGCGTTGCGGCTCGGTCTTACCGACGACCAAGACCTGATCGATCTCGCGGGTCTCCACCAAATCGGCGGCGAAACGGTTGGTTCCTTCACTGACAAGCGCACGCGTGCCATAAGTCTTGTTGGCCGCCTCCAGGCGCGAGGCCAAATTGACGGTATCGCCGATCACCGTGTAGTTGCGCGTCTGCTCCGAACCGATATTGCCCACGACCACATCGCCGGCAGCGGATCAACAATTTGCGAAAGCCGCATCTACCCATCGCTGGGATGGATCCTAGCCAAATCGCGGGTCTGGCCGCAATATGATGGCCGCCGCGATATCGCTGGGCGCGGTGACCCGCTATAAAGGCGCGGAATAGGTACGCGAATTCAGGCGGACACCGAGCGCGAACGATCCCCGCCAGCGGGACAAAAGCGCGATAAAAAGATTATAAGCCTTTGAGACCCATAGCGTTTTATATCACCTATTTTGCGGATTTGTTGCTGCAGACTGCCGCGGAGGTAATTTATTAATCAACTGTAGATTGCTAACCCGGGTATTCGGTCAAGGGGTGATCCAAGGCGGTCCCAGCTGGCGAACTCAGCGGTGTAGGGTGCATGCGGTTGGTTGACCTGGATCAATGCGGACGAGCATCCGCCCGCGGGACAAAACATCGCGGAAAAGCTGGTGTCCTGTACGCGCCTGCTGATCTGAGCCGAGGGAGTCAACCGATGTTGATCGCAGACCCGTCGTCATGAACGACAGCCATTCGATAAAGCCGCACCTGACCCGCGAGCACTTGCTGGGATTACTGCATGGAATGATCCGCGTTCGTCGCTTTGAGGAAAAATGCGCCGAGCTTTACCAGCAGGAGAAAATCCGCGGGTTCATGCATCTCTACATCGGCGAGGAGGCGATCGCCGTCGGTGCGATGCAGGCTCTGGCGCCAGCCGACGCGGTGGTCACGACCTATCGCGAGCACGGCCATGCTCTCGCCCGCGGCGTGGCGATGGATGCGGTTATGGCCGAGATGTATGGCAAAGCCGAAGGCTGCAGTCACGGACGCGGCGGGTCGATGCATCTGTTCGACGCTGCGACCCGGTTCTACGGCGGCAACGCGATCGTCGGTGGCGGGCTGCCGCTCGCCGTCGGCCTGGCGCTGGCAGAGAAGATGCAGCAGCGCGACGGCATCGCCGCCTGTTTCTTTGGCGAAGGTGCGGTCGCCGAGGGCGAGTTCCACGAGAGCCTCAATCTGGCCGAGCTGTGGCGACTGCCGGTTCTGTTTGTCTGCGAGAACAACCTCTACGCCATGGGCACCCGGCTCGAGCGCTCGGAATCGCAGCCCGACATCCACATCAAGGCGCAGAGCTACAATGTCCCGGCGGAAGTCGTCGACGGGATGGATGTCGTCGCCGTCGAAGCTACGGCGCGGCGCGTCTGCGCGGCGATCCGCGGGGGTGGCGGGCCGGCACTCCTCGAATGCCGGACCTATCGTTTCCGCGCGCATTCGATGTTCGATCCGCAGCTTTATCGCGACCGGGCCGAGATCGAGGACTGGAAGCATCGTGATCCGATCGACCGCCTCGCCTCGTGGATGCGAGAGACGGGAGTATTGCACGACACCGACGTCACCGCGATCGAGGCGCAAGTCGATGCGGAGATCGCGCGGGCCGTCGGCTTTGCGGAGAGCGGCCGTTGGGAGCCGGTCGCCGAGCTGGGCCGCGACGTCTATGCCGGGGAGGGCACGCCATGACCGACAATTGCGCGAGATCACCTACCGCAACGCGGTGCGCGAGGCGATCCGCGAAGCGCTCCGCGCCGATCCGAACGTCTTTCTGATGGGCGAGGATATCGGGCGCTACGGCGGCTGCTATGCGGTCACCAAGGGGCTGCTCGACGAGTTTGGTCCCGAGCGCATTCGTGACACGCCGCTCTCCGAATCGGCCTTTGTTGGAGCCGGGATCGGTGCCGCTCTGGGCGGGATGCGCCCGATCGTCGAAATCATGACGGTCAATTTCAGCCTCCTGGCGCTCGACCAGATCGTCAATAATGCGGCAACGATCCGCCACATGTCGGGCGGGCAATTCGCAGTTCCCGTTGTCATTCGCATGGCCACCGGCGCCGGCCGCCAGCTGGCGGCGCAGCACTCACACAGCCTCGAAGGCTGGTACGCCCACATCCCCGGGCTCAAGGTCATCACCCCGGCTGCATTGGAGGACGCGCGGTTCATGCTCGCCGCCGCACTTGCCGATCCGAACCCGGTGCTGATCTTCGAGCACGTCATGCTTTATAATCGGAGCGGCGTCCTCTCGTCCGATGGACCGGTCGATATTTGCAGCGCCGTCGTGCGGCGCCCGGGCAAGGATGTGACGCTCGTCACCTATGGCGGGACATTGTTCAAGACGCTCGACGCAGCGGAAACCCTGGCCAAGGGCGGGATCGAGGCCGAGGTCATCGACCTCCGCGTCTTGCGGCCGCTCGATGCCGAGACTGTGCTCGCTTCGGTGCGCAAGACCCGCCGTGCCGTGATCGTCGACGAAGGCTGGCGCAGCGGCAGCCTCTCGGCCGAAATCAGCGCACGCATCATGGAGGGGGCTTTCTGGGAGCTCGATGCACCCGTCGGTCGCGTGTGCAGCGCCGAGGTGCCGATCCCCTACCCACACCATCTCGAGGAGGCGGCGTTACCACAGCCGGAGGCGATCGTTGCGGCGGCGAAAGCGACATTGGGCGGCTGATGGGCGAATTCCGCATGCCGTCGCTCGGCGCCGATATGGAAGCCGGGACATTGGTCGAGTGGCTGAAGCGGCCGGGCGACCGCGTCAAGCGCGGCGATGTCGTTGCTGTCGTCGAGACCCAGAAAGGCGCCATCGAAATCGACATCTTCGAGGACGGCGTCATCGAGCGCTGGCTCGTCGAGCCGGGTACCACGGTACCGGTCGGGACACCGCTCGCGCTGATCGCCGGTGCCCAGCCCGCCGCAGCGGTGAAGGTCCTGGAGGTTCCGGCCGCACCGACGGCACCGGCGCCTGCAGCGCCACCGCGTATCGAACCCCCGGCTGCGGCGGGACGCGCGAGGGCGTCCCCGCCGCGCGCCGGTTGGCGAGCGAACGTGGGATCGCGCTCGCCGGGCTCGGCGGCAGCGGGCCGGGCGGCGCGATCCTCTACGCTGATGTCGAGCGTGCCGCAGCCGGGGCGGTGTCCGGTCCCGCCCCGACGAAGCGCCTCGACCTCAAAGAGATGCGCCGTGCGATCGCCGCGGCGATGGCGCGCTCGAAGCGCGAGATCCCGCATTACTACCTGAGCACGACCGTCGACCTCACCAGCGCTTTCGCCTGGCTCGAGGCTGCCAACGCAACTCGCTCACCGACGCAACGGCTGCTGCTCGCAGCATTGCTGCTCAAGGCGGTCGCGCGTGCGCTCGGCGAGGCGCCTGAATTCAACGGGTTTTTTACCGCCGCAGGGTTTCAGCCCGGGTCCGGCATCCATATCGGTACAGCGATCGCAATCCGCGGCGGCGGCCTCGTCGCACCGGCTATTCGCGACGCGGACAAGCTTTCGCTCGACGAGCTAATGGCGCGGTTGCGCGACCTCGTCACCCGTGCTCGCAGCGGGGCGCTGCGCAGCTCCGAACTGTCGGATCCGACGATCACGGTCACCAATCTCGGCGAGCGGGGCGTCGAGACCGTGTTCGGCGTCATCTACCCGCCCCAGGTCTCGCTCGTCGGCTTTGGCATCCCGGTCGAGCGGCCCTGGGCCGTCGCCGGCGAGGTGGTCGCTCGCCGCGTGCTGACGGCGACCCTCGCCGCCGACCACCGCGCTAGCGACGGCCATCGCGGCGCCCTCTTTCTCGCCGATATCGACCGCCGACTGCAGAGCCCGGAGACATTATGACACGCGACGACATCACCGCCGTCCTGATCGAAGAGCTCGGCCAGATCGCGCCCGAGACCGACGCGAGCCGGCTCGATCCGAACGCCGAACTGCGCGAGGAACTCGATATCGACTCGATGGATTTCCTCAATCTGGTTACCGCTCTCACCGAGCGACTAGCGATCGACATTCCCGAGGCCGACTACCCGAACCTCGCCACGTTCAATCACGCCGTCGACTATCTGGCGCAACGGCTGGCGATTGCCGAATAGAGCGCAGCTCCATCTATTGAAGCAAAACCACCCTCCTCAAACGGCGCGGGCTGATTTAGATCAATGCGAGATCGTGGCGTATTATGGTTTTAATGTCCAATAAACAGCGTGGAGGCGCTCCGATGCGTGCCATGGACGTGATGACGAGCGAGGTGATCACGGTCGGGCAGAATACCTCCGTCCAGACGGTCGCGAAATTGCTGGCCGAACGAGGCATCAGTGCGGTCCCGGTCGTCGACAGGGAGAACCGGGTGATCGGCATGGTCAGCGAGGGTGATCTCCTGCACCGCGCCGAAACTGGAACCGAGCGTCGCCGGTCGTGGTGGCTCGACATGATGGCGTCGACCAACAAGCTCGCCGGAGATTACGTCAAGTCGCACAGCGGCAAGGTGAGGGACATCATGACGCGCGACCTCATCTCCGTTACCGAGACCACTCCGGTTGCCGACATCGCGGTTCTGCTGGAGACGAACCGGATCAAGCGCGTACCGGTCGTACGGGACGGCAAGCTCGTCGGGATCGTCAGTAGAGCAAACCTTGTGCGGGCGCTCGCAATGACGATCAGGCAGGCGAGCGGCACCGAGGCCGACGACCTCTCGATCCGCGACAAATTGCTGGCCGAACTGAAGGCGCAAAGATGGGCCGAAGTCTCACCCGCCAACGTAACTGTCAAGGACGGCATCGTCCATTTGTGGTCCTCCTATCTTTCCGAACAGGAGAAGCGGGCACTCGTTGTCGCGGCCGAGAACA
>Ga0306924_10002513_pt1 | contig 17308 bp, 16 predicted proteins | sample sta12Can44000111_FD_203756 | JGI IMG/M metagenome (GOLD analysis project Ga0306924, IMG submission 203756) | Lab enrichment of tropical soil microbial communities from Luquillo Experimental Forest, Puerto Rico - statanox.12C.anox.44.000.111 (v2)... | ecosystem: Environmental > Terrestrial >... | reverse complement strand
CACACTGCTTGGGTTTGGCTCGACACCTACCCGTGGCACATTCATCGCGCTAGGATCCAGGGCATTGCGCGCGGTATCAGCCGGGTGCAGGGCGAGCGCAAGATGCTCCCCTATATCGAGCCGACCACCGACTGGATCCGTCTGGAGCGGCGCTTTCCGGTGACATTGGTATTAGACGATCCTTACCCGGATGTCGTGCTGCATATGGGCTCCGACGCCCGCACCCTGATCGTCTATTAAGGCTTAACCCGAATGAATCTCGCGCCGTCAATCGTTCATCGTCATTCCTGCACAAGCGGGAATCTAGGAGCCAAAGGCACAAGCGGTTTCCCCCCTGTTCCTGCCAGGGGCAAGCCTGGCCCCCCGCCTCCGCGGGGGTGACGATCACTGATCGCTCAAATTCTCCCACACTGAGACGCTCCGGTGCTACGCGAAATTCCCGGCGCACTCGCCACCGAGCTGGGCTCGCTCGACTGGCGCGGGGCGCGCGGCTTGGAGGCGGCGGAGGCTGCAGCCTCGGTGACATTGGGCGTACTCGGTGCGTTGGCGGTTCATTCCGGCGAGCCGTGGTGGGCAGGAATCACCGCCTTTATGGTGACCAGAGCCTCGCCGTCACTCGCCGTATCGCGGGCCGTCATGCGGGTCGCCGGCAGCATTGTCGGCGCCGTTGCCGGGCTCGTCGTGCTGCGGCTCTTTGTCTATCAGTCGCTGCCGTTTTGCTTGAGTCTTTTTGCCATTTCTTGCATCGGGTTGTTCGGATTTGTCTGTTCACGCCACAGCTACGCTTGGCTGGTCGGCGCGGTAACCGCATGTCTGGTCATACTGATGTCGCTCGACCAGCCGCAAGGAGCGTTCACCACCGCGGTCAACCGTGTCGCCGAGGTCATGATCGGGACGATCGCGGCCTTGATCGTCAGCGGATTGAGCCCCCGGCCCGTCGATGCCGCCGCGGCACCCATGGCCGCCCTGCTCGATCCGCCGCCACTGGCGTTCTGGCGTCGCCGCTACGATGAGGAGCTGCGGCGCTGGCTTCCCGGCAAGGAGCCGCTGCTATGGCATGCCTGCCGCGGCGGATTGACCGTCATGCTGATGCCGGCTCTGGCCGATTGGCTGGCGCCAGTGAGCCCGGTCACGATGGGGGTTACCGTGGTCATGGTCATGTCGATCCCGACGACCGCGATCCTCGAATCCGACAGCCGGGCGATTATCCAGCGCGCGGCGCATCGGCTGATCGGTTGCCTGCTCGGCGCGCTCATAGGTCTCGCCTGCCTCGCTTTTATCGGCAGCGATTTTCTGCTGTGGATTGTGCTGATACCTCCCGGGATCTGGTTGTGCTCGCAGATCCAGACCGGGACCACGGGCATCAGCTATATCGGGACCCAGGCGATGTTCGCCTATCTGATGAGCATGGTGCAAGGCCAGGGCCCACCCGACTCGATCGCCCCGGGCTTCAACCGACTAGTCGGCGTCATGGGCGGATTGTCGGTGTTGTTTGTCGTCACCTTGATCCTATCGCTGATCCCATTGTCTCAGGCATCGCCGGCACCCCCCGGCAGCAATTGACAAGCCGTGCCGGCAACGGTCTGATCGGTTCGCGGTTTGCCGAAATCAGGAGGGTGTTTTGGCCAAATTCAGGATCGCGACGCCGACCGGCGCCAGCTTCACGACCGCCGGCGATTACGGGTACGAAATGGAGGCGCTGTCGCCGATGGACGCCGAGATCTTCGAAATCCGGCCGGGGTCCGAGGACGAGTTCGTCAGCGCTGCGCGCAGCGCAGACGCGCTCTACGCCAAAGGGCGGCGGATCACCAAGCGGATGATCGACGGGCTCGAGCGCTGCAAGATCATCGCGCTCGGCAGCGTCGGCGTCGACTCGGTCGATGTCGACGCGGCCACCGCCAAGGGGATCCCGGTCACCAATTGCCCCGACACCTTCATCGACGAAGTCGCCGATCATGCGATGATGTTGATCCTGTCGACCTTTCGCCGCTTGATCGTCCAGGACAAATTGGTCCGAGACGGCCGTTGGGCCGAGGGCCGCCCGATGCTGTCGAAGATCCCGCGCCTGATGGGCCAGACCCTGGGCCTGATCTCGTTTGGCCACGTCGCGCGAGCGGTCGCCCGCCGGGCCAAGGCGTTTGGTCTGCACGTCATCGCCTACGACCCGTTTATCGAGGAGCTGGTGGCGATCGAACACGGGGTCGAGCCGGTCAGCCTCCCCGAACTGCTACAGCGTGCCGACATCATTTCGATGCATGCACCGGCGACCGAGAGCGCCAACCGGCTGATACGCGAGGAGCACTTTCGCCAGATGAAGAAGACGGCGATCTATATCAGCACCGGGCGCGGTCCGACGACCGACGAAGCGGCGCTGATCAAGGCGCTTGACGAAGGGATGATCGCCGCCGCTGGGCTCGACGTCCTCGAGCAGGAGCCGCCTGGCGGCAACAATCCACTCCTCAAGATGGACAACGTGATCCTGACCGCACACGTCGCCTCAGCCTCGTCGCGTTTCGATCCGGCGCGGCGCCGGCGGGTCGGTCAGGAACTGTCGCTGGTGCTGAGCGGCAAATGGCCGATGTCCTGCGTCAACCCGTCGGTCCTGGCCGACAGCGATCTCAAGCGCTGGCAGCCGGTCTCCATGGAGCGCGGCCCGAACTCCTAATTCCAGTCGAGTACAAGGATTGTTATCGGCAGACGGTCATTCATTATCGGCGGGGGATTGGCAGCAATGGCAGCGAGTTGGGACCCGGAAATCGTGCGCTATCCGGATCAAAGGATAAAAACCCTCGATCCGCACTTTACGTCGCTGGTGCTCGGCAATGCCGCAGTCGAGCGGATCGCCACCGGTTGCCGGTTCAACGAAGGCCAGGTGTGGGTCGGCGATCTCCGCTGTCTGCCCTGGAGCGATATTCCGAACGACCGGATGATGATATGGGAGGAAGAGACCGGGGCGGTTAGCGTCTTTCGCAAGCCCTCGCACTATGCGAACGGCAACACCCGCGACCGCCAGGGGCGGCTCGTGACCTGCGAGATGGACGCGCAACGGCTGACCCGAACCGAGCACGACGGAACGGTTACTGTGCTCGCCGGCTCCTTCGACGGCAAAAAACTGACCGGCCCCAATGACGTCGTGGTCAAGTCGGACGGCTCGATCTGGTTCAGCGACAATGGTGCGGGGATCCGCGGCAATTACCTCGGCCACAAGGCGACCCCGGAATTGCCGTACCGGGTCTATCGCCTCGATCCGGCGACCGGGCAGCTGACGATTGCCGTCGGCGACATGAAACGGCCGAACGGGCTCGCCTTTTCGCCTGACGAGAAGCTGCTTTACGTCATCGACACACCGGGTCCGGGGCAGCGCACGATTCAGCTCTACGACGTCGTCGACAACGGCACCAAGACCGCAAACCGGCGTGAGTTCAACAGCGCCGAGCCGGGCGGCTCAGACGGTATGCGGGTCGATGTCCAGGGAAATTCGTGGTGCGCATGGTCCGGCGGCGAGGCCGAGGACGGCGTCGCCGTGTTCGCCCCCGACGGCAAGATGATCGGCCGCATCATGCTGCCCGAGCGCTGCGCCAATGTCTGCTTCGGCGGGATCAAGCGCAACCGCCTGTTCATGGCAGCGAGCCAGTCGATCTATTCGCTTTATGTCGAAACCCAAGGCGCCCCAGGCGGCTAGCGGGTCGCGCTAGCAGGTTGAAACGATGACCAGTACCGTCGTAAGGATCTCAAATAAAACCGCAAAGACGTACAATCGGGACGCATGCGAGACGTTTAGCCATTCAAGCTGTGACAAAAATGTACTCGGATAATCGTCGAGTTACCCACTCGGCTCCGATTTCGGGTGGTTCCAAGCTTGTCAACCCGGAGAAAAGCCGAACATGGGGCCTGATGTCGGCCGGTGTGTTCCACCGCGCCCCAGGTGAGGTGACTTGGCTGAGCGACGATTATCGGATTAGTTGCGTTTTGAGCGATATCTGTGGCGCCAAACAGAGCGATGACGGGCCATTTGAAGCATATCGCCTGCGGGCTGGTGATATCGCGTTTCGGCCGCCCAATAGAAAACTATGGAGCGATTTGTCCGGTGGCCGGTTCATCCAGATTTTACAAAGTCGTGAGGTCTACAACAATCTGGTCTCCGAATTGGTGCGCGGAGGGACCGTCGATATCGAGCCGCAAGATGTGTTCAGCGACCCGTTGATTTCTCAGATCGGAGTGACGATTGCCAATGAGATCAGTGGTGGTTTCGTCGATGCTATCCTCGCCGACGCATTGAATACAGCGCTCGCGGTGCAGGTTACACGCCGTTTTGCCGATCAATCGGCGCTCATGCTTGAGCCGTCCAACGGGCTTTCTCGCGAACGCCTGAAGCGGGTGCGGGATTACATCGAAGCCCATCTGGATAATCGATTGACCCTGACAGATCTGGCGAGAGTGGCGTGCCTCAGCCCCTATCACTTCAGTCGCTCCTTTAAGCAGTCAATTGGCATCGGCCCCCAGCGATACGTCATCCAGCGCCGACTGGAGCGGGCCAAGGCCATGATTCGTCGGACCAATCAGCCGCTCGCCGAGATTGCTCAACAGGTTGGTTTTGCCGACCAGAGTCATCTGACATCGATCTTTCGCCGCGAGACGGGTGTGACACCCGGTCGATATCGCGCCGCATTGGCGTGACCCATCAGGCCACTCCGCTGTTTGCTGACGACGATTGACCGGTTCTTCGGAAAGCGGCGACACTCGCAGCCCGAACGCCGAGAATGAATTAGCGCAGGAGGTAACCTCGCGCCATGCAGATCGTCATCGCTCTGGTCGTTATCTGGGTCTTATTCGTGGTGCTCTCATGGATGCTGCATGCCGCCAAATGGTTGGTTGGTATAGCGATCATAGCGAGCCTGGTGGTCGTCGGCGCGAAATACCTGCGGCAGATTATCCGCTAGCAGAAGTTGCCGGAGCATCTTTGGTTCGTAGGCAGGCATACTATCACGGTCGCGTTTCTCATTCCGGCAGCGGCGCGCGAGCCAACCGGCTTTGGAGAGGAGGACCGAACCGACGATGGAAACGCGACACCACGCCATCGAAGTAGGCACAATCGTCCTCTCCGGTCGCACCAACGAAAGTGCATTGCGCCGCCCATAGGTCGGCATTTCCGCAAGGATTTAAGATCAATCCAGCAAGAGTATGCAATCGGCCTCGATGGACTTGCTCATATTGTGCAGGTTCCCTTTGGCGCTAGTTGATCCAAGTGGATGCCAAAGCGAACAGACACAACGAATGGGGAATTCGACAATAGGAGGCGACTGTCATGATGCCCAAGAGGACGATGAGATTGGTTTTCGCGGCCGCCTGTCTGACAGCGATCGCGGCCATCCCGGCCCACGCCCAGCCGGCAAGCACTTACGGCTCCCCACCCGGTTACACTACGCCGCAGGGCGCAGCCACTTACGGCTCCCCACCGGGCTACACTACGCCGCAGGGCGCAGCCACTTACGGCTCCCCACCGGGCTACACTACGCCGCAGGGCTCGGCCGCTTACGGCTCCCCACCGGGCTACACTACGCCGCAGGGCTCGGCCGCTTACGGCGCAACACCGGGTCAGCAACCCTACACCCCTCAGGCCAGCGAGGGCGATGTCCCACAATCGACCTCGGCACGCCGAAATGTGATCGAGAGCCGACAATACGATCGGGAGCTCGAAACAAATCGCGCGTTCCGCCAGGCGCGCATGCGCAAAGAATGCGGTCCGATTTCCGATCCCGAACTCCGTCAAAGCTGCCTTGCGAGCTTTCATCAGGACGAACCTTCCGTTGGCTCGTCAGGCTCTAGCCGGGCTCGGCGCAGCGGGTCCGGTCGATAAAGGATCCTAAATCGGAAACCGGGGTCGATGCGTCGCGCCGATCCCGCTTCCCTGGATCGGTCCGGCTAGTGCCGCGGTCGAATCGCGGTGCGACGAGTTCACGAGGCAAGGCCGCTCAGCCTGCCGACCCGGCCGAAGTCTCGGCGCCGCCGCACCCACGGAGGCCGTCGGCCGGCATCGCTTGCCCTCACATCGAAATCGCGCAAGTCTGCGAAGCCGGAGCCGAAGATACTCGCCAAGGAGGGCGGTACAATGAGTTCTGACATACCGAGCAGCGACCTTTCCGGTTCTTCAATCGTATCCGCCAGCAACAAGGAGAGCAGCGTTAGGACGGTGCCTGATCGTCTCACCGAGGACGTATCGAGCCTTCGCGCGGACATCAATAAGATGCACGATATCCTGTCGAAGTTTGTTTCAGAAGCAGGCGGACAGGCAGCGCGAACGGCACGCAATGTCGGTCACACGGTCGCGTCGCAGGTGAGTTCGACGGCAAGCGGCTTGGCCACTACCAGCGCTGACGTGGCCTCCTCGGCGACGGAGCAGTTCAAAACTTTCGCCACCGAACTCGAAGGTATCGCCCGTAAGAATCCCCTCGGGGCTCTCGCCGGCGCGCTTGCCGTCGGTATTGTGATCGGACTGATCGTCCGTGGCCGTGGATAATGTTGCGATTCCTATTTGGCCTGCTAGGAGTAGATCTGGACCATAAGATTGCCGAAATCCGCGCACAAATCGAGGATTTCAAAGCGAGGACCACCCATCAGCTAGGCGAGCAGGTTAAAGCAACCGGCTTGATGGTCGGCTTTGCGTTCATAGGTGGCGTTGCCGCGATCGCCACTCTTGTCATTGTTCTTGTGGCATTTTACCGGTGGGTGGACCTGTACAAAGGCCCATTTGCGGCGCTCGCCGCAGTGGGCGTGGTGACCGGACTGATAGCGGCCGTAATGTTCACGCTCGCGTTCTGGCGCAAACCGCGAACGCCCACATCTTCCGGTGTCGACAGGCGTACAGCCGCGGTGCCGCCGGCACCTCAGGTCCCGCCATCCCGGCCTGTTTCTGCGGTGCTGTCGGCAGCTTTGCCTTCCCTACCATCGAATGCATCGGCCTTCGACGTCCTGACGCATCGAGTTTCGACGCGCGTGGCCGGCGCCGGCGACGAGGCCATCGATGCGGCGGCTCACCTAATGCGCACCGGGTCCAGATCCGTTCTTTTTGGAACATTGGCGGTTGTCGCGCTGGCCGGCGTCTTGATCGGACGCCGCCGGTGACGCACCGGCGATGCGCTTATCAAATCGGATCTTTAATCGGTCCGGCATCTGGCGGAGCAAAGCACTACTGCGTCTCTCGTTGCTGGTGGTGGTGGCCGCCGCGGTCGCCGCGTTCGCTTCGAGATTTGGCGTCTCTCACGATTACAGCTATCTGCGTGCATCGCTGCTGACCGGGACCCCCGGCGGCCACTACCACGCGCTCGGCACTCGCCTGGCAGCGCGGGCCAAAGAAGAACACGGCAGGCTGACCGTCGTCCCGACGGCAGGCTCGATCGAAAACGTCGCCCGCCTGGCCGAAGATCAGAGACGTTGTTTTGCCGCCTTCGCCCTAGTGCAGGATGGCATACCCGTGCCGGCCGATGCCGGCCTCGTGTTGCTGGGCCGCCTTCCGGAGCCCGAATCCCTACTGCTTCTAGGGCGGCAGAATCGCAAATTTCTGACCTTTGGCGATATACGAGGGGCGTCGATCGGGATCGGTCCCGAAGGCTCGGGGACCGCCTATCTTATGCGCCAGCTCTTCGAGGACCCGGATCTGCGGGGGCTGGACGTTCGACTCTCCTTCCACGAATTGGCCGAACAAGGGCGCCTGGTCAGCCAAGGAGACCTCGATCTCGCCGCTTTCGTTATGGCGGAAGACGCGGAGCTGCTACAGACCATCATCAATCGGTACGACCTCGACATCGCGACGTTTCAGGATCTCGAGGGCCTCGTAGCTCGGCATCCCTGGCTCGAACTGGGGCACGTTCCGGCAGGACGCTTCGACTTAGTGCGCCCGACGCCGGCAGTGGATAAACCCGTAGTCCATATTGATACTTTGGTGCTCGCGAACACGTGCGCTCGGCGCGCCGAGCGAGTTGCACTTTTGACTCTGCTAAATGCCGAGCTTCCCGGTTTTATCGCCGTCAATCCCCCCAAGCATGCCTACTCCGCAACCGCGCTGCCGCTGGCGCCGGCAGCGAGCCAGTTTTTTCTCAAAGGAGAACCGGAAATCGCGGACGTGTATTTTCCGTGGGCAGTCAACTTGTTGTCGCCAGCTTATTGGGTCTACCTGGCAATGGCAGTGACGATCCTATCCAGCGCGTTGAGAGGGATCAGCCGGTTTGAGCTGTGGCGGATCGACGCCGCGCGCGAAAGGCTCGAGAGACGGCTCAAGGAGCTCACCGATCCGAGATTGACGCACGCACAAATTCGCGCGTTTCCCGATGGCGATTTACTGACTGGACCGGACGCGTGCGCCGCCGCTCAGAATATCCGCGACGAGTTTGTGCAATTGCGCGCCCGCTGTCAGCGCTACGCGGGGTCGATCGTCACTCCGATGGGCGATGAGATGTTCTATCGCTACCAGGAATCGCTGATCGACGAGGCGACGACTACCCTGGCGTTGCTGCTCCAACGGTCGACGAGCCGTACGAGACCGTCGGCGGCGGTGCTCTAGCAAAATGGCACAGCTCGCCGGTCAGGCATAGCGCGTCAATCGAGCAGCGGAAGCCGTTGCCCGGCGTGCTCAACCAACGAGATACCGAGCTGCTGCAGCCCTTGACGTGCCCAGTCCGACGCGTCACCGGTCATCCATAGCTCGATTTTTTTGACCGGCTGCGGCTTTGGCAATGTCTGGCCGAGACTGGTTGCTATCCCCGAGCTTCTCTCGGTCCACAATAGCCGATCGATCGGCAGCAAGATCGCGGCCGATCCCTGACCGGTATACGCGACCGGGACGTTCTCGTAGATCTCAAGACGTTGGATCGGAGAAACCGATCGATGGTAGTCGGCGAGGAGTTCCGCCATTTCCTGAAACAGCAGCGCGGCGTCTTCGCTGTCGGCCCGCGCGGCATATTGGATAAATGCCGAGCGGCCTGGGATGGCGCCCAGCGCTTTCAGCGCCTCGACGATCACCGTCTGGTGGCGCGGTGAAAGCATGTGGTTCTGAAGAAAGCGGTCGGCGACAGGGTCCGGTACACGCATTTGGCGCAACGCCTCCCGGCTCCGCCGGGAAAGCTCGGTCGCCGGCAAGGCATTGACGAGGTCCTTGGCCTGCTCGAGCGTGCGTAGGCCGCTCGCAGCCTGCAGCACAGCCGCACCTGTCACCATCGATGCCGCGCTCAAGGTCAGATTGCCGGCGGCTGACGCCCAGGCGACACTGTTGAGCTCCTTTTGGAGCACCTCGTTGGTGGAGTAGACATCGACATCGAACTTTTTCGCGTAGTCCCGCTTGAAGCTGGACACCGCGAGCAGGTTTTGCGCCACCCCGTTCTCGTACTTGCTTCGCCCTCCGCGTTTGGTCGCCTCCGAGACGCGTCCGAAAACACTGAACACCGCCTCCGGAACCGCCCCGATCGTGGCGACCGGGTCCTCGATCAGGTGTTGGGCGCCTTGCACCACCCCTTTCCCCGCCTCGACCGTCGCCTTGGCGAAAGCATCGCTCTGATGGATCTTTTGCACCTCTGCGATCGCCGCGATCTCACGGATCAGCCGGCGCAGTCGGGCGTCGCTCGGCGCGGTGAACGGGCCATAATCCGATGTCACCGAGTATTGGTTCATAAAGGCAAAGGTGCTGACGGTTGGGCCCAATTGGTAATGAGGCCCACGCAGCAGCGCCGGCAGCACGACATCCGCAGTAGCCCTTACTTCGGGAGCATCGAAACCGGTTTGGCCCTGCGCGGCCGCCCGGCGGAGTCCCGGATCCAGAGCCAGCAGCAAAACGGCGGCGGCGATCGTCAGTATCGCGCGCCGGCCGCGGTCGTAGGTGTCAATCGCGGCGCCAACCGCGCTCACTCAATAGGGACTCGTGCTCCCGGCAGCGGGTCTGGCGGGTCCGCTAGAGCGCATCTCTGCAACCGCCGCTTGGCCGCCCATCGTCACAAAGCGGGTATCGCCGCCGACGGTGACGAACGTAAAGCCCATCTCGATCATCTTCTTGGCGTAGCCCGGCGCGCCGCAATGGATGCCCGGCTGGACCTTGTGCCGCTTGCAGCCGTCGAGCACCTTCTTCAGCGCGGTCATCATCCACTCGTCGGGCTTGTCGCCGCCCGGCGCGTAGCCGAGCGAGATCGACAGATCCGAGGGGCCGATATAGACCGCATCGAGACCCTTGACCGACAGGATCTCGTCGAGATTGTCGAGCGCCTCCTGCGTCTCGATCATGCCAAAGGCGACGACGATGTCATTGGCCTTGGCGTGATAGTCTGCACCGCCGTAGAGCGCGGCGCGGATCGGCCCCGAGCTGCGGTAGCCGACTGGGGCGTAGCGCATCGAGCCGACAAATTTCTCGGCCTCGGCGCGGTTGTTGATCATCGGGCAGACGATGCCGTAGGCGCCGGCGTCGAGCGCCTTTTGGATGTGCGCCGGGTCATTCCACGGCACCCGCACCAAGGGTGTCGTGTCAGTGGTCGAGATCCCCTGCAGCATTGTCACCATCATCTGGTAGTCGATCATGCCGTGCTGCATGTCGACGACCAGCGAGTCCCATCCGGCATGGGCCATAACCTCCGCCGAAAAGCTGCTCGGGATGCCGCACCAGCTGTTCAGCACCGGCTTCCCGGCCGCCCACAATTCCCGCACCTTGTTCGCGCGCGCCATAGGACCCTCCTGGCATTCTGCAAAAAGTCGGCCGATCCCGCCAGCTAAGCCGGTCCGTGTCAAGCGCCCCGCCGGGGCCTTTTCCTCCTGCCTCCTCCTGTTTCTGCAGGAAAAATACAAGCAGGTGCCCTGAACCTTGTGAGAGCAATTAATGCCTTATTGTTGCTGAATTGTCAAGAGAATAATCGCCGAGAGCGCCGGGAAAACACCTTCTCCGCCGCGCTGGCAGCGGGAGAGCTATGCCTAGCCATATCGTTTCGCGATCGAGCCAGGCTTTGCCTGTCGTCAATCAAGCACTTCCTTGTTAACCACGTTGTCTCGGATCGGCTTGCCGTCGAGCACGGAGAGGATGTTCTGCACGGCGGCGACACCCATGCGGTCGACCGCCTCGCGCGTGACCCCGGCGACATGCGGTGCGGCGATAAAGTTCGGCAGGGTCAGCAACGGGTTGTCCTGCGGGGTCGGCTCCTGGTCAAAGACGTCGAGTGCCGCCCCGGCGATGCGGTTGGCCTTCAGCGCGTCGTAGAGGGCCTTCTCCTCGATGATGCCGCCGCGCGCGGTGTTGACGATAAACGCCGTGCGCTTCATCTGCGCGAGCAGGGCCGCGTTGAACATGCCGACCGTCTCCGGCGTCTTCGGGCAATGGATCGTGATGAAATCGGCGCGCGCCACCGCGGCATCGAGATCCTGCACCGGCTCGTAGCCCATGCCGCGGATCGTCTCCGAATACATATACGGGTCGTAGACCAGGACGTTGGTCTCCATTGCCGCAAAGCGCTTGGCCGAGCGGGTGCCGATCTTGCCAAAGCCGATGATCAGCACGGTCTTGCCGTAGAGATCGACCGGCATCTCCTTGTAGCGGTCCTGCCAGCGGCCTTCCTTGACGAGCCGGTCCATCGCCGCGCCGCGGCGCGCGAGCGACATGATCAGAAAGACCCCGGCCTCGGCGACGCTGACCGAATTGGCCGTACCGCCGATCATCAGCGGGATCTTGCGGCGGGTCAGCGCCGGCACGTCGACGGCATCGTAGCCGACACCGATGCGCGAGACGACTTCGAGCTCGGGTGCTGCGTCGAGCTCGGGGTCGCTGAACGGCTGCACGCCGAGCGCCACCCCAGCGATGTCTTCGAGCAACCGGTGCAATTCGGCCTTTGGCACCGTCGGCACAAAGGAGACCCCCTCGACATCGTCGCGCGCTTCGACGAGCGCCCATCCGGCGCGCGACATCGTCGTCGGCAGCAGCAATTTCTTTCTGTTGGTCCCCGTGCTGGTCGCCATCGGTCGGTCCCTCTTGGGTTGTTGTGCCAAAACCCTAGCGCGTTGAAATGCGCCTTTCCACCCTGGCCGTGTTAGGCTTTGCCCGAGTGACCGGCCCAAACGGGAGGATCGCACCATGCCGAGCGAATTGGTGATGCTGCCGCCGCAGACCGACAAGACCCGCGAATGGGGTGCGGCACTTGCCGCGGCACTTCCCGAGATGAAAATTATCGTCGCCGAGAACCACACCCACGCGGCGGGCGTGATCGCCCACGCCGACGCCGCCTTTGGCACGATCCCGCCCGACCTGCTGCGCGAAGCCAGGCGGCTGCGCTGGCTGCAGGCGCCGCAGGCCGCACCGCCGGCCGGCTACTACTACCCCGAGCTCGTCGCCCACCCGGTCGAAATCACTAATTTCCGCGAGATCTATAGCGACCATATCGGCGCCCATGTGATGGCCTTTGTGCTCGCCTTTGCTCGCGGACTGCAGCACTACATCCCGCAGCAGCTCAAGCGCGAATGGAAGAAATTGCCGCAGAACAGCGGGGTCGTGCACCTGCCGGAAGCGACCGCACTCGTCGTCGGGGTCGGCGGGATCGGCAGCGAGATCGCGCGGCTCGCCGCCGCCTTCGGGATGCGGGTCATCGGTGTCGACGAGCGCCGCCGCGAGGCACCCCCCGGGGTCGCCGAATTGCACCGCGGCGACGAGCTCGATGCGCTGTTGCCGCAGGCGGATTTTGTGATCCTGACGGTGCCGCACACCCCCGAGACCGAAGGCTTTATGAACCGCGCGCGGTTTCAGGAGATGAAGAAGACCGCGTTCTTCATCAATATCGGGCGCGGCTTGACGACCCGCCTCGACGACCTCGCCGCCGCGCTCGAGGCCGGTGAGATCGCCGGCGCCGGGCTCGATGTTTTCGAGCAAGAGCCGCTGCCGCCCGGCCACAAGCTGTGGACGCTGCCGGGGGTGCTTTTGACGCCCCACACCGCCGGCTACGGCCCCTATCTCGACGACCGGCGCTACGAGATCATCCTCGACAATTGCCGTCGCTTTCTGGCTGGCCGGCCGCTCCGCAACCTCGTCGACAAGACCCGCTGGTTCTGACCGGTTTCTCCCTCACAGCGGGAGAAAAATTTTTCGACCGCGAAAATCGGGCGCGCCGCCACCAATAAGTTACGTTTGTTCAATAGCTTAGGAATTCTGCTTCGACCGCGTTCAGGGAAACTTCTGAGGGAGGCCGACAAACCTCTGAGGGAAGGAGCAGGGAGACGGACATGGATACATCGCCGAGTTAGCATGATCGCACTGAGAAAACATCATAACATTATTTTATCGAATTAGCAATATTCCTTAGGCCCGGCTAGCTCGACCGCTCGGCGCTGCCGGTGTGAGCCACTTCACATTCGGCCTTGCCGATAGAGGATACCCCTTTACGCTGCGGGCACGTCAGGTCGCCAATCGTTCGTCCGGCAGCAACGCGGGGAGGCACCACATGATCGGAGCCATCAAACCAGTCGCGGCCGCGACGGCAGTGGCATTGGTGCTCGCCGGAGGAACAGCGGCGGCTCAGAAGAGCGGGGGCGTCCTCAGGGTGCATCTGTGGGACAGCCCGCCGAATATGTCGATGCTCGACGGGGCCAACCCGCTGGCCGCCCGGACGCTGATGCCGGTGTTCAACAACCTGGTCATGTTCGACCAGCACGCAAAACAGAGCCGGCTCGACGCGATCGTCCCCGACCTGGCGACCAGTTGGACCTGGAACGAGGACGGCACCGAGCTCACCTTTCGGCTGCGCCACGGCGTCAAATGGCACGACGGCAGACCGTTCACCGCGAATGACGTCAAATGCACCTGGGATCTGATCCTCGACAAGGGTCCCGAGAAGCTCCGCCTCAATCTACGCAAATCCTGGTACAAAAATCTCGAGCAAGTCACGACAAACGGCGATGACGAGGTCAGCTTTCGGCTGAAGCGGCCGCAGCCGGCCCTCTTGATGCTGATCGCCTCTGGAGCTTCGCCGATCTACCCCTGTCATGTGCCTCCAGGGCAGATGCGCCAGCATCCGATCGGCACCGGCCCATTCGAGTTCGTCGAGTTCAAACCCAATGAATCGATCAAGCTGACGCGCAACCCCGATTACTGGAAGCCGGGCCGGCCGTATCTCGACAGCATCGAGTTCCCGATCATCAAGAACATGTCGACGGCGATACTGGGATTTGTTTCCGGCAAGTTCGACATGGTCTGGCCGTACAGCCTGACGGTGCCGCTGCTGAAGGATGTGCAGAGCCAGGTGCCGCAGGCGATCTGTGAGATGACGCCAACCGGCGTCAACGGGCACTTGCTCATCAATCGCGACAAGCCGCCTTTCGACAACCCGGAGCTGCGGCGCGCCATAGCTCTGAGCCTCGACCGCAAGGCGTTTATCGACATCCTCGACCAAGGGCAGGGCGACATCGGCGGCGTCCTGCAACCGCCGCCCGAGGGGCTTATGGGGGATGCCGCCCGAACTCTTGAAAGAGCTGCCGGGCTACGACCCCGACATCGAGAAAAACCGCACCGAGGCGCGCCAGATCATGCAGAAGCTCGGCTATGGGTCCGGGAAGAGCCTGCCTATAAAGGTTTCGGCGCGCGACCTGCCGCCAGCTCACAATACCGCGGTGCTGCTGATCGATCAGCTGAAACAGATCGATATCGACGGAGAACTCGAAATAATCGACACCAGCCTCTATTACCCCAAGATGCTGCGCAAAGATTTCACCGTCGGTGTCAATGCCCAGCCCGGCGGGCCAGACCCCGACCCGATCCTCGATGCGCTTTACGGCTGCGGCTCGAGCGTCAACTGGGACCACTATTGCAATCCTGTGGTCGACAAGATGATCGAGCAGCAATCGATGGAGAGCGACACGGCGCGCCGCAAGCAGATATTGTGGGCGATCGAGCGCAAGCTCGCCGAGGATTTCGCCCGGCCGATCATCTACTATAACCGCTTCGCGACCTGCTGGCAGCCCTGGGTCAAAGGTCCGACGATGACGGTCGACAGCGGCATCAACAGCAATCGCCGCGAAGACTGGTGGCTCGACAAGTGATCCCCCGCGGCCCGAGAAAAATGCCCCTGCGGCGTCCGAATACGCGCGCGACCCCCCTGGGACCGATAGGCGCAAGCCCGCCGATACCCGGCTCAGAACTGGATTTCGTCCGCCAGTCCCCGTTCGCGCAGCACCTCGTCAGGCAAGAACTCCGCCCATGCGGCTTCGTCCTCGACCAAGTCGAGAACGTCAGCCGGCACCATAAAGGAAAACCCGCCTTTGCCGAGTCGGTTCCGCAGCCGCTTTAGCCGGTTGCGGGTCTTGCTCGGAGGGTCGTCCTGGCTCGTGATGTAGCACGGCCTCCCGTTCAAGCCGAAGCGGAAGACGGTATCGCAGGCGTCCGCGTTGACATCGCCGAACAGCGCCTCGACGGCGGCCAACTCCCGGGGCGGCATGAACCCGAGTGGCTCGGCGTATTTCGCCGCCTCGCGCAGAAGCTTCCGCGCATGGCTCGGATCGACCGACATCCATGGTAGCGCACCGCCCATCTGGTCGAGAACGTAGTCGAACTCCTGCGAGCTCATACAGTCGAGCACGGCGCCTCTGACACCCCGGCAATAGACGTCGAGCATAAAGGCGGCCATCGCCACCTCTCCAATCCCGGTTTTGCGCGCCAGCACGACCAACCCCAGCCCGTGCTCGAAGAGTCCTTCGACCATAACGCACGAATGTATCGGTCCTCGGGCCCATCGCCGGGACCTTTCGGCCAACGCTGCGACATAGCCGGTCGGCCGCCGCCTCGTCGCGGCACGCCGTTTGCCGCTAACCGCCTTTGCGGCGCGCCGTTGTGCGATCCTCGGTGTCATGCCCACCCCCGTTACCTGTGAGAGAAGACACAATATCTGGCACCAAGTGACCCCTTCCACTGCTATATCATGGGTAACAATCCAGCCGCGGTCTCGATCGCTCGCAATCGGCCGAAACCGCAGTTGCGGCACGGCCGCCTGCCCCGAATCGGCGAATCGACATCAGGCCGTTGTCCTGCGCTCGGCTTCCGCAAAGCTATGACGGGCGTAGCGGCGACTAGGGCCGGTGGTTCTGGTGAAGCCGCGTTCGGCGGCGATGCCCTAGCTCATTCGCGCCGTTCGTCTGTCATTCATGCGAAGCCACGCCCGCCGGGTTCTCGACCTCGGCCCCTTCGAACCGCATCCCGACGCGCAGATCGTCGGAGTCGACGGGCTCCCACTCTCGCGCGTCCCGCAACATCCGGGCGAAGGCTTCGATAAGCTCGGCGATAGTTTTCGCCGCTTGGCATTTGCCGACGGGCTCGGCACTCCACGCGCAGAGAGAGTCGTCGGCGCGCTCGAGCTAGACCTCGATGATGACGAGCTCGGGGTCATCCGGATATTAGGGATAATTAACGCGCACGGTTTCATAGCGCCAATAGGGCATTGGGCTGGCGTTTCTTGTCGTCGGTCATGCGGTTGGCTCCAATTATCGATAGCTTGGTCGGCGCTTCGATGATGGAGATTAATTTACCCAGCTGGGCCGGCAACTCCGCTAGTTGTCGTTGCCACGGACGTTGTTGATCGTGTCGAGCAGATGGCCTTGCTTTGATCCCCGTCGATGGGCGAGCCCGCAGGCGAACTCCAGCCGCAGGCGCCGGAAGCTAGGAGCAAACGGTTCTGCGGGCGGCGCAAGCGGACGGACTGTTAGCCATCCCTGCAGGGTGGCAGCGGAGCTAAGGCGAGTTTGCCGCGACGATGTCGTCGATCCACGCATTGTCGTCGCTGATCGTCGCGAGTTGCGCCCGCAGCTCGGCCTCCGGCATTGCGCAGGAGCGGATCACCTGCAGGTCTTCCTCGTCACCCTCGAGATCGCACACGATCTCCAGCCGGATGCCATTGGGGTCGAAGAAGTAAAACGAATGGATGGCCGGAGGGATGGTCAGCAGGGGGCCGGCAACGATCGTGACATCGTTGGCCTTTAGCCGCTCCTGCATTTCGCGATAGCGGCGCGGACCGCAGACAAAGGAGACATGCTGCATCGCGCCGAGGGTATCCCGGTCCGCCTTTGCGATACCTTTCGGGTATTCGAAGAACGCGAGCAGGCTGTCGCCGCCCATGTCGAGGAAGTAGTGGAGAATGTTCTTGTAAGGCGGTGTTCCGACGCCATGCGCCGGCGGCGCGTTCGACGGGGGCGAGGGCGTACGCAGACCATGGACGAGGGGCATGCCGAGGATACGCACGTAAAAGTCGAGCGTCATCCGCATGTCCGACGTGTTGAGGGCGAGATGATGAATGCCGCGAAGCAGCGGCTTGACCAG
>Ga0306924_10002511_pt1 | contig 17308 bp, 15 predicted proteins | sample sta12Can44000111_FD_203756 | JGI IMG/M metagenome (GOLD analysis project Ga0306924, IMG submission 203756) | Lab enrichment of tropical soil microbial communities from Luquillo Experimental Forest, Puerto Rico - statanox.12C.anox.44.000.111 (v2)... | ecosystem: Environmental > Terrestrial >... | reverse complement strand
GCAGCCAAGCCAATTGACCTGGCTGCCTGACCCCGTATCCTCATCCTGCCGGAGACCGCGCCATCAAATTCCAACCCATTTCGCGACAGCACCTATGCGCCGGTGATCAACAACGGCACGAGCACGCTCGCGCTGCCGGTCGACTACTACATACTGCACAACGGCTTCTACTTCCAAGCCGACCCGGACGTGCCGGCGGCGATAGTCGCCGCGCGCAAGCAGCAGTTCGACAACCATGGCTGGCCGCGGTGTGACGACCCTGCGCTCGCTACTGTGTTTTTCAACCTCGGCTATGCGATCGACATCCGCGACGTGCGGCGGGGCGATCTGATAGGCATCGACTGGGCGAACGGCCACGGTCACGCCGCCTTTGTATGGGAGGTGCACACGGATGAGGACAACGCGGTCGATTGCCTGCAGTTTCTCTCGGCGAACGGCTCCGCCGCCAGTGGCGTCTACCACGGGCCCGGCGTGTCGGTCTCGGCGCCGAACGACGCCGCGTCATTTATCGATCACGCGGGCGACCAGTTCACGAAGAAATTCGAGCTCTTCGCCGACAATGACCTCTACCTCACCGACGCGTGGTGGTATTGCCTGCCGGGGATCACGCGGAACGATGTCAAGCTGGAGACGTTCCGCTCGCCGAACCCGCCCGCGAGTCACATCGTCGACAAGCCGAACAACGACGGCAACGCGATGGCAAAGCTGCGCGCGGTTCGATTCTGGGGCTTCGCGCCGCCCGACGCTCCGCACGGCGACGCGCTCACCGACGAGACGCGTGAGCTGGCGGAGCAGCTCTGCCAATGGCAGATGTCACCGCCGTACAGCATCGCCGGATAGCGGGTACGAAGTGACTGGCGCTGATCGATCCGCCGACGCGTCTTTTCATATTCGGACATGGATTCTTCGGGTGCATCCCCGTTCACATGTCCGGCGCCCAAATTGTCCTTGGCGGGCACGATACGACGACGGTCCGCTCGGCGCCGAAGAAGACGAAATAACCCGCTTCCGTGACATTTGGGAAAAGCGCCGCGAGATCCGCAGCTTTCGGCGGTGAGATTCAGGAGACGCAAAAAATGCTCCTAGTGTGAGCTGGATCACACTTCCCTCCGCTGAGCAACTTAGATTAACCACGGTTCCCGGGAGACGGTTCGCTCCGAACGCGAGGGACCTTGGATAAGAGGGAGGATTTTATGGCTGGACCATTCGGGCCGTTTGAGTCGACTTTCGAGCGGCTGGACGACACGCTTATCAACAAAGTGGCAGACGAGATCTTTGGCGACAGCGGCGCTGCTCGCCAGACGATCGTGGTGGTCTAGAACCACGGTAGCCAAGATTTCTTCTACCTGTCGAGTTCCTTTGAGTCGGGTGGTTTTACCGCAGGCGCGCAGCCGAGCCAGATCGCGGCCGGCACAATTGGAGGCTACAAAGTCGAATCGCATGGCATTGCCACTGGCGTGACGGGAGCCGACGTTCGCTTCGGTTTTAGCCCTTCCGACAGCGACTATTGCCTGCGCATCGTTACCTCCAACCCGTACGCCGGCGATAACAGTGCCCAAGCGGATGCGCAAGGGGGGATCACTGTAAAATCGACCTTTTCGGTCGGTAATACCAATCAAGTCGACGTGGACGTCTACTCAAGCAGCTGAGACCACTCATGAACAGACATCCGCTGACGCGCACGTATCGGGAACATGCATCAATAACCCAACTGATTCTTCCGCGGCCATCGCGCGTCCATCTGTGAAGCAGTTCACAGACAGGACCTCTGCTCGCGCTAGAATTTTAACCACGCTCACGATGATACGTTACATCGCGCCGCTGATGGGCGTGAAGAACACAGAAGACCAGCGTGTTACGCAAACCCGTCAAGACGATCAGTGGGTCGGCCTCTCCGATCACTCGGATCTCGAGCCAACGGAGGTAGAAATGGCGAACGAATCATTCGACGTAAACTGGACGGATGTGGACCTAATGAACCAGCGCATGAACATGTCGTGCTGGGCGGCGTCCGCAGCAATGGTGGTCGGCTGGCGCGATCGGGTCTGTATCGATCCGGCCGCAATCGCTGCCGGCACAGGTGACTGGGCCGCCTATGCGAATGGCCTGCAGCCGACCGACATTCCAACGCTGGCAAACGTCTGGGGCCTCACTGCAGAAGCGCCGCAGTGCTACACGATCGATGGCTTACGCGACTTGCTGCAAGCGAAGGGCCCGCTATGGGTCGCCGCCGCCGTCCCCACTCTCCATGCCATCGTCGTAACCGGCATGTACAGTGACGGCACAGCCGACAACCTTTGTGCGGATCAACGATCCCTGGGATCGTGATCCGGGTACCCCGGGTTCACCCGGCGCCTATCTCAATACGCACGATCGCGGCAGCCAATACGTCCTGAGCCTGCAGCAATTTACGCAGGAGTATGAGACACCCGGCACATATCCCAGTGTCACGGTGCAGATCCTTCATCCCGAGAACCGGTCGTGACTGCTGCCTGCGGTCGTAAGCTCGGACCTATGCGCTGCTGTAAGGGTGTCGAGGCGGATACCATGCTCAGAAAAGATCGCGCTGTTGTATGAAAATAACTCAGCGTCTACGCATTCCGATATGTTAACCATGTCTACTGAAATCCCACTATGGGGTGCGATGAGACTTGAACAGCGAAAGGAGTAACGAACGACTGCCAGAAACGCCGATCAAGAGTGTGGCGCAGATCCCGCTCTGGGTAGAGGTGCCACATTTAACACACCGAACTAGCTCTACGGATCCTCAAGACATCAGGAGGCCACAAAATGCCTACGCTTAACGATCTCGGAAACCTAATGCTCGCTCAGCTCTATCAGAGCGTCGGCGGGGGTGACAATGCGTTCCCGGCTCCGAAGAACACTTTCGTGGCCTGGGCGATGCCTGCGATTCCCTACGGACCCGAACAATTTGATTTCGCGGTGCAAGGCCTCGGCGGTGGCGCGGATGCCGCCGCGTCCCTAGCCATTCAGCAACATGCCTCTGAATTCTCCACCATCGTCGACTTTATTCCAGACGTCTCGCAAGTCTTTACGCAGGACCATCAGCAAACCGTGCTGCGCAGCTCCGAGGCTCGCCTCAGCTTTATGTACGGTGAGATCTTAAGAGCTGCTCGCGTCGTGAAGCAGGAACTCTCGCAAGAGGACCAAGAAAAGCTCGCAAAATTCCGCGGACTGCTGAGCGTCACGAAATCGGTGAAGGACATCGTTACGGACGAGGTGAAGCAGGTGACTTCTCCTAGTCCAATGATGCAGGCATACACGGAAAAGTCACAGGATTACATTCAAGCGGTGATGAATTACCATAATAAGAGGGTCGCAGCGCAGAGCGCCGTCGGTCCTGACGGCAAGGCGGCCGTCCTCGATTTTGCAAACAATGCCCAGCTTTATCGCATGCAAGCTGAGCAGGCCCTACGCGCGTGGGAAGCCGACGGGCTACAAGGGTGACGTTGAGGAGATACAAGATTATATCTCCCAGGTAACTCAGCGCAGTATGGTCTTATGGTTACAGGGCCTTACCGACAGCTATCATGACGCCTTTATGACCAATCCGGGCGGGGCCGGGGATAATTATTTTTACGCCACGCCAATTCCCGGAAACTTCGCCACATCGCAAGGTTGGACTACGATCGAAACTTACAGTGACCAGCTGCAATCATCGACCCACTATGACTCAAGCGCCTGGGGAGGAAGCGTCGGTGTTAACTGGGGACTGTGGAGCGCCTCTGGCGGCGTGCAGCATCAGGACGCACATTACGACAGCAACCTGCATGTATCGAATTTCCATCTGAAAATGGATATGGCGCAGGTGATCATTCACCGGCCGGGGTTCTTCCCCGAGTTCTTTATGAACAGGGGCTGGACTCTGACACCCGGTCACGGCTGGACTTGGCCTTCAATGCCATCTGACGGCGGGAAGCCGCCAGCTACAAACGGCACCTGCATTGGTTATCCGACAGCAGCGCTCTTCGTGCGTGGCGTCGAAATTACGTCCGCCGAGTTAACCCAGGCCTACCATCAGTTTTCGTCGTCGACGAGCGGCAGCGCCAGTGTGGGCTGGGGGCCGTTCCAGCTTTCGGGCAACTATTCCAATAAGCAGGGCGGCACCTCGTTCAGTTCCAATGCCGTCGGAAACACTTTAAAAATTCCAGGGCTGGCTTTGATTGGCCTTGTATGCCACTTGTTCGACAAATGTCCCAATCCACTGCCGACGCTGAAGGATTCGGATTTCACTGCCGGCTAAACTTCAGTCGGGGAAGCGGGGCGGCTCAGGGCAGGAGCCGCCCCGTTATTCAAATGAGGATCGAGTCATGAATTCAGATGTCTCTCTTGCTCTAATGGCGAAGGTTACGGCAGTATTTGCTCAACAAGGCCAGTTCCTTACGTTTCCTATGACACCGATTGCCTGGCAGGCCGCGCGGTTGGGCTTTCAGGACGGGTGGTTGTCCCCCGTCGATACTCTCAATGCGATGGCCGAATTTTCTCACATCGTAAATGTGGTCCCAGTCGGGGTGATGTATCCATCCAGCGAAGAATCCATCATTTCGGATGTGCTACACGATGTGTTCGCCTCGGGCGTCCTCGCGCGCTCAATTAGAACGCCGCAAGAAGAGACTGAGTATCAGGCGGGCGTTACCGAACTTTTTACCACACGCCCGGATGGACTGCGTGACCCGACACCAAAATATCAAGCGTATCATCAGTGGCAGGATGCTTGGACGTCGGTCAAGCAGACGATAAACCAACGCACGATCGAGGCTCAATCGAGCTCCGATCCTGCCGTAAAGCAGCGCTGGCAGCAAGATGAGCCGGCGCTCGACGCGCATCTCAATGACGTTATGGCGCAGTGGCAAGCGCAAGGGTTCAAGGACGAAATAGAACGCGCCCTCCGGGTGATAGGGGATCTGGGCGCGAAATCACCCGACCAGACCTGGGCGGCATGGCGCGCGCAGTTCGGTGACGCGGCAGGCATTGGCGCGGCCGGCGCGAACATCAACGCTCTAACGACCCCGGCCGGCGAGACATTCTTGCCCACCGGATTCACCCCAACCGATGCGCTGCGCGAGGGGGCTTGGCAACAGTTCGCTTTGTCGCGCGCCGAGATAACGAACCTGGTAGCGCTTGCCCCACCCGAGCTGCGCGCTCGCCTCGACCCAACGCAACAGCTCGACGTCGACCGGATCTCGTTCGAGTATACCTCAGCTCAGGTGACGCGGCCCTGGGATCCCCCTCCCGATATGTTCTCGGCGAAGTTTTGGAAGCTTCCGCCAACAGCACGGGCACTCAGCGACGGCGCACCAGCCCCGTCCGGTCGCCTCACGGCGTCTATCACGGGCATCGTATTCGCGCGGAACATTCAAACCATAGCGGCGGCCCCCCCGCCGTCTAGGCCCCCTGTTCCACCTCCGGCGCCACCTCCTCGGCCCCCTGCCTCTGTACCGGTACGTTGGGGGCCGGTCGTCGGACGGCCACCCTTCATGGCGTTCCATCCGGCACTCGCCGGCTCGGTCGCGCGCGTCGCGACGCCGGCGGCGGGCGCGCCCGCTCGCATGATGATGGCGGCAGCTCCGGCGCGAGCGCCAATCGCCGCAATCGCCACTCCGGCATCAATGCCAGCGCAGAAGGTGCAGCTCGTCAATACGGCAGTGACTCGGCTCCAGATGACAGGCACCCAGCGAATCGTAGTGCCGCCCCCTAAGCTCCCGTCACCGCCCCCGCCACCTCCAGTTCCACCAGACATCTATGTCCTCGCGTTGATCTGCCGTCCCACTCCGCGGTGTCCCGATCCAGATCCCACCTTAACATGGTGAAAAGCGCGTCACTCGGCTACACGCAGAGATTATCAGAATGGCTCTGATTTGCGACACTCACGACGGTGCGAAAGATTTATCACCGGCGAATGTTGGCATGGCGTATCAATAGAGCTGTGCGGATCTCGCCAGTGATTTCAGCACTCTGGCGCTCCCGGATTACCGTTCCTGGCGCGTGTTGTATCTCTCGTCGCAGTGAGCGCATATTGCGGGGGATCGAGGCCGTGCTCTAGTTATCTTTGCGACAATGTGAACTGTCTCACACGCTTTGACCAATCCCCGAGCTAATTCCCTGCGGGCGGGCGAATGATCCGTCTCACGGCCGGCTAAAAGTCTAGACGGATTTGAGAGGAGAAGAGACACCACGGTCGAGTTTGCGGCAAAGGGACTATCATCGGGAGCGCTCGATCGGGGCTCACGGGCTGCGGGAGCGCGATAGGAGGAGCCAGGCCCGGAAGCGGCACCGTCGTCGAAATGTTTTCGACGAATGTGAGGTCTGTCACACATCAAAAAACGACTAACACAATCATTATTGTGGCAAACGAGGTTTCACTGGGTGCCCGCGGGCGCACCCGACGACGAGAAGAGGACAGGCCATGACCGCCGAGGCGTTTCGCCCATGAACACAGCTTCCTGTCCCTGGCCGCCGACCTCGCTCTCTTCAAACAGACGCTCGGTTATATTGGCAAGCCGCTCGGGCACACGCTAATGCTGGCAGCGTATGTGAGCATTTCATTGTGTCGATCGCAACTTTGGCCCTGATAGAAATTCGCGAAGCAAATATGAAGGATTTCGATGCTCTGATACAATACTAGAGCAACAAGAACCCTATTTTACCAAAGGACGTCTCGACCAGGTGCTGACCAGTCTTGCAAATAACATTGACCATTATCGGCGACTGGACGCCGCATTGCCGTGCTCGGACAAACCCAGCGTGCATTTTTGACAGGGCAAACGGGCGCGATCGGAACCACCTCTCAACTTCCGAATGGCGGGGCTACCACCGGACAAACAGCGGAGCCCAAATCGTATGCGGAGGTCAAAACAATTGCCGATCAGCAGTTGTATGGATTGTTGTCGTTGCAGGACAATTTGACCTTCGAGAAGGCAACGCTGCCGAAGTTTTACGATGAATATACCGATGGTCTACGAGACAAGGCGCCACTCATTCCGCTGCTGCGCTATGTCGACTCCACGTACAAGGTTGTGACGGTGTGGGTGCGATTGCCGTTGGAACTGTTGGAAATGGCGCTGCTGGTGGGCATGGGCGCGCTCGGCGGCGTCATTGCCGTGACCCGATGCTCGTCGATACGTCGACCCCGAACCGACCGCACGCGACTTGCGTTACCGGCCGGTGGTCGGCGCCGTGATTGCGCTCGGATTAGGACTACCCGCAACAGTTTCTGCGAGTGGGTTTGTACCGGCCGCTTTGGGATTGGCATCGGGCTTTTGCGCTCGCGAGGCAGTTGCTCAGATTGAAGTCGCAGCGGCGCGAATACTGCATCGTGCAGAAAGCGGTCGCGACGACGACCACCATGGAACGAGCTCCACCTGAAGGCCAGCATCGCACGACACGATACGATTAGCCGGATTTTGGGCCGCCAGCGGCGAGATAGAGTTCGCCTATGGCGTCTGGTGGAGCCTAGAGCCCCAAGCCCTCACGCCGGCTCATCCTCTCTCACCTGGAACACGCCACCTGCCGTCTTAATTATGGAACCGCGACACACGACCGCGCAACAAACGCGGTCGCAAGCGCCGCATCCACGAATAGATCGAGATCGTGTCGTTCAGAACCCCGCGCATCCCCGAAAGCGCATCACCCAGATATCGGACCCGCAATTCTCGCCTGACCAGGAGTGATTTGAGCGAGCGCCGACCGAGACCGCCGGGGCGGAACGGCGATTGATCGCCGCGTCGTCCCTCAGCGCATGATGGCGGAGCCTGCCTCCTCCGGCGACTTAACACAACGGCTCTCGGCTTGTGCAGGATATCTTCACGGTCTATCACTCTCTTTTCTGCGGCGTATGAGCCGGCGCAGCGAGCCGGAACGGGAAGATGCCGATACTCAACATCCGGGACGGCGAGATTTATTACGAGGTGCACGGGAGCGGCTTTCCGCTGATGGTCTTCGCGCCGGGTGGGCTGCGCTCGGAGCTCGCCTTCTGGCGGCACAGCCCGTCGAACCCATCGGCTCCTGCCGTATGGATGGATCCGATGGCCGTATTGGGCAAGAAATACCGGGTCGTCGCGATGGACCAGCGCAATGCCGGCCGCTCGCGTGCCCCCATCTTTGCGAGCGACGACTGGCATATCTACGCCGCCGATCAACTGGCGCTTGCCAACCATCTCGGGCTCGACCGGTTTCATGTCATGGGCGGCTGCATCGGCGCCTCCTTCTGCCTGACGTTGTGCGAACTCGCCCCGAGCCGGATTACCTCGGCTGTGTTGCAGAACCCGATAGGCCATGCCTACAATCGCGACGTCTTCGCCAATCTGGTCCAGACTTGGGCGAAGGGCATCCGCGAACAGCGCCCCGAGATCGAAGAGCACGTCCTGAACAACTTTGGCGACAACATGTTCGGCGGCGACTTCGCGTTCAGCGTCCACCGCGAATTTGTGCGCCAGTGCAAGACCCCTCTGCTGGTCATGCCGGGCGACGACCCGTCGCACCCGAAGGTAATCGGCGAGGAGATCATCGAGCTGGCGCCCAATGTCGAAGCGTTGCGCCAATGGAAGGGCCCGGAGCACCTGCAGACCGCGATCGAACGCGTCTCGGCATTCCTGGACCGCCATACGCCACGATAGGAGGATCCGATGGCTGACCTCCGCGCAGACTATGTGATCGTCGGCGCCGGATCGGCGGGCTGCGTCGTCGCCGACCGCCTGAGCGAGGACGGAGCGCAGGTCGTCTTGCTCGAGGCGGGCCCGACCGACTGGCACCCGATGATCCACATCCCCGCCGGCGCCTTGCACCTGCGCGCCAATCCGTTGGTCAACTGGAATTACTATGCAGAACCCGAAGCGGAGATCGGCAACCGGTCATTGCATTGGCCGCGCGGCCGGGTGTTGGGCGGCACCAGTTCGATAAACGGCATGCTCTATGTTCGTGGCAACCCTGCCGACTACGATGGCTGGGCACAAATGGGCTGCCGCGGCTGGAGCTATTCCGACGTCTTGCCCTATTTCAAGAAATCGGAGCGCTACGCGCCGGGCGATGGGCAATACCGCGGCAAGAATGGCCCGCTCCTCGTCGAGGATTATCGGACAATCTTGCCGCTGACCCATCGCTTTGTCGAAGCAGCACAGCAGGCCGGCTTCCCATTGACCCGCGACTACAACGGCGCGGTGCAGGAAGGGGTCGGCTATTCGCAGATGACCCGCAACGGCCGATTTCGCGGGTCGACGGCGCGTACCTTTCTCGCCGAAGGAAGGCGGCGGCCTAATCTGCGGGTCGTGACCAAGGCGATCGCGACACGGGTACTGTTGGATGGCAAACGCTGCATCGGGGTCGCTTTCCGGGAAAACGGAGCGGACAATCGGGCACTGGCGGTACGCGAGGTGGTGATTTCCGGCGGTACCGTCAATTCGCCGCATCTGCTGCAGATCTCGGGAATCGGACCGGCCGCTGATCTGCAGTCGATTGGCGTGGTGGTGACGCACGATCTGCCGGGGGTCGGCGGTAATCTCTCCGATCATTTCGCCGCCCGGATCACGCACCGGGTCAAGGACGAAGTCTCGGTCAACCAGCTGGCGCATGGCTTGAAGCTTGTCGGCGAGATCGGGCGGTTTGCCGTGACCGGACGCGGCGCGCTGACGTTCGGTGTCACCACCGCGATGGTGTTCTGCCGCAGCCGCGAGGGGCTCGAAAGTCCGGACCTGCAACTGCTGTTCACCCCGGGAAGCTACGATCCCAACGGGATCGGCCGCCTCGAGCGCGAGCCTGGAATGACCCTCGTGGTGTGCATCGCCCGGCCCGACAGCCGCGGGACGATCATCGCGCATTCGGCCGACCCTCTCGATCGGCCATCGATTCGCCCGAACTATTTGTCCGCGGCGAGCGACCTGCGCGCGCTGCTCGCCGGCATCGCTCACGCGCGGCGGATTTTCGCCGCCCCGCCGTTGGCGCGGCACAGCGCGGCGGAAGTGATGCCGGGAGCCGACATCCAGTCCGACGGGGCGTTGATCGCGTTTCTTCGCGATGCCGGCACGAACCTCCATCATCCGGTCGGCACCTGCCGGATGGGAGAGGACCCGATGGCCGTCGTCGACTCACGACTGCGCGTGCGCGGGCTGGAGGGGTTGCGCGTCGTCGACGCCTCGGTGATGCCGACCGTCACGACCGGCAACACCAATGCACCGACAATCATGATCGGCGAGAAGGGTGCGGCGATGATCCGCGAAGACGCCGCTTCATTCACGGCAGCCGGGGCAGCACCTCCTCGGTCAGCAGCATGAAAGATTGGTGGCTGAGCGGCGCGCAGAGCAGATAGTCGAGACCGATCTCCTCGCGCAGCCGCAGGATGTCGTCGAGGACTTTGTCGGCCGTGCCGTGCAGGATCACCTCGTCGAGATAACGCTGAACCGGGTCGACTCCCGCCGGCGTGAAGCTTGCCTGCATGACCGGCCGGTGCTGCGCGCCGAGATATGAATTGACGATCCATTCGGCGCCATTGCGGGCAACATCCATTGCTTTGCCGGCATTGTCGGCAATCGCGACTAGTCGTGCCACCGGGATGTCGCGGCAGACCTGGGAAAACCCGGAAGCAGCCAGTTTCTCGGCGTAGTGTCGCCGCTTGGCACCGATCTCCGGACCCGATGAGTGGGGGTCCATCAGGATCGAGAAACCGCGGCCTGCAGCCCAATTGATCGCTCCCTCCGAGTTCGCTGCCATCCACACCGGCGGGTGCGGCAGCTGCGCGGGCTTGGGCAATACCTCGATATCGTCGAAGCTAAAATGCGTGCCGGTAAAACTGAGCCGATCCTCGGTCCAGGCCTTGAGGACAATCTCGACGGTTTCGCGAAAGCGAGACGCGCTCTCTTCGGGCGGCACACCAAAGGCGGTGAATTCGACGCGCGCAAAGCCGCGGCCGGCGCCCCAATTGACCCGCCCGCCGGACAATAGGTCGAGCAATGCCACCTCCTCGGCAAGCCGCAATGGGTGGTAGAACGGGGCGAGCGATACCGCCGTGCCGATGCGCAGCCGCTTGGTGCGGCCCGCCGCCAATGTCCCGACCATGTGCACCGAGGGACAAACGCTGAAACTGCTGAAATGGTGCTCGGCGAGCCAGACCGCGTCATAGCCGGTCCGGTCCATGATCTCGATCCGCTCCAAGGCGCGGGCGTAAACCGTCGCCAGATCGACGCGCCGCTCCGGCCAGCTGAAGAACTGCAGAACCCCGACCTTCATTTGTTGTCCGCTTCGACCGTGCGCCAGAAATCGAGAGCCGCCCGGGCGCAGCGTTCGGGTTGCAGCAGATTTACGCCATGACCATAGCCGGCGAACAGCTCGAGCCGGCCATGCGGCAAGGTCGCGGCCAGAATTTTCTGTTGCTCGGAGGCGATCCGGCTCTTGTCGCCGCTGAGCAATAGCACCGGTATGCCAATCTCCGGCAGCAGCGGCTTAACATCGATCCCTTCAAAGCACTCGTGCAATGCCGCGGCGATGTCCGGCCGCGTCTTATCCATTTCGGCGATGCACCATTCGCGCAGCAGTTCGGAAGCATGCTCGATGTCGAGCCGGTAGCCGAGGGTGCGGCGACACCATTCGCCAACCCCATAGGCCCGGATCGCCGCCGCCGTGCTCTCCCGGTCGAGCGCATAAATTCCTTTAATCTCGTCAGAGATCCGTGTCGGCGTGTTGCACAGGACGAGGCTCGCGATGCGCTCGGGGTGTGCCGCGGCGAGCAGCAGCCCGATGATCCCACCCGAAGATTCGCCCACCCAATGCACCCGCGATAGCGACATCGCCTCGAACACCGCGAGGATCTGGGCTTCGATCTTCTCTTGGGTATATCGGTAGCCCGGAAGCGGAACATCGGAGGCGCCGCAGCCGAGAAGATCGGGACGATAAAGGCGCCGGCTCTCGCCGATCGCTGGAACCCAGCGGTTCCAAAACCTCGCGTTGCGCGCAAAACCGTGCATCATCAGCACCGGCGTCGTCGCCTCCCACGGCCACAAGTAATCGTCGACGGCACAGTGGAGGGAGAGACCCTCGGCGAGGTGGATAGTCGGCATTAGAGTGTTCCAGGAGTTGCGTGGCCACGCGTGAATCCCACCAGAGCACAGCACGGCGTCTGGCGCGACGCGTCGCCCAGATCGAAGCAAGGGTCCGGAAGACACCCCGCGACCCGTCGAAGTCGACGGAGCACTGTACGCAAAACGTGAACAACCTCTAGCTGCGCCCGGCTAGCGATCGGAACCATCTCGGCTTTAACGATTGAGCAACCGTGTTCTGGCATGACGAGTGCATGGACGAGCAGCATCGATTGGGCAACAGATCAACGAAGCGCGGAGAGATTTCGTGATCGAGGATGATTTCGACTTCATCACAAGCCGGATCGCGTCGCTGCCGACGGCGAAAGGACCCGGTGCGCACTGGGCTCAGCATCGTCAGCCGAGCCGCCCGGACGACAATCTGACTCGGGAAAAGTGATCATCGGGCAATTATGACGCCACACACAGCCCGCGCCGCAGATGATTTCGAAACGATCCGCCAGCGCATGACCGCGCTGCGTCTCCAGCGCGACGGCAAATGCGCGATCCGCGAGGGCAAGTCGAGTGCGGATTGCTGGTGCTACCAGGCCGGCCATGACGGCAGCACTCTGCCGTGCCCGCCACCGGTCGACGATGGCCCAAACGCATAGGGTTTGCCACCGCTGTGGCGGACCAGTTCCGCCCCGACGCCCGCACGGCCGATGCTGTGAGTTTGGCCGGCATCACATGCCGCGTCCATTCGTCATCATCGCCGTGCTGCTGTTCCTGTGTACCGGTACGGCGGCGCATCCGCCCGATGCCGAGTTTGCCGATTGGTTCCGCAGCCTCAAGGAGCCCGGCACGGAAGGAGCACCGGGTGGCGTCGTCTCATGCTGCTCACCGGCGAGCGATTGCCAAATGACCGACTACGAGACGGATGCCGACGGTCGCTATTGGATCACCGCCGAGGGCGAGCGGATCCGGGTCCCGCCCGACAAGATCCTGCAGCGCGCCGACAACCCGACCGGACGCGGCGTTGCCTGCTTGCGCCATTACGACGGGCATCCGGTCGTGCGCTGCTTTGTCAGAGCGTCCGAGGGCTGACCATCCCGGCATAGGGCGCCGCGATGCTGTGGCCGATCTCAACGACGACAAGGCCGGCAAGCGGGCGGAGAGGACGGCATCGTTGTGCTTCTCCGGATCGCGGCGCTCGTTCCGGCCATAGTTGCCGACCGCGGTCCAAGAGATCAGCCGCGGCCGCGTTCCGAAGCATGCGGCACGCCGATAGTTCCGAGTGGCTGGATTTCGTTGCGATTCTGCGCGGTCGTTCCTTATGCTCGCCAGGCCGCGAGTTTTCCCGGAGCGACGGTGCCGCGATTGCCTCGATCTTCGACCGACCGGGCGCTCGATCGACATTCGCTGCCGCGCTACGTGCGGTCGCGCGGCACAATCCTCAAGATTATCGCGCTTTTCGCCCTGGTCGGCGCCGGCGTGTATCTGCGCGGATCGCCGTGGAGCTCGTGGAACCGGTTTCAAGAGTTGTCTCTGGGCGTTGCGGTTGCTGTCTATGTCGCGGCCGTGGTGAGAGGTCGATTGCGCGACGCCTTCATGGTGGTTGCCTCAGTCGGGCTTGGCCTGACCGTCGCCGAAGCGTACGCCCTGGTCGTGTCGGCACCGGCGATAGAAATCAACGCGCCCGGCTATTCGGTGCTTCGCTCGATTGTCGGGTGGGGGCCAGGCCAGCCCGGCGTGTATCGTGCTCGCAAGCTCGACGGAAGGTCAGGCAGCGTTATCTACGACGTCGGGTACACGATCGATGCCGACCGCAACCGGCAGGTGATCTCAGCACCAATGGGTCCGACCGTCGCGTTCTTCGGGGATTCGATGACGTTCGGCCAGGGCGTGCCGGATGCCGACACGTTGCCGCAGGCATTCGCGGATGCGACCGGGTATCGATGGCATGTCCTCAACCTCGCCTTCCCCGGTTACGGGCCGCAGCAATTCCTGCGGGCGCTCGAAACCGACGTCTTTCGAGACCTGCTGACCGAGCCGCGCCTATTCGTGCTTCTGACCGCGCCGTGGCACGCCGAGCGGTCCTCCTGCCTGAGCGACTTCGGGGCGGACGGGCCACGCTACGTGCTGGTCGACGGAATGCCCCGCTACGAGGGCACCTGCCGCGGGAATTGGCCGGTTCGGCTAAGACCGCTGTGGACGCGCACTGCGATGTACAGCATGTTTTTCGAGCCGGTGTTCGGCGGAGCGAGATCGGTGGACATCGATCTGTTCGTCAGTATCCTGGTCCGCGCAGGGCAACTCGCGCGCGGGAAATACGGCGTTCCGACCCTGATACTCTATTGGCCGGACGAGGCCTATACCCGGCGCGCCGGCGTTACCGAGGCGCAAATCATGGGGCGTTTGCGCGAGGGAGGGCTTGTCGTTATCGATGCCCGGCTCGACCCGAAGGATTTCCCGGGACAGGAGCTGGAAATTCCGGGCGACGGGCATCCGACCGGCGTCGCGAACCGGGCCCGCGCTCTGCTGGTGCGCGATGCCTTGGCCGGCATGACCCGTTGACACGATCACGCGCCGGCGGCGCGGCGATGGCATCAATCGGGCTCGAACATGCCCCTCTAATCGACGCGACGCGAAGCGTTTTGGTCTTCCTTGCGCGCGACGCAATTGCCGGCAACCAGGAGGTCGATGTCGGTTCCCATAAAGCATCGGAACGCGTCTTCCGGGGTGCAGACGATCGGCTCGCTTCTGACATTGAAGCTGGTGTTCACCAGAGCCGGGCACCTGGTGCGCGCCTTTAAGGCGGAGAGCAGCGCGTGATAACGCGGGTTCGTCTCTTTGTGAACTGTCTGGATACGCGCCGACATGTCGACATGAGTAACGGCCGGGATTTCCGAGCGGATGGCGTTGAGTATATCGATCCCAAAAAGCTCTTTGTCTTCGTCGGACACAGGGTGACGCCGATCCTCAATGACGTCGGCAACGACGAGCATGTACGGGATCTCTCAGGCTGAACGACCCTGTGCCGTCGTCCCACAAAGCGACGAGCCCCGGAGCATCAATCCGAACAGGCGCCCGCCAGCTCGCGCGGTTTCGCTGCGATGCGCGGATCGTTCAAAGCTTTCGAGAGCGGGGTGCGGAATAGCGCTGCTCTGAACCCTCGACCGATCCTCACCAAGTGGCATCGAGACCGAGATGGGCGAATACTTGATGCCGAAGCTCGGCCAAATGCGGATCGCCACGATGGCGGGGATACGGCCGTGTGTTCACTATTTCGGCCTTGACGTGCGCGGGGCGCTCGCTCAACACGATGACCCGGCCGGCAAGGAACAGCGCCTCTTCCACATCGTGGGTCACCAGGAGCGCGGTAAATCCCGCCCGCTCCCACAGCGAGACGAGCTCGCCCTGCATGGTGATCCGCGTCAGCGAGTCGAGCTGGCCCAAAGGCTCGTCGAGTATCAGCAACTTCGGATCGTTGACCAGTGCGCGCGCCAGAGCCGCGCGTTGCGACATGCCGCCTGAAAGCTGGTGCGGATAGGCATTGGCAAAGCCGGTGAGCCCGACCAGGCGTAAAGCATCCTCGATACGCTCGCGATGGGTGCGCAGCTGTCCACGTGCTTCCAGTCCGAGCGCAACGTTTCTCCAAACCGTCCGCCACGGATAAAGCGTGGGATCTTGAAAGACGACGACGCGCGAGGGATCGGGCCCTTCGATCTCCTCGCCCTCGACGAGCAGACGGCCGGCGCTCGGAGAGTCGAGCCCCGCGACCAACCGCAGCAAAGTCGACTTTCCGCACCCGCTCGGTCCCAGGAGGGCGACAAACTCGCCGCGGCCAATGCGCAAGCTGATCCGGTCCAGTACCGGCAGCGGTTGCCCCTCCAGGTCGAAACGATGGCTCACTTCACGGATCGTCAAAGTTGTCCCGCGGACCGGGTTGTTACTTACCGGACGCGCCCTTTCCGATGAGGCGGCGGCGACTACCACCGCACTAAACCCTTTTGCCAGGACAGTAGCCGGTCGCGCAGGCGGAACAGCAGCGTGATCAGCCCGGAGCACAATAGGGCCATGATCAACAGAGCGGCATACATGTTGGCGTAGGCGGCCCAACCCTGCGCCCATTGCAGGTACCAGCCGAGACCTGCCTTCACGCCCAGCATTTCGGCGACGACCAGAACCGCGAACGAAGTGCCGAGGCCCATGAACAGGCCGACAAAGACATGCGGCATTGCCGCTGGAATGGCAACCTTGAGCACAAGAAAGCGCTGGCGTGCGCCCAATGTCCGCGCGATATCGTAATAGGAGCTGTTCACGCCTGCGACACCCGACCAGGTGAGCACCGTCACCGGGAACCCGGTGGCGAGCGCAATCAGGAATATGCTGGCGCTAAAGCTGGAAGGGAAAATAAAGAAAGCAAGCGGCAACCAAGCTGTCGCGGGGAGCGGTCCGATGAACCGCAAGACCGGATGGATCCAATAATTGGCGAGCCGCGACCAGCCGATAGCCACTCCGGTCACGAACCCGACTGCCGCACCGAGAAAATAGCCGGTCGCCAGCAGACGAAAGGAGGCGAAGATGCAGGCGCCCAGGCGCGCCCGATCGTCGATCACGACTTCCAGAATGGCCTGTGGCGGCGGGAAGAACGGCAGCGGGAGCAAACCGAGCTTCGCCGTGACGGTCTCCCAAGCGACTAAAAACAACGCGAGTGCCACCAGCCACGGTCCGAGCTGTCGTAGGCTCTGCAAACCGGCAAACCAAACCCCGGCAAGGGCCGCCAATGCGAGGGCAATAGCCAATGCTCCGCATAGAACGGCGAGGTCGTCGGTGTAAGCCCAGTCGCTTTCAGGCCTATCCGGCCAATAGGCAATGAACACCGCGACCGCGAGCCACGCCGCTGCCGCCGTCAAACCGCCGATTAACGAGCGAGCGGCTGGGCTCGCAAGAAAGCCGAGACGGCCCGCTCGAAACCTCATCTACGACGGAGCTCACTGCAGATCTGCCGCGTGGGCTCAGCTTAAAACATCGAGGTAGATCCGCTCGGCAAACTTGGTTGAATCGGTGCTCTTCTTGATCACGTTCACCGCTTTGAGTTCGTCGGTGTAGAGCACAAGTTGCTTCTTGAGGTTAGCCCCAACGGGGTGATTGTGATGAGTATGACTGCGATACATAGCGGCGAGATCCTCCACGGACCCCTTGCCGCCGTAGCCCGAATATACCACTGCGGCATCGCCGGGATCGCTCGCGACCCGGTCTGCCCCCTCCAATATCGATCGAGT
>Ga0306924_10002509_pt1 | contig 17312 bp, 11 predicted proteins | sample sta12Can44000111_FD_203756 | JGI IMG/M metagenome (GOLD analysis project Ga0306924, IMG submission 203756) | Lab enrichment of tropical soil microbial communities from Luquillo Experimental Forest, Puerto Rico - statanox.12C.anox.44.000.111 (v2)... | ecosystem: Environmental > Terrestrial >... | reverse complement strand
TGCGGAGTCTCGCGAAATCCACTGCGCTCTCTCAGCTGGATGCTGTTACCCTGCACCGTGCCCTCGATAGGGCCATCGACAGTGCCAGCACCGCTGAGGGTCCCCGTCACGTTGTTCCCCGTCTGCTTCAGGACCACCACCATTTTCGAGGCGCTCCCAGTCGTGCTACCCATCCAGGTTCCGTCGACGGTGTAGGGAACGGCGCGGCGGAGCTCGACGACGCTGTCGCCCAGGTTCCCGGATATCTCCTGACAGCTCGCCCTCAGCCGCGGAGTCTCGCCGGCTGCTCCGCGCTGTCTCAGTTTGATGGAGTTGTTATCCACCGTGCCCTCGATAGGGCCATCGAGAGTAACTCCAGCCCCGTTGAGGGTCCCCATCACGTTGTTCCCCGTCTGCTTCAAAACCACCACCATTGTCGAGGCGCCTTTATTCGTGCCACCCATCCACGTTCCCTCGACATAGGCCGGTGTGCTCCCGGTGCTTTTCGCGCTCGTGCTTTCCGTGCTCGCGCATCCGGCGAGAGTCGCGAGCAACAGTGCGAGGAGTGGGAAGGCCGCTCTTTTCAGCATGTATGCCTCCGTGCGAGTCGCGTTGACGTTATCGACGCAAGGGACGGATGGGTCAACACCCATTCGCCTCTTCTTGCAGCGATCGAAGCCAGTTCTCGATGGAAGCAGGTGACCACCGTTTAGACGGCGGCGCTCGCTCATGTCGAGCCGCCATCGCGAGGCCGGACACGTTCCGTGAGAACGGACACTTCCGGCGAGTCGTTGTGTGAGGCTTCGAAAGAGGGCGTATCCCGGAAGCCTTTCGAAAAGTGACCTGTCCATCCACTGTTTAACGATCGCGCCGACCCGCGTTCGAACGGCGACGCCGATTAGAAACCAGACGACTAACACGAGCGCGAGAGACAGTAGGTTCTCGGCCGGCGGCCAGGCCGGCAGCAGTACCGTCGCTGGCCGCACCAGGGCCGCCACCGTCTGCATACCCTTCACGAGAACCAGCACCGCCAGATAAATCGTCAACACGATGAGTAGACCGCCGATCAACGTATTGTCCAAGAACTCTCGTACGAAATTTCATGACGCGTTCTCCCAAGTGAGTTTCTCCGTCGTTCCTTGCTTCGGTTTACTCTTCCGCGAGGCGTCGGTCATGGGAGAAAAACCTCGTAAGACTTCGAGATGAGCTTCGTTCCTCGTAACCAAAGCTCAACGACGTAGGTGCCGGGTACCAGGCCCCACTCATAGACAAAAAGGTGTCCGCTGACGGCAGCGACGTCGACCGTTTCGGAATGCTGGACCGTTCGTTCGGTCATCGTCGTATGACTATCCGGGTTCGTCGTCGGAGGAAATCGCCACAGTACTTGGCAATCTATCGTTGCGTCTTTGTCTCCGCGAAATACGAAGGCAATTCCAAATCTGATCCCTAGACGAGCAGGAATGTGAGTCGTCTCCAATTCGAGCTTTGCACCAGACGTCAACCAGTGCCATCCCGCTAAGGATCCAGGATCCTCTATTCTCCTTTCCTCCTCTACCGAGTAGATACCGGACCAGAGCAGCTCCACCGTCGGTTCGGCGGCGCTTCCGGTGGAACCGGGGTAAGTCAATACGAAGATGGCCGCCAGCATGAAGGCGTATCGAGGTCCGCTTGGGGACAGCGTGCGGCCTTGAGGTTGATGAACCACCGCTGAAGCCGGAATGGCAAGCAGGAGTATCGTGCGGACGGCGACGACGGCGAGCGGGGCTATGGGCGTCACGGGTGCTCGCCTGACCATGCCATGGCGAGCGCCACTCTGCGGTCACGGACACCTCACATAAATGGGACCTTGGGCCGACGTAGTTCGGCCGTGCGGCGAAAGGGAAACCCCTTAGAGGTGCTAAGGTACGCGTCGATCTCGCAGCCCTACAGCGGACGTCGAAAGCGCGAGGCGTTCATGAGGGGTGCGTGCTCGACCAGGTCCGGACTAGCATTGGGATTGGCGCGACACGCTGCGTCAGGACGTCCTACAGGCCCGGAATACGCCCCGAGCCCTGCTCGCAGGTCGGCCGCTTCACTCCTCAGGAGGACGACCAGGGTCGGTTCTATGCGTTCGAGGGGCCCGGCACGATCAGCAAAATCATCGCTGGGCTGGCGCCACGAACGGGTATCGTGACACGGTGAAGGCATTGCCGACCAGGGTTCCCATCATCATCGTCCACGGCGGCGCCGGCGCCGACCCGTCCCAGGCACCTGACTTCCGCGAGGGCGTCCGCGCCGCCGCGCTGGCCGGCTGGCGGGTGCTCGCCGGTGGCGGCTCGGCGCTCGACGCCGTTGAAAGTGCCGTGCGCGCGCTCGAGGACGATCCACGCTTCAACGCGGGCCGCGGCTCGGTGCTCACACGCGACGGCACGATCGAGATGGACGCGTCGATCATGGAAGGCGATCGGCTACAGTGCGGGGCAGTCGCGGCCCTGGCGGGCGTCGCGAACCCGATCAGCGCGGCGCGCAAGGTCCTCGAGTCGCGGCGTCACGTCCTGCTGGTGGGCGGCGGCGCCCTGGAGTTCGCCCGTTCCGTCGGAATCCCGGAGTGTGATCCCGCATCGCTCGTCACCGACCGGCAGCGCAAGCGTCACGCCGAGCGCGCGCGCAAGCCCGTGCGGCCCGGCGGCGGCACCGTCGGCGCGGTCGCGCTCGACCGTAGCGGCACGATCGCTGCCGCCACGTCGACCGGCGGCACGCCGGGCAAGCTCCCGGGTCGCGTCGGCGACAGCGCACTGATCGGCTGCGGCACCTACGCCGACAGCTCCCTCGGCGGCGTGTCGTGTACCGGCGACGGCGAGGCGATCATCCGCGTCGTCCTCGGCCACCGCGCGCTGCGCTTTCTCAAGGACGCCGACGACCCGGACTACGCGGCGAAGGTCGCCGTCGATCTGCTCGTGGAGGAGGGCGGCGGCCAGGGCGGCCTCATCTTGATCGACTGGCGCGGCCGGCCGGGGCACGCGACCTCGACGCGCTTGATGCCCGTCGCGATCATGTCGCCCGCTCTCGACGAGCCGCAGGTCCCCTTCTGAGACGCATGATCGAGCCCGCCGACGTCGCGGCCGCGCGCAAGCGGCTCGAAGGCGCGATCTACGAGACGCCGTGCGCCTATTCCCAGACGCTCTCGGAGCTGAGCGGCGCCCGCTGCTTCGTCAAGCTGGAGAACCTCCAGATGACCGGCTCCTTCAAGGAGCGCGGCGCCGCCAACCTGCTCCTGCAGCTCGAACCCGCCGAAGCCTCGTGCGGCGTCGCCGCGGCAAGCGCCGGCAACCACGGCCTCGCGGTCGCGTTCCACGCGGCGCGCCTGGGCATCCGCGCCGTCATCGTCATGCCGGAGTGGGCGCCCTTGATCAAGGTGACGTCGGCGCGTCGGCACGGCGCCGAGGTGATCCTGTCCGGCACGAACTACGACGAGGCGTACGGGTGCGCCCGTCACATCGCGACCGAGCGAGGTCTGACCTTCGTGCACCCCTTCGACGACGATCGGGTCATCGCCGGTCAGGGTACCCTCGGCCTCGAGCTCCTGGAGCAGTGCCCCGACATGGACGCGGTGGTGGTTCCAGTCGGCGGCGGCGGGCTCGTCGGCGGCGTCGCGCTCGCGATCAAGGCCGCACGGCCGGAGGTGCGCGTCATCGGCGTACAGGCCGAATCGCTGGACGCGATGAAGCAGGCGCTCGCGACGGGCACCCGGGCGACCCTGGCGCCCGCGTCGACGATCGCCGATGGCATCGCCGTGCGCCAGGTCGGCGAGATCACGCTGGCGCTGGCCCGGCAGTATCTCGACGAAGTCGTCACGGTGACGGAGGAGGAGCTGGCCAACGCGATCCTGCTCCTGCTCGAGATCGAGAAGACCGTCGTCGAGGGCGCCGGCGCCGCCCCGCTCGCCGCGCTCCTGAACCGGCGGCTCGGTCTCGCGGGCCGCAATGTCGTCCTCGTCCTCTCCGGCGGCAACATCGACGTCACGATGATCTCGCGGATCATCGAGCGCGGCCTGGTCAAGGACGCGCGGCTCGTCCGGTTGAGTGTGATCCTGCGCGATCAGCCCGGGGCGCTCGCGCGCCTGGCGGCACTCGTAGGCGAGGCGCGTGCGAACATCCTGCACATCGAGCACGAGCGGGCGTTCTCCCGCGCCGCGATCGGCGAGAGCCGGGTCGAGCTGACCCTCGAGACCTCCGGGCGCGAGCAGATCGAGATCGTGAAGCGGCGGCTGATCGAGTCGGGCTACCGGGTCGAAGAGCGCCGCGGCTGACCTCAGGCGCCGGGCGCCGGCGCGGTCTCGCCGAGGGCGTCCGCGATGACTGCCCGGGCACGCTGCGCCAGCGCGGCGGCAGCCTGCCGGGGCTCGAGCGCGGGATCGGGCGCGAGCGGCGGATGGTACGTGATCGAGATCCGCCCACGCCGCGGCCAGACCTGGCCGGGCGGCCAGGCCTCGTGCCCGCCGGAGATCGTGACCGGTAGCACGGGCACGCGCAGGGTCGTCGCCAGGCGAAACGCGCCGAGCTTGAAGCGCTCCACCCTGCCCGTCAGTGTCCGCTCGCCCTCTGGAAAGATCATGAGGACGTGACCGGCGTTCAGCAGCCGCACGGCCTCACGCATCGATGAGGGATCCGCCGCGTCGATCCGCACTGGGAACGCCCGGAGCCGCCGGATCATCCAGCTGAAGACCGGGATCTCGAACAGCCGATTCCACGCCATGTAATAGACGCGTCGGCGGACCGGGATCGTGACGAGCGCCGGGTCGGCGTAGGTCTGGTGATTCGGGGTGACGATCAGCGGCCCGCTCGCGGGAATGTTGTCCACACCGGAGAGCTCGAGACCGAAGTACGCGCGGCAGAGCCGGTGGAAGCCGGGCCGTGCGAGGTCGAGCAGCGGGGTCCGCACGGCCTCCTAGACTACACAAAAAAGGCGGGGCCGGATCGCTCCGGCCCCGCCGGCGGACGTGGAGGACGTCGCTTAATCGTCGTCCGAATCGAGCTCGTCCTCGATCGGCACGAACTGGCGCCCGAGGCGCTCGAGCCGGTCCTGGCACCGAACGCACGTCGTGACTTCAGGCATCGCCTGGAGCCTCGCGGGCGAGATACGCTCTTCGCACTCGCTACAGGTTCCGTAGTCGCCGCTCTTCAGGCGCTCGAGGGCCGCCGTCAGCCGGTTGACCCGGCCGACCAGAAGCTCGCGCGTGGCGAAGCCGATCTCGCGCCGCTCGTTCTCCTGGATCTCGTCGACCTCATCGGCGTACGGCGAGTTATCGCCGATCGCGCCGGCCAACTCCTCGACCGCCACCGCCCCGCCGATCATGCGAAGCCGGCCGACAGCCGTTCTCAGGTCCTCTTCCAAGCGCTCCCGAATCGTTTCCATGGTGTGGGCCTCCCTGGCACCCTTACCCGTCTAACTCGGCCAGAGACGGGTGCAACCGCTATGCCTGAGATGAGACGGGGGTGCCGAGGGATTGATTCACCAATGATCTTGTAGCCTTGAGCGGACGGCCCGATCCAGGGTCCGGGCGCATTGCCCTTTTGGCCTGTCATTTTTGGCGGCAAGATGGGCACATTTTGCCCACCACCTTGGGCGTATGGTTCAGGCTTCCGGAAATTCCTGTCGTCACACACAAAACGGGCCCCATCCCGAGTCACAGCTGACTCTAGATGGGGCCCGCTAGTGGCGTGGGTACTAGGGTCCTGCGGCGTCAGGCTCGCGAGCGGGCCGCTTCGATGGCGCCCTCTTCCCAGATGCTGTGCTTGTGCGTCTCGGGCATCACAAAAACGGCGATGAGGAACATGATGGCCGGCACCGCGATCGGGTAGGCGAGCGCCCAGCCCAGGCTTCCGGTGTTGAGAAAGGCTGCGGTCGTGACGATGGGTACCAGGCCGCCGCCCCAGCCGTTTCCGATGTGGTAAGGCACCGACACCGATGTGTAGCGGATGCGGCTCGGGAAGAACTCAGCCAGGAACGCTCCGATCGGCCCGTACGTCATGCCCACGTAGTTGACCAGGATCACGACGATGAAAATCGACATCCCGTAGTTGAGGTTCTTGGGATCGGCGTAGTTGCCCAGGGCTGTGTAGAGCGGATAGTACGTGAGCGACGCCAGAGCCATGCCGCCCAGGATGATCGGCTTGCGCCCGACCTTGTCGGAGAGCCAGCCCCAGAAGATCAGGGTCGGCGTGGCGATCAGCAACGCGACGCCGACGATGGTGCTGGAGGTGAGCACGTCGAGCTTCTTGACCGTCTGCAAGAAGTAGAGCGCCCAGAACTGGCCGCTGTACCAGACGCAGCCCTGTCCCAGCACGACCACGCTGGCGATCAGCACGTACTTGAGGTTCTTGCTGAGGAACGCCTCGCGCCAAGGATTGGTCGTGGTACGGCCCCGCGCTTTGATGTCCTGGAAGACCGGCGTCTCACCGAGCGAGAGCCGGATCCAGATCGCGATCGCGACCAGAAGGAGCGAGATGATGAACGGCAGCCGCCAGCCCCAGTCGTTGAACGCCTCGACGCCCAGATAGGTGCGGATCCCGATGATCGTGGCCAGCGACACCACGATACCGAGCGTGGGCGACGTTTGTAGCCAGCCCGTGTAGTACCCGCGATGCTCGTCCTCGATGTGCTCGGCGACGTACGTGATAGCGCCGCCGTACTCTCCGCCCAGGCAGAGTCCCTGGATCAGGCGGAGCGCGAAGAGAATGAACGCTGCGGCGAGGCCGATTGCCTGGTAGGTCGGGACGAAGCCGATGAGGGCCGTCGCCAGGCCCATGCCGGTCAACGTGACGATGAACGTGTACTTGCGACCGACCTTGTCACCGAGCCAGCCGAAGAAGAACGCCCCGAGCGGGCGGATGAGGAACCCGACCGAGAAGATCGCCACGGTGCTGAGGAAGGCCGCCACGGGGTGACTCTTCTCGAAGAACTTCACCGCCAAGATGGAGGCCAGACTCCCGAAGATGTAGAAGTCGTACCATTCGATGATGTTGCCGACGGACGCCGCGATGACCACACGGCGTAGCTCGTTGAGTGGAACTTTAGACGCCCGCATAGGCCTCCTTTATGTTCAGGGTCGATCTGCTCGTTCGGCGCCTATCATACCGAAAGTGCCCGCCAAATAAGCAAACTCCTTGGGCCGTTCATTTCGCGCCAGCTACTCCTGCTCCTCGTATTTGGTCTTGAGCTGGGCCACAACCGTTGGGTCCGCCAGGGTCGTGGTGTCGCCGAGCGCCCGGCCCTCGGCGATGTCCCGCAGCAGGCGGCGCATGATCTTGCCGCTGCGCGTCTTTGGCAGCTCGGCCGAGAAGATGATGTCGTCCGGGCGGGCCAGCGCGCCGATCTTCTTGGCGACGTGCGCCTTGAGCTCGTCCATGAGCTCCGGCGAGCCCTCGACCCCGCCCTTCACGGTAACGAATGCTGCGATCGCCTGCCCCTTGATGTCGTGCATCTTGCCGATGACCGCGGCCTCGGCGACCGACTTGTGATCGACCAGGGCCGATTCCACTTCCATCGTGGAGACGCGATGGCCGGAGACGTTCATGACGTCGTCGACGCGGCCGAGCAGCCAGAAGTAGCCGTCCTCGTCGCGCTTGGCGCCGTCCCCGGTAAAGTAGATGTTGTCGTACTTCGACCAGTACTGCTTCACGAAGCGGTCGGGATCGCCCCAGATACCGCGCAGCATCCCCGGCCACGGCTTGCGCAGCACCAGGTAGCCCGCCTTCGCGGGTTTCCCCTTCTCGTCGAGCACCTCGGCGTCGATACCCGGGAAAGGCAGGGTCGCCGAGCCGGGCTTGAGGACGGTCAGGGCCGGGAGCGGCGTGATGAGGATGTGGCCGGTCTCGGTCTGCCACCACGTGTCCACGACCGGGCAGCGCCCGCCGCCGATGACCTTCCAGTACCAGACCCACGCCTCCGGGTTGATCGGCTCGCCGACCGAGCCGAGCAGCCTGAGGCTCGAGAGGTCGCAGCGCTTGGGATACTCCTCGCCCCATTTCATGAACGTCCGGATCGCGGTGGGCGCGGTGTAGCAGATCGTGACGCCGTACTTCTCGACGATGCGCCAGAAGCGGTCCTTGTCCGGATGGTCAGGCGTGCCCTCGTACATCACCGTCGTGGCCCCGTTGGCCAGCGGCCCATAGACGATGTAGGAGTGGCCGGTCACCCAGCCGATGTCGGCGGTGCACCAGTACACGTCGTCGTCCTTCAGATCGAAGATCCACCGGTGCGTCGCCGACACGCCCGTGAGGTAGCCGCCGGTCGTGTGGACGATGCCCTTCGGCTTGCCCGTCGATCCCGACGTGTAGAGGAGATAGAGCAGGTCTTCGGAGTCCATCGGCTCGGCGGGGCAGCGCGCCGCCGCGCCCTTGACGAAGTCGTCCCACCAGATGTCGCGGCCGTTCTGCATCTCGACCGGCTGGCCCGTGCGCTTGAGGACGATGACGGTCTTGACGCCCGGGGCGCCGCGCAGCGCCTCGTCCGTGTTCTTCTTGAGCGGCACGGTCCCGCCGCGTCGGTAGCCGCCGTCGGCGGTGATCACCAGGCTCGACTCGGCGTCGTGGATCCGCTCGCGCACGGCCTCGGGCGAGAAGCCGCCGAAGATCACGCTGTGCGCCGCGCCGATCCGGGCGCACGCCAGCATCGCGATCGCCAGCTCGGGCACCATCGGCATGTAGATCGTGATCCGGTCGCCCTTGCGCACGCCGTGACGCTTGAGCGCGGACGCGAACAGGTTCACGTCGCGGTAGAGGTCCCAGTACGTGAGGACGCGCGAGTCGCCGGGCTCGCCTTCCCAGATCAGCGCAGCCTTCGTCTTGCGCGGGCCCTCGGCGTGGCGGTCGACGCAGTTGTAGGCGACGTTCAGCTTGCCGCCGACGAACCACTTCGAGTACGGCGGCTTCCACTCGAGCGCTTTCTTCCACGGCTTGAACCACGTGAGCTCGCGCGCCCGCTGCTCCCAGAACTTCACCGGGTTCTTCGCGGCCTCGGCGTAGATCGCCTTCTTGTTCATGACGGCGCTCTTCACGAACGCCTTGGACGGGGGAAACTTGCGCTTCTCCTGAAGCAGCGCCTGGATCGGAAGATCCGAGTTCACCTTGGGCTGGGCCATGACTTCCCTCGCGTGTGTGGTGTCGGGTCTATCGCGACGCCCCCGCGGCCGTGCGCGACTTCCGGCGCGCGACGCCGGTCTTGATGGCGGCCTCGGAGACGGCCGCGGCGACCGCCGGCACGACCCGGCTGTCGAACATGGAGGGCGTGATGTACTCCTCGCCCAGCTCTTCCTTGGTGACGATCGCGGCCAGGGCCTCCGCGGCGGCCAGCTTCATCTCGTCGTTGACGCGGCGGGCGCGCACGTCGAGCATGCCCCGGAAGAAGCCGGGGAAGCAGCAGGAGTTGTTGATCTGGTTTGGATAATCCGAGCGGCCGGTGGCCATCACCCTGACATACGGCCCTGCTTCCTCCGGAAGAATTTCCGGGATCGGATTCGCCATCGCGAACACGATCGGGTCGCGGTTCATGGCCTTGATGTCCTTCAGCGACACCACGCCCGGCCCCGAGAGGCCGATGAACACGTCGGCGTCCTTGAGCGCGTCGGCGGCGGTGCCCTTGAGGCGTTTCTCGTTGGTGTGCTTGGCGAACCACTCCTTCATCGAGTTCATGTTATCGGTCCGGCCGCGATAGAGCGTGCCGGCGCGGTCGCAGGCGATGATGTTCTTGGCGCCGGCCTTCATGAGGAGCTTCGCCGTCGCGATCCCCGACGCGCCGGCACCGATGAACACGATCCGCACGTCCTGCAACCGCTTCTTCACGATCTTGAGCGCGTTGATCATGGCCGCCAGCACGACCACGGCCGTCCCGTGCTGGTCGTCGTGGAAAACCGGGATCTCCAGATCCTTCTGCAGCCGCGTCTCGATGTCGAAGCACCGGGGTGCGGAAATGTCCTCCAGGTTGATGCCGCCGAAGATCGGCGAGATCGCCTTGACGATCGACACGATCTCGTCCACGTCCTTCGTGGCCAGGCAGATCGGGAACGCGTCGACGCCGGCGAACTCCTTGAAGATGAGCGCCTTGCCTTCCATCACCGGTGCTGCGCCGGCCGGGCCGATGTCGCCGAGCCCCAGGACGGCGGTGCCGTCGGTCACCACCGCGACGCAGTTCTGCTTGATCGTCAGCGCGTAGGCCTTCTGCGGGTCGTGGTGGATCGCCATGCAGACCCGCGCCACGCCCGGCGTGTACGCCATCGAGAGGTCGTCGCGCGTCTTGACGGACATCTTGCCCTTCACCTCGATCTTGCCGCCGAGATGCATGAGGAAGGTCCGGTCGGAGACGTTCACGACCTTGACGGCGCGGACGCCACGAATCCGGTCGACGACCTGCTGGCCGTGCTTCTCGTCACGCGCCTTGAACGTCAGGTCGCGCGTGATCGTCGACTTGCCGACCTGGACGAGGTCGATGGCGCCGATATCGCCGCCGGCCTTGCCGATGGCTGAGGTGACCTGCCCGAGCATGCCGGGCTTGTTCGTGATCTCGAGCCGGACGGTAAGGCTGTAACTGGCGCTGGGCGACTGCATGTGGATCCTCCCCTGATAGTGCTCGGCTCTGGAGCGCGCGTATTCTACATCCAACACAGACGATTTCGCGAGACCGGGGGGGGTGGCTGGGGCCCGCCGTCCGAGGGCCCCGCCGTCCGAGGCGAGCCTATAAACTGTAGTACGCTGCAGCGGGAGGCGGCGCTCATGATCGACGTCAAGACGGCTGATCGGGAACTACAGCTCTACATTCGCCCGCAGACGTTCCCGGTGGCGATCCGGATGCTCAAGCCCGGCGAGGAAATCCCCGAGAAGGCCCGCCGGCCGGCGCGTGATTTCAAGAAGCTCAGCATGAACTGCCAGGTCATCGATATGGCCCGGCGGTACGGCTGGATGATCGCGCTCACGCGCGAGGACCACATCTGCTCGCTCGGCATCGCGGCGCTCGGCTTCGAGAAGCCCACCCACCTGCACAGCTCCGGCACGCTCTGCGAGGGCATGTACACCGAGACGAAGTCGGCCGGCCAGCGCTCGGAGGCCGCCGTGGACAAGTTCGCCCCGGGCGAGTTCTCGACCCTGCTGGTGGCGCCGCTCGATCGCGCCACGTTCGAGCCGCACCTCGTCTGTATCTACGCCAACCCCGCCCAGGTCATGCGCCTGACGCAGGCCGCGCTCTGGAAGCGGGGCGGCAAGCTGACGTCCTCGTTCGGGGGCCGCATCGACTGCTCCGAGATCATCGTGACCACGATGCGAACCGATCAGCCGCAGGTGATCCTGCCGTGCTCGGGCGACCGGATCTTCGGCCAGACCCAGGACCACGAGATGGCCTTCACGATCCCGTGGAATCAGATGGAGGAGGTCATCGAGGGCCTCAAGGGCACCCACGCCGGCGGGATCCGCTATCCGATCACGCAGTTCCTCGAGTACGAGGCCAAGCTGCCGCCCAAGTACATGGAGGCCAGCCGGATCTGGGAGGTGGAGCACGGCCGTTCCAGCTTCACGAACCGTGACCGGGTCGTGGCCGCGTACCGGCGGTCGTTCGCCGACCGCGTGCCGGTCTATCCCATCGTCGCCTCGTTCGCCGGGACCCTCGACGGGCTGTCGATCGAGGAGTACTGCACGAACGTCCCGAAGGCGATCACGGCGATGCTGAACTACTACGAGCGCTACCAGCCCGACGTGGTCCTCGCTTACAACGACCTCGCCAAGGAGGCGGAAGCCTTCGGCTGCCGCGTGAAGTACTCCGACTACGTCGTGCCCTCGATCGACCAGCACGTGCTGCAGGACGACAAGGCCAAGCTCGCCAAGCTCGCGATGCCCGATCCCTACAAGACAGCGCGGCTTCCGGGGTTCCTCGAGCAGTGCGAGGCCCTGGTGAAGGCCAAGCCGCCGACGGCGATCGGCGCGGTTGCGGTCGGGCCGTGGACGATCGCGATGCTCCTGCGCAACCCCGAGACGATGCTGCTCGACACGTTCGAGGACCCCGAGTTCATCCACGACCTGATGCGGGTCGCGACCGACTTCTGCAAGCTCTGGGGCGACGCGATCGCCAAGACGGGGATCGGCCTGTCGTTCTCGGAGCCCACCGCCTCGATCAGCCTGATCTCACCCGACAACTACCGCGAGTTCGTCGCGCCCTATCACAAGGAGCTGGTCGACCACTTCAAGGCCAAGAAGGTCGGCGTGACCACGCACATCTGCGGGACGACCTACCCGATCTACGAGGACCTGCTCCGCTGCGGCTTCACGACCGTGTCCTTCGATCTCGACCAGCAGGCCGATCCCAAGCTCTACGTCGATCAGCTCGCGCGCTTCATGGAGGTGTCAAAGGGCCGGGCCGTGGCGATCGGCAACGTCGACGCGACGAAGTTCGAGCGGTCGACGAAGGAGGCGATGGTCGCCGACGTGCGGCGGTGCATCGACGCGGCCGCCCGGCACTCCGCCTTCATACTGTCGACGTCGTGCGAGATCCCACCACGCTCCGACGCCGAGATCGTGAAGTGGTTCATGGACGCCGCGCACGAGTACGGGCGCTACGAGCGGATTTTCGAGGGCGCGTAAAAACGACACGGGGGTCAGCTCGCCGGCTGACCCCCGTGGTATTCGCGGCCCAGGCCGCGATCAGCTGCCTACGCTTTTACCACTTTACGGGCTTGGACGGCCGGTGAGCGTAGCCGCTCTCCCGCCCGCCACCGCCGCCGGGTCCGCGTCCGCCGCCGCCCGGTCGGCCGCCACCACCGCCGCCCGGCCGGCCACCGCCGCCCCCGCCGGTGCGCGCGGCCTGCGGATTCGAGATCTCCACCGTGATTCTCCGGCCATCGAGCTCACGCCCGTTCAGCTGAGAAATCGACGTCTGGGCCTCCTCTGCCGTGTTCATCTCGACGAAGCCGAATCCCCGGGACTGGCCGGAGAAGCGATCGGTGATCACGGTCGCGGACAGGACGTTGCCACACTGCGTGAAGAACTCCCGTAGCCCTTCGCTCGTCGTGGAGTACGCAAGACCGCCTACGTAAAGTTTAGATGCCATCGGAACCCCCTCGGACTGTCTCCCGCTCTCTTGCACGCCCCGCGAACGCGGAAGGTCTCTTTCATCGGAGGCGAGGTCCACCCAAAGCGGCGGACGCATTCAGTGTACACAGGCCGAGGCAAGGCGCAACTGGACGGCGCGGATTGCCGCTCCGCGTCAGGCGCCGACGGTCAGCGGAACTCCGCTCCGACGATGCCGTACGAGTTGATCTTGCGGTAGAGCGTCTTGGGATCGATCGCGAGCAGGGCGGCGGCCTTGCCGCGGTGGCCGTTCACCCGCCGGAGCACCGCCACGATGTGCTGGCGCTCCATCGTTTCGAGGCTTCCGCTGGACGACGGCACGGGCGGCGCGTTCGAGCCGAGGACTTCGGGCGGGAGATCCCCCGGAAAGATCTCGTCCCCCTTGCTCAGGATGACGGCACGCTCGATGGCGTGGAGCAGCTCGCGGACGTTGCCCGGCCACCCATACGCTTCGAGGGAGGCCATCGCGGCCGCGGAGAGCCGCTTGATGCCGTACGTGGCGTTCGACTCGACGAAGTGCCGGGCCAGGAGCCCGACGTCGTCGGGCCGGTCACGCAGGGGCGGCAGCTGCACGGTGATCGTGTTGATCCGGTAATACAGGTCCTGGCGGAACTCGCCCGTCTTCATCGCCTCGGCGAGATCGCGGTTGGTGGCGGCGACCAGCCGCACGTCGACTCGCCGCGGCCGTGTGCCCCCCACGCGGAAGAACGTGCCGGTCTCGATCGCGCGCAGGAGCTTCACCTGGCTGTCGGCGGCCATCTCGCCGATCTCGTCGAGGAAGAGGGTACCCCCGTCCGCGAGCTCGACGAGACCGGGCTTGGTCCCGACGGCCCCGGTGAACGCCCCCTTCTCGTGCCCGAACAGCTCGGACTCGAAGACTTCCCGCGGCAGCGCGCCGCAGTGGATCGGCACGAACGCCCGCGCCGAGCGCGTCGAGCCTTCGTGGATCGCCCGCGCGACGAGCTCCTTGCCGGTGCCGCTCTCGCCGAGGACCAGCACCGCCGAGTCGGTCGGGGCCACCCGCTCGATCATCCGTAGCACGTCGTGCATCCGCGAGCTCTGCGTGAGCAGGCCGCCGAACGGCGCCGCGCCGGGGGCGTGGGCGCGCAGCGCGACGTTCTCCCGGAGCAGCTGCGCCTTCTCTGCCGCCTTGCGCACGACGACGTCGAGCTCCTCGATCTTCGTCGGCTTGGTCAGGTAGTCGTAGGCGCCGAGCTTCATCGCCTCGACCGCGGTGGAGACCTCCTGGAAGCCCGTCAGCATGATGACTTGAGGCGCCTCGGGGACCGTCGCGAGCTCGCGCAGGACGTCGAGCCCTTCCTTCTTCGGCATCCGCATGTCGAGCACCACCACGTCGAATGGTGTCTCGCGGATGCGCTCGAGCGCGACCACGCCGTCCTCGGCGCCCTCGACGTCGTGACCCCGCCGCGCGAGCTCGCGCACGATGAGCTCGCGCAGGTTGCGCTCGTCGTCGGCCACCAGCACGCGGATCTGGCGGCTCACAGCGGCAGCACCACGCGGAAGACACTCCCCTTGCCGGCCACCGAGCTCACCTCGATGCGCCCGCCGTGATCGTTCACGATGCCCTGGGCGATGGCGAGCCCGAGCCCGGTACCCTGCCCGGGGGGCTTGGTCGTGAAGAACGGATCGAAGATCCGGCTGAGATTCTGCGCCGGGATCCCCGGTCCCTCGTCCTCGAGCTCGATCTCGACCTCGCCCCGTGCCCGACGCGATCGGATGATCAAGGTGCCGCGGCCCTCCATGGCTTCGAGCGCGTTCGACGCCAGCCCGAGACACACCTGACGGAGCTGGCCCTCGTTCACTGCGACGGTCGGGAGCTCGGGGTCGAGCTCGGTCACTACACGGCTCCGCGCGAAGCGGGACTGGTGTGACAGAAGCTCGGCGGCCTTCAGCACGACGCCGTTCAGATCGGTCACGGTGCGCTGGCTCCCGGGATCGCCGACCAACTGCAGCAGGCTGCTGGTGATCTCCTTGCAGCGGTACGCCTCTTCCTCGATGAGCCGCAGGTACTGCCGGAAGTCGGCCGGCTCGGACAGCCCGGGCGGGTCGCCCTCGTCCAGCCGGCCGCGCAGCGATTCGGCGCATCCGGCGATGGTCGCGAGGGGGTTGTTGATCTCGTGCGCGACCCCGGCGGCCAGGCGCCCGGCCGTCGTGAGCCGCTCGGTCAGGAGCATCTGCCGCTCGAGCCGCTTGGCGAGGGTGACGTCCTCGACCAGGAGCACCGCGTGCGCGCCGTGCTCGCTCGCCGACTCGACCGGCGCCGCCGTCAGGCGAAAGATCTTGGCGTCGCCCCCGATGACCATCTCTTCCTCGATCGAGCCCACCCGCTGGGTCCGGAACGCGTCGCGGAGCAGCGTCTCCACCGGCGCGGCCTTGGCGCTCGGAAGCAGGCGGGCCAGCGGTCCGCGGACACCCGCGTCGCACGCCAGGGCGCGGCCGCCGGCGGGATTGGCCCGGACGACGTTCAGATCGCTATCCAGCACGAACACGCCGAGCGGGAGCGTCTCCAGGATCACTTCGACGAACCGCTTCTGGGTATCGAGCTCCCGCGTGCGGTCGGCGACCATGGCCTCGAGCTCGGTGTAGAGCCGCGCGTGGTCCAGCGCGATCGACGCCTGGTCGGCCAGCGCCACCAGGAGCTCCTCCTCGTGCGCCGAGAACTCGTGGGTGTCGCGTCGCAGGACGCTGATCGCCCCGATGGCCCGCTCACCGACACAGAGCGGGACCACGAGCATCGAGCGAAATCCTGCGCCGCGCGCCAGGTGGCGATACTGGCCGTGCGCGTCCGACGAGAGATCGCTGCTCTGCACCGGGCGCCGCAGCAGCACCGCGCGTCCCGTCAATCCGACACCGAGAGGCAGCCGGACCGTCGACACCATGTCCTGGGGGACGTCGAGGCTCGCGACCATCACCAGCTCGTCGGTCGCGGCATCGAACGTCGACACGCTGCACGAGTCGACGCCCAGGACTCCCCGCGCCTCCTCCAGGATCACGCGCATGGTTCGACCGACGTCGAGGCTCGCGGTGACGGCCCGGCCCGCCTCGAGGAGCGCGCGGGTCTCACGCGCGCCGCGGGCACTCTCGTCGAAGAGCCTGGCGCCGTGGATCGCGATGCCCGCCTGCTCGGCGAAGGCCTCCAGCAGGCGCTGATGGTGCAGCATGAAGCTGCGCGGGCGCGTCGAGAACGCCGAGATCACGCCGATCACCACGCCCACGACCTTCAGCGGCACGCAAAGCATCGCCCGGATCCCTTCGCGCTCGTCCACCTCGCGCGGCGCCGCGCGCGGATCGGTCTGCACGTCGCCGACCCGGATCGCCACGCCCTCGGCCGCGACGCGCCCGATGATTCCTTCGCCGACCGGGATCGACAGGGCGCGCCATTCGTCGCCGTGGAAGCCGTGGGCAGCCGCGTGGACGACGTGTGTGCGCTCGCTGTTGAAGAGCCCGATCGCGCAGCCCCCGGCGCCGATGAGCGCCGGCACGGAGAGGCTGATGCGGTCGAGGACCGACGTAACGTCCAGGCGCGCCGTGATGAGCTGGCTGGTCGCGTGGAGCGCCGCCAGCTCGTCGGCCCGACGGCGGCTCTCTTCGGCCAGGCGCCACTGGGCGACCCCCAGCGCCAGCGGGCGCGCGAGCTCGCCGAGTGCGTCGACGTCCGCATCGCCGAAGGCGCGCGGCTGGTTGGCGGCGAGCACCACCGCGCCCAGGATCTGGCCGCTCGAGGCCAGCGGGACCAGCACGACCGATCGGAAAGCGCCGGCCGCGAGAATCCGCCGGCTCACCTCGGGAACCTCCTCGCGCTCCGCGTCGTCGACGCGTACCGGCGCGCCGCGGGAGACGACGCGAGCGAGCAGGGTGCCTTCGAGCGGCATCCACCGCTCGCGCGGCCGCGGCGTGGCGGGCGTGCGCGGCGTCACGTTGACGAGCTCGAACTCGCGGCGCTCCGCGTCGAGCAGCGCGACGGTGAGAAGGTCGAACCTCACGAGGCTCGCCGTACCCGCCACGAAGGCCGCGAACACCTCGTCGAGGGTATGCCGTGCGGTGAGCACGCGCGTGACCGCGCCGACGGCAGCCGCACGGCGCGCCTGCTGCTCCCGCTCGCAGAGATGGTCGAGGGCCAGCCCGAGCTCGCGCGGAAGATCCGCCGGCAATGTCGAGGTCTTGAGGGGGCCCCCCCCCCCCCGGCGCGGCCCCCCCCCCCACCCGCGGGCCCGGGGGCGGGGC
>Ga0306924_10002502_pt1 | contig 17331 bp, 22 predicted proteins | sample sta12Can44000111_FD_203756 | JGI IMG/M metagenome (GOLD analysis project Ga0306924, IMG submission 203756) | Lab enrichment of tropical soil microbial communities from Luquillo Experimental Forest, Puerto Rico - statanox.12C.anox.44.000.111 (v2)... | ecosystem: Environmental > Terrestrial >... | reverse complement strand
GGCACTGAGGCAAATCCCGCCCGGCTCGGCCAGCGCTTCGAGCCTGGCTGCAATGTTGACGCCGTCGCCGAAGATGTCGCCATCCTCGATGATGATGTCACCGACATTGATGCCCATGCGAAATTCGATGCGCCGCTCTGCCAGCGCCGCGGCGTTGCGGGCGACCATCTCCCGCTGCACCTCGACCGCACAGCGCACCGCGTCGACGACGCTGGCGAACTCGACCAGGAGGCCGTCGCCGGTGGTCTTGACGATGCGACCGATGCTCGGCGATTTTGGGATCGCCGAGTTCCCGGCGAACCGCCCACAGCGCCGTGAGCGTGCCCTCTTCATCCTCGCCCATCAGCCGCGAATAGCCGGCGACATCGACCGCGAGAATGACCGCCAATCGCCGCTCGACCCGCGCTTCGCTCATCTCGCAAGGCCAGTCCCACAGGAGATCTGCGGCTGAGGATATGATGGAACTCAGCCTGACGCGAGCATCACCTCGGCGCGGATCTGATCCCGAACCGAATGACGGATTCCCACTAACTCAGTCGATCAGGGCGCGGGTGACGGAGGTCCGGAATGGGGCACGAAGAGCCGTTCAAATGTGAAGGCCGAACGGCTGTTGTGGGATTCGAAAGCGGTCCTTCGCTGGCGATTATCTAGAGCATCTAGGATTTTGGGTCAGGCTCATTGGCCTGGCGTTACTCTTCGAAGCCACGGAGAAGGCCAGCGCCCTTCGCTGTCCGACGAGCATCACCAGGCGCCTACCCCGCGTAACCGGGGTGTAGATCAGGTTCCGCTGCAGCATCGGGTAGTTCTGGGTCGTCAACGTATGATCACAGCCGGGTATTCCGAGCCTTGGCTTTTTGTGGATCGTCGTCGCGTAGCCAATAGCACCAGCTCGTCCAGCTCCCCACAGCCATAGGTTACTTCGCGGCCGTCGAAGTCGACAGCGAGCTCGCCGTCGTCCTCATCAATGCGCGATACGACGCCGAGATCGCCATTGTAGACCTCCTTATCGTAGTCATTCTCGATCTGCATGACCTTGTCACCCTGGGCAGAAGGTCCAGCCGAAACGCTGCCCGCATCAGCGGCACGTCGACCATCGAGGTCTCGTCAACGACCAGTAGATCGCAGTCGAGCGGCGTTCCTCGGTGCGGCGGAATGCCCGGTCCGCGGATCGGTTTCGAGTAGCCGGTGGATCGTCTTCGCCTCAAGGCCCGTACTCTCGGACAGGCGTTTGGCAGCGCGACCCGTCGGCGCACACACGGCGATAGCGACCCTCTTCGCAAGCAAGATCTTCAGGATCGAATTGACCAGCGTCGTCTTCCCGACCCCCGGGCCGCCGGTGACCACGAGGACTTTTGAGGTCAATGCAACACGGATTGCCTCTTGCTGGCTGTTGGCGAGTGTCAGGCTCGTTCGCTTCTCGGCCCATGGGATCGCCTTGTCGACGTCGATCGCCGGCCACGGCGGTGTTCCGCTTGCCAATGCGGCGAGCTTCTCGGCGATCGCCCGTTCCGCCCGATATAGACCAGCCAGGAACACGCAGCGTCGGCTATCCAAATCGTCGGCGACGACAACGCCGTCCTGGAGTTCGAGGCCGAGGGCCGTATCGACCAGCTCGCTCGCCACATCGAGCAACCCTCTAGTGAGGGTGAGAAGCTCCTCGCACGACAGGCCGCAGTGGCCGTCGTCCATCGCCTCGGCGAGGGCAAAGGAAATGCCGGCACGAACGCGGATGAGGGCAGTCTTCTCAATGCCGAGCCTGCCTGCGATCTGGTCGGCGGTGCGGAACCCGATGCCGCGGATGTCGCGCGCCAGGCGGTATGGGTTTTCCGAGATCAGTTGAACAGCATCGGCTCCGTAGGTCTTGTAGATGCGTACCGCTCGCGAGGTGCCCACTCCATTGCTGTGCAGAAACAGCATGATCTCGCGTATGACCTTCTGCTCGGCCCAGCCGGCGATGATCCGCGCGGCTCGCTTTGGGCCGACCCCGGTCACCTCGCGCAAGCGCCCCGGTTCCTGCTCGATGATATCGAACACAGCTTCGCCAAAGGCGCGGACCAGCTTTTTGCCGTAGACCGGGCCGATCCCGCGGATCATGCCCGAGCCGAGATACTTCTCGATGCCCTCGACCGTGGTCGGCGGCGTAGCCTTGAGGAACGAGGCCCTGAATTGGACCCCATGCGTCCGGTCGTTGACCCAGCTGCCACTCGCCTGAACAAACTCGCCGGCATGGTGGCAGAGCCAAGGACGGTTATGAGATCGCGCTGCCCGCGAGCTTTGACGCGAAGCACGCAGAAGCCGTTCTCGGGGTTGTGAAAGGTCACCCGCTCGACCAGCCCAGCCAGGACCTCGGTTGTCGTGTTCGTCCTTAGTGCTTGCGCCATCACGTTACGATCGAGATTAAGCTCCCGAGACGCGACCGGATCGAACCGCCCCGTGCATGTCAGGCGTCGCTCGCAATCGCTGAGACGGCTCGGAGGCCGGGGCGTAGCTCACCTCGACACGAGCCACAACACGTCCAACGGCGTCAGCCGCAGTACTGCACGAACTTGCGGGTGCCGCCTGTTCGGGGGTCCCCTCTCGCGGCCCGCGGTGGGCAGCGCCCGCTGCAGCCTACGCCGGTGGCATTGGTCATGCCGTTCGAACCCCGCCCGTAATGAACAGCGCCACCAGACAGTCGCAGACGGTTGGTAGCAACTCGGCGCGGCGGCCGTTTCTGACCGGCTCGGCGATGATGTAGCCGGGCATGTCGATGGACGGCGCCGACTGCGTGCTCTTGCCATTACGGAAGGCGGTCACGGCGACTGTATCCCAACGCCACCCGGCGGTGCGCACCTTGGTCTGGACCGTGGGTTTGCACCACACCACAGTCCTGATGGGGATCAACACCCCACGCAACGCCGCCCGGACATAACCCATGCTGCGTTCGCTCGAGGCGCTCAGCACCAGAATCCATCCGCCCGGCCGCACCAATTTGCCGGCTTCGCGCAGGATCACCGCGACATCGGCGGATAGCTCGTGCTCGGCGACCCCTTGATTGCCAAACGAATACGGCGGATCGGTGCAGACCAGGTTAAAGGATCGAGTGCGGCCCAACCCATCAACGTGTCGAGCGCACCACCCGGATGATTTCGGCGATCGCCTCCCTTCGCTCAATTGATCAGCCGGCGAACCGGCAAGCCGACGCGCTCGCACTCGCCAGGCTTGGGGACGAAGGTGCGAAAATATTCATCCTCGATGACGACATAGATCTCGGTCTGTTCGTCGAAGGGTGGCGGCTCACTGAAATAGTGCGGGATCGACGAAGTCGGGGCGATCTCGAACGCCTCGATGCGGCAGTTGAGGGAGGCGTCGTACCAGTGACCGTCCGAGTGTTGTTCGACAACCAACGAGCCCGGAGAGGTGCCGTCGCGATCAGGGCCTCCGCTCGGATTGTCGAGGACGTAGTGGCCGATGATCCGGTGAACCTTATCTGTCATGATTGCCGTCCTCACCTTCCTAACGGCTGGCGCCGGGTGTGGAACGGCATCTCGATCTTTTCCCGCAACCCGAGTTGCCGCTCGATCGCGACCAGGCGAGCGAGGATGCGCTCACCGTGCTCGCCCTCAAGGCGCCGCTGCTCGCGGAGTTTCTCAACCTCGTTCCCGAGGCGACGGATTTCCGCGGCAACTTCACGCGGCCAGCGGTTCGGAATGCCCTTCGGACGGCCCGAGTTCGAACGAGCACCGCCGCGGTGGGTGCCGTCGCGAGCAAGCTTTGGAATGATTTCAGACACCACACTTTCCTCGTGCGAGATCACGCTTGCCGTAATGTTTGATTTTACCAGACCCTCTCGCCCCCGACCCACGGATTGTTCTTCCGTCACTCACTTTGGCTTCCGATTCGAGCAGAGCCAGTCGCTCCAGGATTGCTGCTGTCGGGATCGTGCTCTCGCCCCTCGCCACAGCTTCATGGCTTGAATCGTACATCGTTCGCGCCATCGCTTCCGACGCCGCGCCCTCCAGCTTCCCGTCGACAATGGTAACCGGGGTCCGCAAAACGTTCGCCCGCGGCGGTTTGCCTGATCACCGTGTACGGAAACTCGTCGTTCGGCCACTGAAGGCATGACCCAGCCGATGCGAGCACTCCGGGTTGGCGGCAAACCTACTCACGGTCATTCTCGAAACCACACTCGCCCAGCACCGAGCGCGAACTTAATGCCCGCGGCATTCAGACGGTTTACCTCGCCCAGCACTTGCGAACCCGCTGTGAAGTACACCGCACCGGCAACGATCTTCGCGAGAGCCGAGTATTTTCCAGTGACATCCGGGTCCGCACCGTCCTCGGTCTCAAGCAATGCGTAGTAGATCTCGATCTCGCCGCCGCGCGAGCGAATGTGCAACATGCCTTCCGCCTCGTCAGCAAGCTCGCCACTCCAGTCGCCGCTCTCGCCGTTCTGCCGGATGCGGCACAGCGGACCAAGCCCGCGTTCAGCCCCTTCGCCAATACCCTCGCCTTGGTCGCGCGGGCCGTGCCCAGTGGGCCGCCGCATGATTAGCCGGTCTCTGGTGGCTGCCGGCTCGGGCATGTGCACGCTCATGCAATTGACGACGGCCGGCGGCGCGTAAGGTTTCCAGGGTCTGGTGGCAACGCCTTTGTTGTCATCCCAAACGTGGTATCTCTCATTTTCTCCCTCCAACCGCCGCAACCGCCCCCAAACGCTCGGGGGCATAGTCGCCCAATGCCGCCGTGACGGCAAGGCCGCCGGCACTGCGCAATGTCCTGACCAAACCCGGCCTTGCGTTGTCGGACCCAGGTGTGGTATTGTCTGCGCAGCCGTCACGCGGATGATTGCGGGACGGCTGATGGTGTCGGAGTGCCCCTGTCGGCCTCTCCTCCACCTCGCGTGCACCATTCCCGGCAAGCACCGGGATCACAAAAAGAGCGGTCGGTCATCGGGACCGGCTCACAGCACGCGAAGGATTCCGACACATGATTTCCCAACATGAAATTTCCACCTTCCGGGTGGTTCAGACGAGCAGCGGCTGGCTCACGGCACGCCAGATCGCGCCGCTGGCGGCGGTCGCCGAGCGCACCGCCCGGTGGCATGCCGCACGCCTCGTCGCGCTCGGCGTGTTCGAGCAGGACGAGGTCTTCGGCGGCTACCGCTACCGCGTGCAGCCGCATGCCACGGCCGATGCGGAGCAGCTCATCGCAGCGCTCAACACCGCTGCGGCAGTGCTGGGGGCGGCACCATGACCACGCCCTCGATGCTACAGGTGGAATGGCTGCCACTGGTGCGGCTGCATCCGCACCCGGACAACCCCAGGCTCGCGCCGCGCGACGACATCGTCGAGCAGATCCGCGCGCAACTTGCCGCCAATGGTTTTGATCCGGCGCATGCGCTGATCGTCAGACCGCTCGGCGAAGATTGGCAGATCCTCGCCGGTCATCACCGCAGAGTGGCGGCCGAGCAGGCGGGCCTCGACCGGGTGCCGTGCTGGGTGCGCAAACTCGACGACAAAGCCGCCTATATGCTGCTGGCGACATCCAATGCGCAGGGCGAACCGACGCCGATCGAACGCGGACGGCATGCGCTCAACAGCGGCATGGACATCAAGGCTTATGCCGCCAGCGCCGGACGGGCTAGAACATCCGTCGAAAACGAGGTCAAGGCTGCCCGCGTAGCGGAAGCCGTGACCGATATCGGTCACGCGACGGCGTTTTCACAACTCGTCGAGATCCACGCCGCACCCAAGCACGAGTGGCGCTCACTGGTCGGCCGCGTGGTCAGGGACAACCTGACCGTCGAGAAAACCCGCGAGGAGGTCGCGAAGACCAGGATCGGCCGGAGTGCCGGTGCTGCCGACATCAAGCCGACAAGACGGCCAGATCCTGACGACCACGACCATGTCGCGCTGGAGCAGTGGCGCAAGCTCGACGCCGCCACTCGGCAAAGCCTGCTACCGCCCGAGCTTGGCGACCGGCCGGCACTACATTTCAACCGACAGACCAGCACCGACATCGAGTGGGCGATGTGGTCATGGAACCCGGTAACCGGATGCGAGCACACTTGCCCCTACTGCTATGCCCGCGAGATCGCCAATCAGCGGCGAATGGCGGAAGCTTACCCGTTCGGCTTCGCGCCAACGCTGCACCCACGGCGGCTGGCCGCCCCGCGCTTCATGCAGGTTCCGCCCGAGGCCACGACGGACACCCGCTACCGCAATGTGTTTCTCGGCTCGATGGCCGACATGTTCGGCCGCTGGGTGCCAGCGGAATGGATCGAGGCGGCGCTAACAATGATCGCCGAAGCCCCCGAGTGGAATTTCCTGTGCCTGACAAAATTTCCCAAGCGCATGACGGAATTCAACATCCCGCCAAACGCCTGGATCGGCACCACCGTCGATCTCCAGGCGCGCGTTAACGGCGCGGAGGAGGCCTTCGCCCATGTCGGGAGCGGCGTACGCTGGCTCTCCTGCGAGCCGTTGATCGAGCCGCTGCGCTTCAAGCACCTCGACCGGTTCCACTGGATCGTCATCGGCGGGGCCAGCAGCACTCGTCAGGACGGGTATGACACACCCGAATGGCGTCCACCCTTCGAATGGATCGCCGATCTGGTGGCCCAGGCGCGCGATTCCGGTCTGAAAATCTACATGAAGACCAATCTCGGCATCGAAAACCGGATCATCGAACTGCCCTTCGACGCTCCGGTGGTGCGTGATCACCCCATCGAGGCTCCGGCGGCTTTCCATTACCTGAGGCAATATAACGATGCGCGATGACGTTTCGGTTCGGTTTCAGCCGCAGCTGCGCTGCTGCCGCGGCGAACTGCGCGGGGACGGCAAGGTCGCAGTGGAATACCGCACTGAGCGGCATCGGGCTGCAGACTGCGAGCGGCTATGGCCCAGTGCAGTCACGCAGGCAATCCGCGCCCAGGTCAAAGGCGGCAAGTAACCAGCCCAGAAACCAATGGTGGCGGGGCGGCATCTCAAGGACGAGTGCCCGGTGGTAAGCGGCCGGGCGCCGCACAGGTGAGGCCCCAGGGGGTATCTGCCGCTCTGCTGCACTGACGGAAGGAGAAAAAATGAGCGACTACAGCGACTACATTCCTGTCACCTCAGCGGCGAAAAAGGTTCGGGCAACCCTACGCACTGCGTTTCCAAAAACCAAGATTTCGACCACTAGTGGTACCTGCGGTATCTCAGTCGAATGGGCAAATGATATCGGCCCCTCAGTTAAAGAAGTGGAGAATGTGTTATGCGCTGCGCCGTTTATCACCAGCGCAGAGGGGTGGAACGACACAAAGATCCTTAAAGCCGACGGCTACCTTATTCAGCTTTGGAGCTTCAATGCCGCAGAGCGTGAAGCCGAACAGCGTGAACGGGAGCTTCGACGGCAGAAAGAGGAAGAGGAATGGCAGCGCGGGAGTGCAGCCCTCGCCGAGGCCAGACGCGCCGAAGAACCCGCGCTCGAGGCAATCGAGGCGCCGCGGCAATCGCGGCAACAAGAATCCAATGCCGCCGTGTTCGAAGCATTCAACCGTCTGCGGCAACGCGCCGAAGCCGGCGTCGAGTTTGCCGAAGGCGATCGGCGCCGGCCGTCCTGGGCGCCGCCAATGATCCTCGGTGACGAACTTGCCGCGATCTGCCGCACGCTCGGCTGGCTCGGTGCCGAAGACAAACCCATCGGCCGGCTTTGGGCGCAGTTCGCCTCGCCGCGCCGATCTGCAGGGTATCTTCGTGAACACGTCAGCGGGCACGGATTGGGGGACATCACTTGCCGCAGCTTCGAGCTATTTGCCGGCAGCGAGCGCGGATTGCGCGGACAAATCCTGTTCGAAGCCCAGCAAGCGGCGCCAGGAGAATGGCGATTTGGCCCGAGCGTCTATTTTTCCGCCTACGAGAGTCCGCACGAGCGGGAATGGGAAGGACTGGTCAGAGAGCGCGAACGCCTCACCCATGACCTCGTGCATGTCAATTTCAACGATGAGGCGCGAGCCCGCGAAGAGAAGCGGCTCGCCGAGATCGACCGCAAGATTGCCGAGATCGACCACGCCGATGCCCAGAAGGCACAACAACGGCGCGAAAAACAGCAACTGCGGCTGCGGGCCTACGAACTCACCCGCGCGCGGATGCTGGATTTTGTCGGCGCGCCGGACGTGCAGATGCAATTAGCCGCACGGCTGTGGGGGCATTGCTGCCGCTGCGGGCGTGAGTTGACCGACCCGGTCTCGCTCGAAAGGGGAATCGGACCAGACTGTTGGAACGACATCTGCAACGGAATCCGGAGACTCGCTGCCGAAGGCGAAAGGCGCGAGGTCATTTCCTGGCTGGTCGGCGTCCCGCTTGAATTGCTCGACACAATCCTCGGCGAACAGCCGTAAGAAACAGGCTCACTGCCTTCTGCGTTGCGCCGCAGGCAACGCCAGAAGAATTGCAGGCAGATATGCCGAGAGCGCATGGCGGCCCAAATTTTCGGGGATCGCAAGGAGCCCCGGCCGGTGGTCGTCGAGGGGGTGTGCCACCCTCCAGGCCCCGGCCCCTCCCGGTCGAGGCCGCAGCCGGTCGACGTCACAGCCGATCGAGGTCGAGGCCTCGGGCGCGAGCGTCATACCATGGCGGCCAATGTTTTTCGGCGGCTACCGGTATCGCCTCCAGCCGCATGCCGCCGCCGCTGCCAAGCAACGCATCAGCGCGCTGAACACGGCGATGGCCGTGCTGACGCCGGGTTAAACACCGTGCGCAGTGAAGGCCCACGGCGCGCGGCAAGCCGCTTCCCAAAACCACCGCGCCTCGAACGAATCGTTTTCCGGACATCGCGGCTGCTCGATTTTGTCGGACAGCGCGAGCTCACGGCCCAGATCGGCCATGCGCCCCCCGAGTGGCCGCTGGTGGTGCTGAAGGAGCTCGTCGACAACGCCGTCGACGGCTGCGAGGAGGCCGACGTCGCCCCCGTCATCGCGATCGAGGTGAGCACTGCAGTGCCGGGTGCCGTGATCACCGTTTCAGACAACGGTCCCGGCATCGCCGCCGACACTGTCGCCAGCATCCTCGATTACAGCGTCCGAGTGTCGTCGCGTGAGGCCTATGTCAGCCCGACCCGCGGCGCTCAGGGAAATGCGCTGAAAACCGTCGTCGCGATGCCCTATGCGCTCGACGGCGACCGCGGCGCGGTCGACATCGTCAGCTGCGGCACCGCGCACCACATCGTCTTCGCCGTCGACCGCATCCGCCAGGAGCCGCGGATCAGCCACACGCCGGCTGCGGTTTCTGTAAAAAACGTCACCTCAATCACGGTTGCGTGGCCGGATTCAGCAGGACGCAAATCGACGCAATCCGCAGCTTTGCCGAGCGCGAGGACATCACCCTGGTAGGCGCCAAGGAGGATGACGATCGCTTTGTCGAAGTCGAGAGCGGCGCTGGATCCGATGCGCTCAGCAAGCGGCCGAAGCTTCAAGCGGCCCTCCTCGAAGCTCAGCGTCTCGGCGGACAGATCATAGTCGCGAAATTGGATCGGTTGTCGCGCGACGTGCATTTCATCAGCGGGCTGATGACACAAGGCGTGCCGTTTGTCGTCGCCGAGCTCGGCAACAAGGTCCCACCATTTCAGCTGCACCTATGGGCCGCCTTTGCCGAAGAAGAGCGGCGCCGGATCAGCGAGCGCACAGGAGGGCTCAATCCTGGCCGACGCGAAGGCCGTTTTTTACAAATTGCCGATGGCTACGCATGGTTCAACCCGCACCTGGCGATCTCGGTGCGATGGGACGGTGAGACCCTGGTCGAGAGCGCGCCGTCACAGCCGGACTGGCGGAAATGGAAGCCGAGTGACCCGACTTCTGCCCATTGGTACGACGAGGCTCGGCTCGAACGCTACCTCGCCGCCCATCTGGCGCGCGCCCAAGATCTTGGGCGCGACCGCCCGCTGCGAGAGATCGTCGCCGAGTTCCGCGGACTTTCGAGCAGCGCTAAACAAAAGGCCGTCGCTGAGGAAAGCGGCACCGCCCGGCTGTCGCTGGCCGAGTTTCTCGGCCACGGCGAGACCATCGACCATGCCGGCATCACCCGCCTGCTGGCGGCGATGCAGCACCACAGCCGCCCGGCCGGCACGGCGGATCTCGGCACGATCGGTCGCGATCATCTGCTCGCCCGCTTCACCGGCTGCGGGGTGCAACCGGAAACGTTCAAGTACAAACGGGTGGCGGGCATCGGCGAGAACGGGGTGCCGGTTGTCATCGAAACCGCCTTCGGCTGGTGCCCTGACGACGAGCCGGGCGCCGCATCATCGCCGGGGTCAACTGGTCAGTCGCGCTCGGCAATCCGTTCAGGTCATTCGGGCGCGGCGGCGAAGGGCTTACTTGAGGCGTTGCTGAACCAGCAGCGCACCGGTCGCGCCGAGCCGATTGTCGTCGTCGCCCATCTCGCCGCGCCGCGGGTCGAGTTCAGCGACCGCGGCAAGACCGCGCTGGTGCTGTGATGGACAAGCGCATCAACGTCGCGCACAGCCTCTCCGAGGCAGTGACCAGCGTCACCAAGAGTTGGGCCAAGCAGCGCCGGGCCGAGGAGCGCGATCGCGGAGCGGTCCATTACCGGCGGATGCGGCTGGTGCGAGCGCCCCGCATCACCATCCGCGAGGCTGCCTTCTCGGTCATGGAGCAGGCCCATCTGAAGGCCAGCGACGGCGGCACGCTGCCTGCCCGTCCACGTCAGATCATGTATGCCGCGCGCCCCGAGATCCTGGCGATCACCGGCGATTTGGTGCTCGACGACCGCTATTTCACGCAGACCCTGCTGCCCGATTACATGAACGAGAACCCGGACGCCGCCGACTGGGATGTCGTGTGGGACGCGCGCGGCCACTTCCTTGAGCCGCACACAGGCAGGGAAGTTCCGCTCGGCACCCTTGAGGTGCGGGAGTATCTCGGTCTGCGTGCACAGCTGCGCGACACTGTCAGCGTCGAAGCTGGCATCCTCTATCCGACGCACGGGCCGGAGCACCGCTACGGCGCGGTGCTGTTCGTCGAGAAGGAGGGGTTCGCGCCGCTGTTCAAGGCGGCGCAGCTCGCTGAGCGCTATGACCTCGCAATCATGTCAACGAAGGGGATGTCGGTCAGCGCGTCCCGCATGCTGCTCGACCGGCTATGTGATCGCGGGATCGAACGGTTCTTCGTGCTGCACGATTTCGACGTGTCGGGGTTCTCGATCTTCGGCACACTCGGCACCGACAGCCGGCGCTACTGGTTCAACAATGAAATCAACTTAATCGAAGCGGCTCTCCGATGCCGAGGCGATGGGACTCCAGGCCGAGCCTGAGGCAATACCGGGCGACTGGCGCAAGCGTGCGACCACCCTGCGGCGGCATGGTGCCACGGAGGCAGAGATAGCGTTCCTGCAGCATCAGCGGATCGAACTCAATGCGATGACGTCGCGCCAGCTGATCGACTTCATCACCGGGAAGCTCACTGTCAACGGTGTCACCAAGCTGATCCCCGCAGCCGACATCCTCAAGCAGCACGCCCGCCGACTGCTCGAACAGCAGCTGGCCGCGGCGGCCATTGCCGAGCTCAAGCCCCAGATTTCGAAGCAGGTAGAGGCACAACATTTGCCGTCGAAGTTGCGCGACCGCATCGCGAGCATTCTGCAGAAGACGCCGGAGACGCCGTGGGATGTGGCGCTTGCGGAAGCTCTGGGGGTGACCAAAAGCGGTCGCGCGAGGGGGTAACCACCAGTGAGGCCCACCCCTGGTGCACAATCGAGGCTCATTAGGGCGATACGGCTTTATCGCGCGTGACCAGCCCCGCCGCGGGGGCATCTCAGAGACGATTGGCCGGTGATCAGCGACCGGGTGCCACACCTTCCAGGCCCAGGGGGTGGGCCTGGACGCGGGCTCCGATCGGGATTGCGGCAGGGGGCGCCTCATGCTTTAATAATTTTGATGCAAAACGCGTCCGAAATATCAAAGCGAAACCGGGCGGTCCGAGCAGTGCGCAACGGAGCGACGATCACCGAGACCGCGCGTCAAGCGGGTGTCACCCGCGCCACCCTGTATCGCTGGCTGAAAGCCTATGACCCGGATCGACCACAGGCGTCGTTACACCCGCAGAAGCGAGGCCCGAAGGCGCCGCGCTAGGAAGGCGAGGTGCTCGGCACAGTAATCAATCTGATCCATCATCACCCGGATCTCTGGGGACGACATCGCGTCACACTGGCCTTAGCTGAGCGCGGCATCGCCGTATCGGAAGCGACGGTTAGCCGAATTCTCCCGGTAGCTCGCGAGCGGATCGCCATTGAGCGCGACCGCAAAGAGCGTGCGCGCCGGTCCCGCAGAAGCCGTGAGGTTGCGGCGATGACCAGGCGCGACGAGCGTGATGCTAGAAGAGAGGCGGAGGTGCGCCAATGGTTCGAGCAGAACATCCATCCCGGCATCACGCCCGAGGAAGCAATTCAGCACATTGCCATCGCGCTTTCTGAAACCGGCTGGAAAATACGGACAAAAGATCTCACGCCAACATTGCGAGAGCTGGCCGACGCTTATCGCAGGGCCATTTGCAATGATCCCGAGCTACCCTCCAAGGACGAGTGGCTGCGTAATTCCTGGCCCTGGCAGAATCAGGATCACGCCCGTGTGGCAGCTTTAAATCACTGGGTAAAGCGTTATCGACACGGCGACCGGCTCCCCGTCCTGGCGCTCACCTCGGATACCGGCCCAGGTGTCCCTGAAGATACGATCTCCCGAGCCTCTCCGGTGGCGCAGGATAGGCGAAACTGCCTCGAACCATAGCGAACCAGCCCCAGCTTCCGGCGCTCCACGGGGCTCCCAGCGGTTCAAGCGCCACCCCAAATTTGTTTAGGGATCTCACAGGCGGCAACCGGGTGGTTGGCGTAGGGGGTAGGCACCGTCCAGGCCCGCCCCTCCATTCGGGCGAGGCAGTCGTTTTGCGCGTGACAGCAGCGCGATCCGCTGCACAACTGGGCAGCGCCAAACAAGAATTTTCCACCAGTCTGCGGGGGGCATCGAGGCTTGCGGCGGCGCGGCGCACATGCGACTCGTCGATGATCGGCGGCAATTGGCGGCAGTCACAGGCGCGAAATGCCCGAGGCAAAGGTTATTGCGCAGATCAGTGCGGAGCTACGGGACTGTAACGTGGCAGCCCGGTCTCGACAATCCGCAAGCCGATGCCCTCTACGCGGTATGGCTGGTGCTCAATCATCCCGACACCGCCGACAAATACCGGCAGGGCTTGAGCCGCCTGTTGCGCGAACATAACCGGGCCTGCCTGACCATCGCAATCGACACCACTGGCCGCACAATGAGCACCATCGGCGACCGCTTCGACAATAAACTGGGCGGGCTTCTCACCAAAGCCGTGCATGATGTGCCAGCAGGGTTTCGCTTCTACAGCGAGCCCCCAGACGACGAACCGCCACTGCACTGAGTTTCCCCGCAGCGATCCCCACGGGGCGCGGGCAGGCGTCCTGACCAAAGACGCGCTCGATGGCGTTTGCCGGGGTCAAGTGGACATTTCCTGTAAGCGCGTCATCCTGTCCCGACCTGGGCACGTCGGTGAACCGCCCAGCTAGCCAATGCGGGACGGCACCGGGGCAGCGCCAAACCCGGTGCCGTCCCGACCACACCGAGAGGAAGCTCGATCATGGCCGATGACGGTGGCTCGGGATCAGACCGATTCGGTCCATCCATGCCGCCCATTCCTTGTTGTGGTAACGGCCGCGCCCGGGCTTACCGAAGTGGAACTGCTCCAGGTGAACCATCTCGTGCCCCAAGGTCGATAGGCTGTCGACGACCGGCCTGGTGCGCAGATGCCGCGGATTGATCGAGATCTCGTCGGTGATCTCCTGGCCGTCGCGCGTCTCGAAGCGCTCGCCGCAGAAATGACCGTAGCTTCCGTTGCGCCGCTGCATCGTGATCAGACACAGCGCGGCAGAGGGTTCTCAAACAGCCGCTTGTTCAGGAAATCGTAGGCCTCGGTAAAAGCGCTGTAGGTCGTGCGGGTTGGGTTTTTTGAACGCCTCGGCATCGCCGCGCGGCTGGGCTCGCACGCGGTAAGGGTGCGGGAGACGGCGCTCAGCGGGCTCCTAGAGGCTTGGATTGTCCCAACAAGTTGACTCGTTAACCAAAAGGCGATCCTATTCCGGCCAGAGAAAACTTTTCTTGGGGGAGGGAACCGTGAAACCAAGGTTGCCGCACGTCAGCTTTCTCACTCTGACGCTCACCGCAGCCGCCGCCTTGCTGGCGGTTGCCGGTACAGCCCATGCTGAACAAAAGATGCCTAAATGGCAGGGGACTGACTATCAAGGCAATGCCAAATGCGTAAAGCAGTTGGATGAAAGCTGGATCTGCTCTGATGGAAACCAATACAACGCCAACGGGCGACCGCGCCACGCGGTCTGCGACACGAATGGTTGCCGCGAGGCACCAATTCCCGCCTGTTGGGCTCAGGGATGCAGAAAGTAATGCGGCCACCTTTGAAAAAGCTACTTCTCGCTACCGTGATCACTTTCACGCCCTTCATACTTCCAGCACATGCTAGCCCGATCTATGCGCGAGCAACGTACATAGACGCAGCGTAAATCGTAACGCTCGCGTTTTGGTTGCGGTTGTCAGCGGCCGGCGTGGGATATCGATCCCGCGGCGGCGGGTTGGTTGGTCGGGATAGGTCGGCGCTGGAGGTTGCAGGAAAGGGTGGCAACGGCGGGGCATCGGCCCCTGAGGCCCGCCCCCCCGATCAGGCGATCTTCGGCGTGCTCCTCCACCGCCTGCCAACACGCCCCGGCTTTCAGGTAACCAGACGCTTCACCTCTGAGGCTCCCGGTCGAGCCCCAGGTCGAGGAGGGTCGAGGTCGAGGGAGCCAGTGCCGCTAGGATCGATTACAGGCCGCTCTTAAGGGCGGGACTGACATCGGTATTTTTTTTATCCACGCGCGCTAGTTCGTTTAATCACCTCCCGCATCTCGCGAAGCGAGACTTGTGCAAGTTCGTTCGCCTGCTGCCGGTGAAATGCGATTGCTTCTTCGTCTCTGGTATTCTTAGCACATTCAAGATGATAATACATATCATTCGCGTATATACGAAACTTAGCTTGTTCTTCGTGGGTTAAAACGGGAAGCTTCGAAAGCTTTTTAAGTTCTGCCGTCATTATGGCGACGACATTTTCTGCGGTTACAACTTCTTCTAGTGCATCAGCTCTAAGTTCTTCTAACGCCCTCAACACATCTTGTTTGGCTGTCTTCACCGCCTCATATGGAAGACTACACCACTTTTCTACTTCCTCTATCATTTTGGCGATGTCATCTTTCGTAGGAGACTGGGACTTGAGGTTTTCTATTGCCTTCAACACATTTTGTTTGTCTGTCTCTATCTTTGCCAGTGTCACATTTAGCTCGTGCTCGCTCCCCTTTACCTCAGCCTTTCTGACTTTCGAGGCGATCAGACCAAGTATTACCAATCCGCCGATTACCACGACACCAATCCAACCGAAGATGGCACCGATAACACCCAGAATAATAAGTCCGCCGATGATGTTATTGGTATTTTCTTGCACCTGTTTATCGGCAACGGTCCTCGGTTTTTTGTTAAGCTTTTCAGTCCAATAAAGCCCAGTACCCGGAAGCCCAATTGTTACCCGCCGGCCGGCTGTGCCAATCGTATAGTGAAAGCCGCGGCCGCCAAATGACATTGATATGTTACGCTTGCCAAGATTGAGTGTTGTGCCGTTGCCCATCGGAACCCGGCGATAAAAACGAAGACCCATCTCTTTTCCTCCGTTCGAAGCGCGGGAGGTTTCCCGTCGCATGTCAGAGAGGTAGGGCGATGTAGGGCGCACCACTTGATAATCCCGGCCAAATAATTGCGAGTTCGCGCCAACCTCTGCCCTCGCCTGACCGTCACCGAGTCGAGACTCATCGAGGGGCATATTCCCCACTGGCCTCGTCCTTCCCGTCCCTGTCGCGCTCCCTCACCGAGACCGCGGTCGAGGTCGAGGAGCCGGGCGCTCCAGGATCGAGCACGGGCCGCGCTGGAGCCCGCTGAGTGGCCGGCTCCGAGTCCAGCCGGCCGAGGCGCTCGCGCCTCGTGCGGCTTCCTAGAGGCTTTCGATGTTACTTCGAACGAAGTAACATCGCCTCGGCCTGAGCTTGTAACGCAAGCTCACGCGCATCGATCAAAACGAAGCTTGTAAACGCAAGCTTTGTTTGATCGAGGCCGCAGCACCGAGTATCCCTCAGTGCTCCCGCCAGCATTTCCCGCTGTCGAGACCGAGGCGAGCGCTCTGGGGCAACAACGCGGGCATCAATGCCGCAACACAACTCAGGCTTTCAGGGGTGCCGAGCTTCGGCACCCCGTCAGTTTTTGGTTGCATTGGGAGGCTGGCAGCCCGGACACGTTGCACGAGATTTTACCCGCCGCGGCACTTCTTGACCGCGCCGCAAAACGCCCCCTGCCATGCCAAAGATGGGCTCAGACATGGGTTGGCGCGGAAATACCCTCTGAAACCCGTAGCATTCCTCACTTCGCGGCGGATGGTGCCTCCGCCTCGCGCTTGCTCAGATAGGCCTCAAGCTCCGCCAGCTGCGCCGAGGTCGGCTCGGGATACGGATCGCCGAGCGCTTCGCGCCGGCCGCGCATCGCGTCGAGGCGCTCGTAAACGATCGTCCGCATGTCCTTGCCCAGGTCGAGGCCGCGCAGTCGAGCGCGCTTCTCCATCTCGGCCAGTATCTGACTGCGCAGTGCCTTCAGTAGCTCAATGTTTGGCACTGGGCACCTCGGCTGGCCAGTGGTCGCGGCCTTCGCCCAGCTGCAATAAACTTTCTTCCGTCATGCCCAATACCTGCTTTAGCTCCTGGTCTGTCCAGTTGGCCGGTGACTTGACCAGTGCCAGTGCAGTGAGACGCGGACTGCAATACGGCGCTACTGCAATAGCCAGCTGATCACGATAGCGCTCGTCGAGGCTGGTGTCATTGCAACGGCGCAGCAAACGGTCTACCGGCATCTCCAGCGCCTCGACCGCGGCCTGGGCAGTCATCTGCTCCAGTCGCGAAGTCAGTATGCGGTCGCTAGTGCGCGTCGCCGGCCGTCGATTGCGCTTTCCCTTCGGTCTTCCGCCTGGAGGGTTTCGCAGTCCACCTCGCGGCACCGGGCACCTCGGTATTTGGTTTTGGTTTCAGGTAAGCAAACAAACCAGACCGCGGGACCGGGAGCAAGAGCGATCGTGCCGTCTTCGACCCGTCAGTGAAACCCCCTCGATCACTGACGGGCCAAAAGCCCAGCATCTCCGCGCGTTTCAGGGGCGTCTCGGCCGGCCCCGTCAGTGAAGTCAGTGAAATTCCTATTGTAGAGTCT
>Ga0306924_10002501_pt1 | contig 17333 bp, 15 predicted proteins | sample sta12Can44000111_FD_203756 | JGI IMG/M metagenome (GOLD analysis project Ga0306924, IMG submission 203756) | Lab enrichment of tropical soil microbial communities from Luquillo Experimental Forest, Puerto Rico - statanox.12C.anox.44.000.111 (v2)... | ecosystem: Environmental > Terrestrial >... | reverse complement strand
GCACGGGGTCGTAGAAGATCGCCGAAGGCGGATAGGGAGCGCCGCGGGGAATGATGATGTGCTCGCTCGACCAGACATCAGCAAAATCCAGCTCCTCCGCCTGCACCGCCGCGCGCCGGATCGCCTCCGGCCCTGCCTTGCGCCCGATATGCGGCAGATGGATCCCGACTCGCATGACGATTTCTCGCTCTCTGAGTTCCGGGCCCAGGGTGAGCCGGAGAGGCGCCGCGTGCAAGCGCCCGTTCGGCCGATATTCCGCTTCTACCGCAAGGAGGGCACGCGATATAATTGCATCCGCAACAAAGAATTCGCTCGGCGGACCGCCCAACGGTCGCTAATCGCTGGTTCGTTCACTGCAGGGAGAGACGGGAATGGCCTACCACCTCGAAGGGCAGCTGCTCGAGGTCTGCGATTGTCGGGTATTGTGCCCTTGCTGGATCGGCGAGGATCCCGACAACGGGACATGCGACTCCGTATTGGCGTATCATTTCGACAAGGGGACGATCAACGGCGTGGATGTGGCAGGGCGGACTCTCGCCATCGTGGACCATATCCCGGGGAATGTGCTGCAGGGCAATATTCGCGCGGCTCTCTATGTGGACGAGGGCGCTACCGCAGCGCAGCAGGAAGCGATCCTCAACGTCTTTACGGGGAAGCTCGGCGGACCGATCGCGGATTTTGCCAAGCTGATTAGCGAAATCGTTTCTATCGAGCGCGCAGCGATCACCTTCGACGTCCATCAAGGCCGAGGCACGCTCAAAGTCGGCGAGGTCAGCTACGCCGAGCTCGAACCCTACAAGGGTGCGGATGGGTCGACGACGACCCTCAGCAACACGATCTTTTCGACCGTCCCGGGGGCGCCGGTCTTTGTTGGCAAGGCGGCTACCTACCGCTCGAAGCAGCCCGCGCTGGGGCACGACCTGAACCTGACCGGGCACAACGCATTGCAGAGCGTCTTCGTCTTCGACGGCTGACCGGCGATACGCCCGGTAGCTCGGCGAGGGCCGAACGCCGGTGATACGCACACAGCGCGGTTTGGTGCCGATCATCGGTTTGCTGATCGCCACCGCCTGGGCAGCGTTGTGGTTGTGGGCGCAAAGCCCATACGGCCGCTATCTCGACCACGGACGTTGGACCGAGATCGGCATCGCTGCCGATATCTGCCGTGCGCTCCCGAGAGGCGACGTACTGTTGCCCGGCCTCTTGTATGTCGGCGGGTGGCTGCTGATGACGGCCGCGATGATGCTGCCGACGGTGTTGCCGCTATTGCGACGGTTCGAGAGGCTCACCGCCGCGCGGGCGGACCGGCATATCCTCGTCGGCCTGCTGATTGCCGATTATCTGCTGGTGTGGGCGGCGTTCGGAATTGCCGCGCATCTGTTGGATACCGCACTGCACCTGATCGCCGGACAATCGACCTGGCTCGTGGTCAATGGCTGGCTGCTCGGCGCGACTGTCCTGGCGATTGCAGGGGCGTTTCAGTTCACTCGGTTAAAGTACCGCTGTCTCGACCGCTGCCGCACGCCGCTCGGCTTCATGACTCAATATTGGCACGGCCGCCGGCCAAAGTGGAATGCGTTCCTGCTCGGCGGGCATCACGGCGGATTTTGCGTCGGATGCTGCTGGGCTGTTATGCTGCTGATGTTTGTCGTCGGCACCGGGAATGTCGGATACATGCTGGTGCTGGGTGCGGTCATGGCGGTGGAAAAGAATGCGCCTTGGGGCCGTCGGCTGAGCCGCCCGCTCGGGTTCGCCCTGTTGAGCTGGGCAGCGATCGTAACGGCGGTCAACATCGCTTAGCTGTAATTTGGCGCTGAGAGTGATGCCGGGCGGCAGAGAGGTCAATTGGTCAGATAGGCTTTCGCCTCGGCCAGCTCGGGACGCTCGGATCCGGTTGGTTTGCTCAGCGCCACCAGCTTTTGATAGGCGTCGTGCGCCGCGGCCGTATCGCCCGACTGTTTGGCGGCACGAGCTTCGCCGAGGATGCTGCGGAAACGGTTGGGGTCGGTGCGCAGCATCTCCTTGTACTCCTTCAGTGCCGCGCCAGGCTGGTTGAGTTCGAGCAGTAAATCGGCCAGCAATTCGCGCGCAGGCAGCACGGACGACGGGGTGACCGGATCCTTGTCCATCGTCCCGTCGAGATCCGCCGCGGCGCGAACCAGCTCGACCGCCTTTGTGTCGTCGCCCTGGACATGCGCGAGAATGCCGGCGGCTCCTAGACGCTGGACCTCGACCTGATTGGCCCAGTAGGTGTCCTTGGCTGCCGAGAGCTTGTCTTTGAGGGATTGCAGTTTAGCGATTTCCGTCTGGGCGCCCTGGATGTTGCCGGTTCGCGCCTCCCCGAGCACCCGGGCATAGGAGATCATTGCCTCGGCCCAGGGGAAGCGTTCGAGCGGCACCCCGGTCTCAGGGGCCGACAAAGAAGCGGCCGCCGGCCAGTCGCGGCGCTCGAGCACATACCGCGCCGGGATCGAGGCAACCGCATATGCTACGGTCTTGTTCGCGGCGTCGCTTTGGCGGAAGCCGGTCAACTCGTCCACGACCGCCTTGGCCGGGCCGTCCTGGGCAGTCTGCAGATAGGCGTATTCGAGATAGTCCATGGCGTGGACCGTGTTGCCGTCATAGCCGCCCGGCCCGAGCGCCTTTTGGACGTACGTGAGCGCCGCCTTCTCCGCAGCGGTGTTCGAGTCGATCGATTCCTGCCACATGCCGAGACGGGTGAAGATGTGCGAGGGCATGTGCAGCGCGTGCGGCACGTTGGGCGCGATCTTGGCGTAACAGATGGCCGCATCCAGTCCCGCCTGGGCGAATTGCGCCGAATCGTCGCTATGGATCAGGTAATGCACGACGCCGGGGTGGTTCGGCTGCTCCTTCCAAACCTTGTTTAGGATTTCGGCTGCCTTTTTTTGATTGGCGTAGGTCTTGTCGGTCGGTGGCGCGGTCGCGTCGAGAGCCAGCGCATAAAACACTCCGGCCTCGCGATCTTCGGGGTATTTCAGATGGACCTGCTCCATCGCCTTCTCGTAGGCGAGAGCCCGGGTGCGATGGTCGAGTTTGTCATTGTCGCGGTAGAAAGCCGCGATCGCTGCGATGTAGTCCTTCTCGCGCTCGGTCTTGGTCGTCGCTGCCATCGCCTTCTCGACGGCCTCCGATCCTGCTTTCAATACCGCCGGGCTCGGCGGGAACCAGAGCGGATACCAATGGCTCATCGCGATGCCCCAATAGCCGATCGCACAATTGGGATCGGCTTCGGTGACCGCAGTAAATCCCTTCAGCGCCTCGGGATACCAGAAGGAGTGCAAGGTCCACACTGCGTGCTTGAAGTTGTGCTGCACGGCAGGACTGCAGGAAGACGCGAAATCGACTTCTTCGATGATCTTTGCGCCGGTATCAGCACGCGCACTGGATTGTATCGGCAACGCAAGCAGCACGGCGGCGGCAAAACCGATAGAAATTCGACCCTGCGTCATGGCAATGCCCTCCCCGAAGCAGCTCTTGGTCCGAGCGGACGGTAATGAGCCGGAATTGGCCGATGTGTGAAGTAGCTCACACTCGGCGAAAAAATTACCGAAACTGCTCCGCCTTCGCCAGCTTTGCCGTCGGCCATAATGCTCGTCGGCGCGGCGCTTGCCGCGGCCGCGCCGGCGGTCCATCCTTACGGTGGAACAAGGATGGGTAGCGCGATGACGGATCGGTTGCCGCAGGATGGTCTGGTTGCGGTCGTAAAGCGCGATTGTCCGACCTGCGTGCTTGCTGCTCCGGTGCTCGGCGCTCTGGCGCGCGATACCGGGCTGACCGTCTATACCCAAGACGACCCGACATTTCCCGAGACCGTGCCGGGGCGCATCGACGACAGAACACTCGATATTTCGCATCGGCTAAAGATCGAGATCGTGCCCACGCTGATCCGGTTCGAGGCCGGCCGCGAGGCCGGTCGCACCTACGGCTGGGACCGCGCCGAATGGCAGCGCCTGACTGGCGTCCTGGGGCTCGGCCGCGATCTGCCCGAGGCGCGGCCTGGCTGCGGCGCCAAGAATGTCGAGCCGGGGGTTATCGAACGCCTGAAAGTCCGCTTCAACGAAACCGGCCTGAAGTCGCGGCGCATCGAAATCGGCGCGGACGAAGACGAGCAGGAGGCGATGTATGCGCGCGGCTGGTCGGACGGCCTGCCGCTGGTACCCCCGACCGAAGAGCGCGTGCTGCGCATGCTCGACGGCACGTCGCGCGACCCTCAGGAGGTCCTCGGGCTGGTGCCGCCCGATCTCGCGCCGGCGACAGTCGAGAAAATCGCGGTCAATGCGGTGATGGCCGGCTGCAAACCGGAATATCTGCCGGTCGTATTGGCGGCAGTGGAGGCGGTGCTCGAAGAAGAGTTCGCGATGCACGGCGTATTGGCGACGACGATGTTTGTCGGGCCCGTCGTCGTCGTGAACGGCCCGGTCCGCCGCCACATTGGCATGAACGCTAAAGGCAATGCATTGGGCCAGGGAAATCGCGCCAATGCCGCGATCGGCCGCGCTCTGCAGTTGGTGATCCGCAATATCGGTGGCGGCCGGCCGCAGGAGGTCGACCGCGCGACATTGGGCAACCCTGGCAAATACACCTATTGTTTTGCGGAAGACGAGGAGAGTTCGACCTGGGAGCCGCTCTCGGTCGAGCGCGGGCAGCCGTCCGGCCAATCCGCGGTGACGGTGTTCGCGGGCTTTGGTCTGCAGGGCATCGTCGATCAGAAATCACGCGACCCCGAAAGCCTCTCGCGCAGCTTTGCCGCCTCCCTCAGGGCGATCCACAGCATAAAGCTGGCGCCGGCCTGTGACGCACTGCTGGTCGTGTGCCCCGAACACCACCGCACCTTCAGACAAGCCGGTTGGTCGAAGGCGCGACTCTATGAGGAGCTCTACCGCCTGTGCGATATCCCTGGCGAGGAGCTCATCGCGGGGGCCAAGGGGATCGCCGAGGGCGGTCCGCCCTCGCTAGCCGGCAAGACCGTCAACAAATTCCGTCCAGGGGGAATTATGATCGTCCGCGCCGGAGGCGATGCCGGGATGTTCTCCGGCATCATTGGCGGCTGGTCTGCCGGCGGCCCTCGCGGCAGCCTTCCCGTAACAAAGGAGGTCAAAACATGACTGTGCTTTTGGACCCGACCTCGGAGCGAAGTCCGACGGTTCGCCCGCGTCTGCCGCGGCCGGAGCGTCTCGAGGGGTTGACGATCGGCATTCTCGACATCGCCAAACCGCGCGGCGATGTGTTTCTGCGCCGGCTTGGCGAGCGGCTCAATGAGCGCGGCCTCGCCGTCCGGCACTATGCGAAGCCGACAAATACGCGGGTCGCACCTTTACCGTTGCGGCAGCAGATCGCTGCCGAAGTCAATCTCGTCATCGAAGGATTGTCCGACTGAGGGTCCTGCATTTCGTGCTGTACGCATGACATGGCGGATCTCGAAGCGCGCGGCATTCCAACGGTGGGCGTTGCAACTACCGAGTTCATCGAAGGGGCGGTGGCGCAATCTAAGTCGCTCGGCATCGACCCGGCGCTAGTATTCGTCCCGCACCCGGTGCAGGACCGTACCGACGACGAGCTGAAGCAGCTCGCCGACGACCACCTCGAAGCAATATTGGCGCTAATGGTCAAGGGCTGAGTTGCCCGGTGGGACCTTGCTGGGAGGAATTATCACTCTCGCACGCGGGAAATAAGCTGAAAAACCAGCCCCGCGTGCGAGAGAAGTTCAAATTGGGGTACTTATCAATACTTACTAAAACATGATCTAAATACACGATATCCTGTCAAAAACCCGGCTCCCCGGCCGTCATCCAGTAGTCCAATCTGCATCCGGCCCGGCATCGCCGGCCGGTATCTGGCGAGATGGCAATGTTTGGCGATTGCGCTACAATCACCGGTAGGCCTTTGACCCCCTTGAGGAGGAGTGGATGGGAAGAACCCGGGTGACCCGCCGAACGGTTTTGCGGGGGGCGGCAGCAGCCACGACCCTGGCCGGCACGCCCTTTGTTCGCGGCGCCCACGCGGCGGGCAAGCTGAGCGTGGCGGTCTGGGACCACTGGGTGCCCGGCGCCAACGATGTACTCGAAAAGCTCAGCCGGGAATGGGCCGCGAAGGAGAAGGTCGAGCTGACGATCGATTTCGTCACGAGCCAGGGCGACAAGCTGATGCTGATGGGCGCGGCCGAAGGTCAGGCCCGCTCGGGGCACGACGTCATCGGCCAGCCGGGTTGGTACGGGGCGGCGAAGGCGGATATGTGGGAGCCTGCCGACGATCTGATGGCGACGTTGATCGGCAAATACGGCAAGCCGAGCGCCGCGGCCGAATACCTCGGGAAACAGAACGGTCATTGGATCGCGGTGCCGTCGATTCCGAATACCCTGACCCTGCCCTCGGTCGGCCGCATCGATTTGTTCAAGCAGTATGTCGGCCTCGACCTGACGCAGATGTATCCGGCCGGCGCGCCGCCGGACAAAGAGCTGGCCGACCAATGGACTTGGAATTTCTGGCTCCAGGCAGCCGAGAAGTGTCACAAGGTCGGCTTTCCGTTCGGGATGCCGTTGGGCCAGACTGGCGACTCGATGAACTGGGTCGGCGCGATATTCGCTGCGCACGGCGCGGAGCTGGTCGACAAGGACGGCAACATCACGGTGAAGTCCGACGCGACCAAACAGATGCTGGAATTCTTCAAGAAGCTCGTTCCGTTATTGCCTGACGGCGTCTTCGCCTGGGATGATTCGAGCAACAACAAGGCGCTGATCTCGGGCCAGTCCGCTTTTATTATGAACCCGCCCTCGGCCTGGGCGGTCGCGGTTCGCGATGCGCCAAAGGTCGCCGAGCAGTGCTGGCATTTCCCATCACCAAAAGGGCCGAAGGGGCGGTTCGACCCGGCGCAGCCTTCCTATTGGGGTATCTGGAATTTCTCGCCCAACAAATCGGCCGGCAAGAGCCTGTTGCTGCACCTGTGGGAGAAGAACTCGGTCGAACAGCTCGTCGCCGGCAGCAAGGGGTACGACATTCCCGCGTTTGGAACCCTGCGCGACTTCAAGACCTGGGCCGAGGAGGGTCCGCCCAAGGGCGGCATCTGGAATTATCCGCCGCGCGGCGATGTGATCGAGTCGGTCTCCGGCTCGCCGGCGCCGATACGGATCGGCAACCAGATCTTCGCGCAGGCGACCACAACCAAGATGATCGCTCAGTACACCACGCAGGGCAAAACAATGGATGAGGCGATGGATTGGGCGGCCGGTGAGCTCGAGGGCTTCATGCGGAGCTAGATCGCAGCTTCAACCTAAGCTAGAACATGACCCAGGCTCCGGGGACAGGAGCGGGCTCGACGACGCGGCGAGTGCTGTCGCCGCGATCAAAAAGGGAGGTTTCAATGGGCGTTTCTCGATTCACGCGCCGTAGCCTTTTGCAGACGGCGGCAACGAGCGTATTGGCGGCGCCGTTCGTTCATGGCGCCTTCGCCGCCGGGAGGCTCTCAGTGGGCTTTTGGGACCATTGGGTCCCCGGCGCCAACAACACGTTGACAAAGCTTTGCCAGGAATGGGCGGCGAAAGAAAAAGTCGACATCACGATCGACTACATCACCTCGCAGGCCGACAAGCTGAACCTGACCCAGGCGGCGGAAGCGCAGGCAAAGTCTGGGCACGACATGTTGACCTTCCTCGCCTGGGCGGCAGCCGCGCAGACCGACAATCTCGAACCGGTCGACGACATCATGGGGCCGCTGATTGCGCAAAACGGCAAGATCAGCGAAGGCATCGAATATGTCGCTAAGCAGAACGGGCATTGGATCGCCGTGCCCGCCTGTGTCGGCAGCCCGACCCTGCCATCCTGCGCGCGGATCGACCTGTTCAAGGAATATCTCGGCGTCGACCTGACCAAGATGTACCCACCCGGCGCCCCCGCCGATGACGCGCTCGCGGAAAAATGGACTTGGGATTTCTTCCTGACAGCCGCGGAGAAATGCTCCAAGGCAGGTCAGGACCACCTGATCGGGGTGGGTTTTGGCGTCACTAACGACTCGGTCTCGTGGGTCGACCCGGTATTTCGCAGCCACGGCGCCTCGATGGTCGACCAGGAGGGCAACATAACCGTCAAATCGGATGCGACCAGACAGGTGCTCGAATGGTACAAGAAGCTGGTCCCGTACACGCCGAAAGACGGCTTTGCCTGGGATGACGCCTCCAACAACAAATATTTGATTTCCGGCCAGGGCGCGCTGATCTTCAACCCGCCTTCGGCCTGGGCCGTCGCGGTGCGCGATGCGCCGAAGATCGCCGAGCAGCTGTGGACATTCCCCTCACCAAAAGGGCCGAAGGGGCGTTTCGACGCGGCAGTGCCGTTCTTCTGGGGGACCTGGAAATTCTCGCAGAACAAATCGGCGGCAAAGAGCCTGTTGACGTTTTTGTGCCAGCGCTCCTCGGTCGAGCAGACGGTCGCCGCGAGCCATGGCTACGATATCCCGCCCTTCTCCGGCTTACACGACTTTAAGACGTGGCTGGAGGAGGCGCCGCCAAAGGGCACAGTCTACCATTATCCCCCGCGCGGCGACGTGGTGATGGTCATCCCCTACAGCCCGGCGCCGGCGCGTATCGCCAACCAGATTTACGCGCAAGCAACGGTGCCGAAGATGATCGCTAAATGCACCGTCGAAGGTAAATCGATCGACCAGGCGATCGACTGGGCAGCCTCGGAGCTGGAAGGCTTTAGCCGGTCGTAGCCTCGCATCACCGCAACTGATCGCGCGCGGTTGACGCATCAGCCGCGCGGACATATTCGTTACTTCGCAATAATTCAAAGCGTGGCGGGAGGAACGATGCAGGGCCGGACTTCTGACGACCTATTGGCGCTGTTCGACACCGCGCCGCTCAATCGGCGATATTGGGTTCCTTTTATCCTGTTGGCAGCGCTGTTCGTCGTCGAATTCTTCGATTTTCTGGTCGTTGGCTACCTCCTGGCGGTTCTGGCGCCGCAGTGGCACCTCACCTATGGCCAGTCGGCGGTAATGCTCTACAGCGGCGGTGTCGGAGCGATCCTTGGTGCGCTCATCTTTGGCGGACTGTCCGACGCCTGGGGACGCAAGAGCACGATGATCATCGGCACCTTCATCTGCGCCGCGAGCTCGGGGCTGATGGGCATCGTCCCGGCCGGAGCGTGGGAGGTGTTCGCGGTGCTGCGCTTTTTTATCGGCATCGGGTTGACAGCCGGGGTCACACCCTCTTTGGCGATCCAGGTCGAGCTTACACCGACGCGGCACCGCACATTGCTGACGAGTTTTTACCTGGTCTTCGCATCCGCCGGCGGTTTTCTCGCTTCTGCGGCCTCTGCTGCCCTGCTCGAGCCGATCGGGTGGCGCGGCGTTGCAATGCTCGGCATGGCGCCGGCGGTTGTGGGCGTGTTGATCTGGTTCTTCGTACCGGAATCTGTGCGCTGGCTCGCGGCCAAGGGCCGCTTCACCCAGGCGCGGACCGAGGTCGCCAAGCACCTCGGCGTGCCGTTGCAATCGGTGCCTCTGCCGACCCAGGCGCCCGCCACCCAGCCGCGCGGCCGCCTGTCGGAGCTGTATCGACAGCCGAGCAAATTTTGGGAAACCATCATTATTTGGGGCGGCTCGTCGATAGCGGCCTATGGCGTCTATCTGTGGGGGCCGACAATCGTCGCGATGGTGCTCAGCGTCCCCGTCCCGCAGGCCGCCAAATACTTCGTCTTCGTGACCCTCGGCGGCGTCACCGGCAAGCTCGTCGTCACCGCTCTGGCGCCGCTTACCGGCCGGCGGTGGTTGGGCGTCGCTTGGGGATTGGGTGGTGTCATCGCGCTCACGGCTGCGGGCTATTACAGCAATGCGCTCGTCGGCGGGTTGCCAGCAATGGTCATCCTGCTGTGCGCCTCGACCTTTTTCATCGAGGGCGGATTCGCCAATTTCGCACCTTACACGGTCGAGCGGTACGGGGTGCGTCTCGGCGCGCGCGCATCCGGCCTCGGGCAAGCAGCGAATGGCGTCGGAAAGATTGTCGGCCCGCTGAGCCTGGCGCTCATCGCCGGCAGCGGCAACGTCGTGTCCCCACAGGCGACCTCTAACGCGGTATTGCCGGCTTACCTGTTTCTCGCCTTTTGCATGCTTCTTGTGGGACTCTCCTTTGTCTTCCTCGGCGTCGAGACCCACGGCAAGGCAATGGGTATCGGTGATGAGGACGAGGCGCCTCATCCGCATCCAGTCGCCCTCGGCACCCAGGCACGCTGAAGCAGCGCCCATAAGCGCGGCTGCCGAGCGGCAGGCGTACTCAAGGGCTTGGAATGGTCCGTAGTGTCGGCTGATTCACCCGCGCCGGCCGGCTCTCGCCTAAGTCGTACGGCTGGCTTCGCCGCAGACGCCGATCCGACGCGCATTCTTGGCCCAATAGAACAGAGGCGTGTCGCCCTTCGCGGTGCCAACATGCAACGCGATTGCCCGTGCCAGCATGAATCGCGTCACATCGCGAAATGACTCGAGTGGATGCCGCCCGATCGAGTACCAGCGGACATCCTCGAGCTCATCGCTCGACACCGGCTTGCCGAACACATTGGCGCCGTTGCTGAGAAAAAACCTAGTGTTGAACCGGCGGCTGGAGTGCGACGGAGTAATCGCTCGCCCGACATAGGTGAGCACGTCAAATGCCGCAACCAGGCCGCGCTCTCGATAGGCTCGTTCGATCGGCCGGGTAACCGGCGGCGGAGCGTGCGAGCCTGCCGGCCGGCCTACGAGGACCCCGACTTCTTCCCAGGTCTCGCGCAATGCTGCTCGTGCCGAGCGCGCAAGTCGGGGTCCCAACGCATCCGCCCCCGTTTCGACGCCCCAAGCGACGCGATCGGGCGGATCGATCGCGCCGCCCGGAAACACATGCACCCCAGGCATGAACTTGACATGCAGGGGACGTCGCCCGGCGAGGACCTCGAGATCCACGCCCTCCCCGCGTAGCAAAATCAGGGACGCAGCATCGCGCGGGCGCACCACCGTCCTGCGCTCTTTGGCCGCCTTCGGCGCAACATCATTCATCGCACAAGGGGTTGGAAGAAAACCTGCACCAGCTGGGTCGTTCGGCGTCGGCGTTGTAACACACAATTGAGAACCGTAATCCTGACCTTTAAGCGATCAGGCGGTCGAGATGGTCGAGGAGCGCAGCTTCGATTTTGGGACCGCCATCGAGATGCTTCAGCAGAAGTGCGGCAGCTTCAAGCGTCGCGAGCGCCTCGCGGCGCGGCTCGCGGCGCACTTGGCCGAACCGCGATGGGCCCCGTGGGTTGAGGACCAGCCGCCGTAGCTTCGAAAGCCACGGGTTGCGCCACCACAGGGTCTTGGCTTCGCTCCAGCTACCGTCGAGCAGCACGACCCCTTCGAGCCCCCGGACCGCCGCCTCCTGGTCGGCCGAGGGCTTTCCCCGTCGATCCAGCGCGATCACTTCCCGCTCCAAGCCGAGCGCCGCCGGCCGCGCCGAGCCGAGGTAGAGCACCGCCCAGCGTTTTGGATCGGCGGGCCGGCCCAGCGCACGTGCCAGATTCGGCCACGACAATCCGATCGCGAGCCTGGCCTGCCGGAGTGCGGCGCAGCTGGCCGCCGCGGTCGCGATCGCCTCCCTCTTCTCTTGCGGATGTTGCAGGACCAGCACAAAAAGCCGGTTCTCGATCGGCTCGACCACGACGGTTCCGCGCGTCTCGTTCTCAAGCATCGACTTTTTCGCCCGTTATGGAATGTGTCGATCAATCCGCCGTTAACGCCGTGGCGCCACTATACCGCCCGCTCGGCTTGCCCGCAGGCGCGGTGTCGTGGCACACGAATTGCCCGCACCCGTCAGGGCACCCGAACGCGAGGAGTTTATGCACAAGCCTGTCCGCAAGGCGGTTTTTCCAGTCGCCGGGCTGGGCACCCGGTTTTTGCCCGCGACCAAAGCGATGCCCAAGGAAATGCTGCCGATTGTCGATAAGCCGCTGATCCATTACGCCGTCGAGGAGGCCAAGGCGGCTGGCATCGAGCAGTTCTTCTTTGTCACGAGCCGCGCCAAGAGTGCGATCGATGACCACTTCGACCGCGCCTTCGAGCTCGAGGCGACGCTTCTCGAGCGCGGCAAGACTGACCTCCTCGCCGAACTCGAGGCACGCCTCCCTGAGCCCGGCCAGATCGCCTATACGCGGCAGCAGACCCCGCTCGGGCTCGGCCATGCCGTATGGTGTGCCCGCGGGCTGGTCGGCGACGAACCCTTCGCGGTGCTGCTCGCCGACGATTTGATGGTCTGCGATACGCCCTGTCTGGCACAAATGGTGGCAGCTTATGCCAAAACCGGCGGCAATCTCGCGGCGGTCATCGAGGTGCCGCGAGCGCATACCTCCCGCTACGGCGTGCTCGATGTCGTCTCCGACGACGGCAGGCTTGTGCGGGCGAGAGGGGTCGTCGAAAAGCCTGATCCCGCCGAGGCGCCGTCGACCTCGACCATCATCGGCCGCTACATCATCCAGCCCGAGGTTTTCGGCCACCTCACCAACGCTCAGCCGGGCAGCGGCGGAGAGATCCAGCTGACCGACGCGCTCGCCAAATTAATCGACGAAGGACAGCCGTTCCACGGGTTGCGGTTCGAGGGAAGGCGCTTCGATTGCGGCGACAAGCTGGGCTTTCTCGAAGCGACGATAGCACTCGGGCTGCAACATCCGGAGCTCGGGCCTGGACTGCGCAGAATCCTCTCTTCTTACCTCTGATCGGAACCATCCATGTCCCATGATTTCGACCCAACGATCCTGCGTGAGTACGACATTCGCGGGATCGTCGGGCAGACCCTTTCGGCTGCCGATGCCCAGGCGGTCGGGCGAGCCTATGCGGTCACCCTGGCCGAGGCAGGCGGGCATCGCGTGGCGGTCGGCTATGACGGCCGGCTCACCTCGCCCGAACTCGAAGCGGCGCTGGTCGACGGCCTCGGGATGGAGGGCGCCGACGTCATGCGGATCGGCCGAGGGCCGACGCCGATGCTGTATTATGCGGCAGCGACATTGGGGGTCGACGGCGGAGTTATGGTCACCGGCTCGCACAATCCGCCTGACCACAACGGGTTCAAGTTCGTCTTCCAGGGCAAGTCGTTTTTCGGGGCCTCCATTCAGCGCCTCGGCGAAACCGCGCGCCGGCTCGAGACTCCAGGAGGGCCGCGGGGACGAATTGAAGAACACGCAATCCGCGATGACTACGTTGCACGGCTGGCGCGCGACTACCGCGGTGACCGCCCGCTGACCGTCGCCTGGGATCCCGGCAACGGCGCAACAGGCGAGGTGGTCCAACAGCTGACCGCACGATTGCCCGGCAAGCATCTGCTGTTGAACGAAACGATCGACGGCACCTTCCCGGCCCATCACCCGGATCCGACGATCCCGGAGAACCTCGTCCAATTGCAGCAAGCGGTCGCGCGCGAGCGCTGCGATCTCGGGATTGCCTTCGACGGCGACGGCGACCGCATCGGTGTCGTCGACTCTCAAGGCCGCATCCTTTGGGGCGATCAGCTGATGGTGGTGCTGGCACGCGACGTTTTAACCAGACACCCGGGCGCGCCGATCCTGGCCGATGTGAAGGCGAGCCAGGTGCTGTTCGACGAGATCGCTCGAATGGGCGGCCGTCCGGTAATGGCGGTAACCGGGCATTCGCTAATCAAGGCGAAGCTCGCCGAAATGAGCGCACCGCTTGCCGGCGAAATGAGCGGGCACATCTTTTTTGCGGACGGCTTTTACGGCTTCGACGACGCGGCCTATGTCGCCGTGCGGCTGCTCGACATCCTGTCGCGTGCCCGCCTCAGTCTCGCCGAGATGCGCGACCGGCTTCCTGCTGTCGTCAACACGCCAGAGCTGCGCTTCCCCTGCCCGGAGAACCGCAAATTCGAGGTCGTGCGCGAGGTCCGCGAACGCCTGCGCCAAGCAAAGGCGGAGGTGACCGACATCGACGGTGTGCGCGTTCGCACGCCTGATGGTTGGTGGCTGTTGCGCGCTTCGAACACCCAGGCAGTGCTCGTCGCCCGCGCCGAGTCGTCAACCGCTGAGGGCCTCGCCCGGCTCAAGCAGGAGCTCGCCGCCAAGCTCGCGGCCAGTGGCGTGCAGCTGCCCGACTCTTAAGCCGACTGCCTCCAATCGTCGTTGCGCCCAGCAGGGTACCTCCGCGCTCATTGCATCGGCTCAGTTCGAGTAGACCGGATGATAGGCTCGGCTGCGGATAAGTGAACTCACGTCGTCCGGACGCGGCGTTCGGGCGAGCCCTTGATCGAAGATGTACGCGGCCACTCGCTCCGCGACATGGAGCGAGGCGTCGAGGATCCGGCTCTGCGGAGGGTAGATCAGCCCCATCGCGAGATCTTCCTCGGTCACCTGTTCCGCGACCGCCTTTGCGGCGACGATAAACATCTCCTCGGTGACACGGGTCGCTTCGGTCCCAAACACCGCCATCCCCATCGCGGGGAAAATGTAGACGTTGTTCCCTTGGCCCGGCACGAAATTGTGGCCCGCGATTTCGACGGGCGGAAACGGGCTGCCGCTGGCAAAAACCGCCCTACCGCCAGACCAGCGATAGGCCTCTTCCGCCGTGCATTCGGAGCGCGAGGTGGGGTTCGAATACGGGAAAATGATCGGTCGTTCGTTGATCTCGGCCATCATGTGGATGACCTCGCGGGTGAAGAGCTTCGGCACCGTGCTGACGCCGATGATGCCGGTCGGCCTGATCGCTTTCACCGCTTCCACAAAAGTGGGTAGGGGCTCTCGGTCCTGCGCAAATGGCCTCTGAAAAGGCGCCAGGTCCGTGCGCGAGGTCACAATAAGGCCGTTGATGTCGAACAATGCGTTGCGCTTTCTTGCCTCGACGATATCCATCCCCTCCATCACCATCGCCTGGCAGATAAGCTCCGCAATGCCGGTTCCGGCCGAGCCGCCGCCGAGAAACAGAAGACGCTGATCGGTGATCTTTTGTTTCGTGATGCGCAGCGCGGCAAAAATGCCGGCCAGTGCGATCCCGGCAGTTCCCTGGATGTCGTCGTTAAAGGTGCAGATTTTGTCCCGATAGCGGTCCAGGATCGGGACAGCATTAATATTCGCGAAATCTTCCCATTGGATGCAACATCTCGGATACAGCGCTTGCACCGCATCGACGAACTCGTTGATGAAGGTCATGTATTCTTCGCCGCGCACGCGATTGTGACGCAGCCCCTGATAAAGTGGGTCGTCGAGCAGGATCTGGTTGTTCGTGCCGACGTCGAGAACCACCGGCAGACAGTATTGCGGCGGCACGCCGGCACAGGCTGTGTAGAGCGCGAGCTTGCCGATCGGGATGCCCATGCCGCCTGCGCCGAGATCGCCAAGACCGAGAATGCGCTCGCCATCCGTCACGACGATGAACCGCACGTCCTTTTCCGGCCAGTTGACGAGGAGCTCGCGAATCCGGCCGCGGGCGCTGATCGGCAGGAACATGCCGCGCGCCTCGCGGAAAATGTGGGCGAACTTTTGACAAGCCTCTCCGACAGTGGGGGTATAGACCAGCGGCATGTAAGTGGCGGGGTCCGACATCACCACCTTGTAAAACAACGTCTCGTTGCGCCCCTGCAGGTCCGACAGCACCAAATATTTTTGCAGGTCATTATCGAGATTGGTGATCTCGGTGTGCCGCCGGGCCGCCTGTAGGTCGATATTGGTAACGGTGGGCGGCAACAGCCCCTCCAGACGATATTTGTGCCGCTCCGCTTCGGTAAATGCCGTCCCCTTATTCAGACGCGGGTTACGAAGCACTGCATAGCCGGTGGGGTATGCTTCGGTAGGCTCCACCATGATCGGCCTCCATACTACCAGATGGCGCGATGCTATCGCCTCAGACTGGTCTGCGCGAGATCCATACTTCATCGGCCCTGGCCTGATGTACTTACACGGTGCGGCGGAGGTATCGCTTGGTGTTGAAGCTGGCGGCCTAAGGCACAATTACTGGGATATTGCACCCGCTCCGGGAGGCTTTGATGTCAACCATCGCGCAAATTAAGCCGCTGGGCTCGATCGCCGAGATGCGAAGCTACATCGGGCGTCATACCGACAAGCGCTTCGACTGGGATGCATTCCCCGGAAGCCACGGTTTCCCCGAATTGGAGCGGGCGCAGATGCGGTACATCGGCGCTGGAGGCTCGCCCAAAGCGTACGACCCGAGCACACTCAAACCCGGACGATTCACGTTGAGCCTAGTGCACCAACCGGTCGGCAAGTACGCGGCCTGTCACTCTCACGAGGTCGTGGAACATTTTCTCGTGCTCCAAGGCGTGCTTACCGTTGGCTGGGCGTGGGACGACGAGATCATCGAGGCGCGGCTGGGGCAGAAGGACATGGTGTTGAACAAGGCTGGCCGCCCGCACGGCTTCCGCAACGACGGGGTCGAGCCGGTGTTGATGTCGATCAGCGTCGGCGCCGGCGTGCCGAAACCGCCGGTTTATGTCTGCCACCCGCGCGACGGCGATCCGCAGTCGGCCCGCCGCTTTGGCGCAGCGCCGGGGAAGATTCATGAGTTCGATCGGGAGAGTCGCGACCCGCGCCAGCAGGAATTCGCGCGGCATATCGTGCGCCATGCGGCGCAACAGCCGGTGTGGAGCGCCGGATTAGCCCGCCTTGCTTATATCGGCGGCGACGGTGCGCCGGCAAGCCCGTACCGCATGGACATGATCCATCTGCCCAAGGGGGTTTCGATATGCGGTTATTCGCGCCCCGTCGAAGATGCGTATTTCGTGCTGGAGGGATGCGTTACAGTCGGCTGGGAGGAGGCGGGGCGTAGAGTCGAGGAGCGGTTGGGCGCCAAGGATCTAATTTTCAACCCGGCCGGCCGGATGCACTATTTCCGCAACGATGGCGTCACCGATGCGGAGTTCATGCTGCTTGTCGGCGCACCGAATGCGGAGGATGTTGCGTTCCAAGCGGGATGAACCTGCCGCCGGTGGCCCAAGCCCTGCCCTTGGGACCCTTCAGCGCGCCGTAACGGTACTGCGGCGGGGCCGTGCCCGCAGGCCGATCCAGACGAGCATCGAGGAGAGGAGCGCGAGGCTAGCCGGTTCGGGGACCGCATTAGGGGTGACGGTGAGCGTGTGCAACAACACATCCGCACCGCTCGTGGTGGTGTTGTCGGCGACGAAGAACAGAAAGTTGCTGGTCGGCGTGATGGACACATTCCCACCGGCGCTGGTCGCGTCGGTGAGTTTCGCGCCGAGAGCCGTGCCTGCAGCATTGCCGGCGAAGATCCCGAGCATCTCGCCGTCAGTCGCAGAATCCGCGTTGATTGTAAACGAGCCAAACGATGAGAACAGGCCCGAGAT
>Ga0306924_10002498_pt1 | contig 17340 bp, 14 predicted proteins | sample sta12Can44000111_FD_203756 | JGI IMG/M metagenome (GOLD analysis project Ga0306924, IMG submission 203756) | Lab enrichment of tropical soil microbial communities from Luquillo Experimental Forest, Puerto Rico - statanox.12C.anox.44.000.111 (v2)... | ecosystem: Environmental > Terrestrial >... | reverse complement strand
GAGCTATTCTTTGGAGTGCCGATACCCGTCATGACCTGCCTGCCAGCCAGAACTGATCTTATCCAGCCGTGCAAGGTCGTGACGATCGCACAATCGTCTACAGCGAGGTTACGTCGTCGCACTCGAGCAATATACCGCTGGTTTTTTCGGCTTGCTTTTGCCACCGCGAATACGGGGGCGCAGCTCTCGGTCTCCTTAATGGAGTCCCGGTTATATTTCTGAAATGTTTGGGATACCTATTGACTCAGTTACGTACTCGCATCCTTGCACAGGGCAAGCATACTGCCTGGAGTCACCGTGAGAATCATAGGCGCACACAAATAGAGGGCTGTAGTGCGTAGGGCAGTACTTCGGACGGGTCTTCGTCCGACTGTTGCCGGAATAATATCCAATTAAGGGGTCGTAGCGGCGCTCGCAGAACTTGTCTTTTATGCAGCCGTGAAAGCGCTCCGGAAGCCTGCGCCGCATCGGGGCATGGTGCTGATCACAGTAAGGAACAATTTTCCCTATCATGGTTTGGAAGCTAGGTGTCGTGACGCGCTCTTGTAATGTATTCAGAGCAACGCTTTTTCCACGATAGAGGAGCCGCGGAAGGCTGTCTTTGCGCTGGAGCAATGAGGAGCGGGGCCGTGGCTGGAGAAGATTTCCACTTCGGTGGACCTCATCCGTGAGTGCTGCCCTGGGGCTTACTCCGTTCAAGTGTTGGTTGTGATAAGCCTGATATACCCAGTTGAGGGCGGGGCTGCTCGTCCCGAGCACCGCTATTCGGTCTGAGTGCACGCATCGGATCAATCGACGCTGCGCGCCGAGCTGGCATGAACCCCGCTATCCGAGCACCTGCCATCAGCAGCAGGGTTGCGCTCATAAGGACAACCGGGTCATTACCCTTGGTCTTGTAGAGTTGGCTCGAGATAAGGTGTCCGCCGATAAGGCATAACGGTGTGCCAAACATGCAGAACTCCTAGTTGGACGGCGCAAGAAACCTCGCCATCGTCGTGGCATTTGGTTCCCGGTTCCCGGTCCCCTGAGCCATTTGTTTCCGTCCAAACCGGCTCAGAGAGTAGAACTTTGCGCGGAGGCCTGTTTCGGAAAACCCCATTCAGCTGTGATCCAACCGTTGCTGTGGGCGTAGGAGCTGCGGGATAGATCGTTCCTGATTGAATCTGAGGGCATTCGCAATAACCTGCTCAATTCGTCGCGCTATGCCATAACCGTGCAGCGGTTCCGTTGATTCAAGTTTCGTGAGTATCATCAAGTCCCGCCTTCCCTGCCGAAGTCGGATCTGCATCTCTTATGGATTCACCTGTTGGCGTTCTACAGATTCGATGCGTCTAGACCAGTTGAATGTCAACATACATACGGCGTGGGCGGACGTTCGCCACAAGCGGTTACTGTCTGTGTCGGGCGCTTCTTGGTGAAGCCACCTGTCTGCAGGAGCAGCATTTCGGCCAAATGACAGGCGCGCGGCCTGGGAGGCGATTGCGGCTGCCGCGCGGCCACAGCTACCTTTTTAAAAGGAGAAGCTTGCGATAGCTGACCTCGGTGGTGGTAAACTGCCGCCAATTCGCGAATCCGGGTCAAGAAAAACAAACGAGGTGAAGACATGAAACGCAGAAGCCTGTTCTCGTGGTTGGCTGGGCTTCCTCTGTTTGCGCTGACCTCATTTTCCGGGCAAGAGCCCCCATCGAAATCGCAAAAGCTGAAGATCATGATGAAGAGCGCTTGGGGTTCGGATGACCCGACCCGTGCATCATTTCCCTTCGTTCACGGACTGGCGCTGGCGGAAGCTGGTCACGACGTACAGATCTATTTGGTGGGTGAGGGCACGTATACCATGCGGAAGCCGACTGTGGACGCGATCATGCCGGTCGGATGGCCGCCGTTGCGCGAAACCCTGGAGAAGGTTGTCGCCAAACGCATTCCGATCTTCGCTTGAGGGGCCTGCTCTCGGGCCCGTGGGGTCACGGAAGCAGACTTGAATCAGTGGGGGGCCAAATTCGGCAGCCCGGCAATCTTTGTCTCGCTGGTGGAATGGGCAGACCGCATCATCACTGAATAGTCCGGAAGGAGCGCTCGTCGCCGGTGAAAGGCACCCGGCTTGGGGATGAGGACATTGAGCTGGCTGGCGCGACCCCAGGGCGCATTTCCATTTCCAAGGCGGCCAACATACGTACCTCGCCATGAAGCGGGACAACCGCCATAGCCAACCGTGGAGAGTGTTATCAGGCTAAAGTACAGAAGCTCGCTTTGGCCACCTGTGCAGTGTTATTAGCCGGGACAAAGGAGCCCGGATAAATGATATCCACATCAGAGTAGAGGGCAAACCATAACATCCCAAGCAAATAGATGCTGGCTGCGGTAAAGAGGTGGGAAGTGGTGAGGGAACGGGAACTCCTCAGATAGGAGAAAAGGCCCACAACGGTGAGCGAGAAAAACGCAGCCAACCATTCCCATTTGATTCCTATTATTGCCCGAATCGGAAAGATTGTGCTCGCCACGAACACGATCAGCGTGGCTAGCATCAATAAACCTGAAGACCACAACCAGTTTTTTGCCTCCGACAGTCTGACGGTCGCCAGGATGACTGGCGCAAACATTGATATTCCGAGGATCGGTTTCCCCAGGTCACCGTGATCCAACACGGGATTCAGCAGAATGACTACCAGCAAAGATACTAGAAGCAACAGATCCGGTCGGAATGGAGCTTTTGTATGCACTCTAACCTCACCATTGTTTGCGAGCGCAAGTTGACAACCTGCTTCTTCTGAGTCCCAACCAGGCGACTGTGAGTGTCGCCTGTTTCAGGATTTTGTCGCCGGGAAAAACAAATGGCCGCTCCTGTTCATTCTCGACAATATCCACCGGGCATTTGCGCATAGAGGTGGCGGATCGATTCCTGTCCGAATTATTGTTGAAAACCCTTTAGGGCCTATCGACTGTACCCCACGCACAGATCTGTGCCCGTGCCCTGCTCCGTAGTTTAAGGTTGGATTAGAATCCCCCGTCGGGCTGCCCGAGAATTAATCCAAGCCTACGCCAGTGCCGCTGCAAGTTGTTTCACGGCCTGCCGGATCTGGCGCTCGTTATACGCCGCATAGCCTAGCACTAACCCACCGCGTCCGCCGGACTTCTCGCGATATGTAGTTAGCGCTGGAGCCTCTATGCCCAGCTGCCGCGCCCGCCGGGAAACCACTCCATCGCTCTTCCCTCTTTCCAGCCAGCCGACGACATGCATGCCGGCCTCGTGCGATCGCACCTCCAGCACTCCTGTCAAATCGCTACGCAAGCTTTCCAGCAGAATGGTCTGCCGCTCCAGGTAGAGCATGCGCATCCGCCGGATGTGCCGCGCCAGGTGACCTTCTGCGATGAACTCTGCCATCACAGCCTGCTCGATGGTAGGCGAATGCCGGTCGAGCACTCCTTTCGCGCAAGTAAAGCTTTCCGCCAGTTGTGGCGGCACGACAAGGTAGCCCAGGCGCAACGACGGGAACAGCACCTTGCTGAAGGAGCCGCAATACATCACGCAACCCTTGGTGTCGAGGCCTTGGAGTGACGCAATCGGGCGGCTGGCATAGCGATATTCACTGTCGTAGTCGTCTTCCAGAATCCAACTGTTGCGGCGCTCCGCCCAGCGCAACAGATCAAGGCGCCGCGCCAGTGTCATCGTCACTCCGGTAGGATACTGGTGCGACGGGGTCACGTAGGCCATGCGCGCTCGAGGCGAGAGACGCTCGCCTGCCTCAACATCCACCCCCGCATGATCCACCGGCACACCGATCGGCTTCACCCCCGCAGCCAGCAATGCCGCGCGCGCGCCGTTGTAGCCCGGATCTTCAATCCAGGCCTCTTCTCCGGCATCCAGCAGCAAGCGTGCTGCGAGGTCCAGCGCCTGCTGCGCACCGGAAACGATGATCACCTGTTCCGTTTCGCAGTTGACCGCGCGTGCCGCCGCGAGATATTGCGCAATCGCTTCACGCAGCGGGCGGTATCCGGCGGGATCGCCGTAGGCAAGGAACTCCATAGGAAGGCGGCGAGAGTACTTCGCCAGCAAGCGGCTCCAGAGATCGAAGGGGATCTGATCCAGCGCGGGAATGCCGGGACGAAATGGCCTGGGACGATCGTCGTAGCGAACGCGCATCAGGTCGCGCGAAAAGATTTGTCCGCGGCGCGAAACTCCGACTGAGGTACGAAGCTGGTTTTTCGATGAATGCAACCGGGGAGCATGCAGGATTTCGTCGGGAAGCGTGCGCGCAATGTACGTCCCCGATCCTGTTTCCCCCTCCAGGTAACCTTCGGCGACAAGCTGCTCGTATGCTCCCATAACCGTGTTGCGGGCCACGGCCAACTCCTCGGCCAGGCCGCGGGTGGAGGGCAGCTGTGCTCCCGGGCGCAAGCGTCCGTCGAGAATTGCGGCGCGCACCTGCTCGTAAAGCTGCCGGTACATGGGCACACCCGATGACTCAGAGAGATTCAGGGCAGCTGCTCCGATCGAAGCTCCATTGCGTGCCATGGCTGGCCTCACCAAAGAAAGAACTGGCACCATTGTACGCTGCTATATTGGTCCTTTTCATAGGTCCGCTTTTGCGAAATCCTGAGGGCCAGCTCATAACCGGAGAGTACGCATGGCCGATATCGCGACGGAATCACCCTGGCAGACCACCATTCGGCAGCACCCCGAGCGCGCTGTGCATGAGCGCGCACAGGAGTTTCTCTTGCATGGCATGGTTGCGCATGTCGGCTTCGAGCAGGATGGCAAGCCGTACGTCATCCCGACGCTTTATCACTACTCGGTGGAGCGGCCTGATCGGCTCTACTTGCACGGAGGGCTATCGAGTCGAATGCTTAGACGCCTCGCCGAAGGTATTCCGGTATGCGTGACTGTGACGCAGCTTGATGGGCTGGTCTACTCGCGCGACGCGAAGTATCATTCCGCCAACTATCGCTGCGTGATGTGCTTCGGGAAGGGACGCATCATTGAAGATGAAACCGAAAAGCGCCTGATGTTCGAGGCCATGACGCTGCGGTACTTCCGCGGTCGCACCGCAGGTCGTGACTACAGGGCCGCGCCACCGGCACACCTCGCCACCACAAGCGTGGTGGAGGTCGTTATTGATGAGATGACAGCCAAGACTCGCGAAGGTGGTCCCAAGGGCCCGCAGGATGCGTCTGATGATGCTCCAGGAACGTGTGGGGTGTTGGAACTGCGCTCCCAAAATTGTGGCTAACACACAGTGCTGCCTCACTCCGAAATGCCGCGCCGGTCATTCTGTCTCCAGCGCGACATAGCTGAGCGATCCCGAGCGCTCCACTTGCAGAACGATGCTGTCGCCCCGTTTCACGTGCCGCAGGGCCTGTTTCAGTTGCTGGATGTCTTCCACTCTGTCGAGGTTGACAGAGTGAATCACGTCGCCCGCCTGCAAGTCGTCTCCCAAGACGGTGCTGGTCGGGGTGCGAGCGGCCACAAGGACTCCCGCGGGAATGCGCAACTCATCGCCGAGCATCTCTTTGAGCTCCCCGTTGATTGTCAGCCCGACAATACCGAGCCGTTCAATGATGTTCTCTGGACCGGCCACCATGTCGGCAAACCGTTGCGGGTCGTCAGGCCGCTCCTGCACAACCACGGAGCACATAATCTCCTGACCGTTACGCAATACTCCAATTTTTGCCGTCTGCCCGATCTTGTAGTCGTACAGATAGAGCGAGAAGTCACGAACATTCTCGACCGGCTGGCCTCCGATGGTAGCAATAACATCGCCAACCTTCAGGCCGCCCTTTTCGGCCGGCGAATTTGGGGTTACGTCCTCCAGCAACACACCGTGGTTCCTCGGCAGTCGCAGCCCCTCAACAAGATCCGGGGTGATTGTCTTGAGATAGACGCCGATCTGGCCGCGATGCACATGCCCCTCGGAGCGCAACTGCTCGAAGATATTTCGCGCCACGTTGCTGGGGATGGCGAATCCCAGACCTTCATTCCCCCCTGACTGGGTCAGGATGAAGGTGTTGATTCCGACTACGTGGCCGTCTACATCGACGAGCGGTCCTCCGCTGTTGCCAGGGTTAATCGGCGCATCAGTCTGAATGTAAATGGCTGGACTGTCAGGATCGATCTGCCGTGAGGTAGCGCTAACAACCCCCATGCTGACCGAGTTCTCCAGGCCTAGCGGGCTTCCGAAGGCAAACACTACCTGTCCCTGTTTAAGTTGGTTTGAGTCCGCCATCTCGAGCGCGGGCAGATCAGGCATGTCGATCTTCAGCACCGCGAGATCGCTCTGCCGGTCGAAGCCGATCAGCTTTGCCTCAATTGGCCCGTGTGGCGCCCTCTGCTCGGAGCCAGGCTTGTCCAGACCTTGCAGGCGGACACGAATCTTTCGTGCTCCGCTCACCACGTGCGCGTTGGTGAGGATGTATCCATCGGACGACAGGATTACTCCCGAGCCGATGCCACGTTCAGGCGCCAAATAGGCGGTGTCCGTCTTTTGGTTTTCGGAACTCAGACCAAACCCGGTGGTGAGCACCTGCACTACGGACCTCGTCACCGTCTTGGACAACTCCTGCACCGAGGCACTGAACACGTGCAGCGGGTCGCTTTTGAGCACGTTTATCGTCTGCGCCGACTGAACGGAGTTTTCCGTTTGCGCAATTCCCAACGGAGCGAGCCCGGTCAGAAGAAAAAACCCGGTGACGATAAAAGTTCGGGCGGGCATGTACATGATTGTAAGAGAATTTTCTCTCACGGTCGGTTTCGAACAATTGCGCTAAGAAGTGTTGCGCAATCGCCCGAGGTGTTCATAAAGCTCTGATCAGTTTCAAACTCTCTGCATCGCCGGTTCCACTTTCTACTGCGGGCTTTGCCAGCGCAGGCCCACTCGAACCATGACCGGCTGCCCCAGGGTTACGACCGGAGTGCGCGAGATCTCATAGCTCTCGTTGGTCAGGTTATCGCCGCCGACGAAGACTGTGAATCCCTTGGGAAGCGGATGCGAAATTGTTGCACTTAACACGAAGTACCCTCCCAGAGGCAGATGATTTTGATCGTCATCATATTCGTTGCCAGTGGTTCGCCCCTGCACGGCCACGAACATTCTCTTCGGCGCCGCCCATGTCCCCTGAAATATGAATTGGTGCCGCGGCACCAGAGGAGTCAAGTTCCCCACCAGCGATGGGTTTGCGGGAAAACTCACCACCGTTGAGGCGAGAAATTGATAGGCTGCCGACAATGTGACGCTCCTTGTCAATCTCCCGTCGGCACCTGCCTGAACGCCCCAGGCCCGGATGCGTCCAAGATTCTCCCGCTCTCTGAGAATGAGCTGTGAGGTAGAGCTCAAAGTCACGTTCTCCACCGGATCGGTGAGGTATCCCCAGAAGAGACTGCCACGAACGGTCAACCGATCCCGCCAGGTGCTCCCGCGGGCTCCGCCTTCGACGCCAGCAAAATGCTCTGCGCGAAGGTAGGGGTTCGCCAGCGTCTGCACATTTCCAACCCGGAAGCTGCGATAGAGCTCGTTCAGGGTTGGCGCGCGGAAAGACCGATAGGCCGAGGCGTACAAAGAGATGTGATCGCCGACGCGATACGAGGTGGTGAGACGGGGATCGAACGAGTTCTGGCCGCGTGGTGGAAAATAGGTTGCGGCTGGCGGCCCGCCACTTGGAATGCGGATCGCGTGGGCATCGAAATTGCTCCACAAGTCCTCGCGCCCGGAAAATGTTACCGACCACCGATTGGTAATCTGCGCCAGCACTTCCCCAAAAGCGCCCAGCGATTGTTGCCGGCCGCCATTCGACAAATCGGCAGTCAGTTTGTTATGGAAATACGTAGTCTCCAGGCTCGTACCCTCGACATCGCTGCCATCCACCCCCGCCAGCAGCGTGATGCGACTCGCGATCTGTTTGGACCACTGCGCAATCATCCCCATATTCTGTACTGGTACGTTCTGGACGTCGGTGAGCGACTCGCTGTCTCGATTGGCAGCCACCGATGAGAAAGTCTGATAGTAATTTTCCGTGCCACCATACAAGCGCACGGTAAATAAGCCAGCCGCTGGATTGTTGTAATCCCAACCAAAATCGAGCTGCCGAATGGCGACCTTGTTGGTCTGGAGCGGCGTGCCATTCAATCGGTTTTCCCCATAGATGGAGCCCCCAAGAAAGACTCTCCCACGGTCGCCGAACAGGTGTTCCACGCGAAGATCGCCCGTGTGATGAGTGGAAGCATAAGGCGTGTCCACCGAGCCGCGAATGTCCTGGGGCACTGCAATGTATCCATTCGTGCGGAAGCCTTCTGCGCTTCCGACTACGGCCCAGGATCCGAATCGAACCACCGCCAAGCCTGAACCAAACGGCGTATTCGAGCTGCCAAACGAGCCCTCGGCCGCGAAGGAGGTTAGGACGGCGGGATAGGTGACCAGATTGACGACACCACCCAGCGCATCATTCCCGTACAGCGCGGAGACACCTCCGGGAACAATCTGCACTTGATCCAACGACGCCAGGGGTATGCGGCCCCAGAAGACCCATCCTCCAAACGGATCGTTGAGCGGAATGCCATTTGCCAGCACCAGAGCGCGGCTGGCTCCGCTGGCGCCGAGCCCGCGCAGCGAGACCCCCTGGGTAGTGGGATTAGCGGTCATACTTCCCGAGCGGCGCAGCAGCGAGAATCCGGGCACTTGCCGCAGTTTGTCGTCAACCGTCAGGGATCCCCACTGCTGGAGCAGCGAAGTGGGAAGAACAGCGGCATCGGGTTGGGCTTCGATGTCATCGACTCCGGTGGGCAGGATCGCCGTTCGGGTAGCGGTCACGTCGAGGCTCTGTTGTACTGGAGCCGGGTCCAGAGTAATTGCAACCTCGTTTTCGCCATGCCACGGGGTCGACCTTGTGGCAAAACCCTGTGCTGCCACGACGAGGTTTCCGCTGGTGATATTGAGTCCCTCGAAGATAAAACTCCCGTCGGGCTGAGTCCAACGGTTGAATTGCAGTCCGTCGGCGTAAAGCGTCACCTGGGCTCGTGCAATCACGGCTCCACTGCGATCTTTCACGGTGCCGGTGAGCATCTGCGATGGCACGCTCCATCCAAATGCGATGAAAACCAGCGGCATACATAGGACGGTGAAAGCGCGAATGGTGCCGCAATGCAGGAAAGCGGCTTGCCGGCAATGGGCTTTTCTGCTCGCGAAAAGCATGCCGATGGTGGGCTCAGCACAGGCCACCACACGTTCTAGATTCGACTCGTGCATTCTGCTGGATTTGGCTGGCAGCTCAAGATTCTCTCCCACTATTGTCCGGCACTGGGCAAGCCTTCCAGTCGGTGCCAAGGCAAAGTAACGGACCAGGAGAGCGTCAGCATCTCACAAAAAAGCGCAATGACTCCCTGCAATTTTCACGGTGGTGTGGGAAATCTGCTGCCATTGCAACATGGCATCAGGTTTTTTGGACCACACAACTCACGAAAGGTGATCGACTGTCACGGTCGGGGGGAGAGCTTCGCCGACCACCGCATTCTTCGAGGCCAGCACGGTACCCATGCAAGGCGCCATTCTGCCGCCATGCTCCAAGCGATAGCGGTCTCCTCGCCATAGAATCGTCCGGCCCAGAAAACTCGCGCACCAGAAGCCAAAACCCATCAGATCGCGAAGCGGGTAAAGCCAACCGAAGAGCAAGGAGCGCCGATCGCGTACAACCGCCCAACCGGCGGTCAGCGCCAGCATCATGCGATTGAGGCAAGCCGCCGACAAAAATGCGATGCCAAGCGAGGGGCGATGTTGCTGTATAGCCGCGAAGAAGCCCAAGACTCCAAAAGGGACGGAAAACGTGAGTACACTGCCCAAATGTCCCCATACCCGTGAAAAGCGAGTGCTCTTCATCCATCGCGCCTGGTGTTGCAAGGACCCGCGGAACGAGCGGTTAATAACAACGTGCTCGACGACATGATCGGAGAGCATCACGTTCTTGCCGGCTCCATAGACTGCGGCGCCCAGGACATAATCATCCGAGCAATAGTCTGCCAGAATGCCGAAGCCACCCACCCGATCGAGCACATCCCGACGCGTCGCCATCGTTGGCCCAAGGGCAAACTTCATACCTTCGAGCAGATCGGCGACGAGCACACCAGATGTCATTTCCACGCTCATCCCGAGCGCTTCCAGCCGGGACCAGAATCCACCGGTAGGCACGCCGCGGTAGAGACATGTCACCAGGCCAATTGCAGGCTGCAAGAGTGGCCGCACAACTTCTCGCACGCAAGTTGGCGCAACCCGAACGTCACTGTCACTGATGACCAGGTAGTTGTAGGAAGCACCGGCATACATCTTCATTAGCGAGCAGACCTTGGCATTGGCATGCCTCGGTTCGCCGGTGGTAACAACTTTCACCGGGACCTGGGGAAATCTCTCGCGCAGCGAGCGAACCACACCGAGAGCTGGATCATTCTCGGTACGGGCAGCAAAGATGAGCTCGAAGATCGGGTAGTCTTGCTGGAAAAAACTGGCGAGGTTGGATTCGAGATTCGCTTCCATGCCGCAAAGCGGTTTCAGCAAGCTTACGGGCGGACAAACATCAGGAAGTGTGTGAGCTTTCCGGGTCCTGCTCCGAAATCGCAGGCTTGCCAGCAGCACCAGGCAAAGAAAGAGCGTGCTCGTCACCACTCCTGCTGCCGCTACCCACAGTAGGAGTCTCGCCACCGCCATTCCGATCTCCTTCCCCCGCTGATACTTGCCTGCAAGTCTGGCACTTCGCGTCGAAACAGAATCGCTCCAGCGGAAGGAAATGTCAGCGTTCCCTTATTGTAAAACGCACGACACGAGCTTGATCAACCTCAGGCGCGAGCCCTCCATTTCTGGAAATCCATGCCGTGAGCATACTTATTCAACCCTCCCCAATCGCCCTATACGCGGACCCTGCAGCGGACTTGGGTCGTGTATCACAGCCCCATCGTGAGGCCTCTGTTTATACTAAACACGCACAATCCACAGGAGTGGCAGATGGTTCGCTCAGATTTGACGAATAGTGTCGTCACAGAAGAAAGATCCGTACATCCCCCAAAGAGGCTACTGTTCGGTCCCGGACCGTCCCAGGTACATCCGCGAGTTTACGAGGCTCTTTCCCAGCCAATCGTTGGGCACCTGGATGCCTACTTCTTCGAGATCAGCAGCGACATCCAGCGGCAGTTGCGGACCGTGTTTGGCACGAAGAACGAGTTGACCTTCGTCATCTCCGCCACAGGTAGCGGCGGGATGGAGACGGCTATAACCAATTTTGTCGAGCCAGGAATAAAAGTGGTGACGTTGGCCAATGGTTTCTTCTGCGATCGCATGTCTGAAATGGCGCGCCGCCAGGGCGCCGAGGTCGTCCGCTTCGAGAAGCCTTGGGGAGAGTCGTTCGCCGACGATGAAGCGGCGGAGCTCATTCGGCTCCAGAAGCCTAAGGTCGTCATGTATGTGACGGCTGAAACCTCGACCGGTGTGTTTCAGCAGGGGACGGCGATTTGTCGTGCGGCTCACGAGGTGGGGGCCCTTGTCATCGCCGACTGTGTTACTTCGCTAGGCGCCATGCCGGTCGAGATCGACAAGACCGGCATTGACGTTGCCTATAGCTGCACACAGAAGGGCCTGAGCTGCCCTCCCGGACTATCTCCAATTACAGTGTCTCCGCGCGCGGTTGAATGGTTAGAGGCTCGAAAAACGTCCAATCGCTCCTGGTACTTCGATCTGAAGCTGTTGATGGACTACTACGTCGAGTCTCACCGCTATCATCACACCGCCCCCATCTCCATGTTTTACGCGCTGCATGAAGGCCTCAGACTTATCGAAGAAGAAGGTCTGGAGCAGCGCTGGGAGCGCCATCACAAGGCCAACCTCGAGTTCGTGAAGCGCACCGAAGCTATGGGTCTCAGCATGCTGGTCCCGGCCGAACATCGCATCTGGAACCTCGTCACGCCGCGGGTACCGCAGGGTGTGGATGACACCAAAGTGCGCGCGGCTCTGCTGAAAGAGCACGGCATCGAGATCGCAGGCGGCTTCGGACCGCTGGCGGGCAAGATCTTCCGCATTGGCCTCATGGGTCCGCTAGCCACAACGGAACATGTCCACAAGCTTCTCGAGTGCTTTGAAGCAGCGCTGCATTCGGCTGGTTACGGGCGATGACAAAGCCGGCTCGGCGGTCGCCCTGTGAGTTAGTGAAAACGGCGAGAACCCCGATACAATGCTCTTCTCGCCGTTTTCGCGTGCTGGGTGACCAAGGCAACCAGAGGGAATCGTTTCACAATGAGAGTCTTAGTTACCGGCGGAGCCGGATACATCGGTAGTGTCGTTGCCGATCGCCTCTTGCGCAGTGGGCGCAGCGTCGTCGTACTCGATAATCTATGCATGGGATGGCGCGCCGCCGTGCCGCCCGACGCTGAGTTCGTTCAGGCAGACGCAGGCGATCCGGTTGCGCTCCGATCACTGTTCGAGAAGACACATTTCGATGCGGTGATGCATTTCGCCGGCTTGATCGAGGCCGCCGAGTCAGTCAAAAGCCCGGAGGCCTACTTCGAGAACAACTCCGCGGGCACGCTCAGTCTGCTTCAGACAATGCTGCGCTACGGTGTGCAACGGTTCGTTTTTTCATCGACCGCCGCGGTTTACGGAGAACCTCAGCAGCTTCCTATTCCAGAGGACCACCCGCTTTCTCCGACGAATGCTTACGGCGAGTCGAAACTTATCGTGGAGCGCATGCTCACCTGGCTACATCACGCGCACGGTTTGCGTTATGCCAGCCTAAGGTACTTCAACGCGGCCGGTGCTACGGGCGATCGTGGCGAGGAGCACCGCTCCGAGAGTCACCTGATTCCACTAATCCTGCGTGTGCCGCTAGGCTTACGTGATGCCATCTCGATCTATGGCACGGACTATCCCACGAAGGACGGCACATGTGTCCGCGATTTTATTCACCTCGACGACCTGGCGACGGCCCATTTGCTCGCTCTAGACGGCCTCGAACGGCATCCGCAGCTAGTCTGCAATCTCGGCAGCGGCCATGGGTTCAGTGTGCGGGAAATTATCAACATCGCACGAAAAGTCACCGGCCGTGACATTCCTGTCGTGGAATGTGCGCGACGTCCGGGAGATCCCGCCGTCCTTATTGCCAGCTCTGACAAGATTCGCAAGGTCCTCGGCTGGAATCCGCAGTACAGTGACATCGAAAGCATCGTCCGGTCAGCCTGGGAATGGCACAAGTCGCACATCCGTGGTTATGAAACCGCAGAGGCGCCAACTGCTTAGTCGCGGGGATAACCCTGGCGGCGTCTGCAACCCCCTTCATGAGTCTTGATGCACGGAAAAGCTTCGTTTTGCTGAAGGAGTTCTCTGGGCAACCTTACTCGTCGTTCCCTTCTGACGCGGAGTAGCGCTTCTCCTTTACGCTCTGGCCACGCGGCTTGCCGGTCCACGGTCCGACACGGTCGGCTTCCATCGTCTCTTCAAGCTATGATGTGATGGTGCGCCGCGGCACTTAGTTTGGTTTGCGCGTTACCAGACACTCTGCCGTCGTTCAAGACCTGTCACATGATCGAAGCACTCATCTGCGACGCTGTACGCACGCCCTTTGGTCGCTACGGCGGATCACTCGCTCCCGTTCGCACCGATGACCTGGCGGCGATCCCCATCAAGGCCCTCCTTGAGCGAAACCCTGACGTGGATTGGAGCACGGTTGACGACGTGGTCTTCGGGTGTGCCAATCAATCCGGCGAAGACAACCGCAATGTGGCCCGCATGGCACTCTTGCTGGCGGGACTCCCGCACACCGTTCCGGGAACAACTGTCAACCGGTTATGCGGCTCCAGCATGGATGCCGTCGCCATTGCAGCCCGGGCCATCAGGACAGGCGAAACTTCTCTCGTCATCGCCGGCGGTGTGGAGAGCATGTCGCGCGCGCCCTTCGTCGTGGGCAAGGTTGATGCGGCATTTGCTCGCACAATGAAGCTGGAGGACACGACCATCGGCTGGCGCTTTGTGAACCCGCTGATGAAGGCGCAATATGGGGCCGAATCCATGCCAGAAACCGGCGAGAACGTGGCCGCAGAATTCAAAATATCGCGCGAGGATCAGGACGCCTTTGCCTTCCGGAGTCAGCAGCGGACCGCAGAAGCTCTGTGCAACGGTGCGCTGGCCGAACAACTCACCCCGGTTACCATCACGCAGCGCACGGGCCCACCGACTATTGTCGATAAAGATGAGCATCCACGATCCGATACGACACTACAAGGACTGGCCGCGCTCAAACCAATCGTCAGAGCTAACGGGACGATCACAGCCGGCAACGCATCAGGCGTCAACGACGGCGCGTGCGCTCTTCTGCTGGCCTCCGAAGAAGCGGCCAGGCGCTTTGGCTTGACGGCGAGGGCTCGCATCGTCGCCTCGGCCGTCGCCGGTGTGCCGCCTCGCATCATGGGCATGGGGCCGGTTCCTGCAACTCGCAAGGTGCTGGACTCGGCGAAGCTGAAGATCGGCGACATGGACGTGATCGAGTTGAACGAAGCGTTCGCCTCGCAGGCGCTGGCCGTGCTTCGCGAGCTGAAGATCCCCGATGACGCTTCCCACGTCAATCCTAATGGCGGAGCCATCGCACTCGGGCACCCGCTCGGGGCGAGCGGCGCTCGCCTGATCACTGCGGCGGTTCTGCAACTTCAGCGTGCCAGGGGACGCTACGCCTTATGCACGATGTGTATCGGCGTCGGCCAGGGAATTGCAATGATTCTAGAGCGTGTGTAGGCGAGCCCAGAAACTTACAGGAAGCCTTTGCCTCAGGGGAGAGCGGATCCGGGCTGTTCGTCACGCTTTCCACATGTACGTTATGTGATGGGGTCGTATGCGTAAATCGGCAGGCATGTGGCGCACGTTATGCTCGTACGTGACTTCGATCTTCAGCGCCCACAGGACCGCCACCATTGCCAGAGCAGCCATCGTCCACAGAATTCGTCTCTTCAGCATCGCAAGGAACTCGCTGACTATTTTAGGTACTTTGCCAGAAAATCAACGGTGTAGGTCCATGCCTGGGCCGCGTCTTCGGCACGGTAGGCTTGCTTGTTGTTGGGATTCTCAAAGGCATGGCCTGCGTCGGGGAAGATATGAATATCGACCGTCCTTCCCATTGCCTTTAGCTGGGCCTCGAATTGCTTCACGCTGTCAACCAGAATACCCTTGTCTTGCCCGCCAAAGATGCCCAGGACGTCAGCGTTGATCTTCTTCAGAGTGGCTTCGTCCGCCGCCAGATGTCCGTAGTTGATCACCGCTACCTTTAACTGGGGATCGTTCACAGCAAGATCAAGCGAGTACCCGCCACCCATGCACCACCCAATCGACCCGACCCGCTTTGGATCGACGTTCTTCAATGATCGCAGGTAGGCTGTCGCGGCCAGCAAATCGCGATTCGCCCGGTCTTCCGGCACACCACGCATGATCTGATGCGCTTCGTCAGGCGTCTTCGCTACCTGGCCACGATAGAGATCGATCGCCAGCGCGGCATAACCCTGATCGGCGAACTTCGACGCCTCTTCCTTCACCCAGTCGTTCAGACCCCAATACTCATGGATCACCACCAGCGCAGGGAACGAGCCCTTACCCTGTGGTATGTACAGAAGGGCGTTCACGGTTTCAGCGCCGCTCTTGTACGAGACCGGCTTCCCGTCGGCAGCGTAGGCCGAAACTGCGATCACAAAGATCAGGCTGAACAGCGGGAACAGTTTCATCATGTACTCCGTTCGTGAGCAACCCGCAATGATTAGTCAGCCGTTAGTTCTCAACGCTTGGCAGAATCCGGCGACGTCGTTTCGAACAGCGACCACCAATCACTGGTTGCTAGATGCTAATTGCGCTCACTTCTTCCCTAACCGATGCAATCCTTCCAGCAGCTCCCGCCCCAGCTTTTGCAACTCGCCGAATTGTTTCTGGTACTCAATAAACATCCGGTTGAATTCCAGGGAATGGTCCGGGTCGAGATGCGCACGCAGAAGCATATCGCGCACATGCACCGGATTGGGCAACGCTGCGTCCTCGTTCAATTCTTCCAGCGCCGTCGTCGGATTGTAGTGGTACATAGGAGTTTTCCTCAACTTGGTCTTTCCAGCCTGCAGATGCCTGACGGTCTGTTCGCGTCGCAGCGAATCAAACGCGACCGACGACGCGATGAGTCGACAACCGTGCCAACGTAGGCCCGAGTCGCATCCGTTACAATAACTGATTCCCTCATCCTGGGCAGAAATTACCAGAGAAAGCCATTATGCACCGCTGGTCCCAAAGGTTTATACCGACGCTGCGCGAAGCTCCAGCCGACGCCGAGGTCGCCAGCCATAAGCTCCTCGTCCGTGCCGGATACATCCGCCAGCTTGCCGCTGGTCTGTATTCGTTTCTTTTCCTCGGCAACCGATCGATGGTCAAGATCACTCGCATCGTCCGGGAAGAAATGGACCGCATCGGTCAGGAATTCTACCTGCCGGCCCTCCACCCGCGCGAGCTCTGGGAGGCCAGTGGCCGCTGGCAGATCATGGGAGACAGCATGTTCCGCCTGAAAGACCGCGGGGCGCGCGACCTCTGTCTAGGCATGACGCACGAAGAGGTTATGACTGAAATCGCCCGCAAGGAGCTACGCAGCTACAAGCAGCTGCCGCAGATCTGGTACCAGATCCAGTCGAAATTCCGCGATGAGCCGCGGCCGAAGTCGGGCCTGTTGCGAGTACGCCAGTTCATGATGAAGGACTCTTACTCCTTCGACCTGGATGCCGCCGGGCTGGACATCAGCTACCAGAAGCACTACGACGCGTACTGCCGCATCTTTGACCGTTGCGGATTGAAATATCTCGTCGTCGAAGCGCACTCGGGCGCGATGGGAGGATCGCAGTCACACGAGTTCATGATTTACACCGACGCAGGCGAGGACCTGGTTGCAAGCTGCGCCAATTGTGGTTATGCGGCGAACCTCGAAAAAGCCACCTCGCGCCTCGAGCCAGTCGAAGATCTCGCGCCCTCCGGCGATGGCAAACCGGAGCTCGTTCATACCCCGGGGCAAAAGACAATCGAAGAGGTGGCGCGGTTCCTGGGTGTCTCCCCGAAGAACAAGATCAAGACTCTGGCCTACATGATCAACGACGGAATCGATGCCAAAACCTGCCAGGTCCGCACGCGTGCCCTCGTAGTGCTTATGCGTGGGGATCACATGCTCAATGAAGCAAAGCTCTCAGCCGCGATGAGCGGCAAAGAGTTTCGTCCAATGCAGGAGGCAGAGATCGTCACCCTCTTCAACTCGCCGGCCGGCTACCTGGGGCCGCTGAAGATCGACTGGGCGAATGAAGAATCGGATTTGTCCAAGCCGCAG
>Ga0306924_10002496_pt1 | contig 17349 bp, 11 predicted proteins | sample sta12Can44000111_FD_203756 | JGI IMG/M metagenome (GOLD analysis project Ga0306924, IMG submission 203756) | Lab enrichment of tropical soil microbial communities from Luquillo Experimental Forest, Puerto Rico - statanox.12C.anox.44.000.111 (v2)... | ecosystem: Environmental > Terrestrial >... | reverse complement strand
CGGGACAATCGGATGTCGTGGCGCCGGATCTGCACGTTTTCCGCGTTCTTCCGTGCCCGCCAATACAAACCGGTAAGCTGAAGCGCTGTACGAATTACCGCGGGACTGCGTCGCCAATTTTCGGGATGAAAAAAGTTCAGGCCTTGACCAAAGACCCGTGCCTCACGGTCGTCCTCGATGCCGATGCGTTGCCTTGCATGCACTCGTCCGAGGCGCCGCTGTAATTTTTCGAGAATCTCCTCGTCCGCCGAAACGAAGGCGCGATCCGCGGGACGGGGCGTGTCACGGCCGCTACACTCTGCGATCCCCCATGCCGATTTGCCCGCAGGTTCGAGATCCATCCCCCCTCCGGCGCATCGGCGCTTGCGAGGCCGCGGGATAATCGTCGATCATGATCGCCCCGCCAAGCCTCTGTTGGCAAACCCTGTGCCCGCTCGACAGGTGATCGGCCTTGCGTGCCCGACCGCGAGGTTGTATGCCCGCCTTCTCTGATCCTCCAGATCGTGCGCGGGCACCCGTAGCTCAGCTGGATAGAGCGCTGCCCTCCGAAGGCAGAGGTCGTGAGTTCGAATCTCGCCGGGTGCGCCAAAATTACTAACGCTACCAAATACTTAGATGACTTGCGGTTGAGAGAGAACCGGCCGCATTCCGCTGATTGTCGGCGGAATTCTGGCGTCATATTACGTGTTTTATCTGAGACTCAGACAACCAGAGGACGTCGTACGGCGACAGATCCAAAGAAGGCTTTTTAAGTTCCTGTTGTGGGGCTCTAAAGTGAGACGATGACGCATCGAAGCGGTGGGCGGTATACCAGAAGCCAGAACGGCGGATCGAACTGAGCGAGACGCTGAGCCCAAGATTCCGCGCAGGCCGAAGCGCCCGCCACCTGACGCGGACCCCATCACGGTTGGTGATGACCCAAAGCTGAGGCCGAGGCCACCGACGGCGGAGGAGGCGGATTGTTTAACAATCGTACCGGCACGCGTCCGCCGAGGCTCGATTAATTGCCAATCGACCCTCCTCTGCCACAACGCCGCATGGACGAGCACCAGTTCACATGCGCAAAAGCCGGCCGAGCCGTGATGACTTCGCGCAGATCACGGACGACCTAGAGTTCGAGAAGGCGCGGTTGGACCGCTGCCGACGCGCAGGGATCAGGCGTTTGTCCCCCTAAAGATAATGTTCGCGTCGGCAGTCATGGGCGCGGCACTCACATTCTTCGGTTGGAAGCGTTCTTGGGTTCGGCCTGTGAACAAACCGCCGTCGGCCCCTAACCGCGCTGTCGCCGCCCTCGAACGAAGCGCGGCCTCGCCTAACGCCTCGTTCGGTGTCGGTTCACGCCATACATCGGCAAGATGGAGCTCATGAACTCCTCCTCCAAATCGCCGCGAACGACCGCGCGATCGGCCTGTGACAAGGGCAGGTCGAGGAGAAAACAAGCCCCTATCTGGTGGAAACGGGGCGCTCTGGCCCCGAGGTGGCCAAGGCTTTCTTCAAGCGTTCGCGCCTTTCCACCTCTGCTGCAGCTTGGGGGATCCAACCCTCGGCTCCAGCCTTAGTCCGGGAGCTTGTCCCGGTAGTGCAAGCAGGAACCGGGATGCGCAGCGACCGCTGCGAGTCTTGCTCGGCAGGCTCGCTAGCGTTGAATCACGACCGGCAGCGGTCCCCAGCGTCCAAAGCGCCATTAGACCGTCGCATCGGTGGCTGGATCATCTTATATCGTCCTCTAAAGGCCGGGCTCGGCGAGAATATGCCGATCCCTGCGCAAAAGCTTCCACCGGTGCACGCCAAATCGGTAGAGAAGTCAGGCAGTCGCGATCCGAGAGGAGACGGACATGTGCCAGATCGGGGATCGGAGCTTCTGCCGTTGAGGCTGCTCCGCCGCCCGCTGATCGGGATTACCGCCCTTGCCCTCGGGGGCATGGTTCTCTGGGCACTTCAGAAGGCGTGCGCCGGCATCAGCTTCGATGCGATGGTGGCGGCCCTGCGCGCGACTTCGCCGGTGGCGCTCCTCGGGTCACTCGCAGCAACATTTCTGAGCTTTATCGCTCTGCTCGGGTATGACCTTTCGGGGTTGCGTTACGTGGGCGCCCGCCCGCCGTTTAAAGTTGTGCTCCTCGCCTCGTTTTGCGGTTTCGCGATCGGTAACACGGTCGGCCTCGGAGCCTTTTCGGGCGGTGCGGTCCGCTACAGGCTTATTCCGCTGCCGGGCTTTCCGCGGGTCAAATAGCACGCGTCATATTCTTTATCGCAATCGCCTTCGGCATCGGGCTCGCAACGATCGCCGCGCTCGGTCTCGTCTTGCGGGCGGGCGAAGTGGGGGGGTTGCTGGGCGCGCCGCCCGTACCATTGCGGTCGGCTGCGGCGACCATTCTGACATTGGCGACGGTTTTTCTCTTTTTTTGCGCGGTGCGGCGGACGCCGTTGCGGCTCGGCCCCATTGAACTCGCGCCGCCCGGTGTGCACGTCGTTCTGGTCCAGCTCGGACTGGCAGCGGTCGATATCCTCGCCGCAGCAACCGCACTCTGGATATTGCTTCCAGCCGCCGGCGTGAGCTTTATAGCCTTCGCTGCAGTCTATGCCGCAGCCCTCACCTTGGGCGTGCTGAGCCATGTCCCGGGTGGGCTCGGGGTCTTCGAAGTCGCCATTCTCTATGTCATCGGCAACAAGGCGCCGCCCAGCGCTGTAGCGGCGGCGCTGGTAATCTACCGCGCCATCTACTTTCTGCTCCCTGTGCTGCTCGCGACGCTGCTGCCGGCAGGCTTCGAGGCGCGACGCGCGGTCGAGAGCCAGATCGGCCAGCGCGTCGGTCGAGCCGCCGCACAACTGGCACCCTCATTCATCGCTGTTACCACCTTTGGTGTCGGCGCCACGCTTGTCGTGTCCGGCGCAATGCCGGCCTTCATCGATCGACTGCAGATTTTACAGGTCAGTGTGCCGCTCTGGGCGGTCGAGACGTCCCACCTCCTTACCAGCATCGCAGGGCTTGTCCTGCTCTTCGCGGCGCGAGGGCTGTTTCATCGGCTCGACGGCGCGTGGTGGCTAGCCTTTTCGATCACCTTATTCAGCATCCCCTTCGCTTTCACCAAGGGACTGGCAATTGTCGCGCCGAGCGTGGCGGGGGTTCTGCTGGTCGGGTTGGTGATGGCTCGGCGGCAGTTCGGTCGGCACGCCTCGCTGCTCTCTTATCCGCTGACGAGGGGATGGCTGATCGCGGTGGGTTGCGTCCTCGCTGCGATGGTCTGGATCCTATTTTTCGCGTTCTACGACGTCGAATACAGGCACGAGCTCTGGTGGCAATTCGAATTCGACGCGACTGCCCCACGGGCGTTGCGGGCGGTGATTGGCGTAGCCGTCCTTGGTCTGGCCTTAGGCCTCTTTCAGCTGCTCCGTCCGGCTGCCGGCCGCATCGCGCCCCCTACCATTGCCGACCTCGAACATGCCCGGCGCATCGCGGTGAAACAGCCGCGTCCCGAGGGGCTGCTGGCATTGATGGGTGACAAGAGTTTTCTTTTTTCGGATTCGGGCAATTCCTTCCTGATGTTCGCAAAGCGCGGGCGAACCTGGGCGGCTCTCGGCGATCCGGTCGGCTCGCGGGAGGAGTGGCCAGAACTGGTGTGGCGGTTTGTCGAGCTTGCCGACGCCCACGGCGGGCGCGCCGCCTTCTACCAGGTTCCCGCCGCGAGTGTGCCGCTCTATCTCGATGCTGGACTGAAGCTGCTCAAGCTCGGCGAGGAGGCCCATGTTCCGCTGGCGGCCTTCAGCCTCAAGGGGTCCAGCCGAGCAGGCCTCCGTTATGCCCTGAAGCGCGGTGAGCGCGACGGCCTTGATTTCGAGATGATCCCGCCGGGAAGCGTCAGCGCCGTGATCGATGAAATCGAGGACATCTCGAAGGTCTGGCTGACCGGACAGGCGGTTGGGGAGAAGGGCTTCTCGGTAGCCTCCTTTACCCGCGATTTTGTTTTGGCGCAGTCGGTCGCTTTGGTGCGGCAGCATCCCCGACCCATCGCGTTTGCAACGGTGATGACCACCGACGCCAAGCAGGAGGCGACAATCGGATTGATGCGTCACCGGCCAGGCGAGGCATCACGCTATGCAATGGAATATCTGTTCGTGCGGCTGATGGAATGGGCCCGAGACCAGGGCTACCGCAGCTTCAGCCTCGGTGTTGCCCCGCTCTCGGGGCTTGCGGAGCATCGCCTGGCGCCGCGCTGGCATCGTGTCGGCCGCTTGATCTGGACCTATGCGCACAACTTCTACAATTTTCAGGGCTTGCGTACTTTCAAGAATAAATTCGATCCGATCTGGGAGCCGCGGTATCTCGCTGCTTCGGGGTTCTTCGGGCCCTATATCGCGCTTCTCGACATTACCGCCTTGTCCGCGGGTGGATTGCTTCGAACGGTTCGCCGGGGTGCTGCACCAATCGAGCGGCGGCGCCGTCATGCGAAGGCAGTCGCCCTATGCGCCGCGGCGGCCATCGCGCTTTGCCCATTTCAGCCAGCCATTGCCTTCAACAGCGGCAACCTCGGCGATGTGCATGTCCTCAATCCGCAGGGTGCGATGCAAGGCCTCGTCGTGCTGTTTTCGGATCAGCGAGGCTGGACGCAAATATCAAACGAGGCCGCCGCCGCCGCGGCTCGCGCCGGCGCACTAGTGGTCGGAGTCGACCTCCCCGCCTACCTCCGCCGGTTGGACGAGCACCGAGGCGAGCAATGTCATACCGGCATCGGTGATGTCGAGTGGGCAAGCCGGCAAATCCAGCGTGGCAATGCGTCGTACCATACACCGATCATCGCCGGCTTTGGCGAAGGAGGCGCGCTCGCCGAGGCCCTCTTGGGCCAGGCACGATCGGCGACGGTCGCGGGCGCAGCTGTTGTCGATCCGACAGCATCCCTTCACACTGACATACCCCTGTGTTCGAATCCGCTGGCCAAATCGAGCCCCGAGGGCGGCTTCTCCTATGGTTCGCGGCAAGCACTTTCCGGATTCCTTGCTGTAGCATTCACGCCCGCCGCCGGAAGCGGCGGTCGCCGCCACATTGAGGACTTGAAAGCGGCGGGCACACCGTTGGAGATCGATAAGGCCGCCGGCGAAGCCGGTCCGCCCGAAGCACTGGCGGCCTTGTTGCGCCCGCGCCTCGATGCGGGGCTCGACGAGGCGAAAGGGACGAGCGCCGGCCTCCCGCTGGTGGAACTGCCCGCTGTGCCGCGCGGGCCTCTGCTAGCGATCATTTTCTCGGGCGATGGCGGCTGGCGCGATATCGACAAAACGATTGCCCAGAGACTTTCCTCCGAGGGCGTGTCGGTGATCGGATGGGACAGTCTGCGCTACTTCTGGAGCCGTAAGTCGCCGGAGCAGATCGCCAACGATCTCAGTCAGGTTATCGATACCTACGCGACTCGTTGGGGAGCATCGAAGGTTGCCCTGATAGGGTATTCGTTTGGCGCCGGTATAATTCCGTTTGCCTACGATCGGTTGCCGCGCGAGGCCAAGGAGCGGGTGGTCCAGCTCTCGCTGCTCGGCTTCGCTTCGACGACCGATTTCGAGATCAGTATCGCCGGTTGGCTGGGCGCGCCGGCCAGCAAGGATGCCGCGCCGACGGAGCCAGCGCTCGCTTCGATCGATCCGATGATGATTCAGTGCTTTTACGGCGAGGACGAATCAGACAGCGCGTGTCCGGCGCTCGCGGAAAAAAAGCAGAGATTATCCGGGCCAGCCGCGGCCATCATTTCGGCGGTGACTACGACGCGCTCGCCCGCGACATCCTCGCGGGCCTGCGGCGACGCGCAGGATGAGAGGCTCGGCCATCTGGTGATAGGTCAATTTTTAGGGTCCACCTCGGCGACGCCGGAAGAGAGCAGCGGAACGAACGCTGAACCGGTAGGTCGCACTGCCGAGTCGCCTCATCACGATTGATGAATAAGACAGTCCTGATTTCGGGAGCGGGTATTGCCGGCCCCACTCTCGCTTATTGGCTCTCTCACCGTGGCTTCACCCCGACCGTGATCGAGCGAGCGCCGGTCCTGCGCACTGGCGGCTACATCATGGATTTCCGGGGTGTGGGTTTCGATGTTGCCGAGCAAATGCACCTCATCCCGCGGCTCAAGCGGGCCGGCTACGACCCGCGCGAGGTGCGGATCGTCGACGACTTGGGTCGACGGGTTGGTGGTTTTTGCACCAATCGCCTCCGCCGGGCATTGTGCGATCGCTTTTTCAGCATCCCTCGCGGTGATCTTTCCAGGAGTATCTACGAGACCGTCGAAGGCCAGGTGGAAACAGTGTTCGGCGATAGCGTCCGGGCGCTTCATGAGGACCCAAGTGGAGTAGCCGTGGAGTTCGACCACGCGCCATCGCGACGCTTCGACCTTGTCATCGGCGCCGATGGTCTTCATTCGGCCGTGCGCAAACTCGTGTTCGGGCCCGAACCGGGTTTTGCCACCTATTTGGGCTACTGCGCCGCTTCCTTCGCCGTCGACAGCTATGCGCACCGTAATGAGAGCGTCTACGTGGCTTATTGCCATCCGGGAAAACAAGCCGCACGTTTCGCTCTTCGCGACGGGCGTACCGTTTCTTTGTGATTTTTGCAGCACCGGACAATTCTGTTGCCCACCACGACACCGACGCGCAGAAGGGGTTTCTCCGCCAAATCCTCAGCGAAATGGACTGGGAATGTCCGGAGATTCTGAAGGCTCTCGACAGCGTCAACGAGCTCTATTTCGATTCTGTCACTCAGGTGCGGTTGTCCCAATGGCACCGCGGCCGCGTCGCCCTAGTTGGCGACGCTGCCTTCTGCCCGTCCTTGCTAGCCGCGGAGGGTTCCTCCCTTGCCATGGCCGGCGCCTACCTTCTGGCGGGAGAGTTGAGGGATGCGGGCGGAGACTTTCGCGCCGCCTATTCCTCCTATCAGCGGCGCTTCAAGCCGTTTATCGAGCGTAAACAGCGGCTTGCTGCCCGTTTTAGCCGTCAATTCGTTCCGAGAACGCGTCTTTGGCTGGTCGTACGCAACGTTGCGAGCCAGCTGCTGCATGTTCCGTTTGTCGGCGATATGATGGCCAAAAGGATGTTCGCCGACCGGTTTGCCATGCCCGATTATGGCTGAGGTACTACGAAGCGGCGCAGACTGGTGCCAGGCGCCTATGGCGCCGAAATGCTGACCAAGAAGGGTTTCTTTGGCATCGTTTCGCCGAGCCCGTCCACTCTTTGGATCGATCGCCGGATGGCCGTTCTGATGGCCCAGCCCTAGCCGCTGGCGCCCTTTCCAAAGGAATAACACTCCCCTCACGCGTCGGCGTCGGTCGTCGGTCGCTAATGTTACGGGCGGATCCGAAGCATCAACAGCTGCACCCTTCCGATACAATTGGAAGTTGGACTCAGGCAAAACCGGAAAGCGTGGAGTCCACGCCATCCGCGGCGCACAGTCCAGCCCCGCTCTGCGGGGGATTGTCGGGTCATGCGAAAACCCTCAAAGTTGCTGGCCGGATCGGCACTTGCATGCACCGCCGGGAGGACAAACCTCGATGAGGATCGATCAAGCCGTCAATATTGAAGACCTGCACCGCATGGCAAAGCGGCGGCTGCCGAAGATCGCCTTCGATTTCATCGAAGGCGGGCTCGAAGACGAACGCGGCCTCGAAACCAACACCTCAGCCTTTCACAAGCACCGGTTGTTACCCCGTTATCTCGTCGATGTGTCGAAACGCGACCAGACGAAAACGATCTTCGGCCAGACGTTTTCGAGCCCGTTCGGCATCTCGCCGACCGGCGGAGCGGGGCTGTTCCGCTACCATGCCGATCTGATGCTGGCCGAGGCCGCACGCGACGCGAACATCCCCTACATCATGTCGGGTGCCAGCAACGACACCATAGAGGCGGCGGCCAAGATCGCGCCGAAGAACCATTGGTATCAGCTCTACGCAGCACGCGATCACGCAACCAACGCCGACCTGATCAAGCGCACCGCCGATGCCGGGCTCGGCGCTCTGGTGTTGACTGTTGACACCCCGGTCGGCTCAAAGCGCGAACGCAACATCCGCAACGGCTTTGCGAATATCCGCGGCGGCCTCTTTCAGGCATTGAGCCTGAAGCCCTCGATCCTCGCCGAAGCGCTGACCCATCCCGGGTGGATCGTCGAATATCTGAAACGCGGCGGCGGCACGCCGATGCTGGGCAACTGGCAGCCTTACGCGCCCGCCGGATCGGATGCCGAGGCGGTCTACAAGCACTCGAGCTCGCTGCGCCCCTTTAATGCGCAGACCTGGCGTGATCTGGAGACCTACCGCAAGCTGTTCCCGCGCGCTCTTGTCGTAAAAGGCATTATGAGCCCGGCCGACGCACTGCGCGCGCTCGACGCCGGCTGCGACGGGATCCTCGTGTCCAATCACGGCGGGCGTCAGCTGGACCAGGCGCCTGGCTCGCTCGATGTATTGCCGGCGATCAAGGCCGCAGTCGGCGATAAGCTGACCTTGCTCCTCGACAGCGGAGTTCGCCGCGGCGCCGATATCCTGATCGCGCTCTGTCTCGGCGCCGATTTCTGCTTCATGGGGCGTCCGACCCTCTACGGCGCGGCTGCCGGCGGATTGGCCGGCGTCAAGAAGGCGATCGACATCTTCGTCAACGAGATCGATTTGGTCATGGGCCAGATCGGCTGCCCAAGCCTCGACCAGCTCGGCCCCGATTTTCTGTGGCGTGACGACTGGGCGCGCAACGTCTGACTACAAGAGATCTCCGAACCATGAACTTCGATCAAGCCGTCAATATCGAAGACTTGCATCGCATCGCCAAGCGGAAATTGCCTAAGATCATCTTCGATTACATCGAGGGTGGGGTCGAGGACGAGCGCGGTCTAGCGCGCAACGAGGCGGCGTTCCATAAGCACCGGCTATTGCCGCGTTACCTGGTCGATGTGTCGAAACGCGACCAGTCGGCGACCGTGTTCGGCCGGACCTATTCAAGCCCGTTCGGCATCTCGCCAACGGGTAGCGTCGGCCTCTACCGGCGCGAAGGCGAGGTGATGCTGGCGCAAGCCGCCGCAGCGGCCAACATCCCCTATGTCATGTCGGGCGCCGCCAACGCCTCGATGGAGGACGCGCTGCGGGTGGCGCCTAACAATGTTTGGTTCCAACTCTATGCCGCCAAGGATGCTAATGTCACCGACGCGCTGATCGGGCGGGCGCGGGACGGCGGCGCGGGCGCCCTGGTACTGACCGTCGATGTGCCGGTCCATCCTAAGCGCGAGCGCAACTACCGCAACGGCTTCCCGCGTATCCGTGGCGGTGGTGTGATGGAATCGCTAAAGCTGAAGCCGTCGATCCTGCTTGAGGCGATCACCCATCCCGCCTGGGTCGCCGAATACATGCGGCTCGGCGGCGCGCCGACTCTAGGGAATTGGGCGCCGCACGCCGGTAATGGCGCGAGCACCGAGGAGGTCATCGCATTCGGCCGCGGACAGACCCCAGCAGCGGCTCAGACCTGGCGCGATCTCGAGCGTTATCGCCGGCTGTTTCCCCGCGCTCTCGTCGTCAAGGGAATCTTGAACCCGGCCGATGCGGTTCGCGCCGCCGAAATCGGGGTTGACGGCATCATTGTGTCGAACCATGGCGGCCGCCAGCTCGACCAGGCGCCGGCCTCTCTCGAAGCGTTGCCGGCGATCAAGGCGGCGGTCGGCGACAAGCTGACCGTGATGCTCGACAGCGGGGTGCGCCGCGGCGCCGACATCCTGATCGCTTTTTGCCTCGGCGCCCAATTCGTATTCTTCGGCCGCCCGACGCTGTACGGTGCCGTCGCGGGTGGGCTGCCCGGTGTCAAGAAAGCGCTCGATATCTTCCGCGGCGAGATCGACCTAGTCATGGGCCAGATCGGCTGCCCGAGCCTCGATCAGCTCCGGCCCGATTTTCTGTGGCGCGACGACTGGACTCAGAACCGCTGAACGCGGCTTGGTCAGTTGCCTGCGGCCTGTGCCGCGGACCTCGCCGCAGCCGCCGGCCCGGCGAGCGCGCTGTCCATCTCCTCAAAGGTACGCCCTTTGGTTTCGGGGCCGAACACCCAAAAGCCGATGATGCCGAGGACAAGCCAAGATGCGAAATAGACGAAGGCCGGGCCGAGCATCACGAGGTTTGGCGCAGCCGGCTTGATGATGTCGCCTGCCCCCATGATCACCGCCAGGCCCGCCGGTCCCAAGACCTTGCCGCCGAGATTGCCGACTCCGTAACTCAGCCCCATGCCGCTCGAGCGCAGACGGGCCGGCCAGATCTCCGACATATAAGGCCCAACGACAGAGTAGATCGCGGCGCCGAAAAAGGTCTGCGCGATGAACAGCATGTAGAACAACGACCAGCCGCCGATAAAGACGTTGTAGAAATAGCCCTGCATCACCATCAGCACCGCCGCCATGCCGCAGCACAAAGTGCCGGCGCCGCGGCGGCCGAGCGGCTCGATCAGCGCCGTGATGAAAAACCGACCGATGATGCCCGAAAAACCAACCCACGACGCCAGGAACGCCGCATGCGCCGGCGTCGTGTTGAGGACAATCACTAGCAGCGTCGCCCCCCACAGCGCCAGCGAGGCGCCGCCGGTCTGCGTCAGCCCGGTCATACACCCGGCCGCAACCAGCTTGGGATACTTGAACAGCTCGAGCCAACGGGTCTTTTCACCGGGCCCCACAGAGGCGGGCAGGGTGATCTCCCGTGGGTCGACCATCAGGGCCCAGGCGAGCGATCGGCGCGCGTCTTCCATCCGGCCCATGCGCACCAGCCAGCGCGGCGATTCCGGGACCCAGTAGCGGATCATGAACACCAGCACGAGTGGCGACAGGCCGACCAGGAACAGGTAGCGCCAGCCGATCAGCGGCAGCAGCCATGCGGCGACCAGCCCCGCCAACATACCGCCGCCCGGCAGCAGTGTCGTCACCAGGGCGCTGACCCAGCCGCGCTTGTAGGCGGGGATAAATTCCTGCACCAACGGCAGGTCGATCGTAAAGATGCCGGCATTGCCGACGCCGACAAAGACGCGGAAGAAGGACAGGAACAGCCACCCGGGAATGATCCAGTCCTGCGCGGGGGTGAACACCATGACTCCGGTCGCCAGCGAAATCGTCACCGCCGACCAGATAAAGACGGTGCGCCGGCCGATATGGTCGCCGGCCCAGCCCCAGAGAATCGCGCCGGGCACCGCGCCGAGACCGGAGGCCAGCAAGATCGCGCCGCCCTGCCAGTACGGCAACGACCATTCCTTGGTCAGCGCCGCGGTGACGTAGCCGATCAGGAAGAAATCGAAGAAATCGAGCAAGTCAGCAATGTTAGCGGTGCAAATCAGCTTCCACTGATTGGCCGTCAGCCGCTTCTGCCGTTCCAGCAGTTCAATCACCCTAACCTCCCGTTCCTTATCGAGTCGGTGCGGCCGCGGGCCGATTAACTCGAAGTTTCTTAGCGCTCGCCTCAGCCGACTCCGCTGCCGGTCAGTTGCCGGCGGTCTGCGCCACTGCTGGCGCGCCGCCGGACGAGCGGTCGAGTTCACGGTCGATCTCATCAAAGGTGAGACCTTTGGGTTCGGGACCGAATACCCAGAAACCGATCAGCCCGACCACACTCCACGAAGCAAAATAAAGAAAGGCCGGGCCCAGCATCTCAAGATTGGGGGCGGCCGGCTTGATGACGTCCCCAGCGCCCATAATCAGTGATAAGCCGAGCGGGCCGATGAATTTGCCGAGGTTGCCGGTGCCGTAGCTCAAGCCCATGCCGCTGGCGCGCAATCGTGCCGGCCAGATTTCTGCCATGTACGGACCGACCACCGAGTAGTTGGCGCTTGCGAAAAAGCTCGACGCGATGAGCGCCAGATAGAACACCGACCAAGAGCCGATGAAGGCGTTGTAGTAATAGCCCTGCACCACCATCAGGATGCCGCCGAGCACCAAGCACAGTGTCGCCGACCAGCGGCGGCCGAGCGGCTCGATCAAAGCGGTGATGAAGAACCGGCCGACAACCGCCGACACGTTGACGAATATCATCAGGAATGCGGCGTACTCGGCCGAAGCCCCGAGCACCAGGACCAGCAGGGTCGGCGCCCACACGCCGATCGCGAACCCGCCGGTCTGGGTGAGGCCGGTCAACATTCCGGCCAGACACAGCTTCGGATACTTGAATAGCTCGACCCATCTGGTCTTCTCGACTTCCGGAAGAGTAGCCGGGAGATCGATCTCCTTCGGGTCGACCATCAACGCCCAGGCGAGCGATTTACGCGCCTCGTCGAGCCGCCCCATTCGCATCAGCCAGCGCGGCGATTCCGGTACCCAATAACGGATCATGAACACCAACACGAGCGGCACCAGGCCAATCAGAAAGAGGCCCCGCCATCCGATTATCGGCAGCAATTGCCACGACGCCAACCCGGCCAGCAAGCTGCCTGCCGGCAGCAATGTCGTCACCAGGGCACTGACCCAGCCGCGCTTGTAGGCCGGGATGAACTCCTGCACGAGCGGCAGGTCGATTGTGTAGATGCCCGCGTTGCCGAGGCCGACGAAGATGCGGAAGATCACCAGGAACAGCCAACCCGGGATAAAACCGTCCTGCCCTGGTGTGAAATACATTACGCCGGTGGCGAGTGCGATCGTGATCGCCGACAGGATGAACACGGTGCGCCGGCCGATGCGGTCGCCGAGCCAACCCCAAAAGAAGGCGCCGGGTGGGGCGCCGATGCCCGAGGCCAACAGAATCATGCCGCCTTGCAAATAGGTCAGCGACCACTGCTTGGTCAGCGCGGCGGTCACATAGCCGATCAGGAAGAGATCGAAGAAATCGAGCAGGTCGGCCAAGTTTGCAGTACAAATCAGCTTCCACTGATTGACCGTCAGCTTCTTTTGCCGCTCCAAAAGTTCTATCACCGCTCCCTCCCCGCTAACTATCGTCGCGGGTCGCCGCGGTGTCGATAACTTCACCGCGCGACCGTTTCCGAATGTGAACAGTATCTGCAACCGATCTCGCCGGCAACCGCGGAAAGGTGGCCGAGCGGGTGCTTTGCGCGAAGACAAAGCGACTTACCCCTGGTAGGCTTAAAGAATATCAACTCAGTGTCGGAGGAAGGGATGAAACGCCTTGTCGTACTCGGGCTGCTCCTCGCGGCCGCCGCTTGCGCCTCGCAGCCACCGCCGCCGACCGCAACTGCACCTCCGCCTCAGCTCGCCGCAGCGCCTCCGTCGGCCCCTATTCCACCACCACCGCCGGCGAGCAAGACATCCTTCGACGGGCTCTATAAGGGCAGTCTGACCCAGGAGGCATATGGCGGGTCGACCGAGACGCTGACCGGTGGGAATTGTACTCCCGAAACGGCAGTGAGCATGAGGATCAAGCGCGGCGATGTCAGGATTTGGTACAAGGACTGGAAGCAGCACACACTCCATTACCGCGGCAGGATCGATGCCACCGGGAAAGTGGAAGCGTCGCATACGAACAGCGGCGGAGAAGGCGCTATTCTAGCTCTCCAGGTCAGCGATAATCAGGTTTCCGGGAATCTGGAACGCGCACGCTGCTATTACCAGGTGGCGATGACCAAAGCCTAAACCAGGGCGACGGCGGCTTTATCCCGAGGCGCGCTGAATGATGGCGGCGGTGGCCGCGGCGGAATAGCCGGGCGCCACGCGCACATCGACGACGCAGACCTTACCGGCGCGCACCGCAGCGACGGCGTCGCGCATCGCCGACACCAGTTTCCTGGTGTCATCGATCGGCCCGATGCCGGTGCAGCCTTGGCCGCGCGCCATCGTCGCCAAGTCGATGTCGGGGTCGCGGATCGCCTGGCCGATCCAGCGGTTCTCGGGCGCCCGGCCGCGCTGCAGGGCCACGCGTTCCTGGTGCAGCTCGTCGTTGAAAAAAGAGCGGTTGTTGGCCACGATAACCAGCAGCGGGACGCTGTTGCGCACCGCCGTCCACAGTGCCGTGACTCCCATCAGGAAGTCGCCGTCGCCGAGCACCGCCACCGGCAACCGGCTGCTGCCGCTGTCGCGCAAGGCCAGTGCGGCGCCGACCGACATGCCCGGCCCCGAGCCGATCCCGCCGCCGCCGTCGGTGCCGAGATAGTCAAGCGGGTGGCGAAACTCCCACAGCCCGTCGGCCCAAGACAACGGCAGGCGGATCATCGTCGCCGGGGTATCGCCAAGCACCGCGTGCAGCGCCGTCGCGATGTGCGGTACCTGGATGATCGAGGTTTCGCCGAGCGCCGATAGCGGCGGCGGGCCCGGACGACGTCCTGGCTCCGGCAATGGCGGCGGGTTCGGCCGCAACCCCTTGACCGCGGCGAGCAGCGCCGGTACGGCGGCTTCGGGTTCGGCCAACAGGTAGGCGTCGATCGGCGGCAAGCCCTGGTAGTCCATGCTCCAGCCGTTATGCACGTATTGGTCGACCGACACCTGAATGACCTTCGCCGTTACCGGCTTGCCGGCGTATGCGGTGCGCAGCGTACCGGCGAGGTCGACCCAATCGAGGCTCAGGATCACGTCGGCCTCTGCGATCGGCGCGGTCCCGCCGACGTGCGACGGATGGTCGGTCGGGAAGGTCGCTCCGGATTTGCGGTCGGTCACGACGCGGGCGCCGATCGCCTCGGCGAGCGCCACGCGGCGCTGCCACGCAGTGGGGTCGCGGGATCCGCGGCCGGCGAGTATCAGCGGACGCCGCGCGCCGGCGAGGAGCTCCGCGGCCTGCCGAACGAGCGGGCCGGCCGGCTCGGGAGCCGCCGGCGGGGCGTGACGGACGACCGCCGGTATCGCCGGCACTTCGGTAACCTCGTCCTCCTGCAGGGCGAGGTCGAAATTGATGTAGACCGGCCCTTGCGGCGCGGTGTTGGCGATCATCCAGGCGCGCAGGATCGACTCCTGCGCCGAGCCGATCGAGGCCGGCTGGTCGTCCCATTTCGTGAAGTTTCGGATCAAGGCGCCCTGGTCGCGCGCGGTATGGATCCATTCGATCCATGGCCGGCGGCGGGTCGAATCCATCGGCCCGGTGGCGCCGAGCACGAGGACAGGGGCGCGGTCGCACCAAGCGTTGAAGATCGCCATCGTCGCGTGCATAAGCCCGACATTGCTGTGCACGAATGCCGCCATCGGCCGCCCGGTTACCTTGGCGTAGCCGTGCGCCAGGGCGACCGCACTCTCCTCGTGCAGGCACAGGAGCATACGCGGGCGGGTATTGCCGAGATAGTTGACGAGGCTGTCGTGGATGCCGCGATAGCTGGCACCCGGATTGAGCGCGATATAGGGAATGTCGAGCTCGCGCAGCATGGCGGCAATCGCGTCGCTGCCCCACACCCGGTTCGACGGTGCGCTCGGGACCGGCCGGTCAATCTCGTTGCTCTCTGCCGTCCGCGAGGATGCGATGTCCATGGTTTCCTCCCTTCGAAGCGGAACTCCTCGATCGAACTAGGCTTCATTCCGCGGTCTGCAACAAGGCCCCATTTCCCCTGCCGACAGCGGAAAAATGTATTTTGCCGCCCAAAAAAGGCCCCTCGGCGCGAGAAAGACACTCGAGATCAAGCCCTTAGATACGATTGCGCCATGCGGCCGGCAGCGGAATTCCGTGCCTTTGGCAGCGGACCGGTAGCGGAATTCGCGGGCGGCCGCTGACTTGATTGCCGAACGTCGGTCAGGCGAGCCGACGAAGAAGTTGGCTTTGAATACGGCGCGCTCGCACCGGTCCGGATCGGGCGCTAGGATCGGCGTGAGCCTGCCCGCAGGGGCCTGAGGCATGTGGAGAGATGAATTGTGGGCAAAAGGATCGCGGTTGTCGGCGTGGGCGCGGTGGGCGGCTATACCGGGGCGCATATGGCGCGCGCCGGCGAGGATGTGACCTTCATCGATTTCTGGCCGGCGCATGTCGAGGAGATGAAGCAGAACGGCTTGCGCATCACCCACCACGAAGGCGAAGAGCCGTTTACGGTCAAGGTGCACGCCTTACATCTGACCGAGGCGCAGCATCTCTCGAAAGAGGCGCCGATCGACATCGCCTTTGTCTGCACCAAATCCTACGACACCCATTGGGCGGCCTTGCTGATCCGGCAATATCTGGCGCCCGGCGGCTATGTCGTCTCGTTGCAGAACTGCATGAACGAGGCGACGATCGCGGAGGTGGTCGGCTGGGGCAAGACGATGGGCTGCATCGCCAGCAACATCAGCGTCGGTCTCGTCGAGCCGGGCCATGTCCATCGTGGTGGGGTCAAAGGCGGAGCCGCACACACCGTCTACCGAACCGGCGAAGTCCACGGCGCGATCACCGAGCGGGCGCATGAGGTGTGCCGGCTCGTCTCCTATGCCGACAGCGCCAAGGTCACCGACAATCTATGGGGCGAGCGCTGGTCAAAGCTCGTCGCCAATACGATGGCGAACGGGGTTTCGGCCTGCACCGGGCTTCCCGGCTCGCAGATTGCCCAAAACGAGGCGATCCGCCATTTCCAGGCGCGGCTCGGCAGCGAGGCGATCCGTATTGGGCAGGCGCGCGGCTACAAGCTCGAAGAGATCGACCATCTGCCGCCGGAGACGATCGCCCGCGCCGGCGAGGGCGACGTTGCGGCGTTGAGGGCTTACGACGAGCGGCGGCTGTCGCGGGTCGGGCGCGGCTCGCCCGATCAGCGGCCGTCGATGGGCCAGGACATGGCCAAGGGCCGGCGCACCGAGATCGAATATCTGAACGGTTTTGTCGTCCGCGAAGGGGAACAGGCCGGCATTCAGGCACGCGCCAACGAGCGCCTCGTCGACATCGTCAAAAAGGTCGAGCGCGGCGAACTAAAACAGGACCCGCGCCATATTACGGAACTGCGGCTGAACTGAGCCTGACACAATAACCTAAGTGGTAAGCGCCTGAAGAAACGCCAGAAGGTTAAGGCGCGCGGCCACGGGACCGCGATCGAAAACCTACAACAGGTGTCTGACCCTTGCAGCAGGAACTGTTCTTCATGCCCAATTCCAGCCGTTACAGCGACGCCACCGCAGATGGCTCGGGTGGGTAGAAAAGAGGCATTCGCACCGGGCCTCTTGCGCGGCGAAGGGACACCAGGGGTGACCCCCAAGCAACCCCGTCGCACTCATCTCATTTCCTCGAAGTCCGGCGCAACAGCTCAGCACACTCGAACTCTGTCCGAACGCTGGTAATGACATTGTCCGGGGGCATTGGCATGAAGGTTCCAGCCTGCCCCGGAGCTAGCGGCGTCGGTACAGATGTTCCGGCCTGCCCTGGCGTTGGCGGCGGTAGTGGAATAGGGGGAGGGCCGGTCGGAGTTGCCTCTTCCCGGCACTTAACAATCTTTCCAGGTTTGGTCAGAAAGTAGAGCCGGGTGTGCGATGATGGCGAAACAACCGAGACGAGATCATATCCA
>Ga0306924_10002495_pt1 | contig 17353 bp, 12 predicted proteins | sample sta12Can44000111_FD_203756 | JGI IMG/M metagenome (GOLD analysis project Ga0306924, IMG submission 203756) | Lab enrichment of tropical soil microbial communities from Luquillo Experimental Forest, Puerto Rico - statanox.12C.anox.44.000.111 (v2)... | ecosystem: Environmental > Terrestrial >... | reverse complement strand
GCTCGTCGGTGACGAAGGCCTATTGGAAATCAAGGCCCCGCTACCGCAGACACAGGTCGAATACTGGATTTCCGGCCAAGTCAATGAACGCTTCAGGCCTCAGTTGCAAGGTCAGCTCTACATATCCCAGCGAAGCTGGGTCGATATCGTATGCTGGCATGACGTGCTCCCCAAGGTCGTCATGCGGGTTGAGCCCGACGAGAAGTTCATCAAAGCCCTCGACCGCGAACTGCAGATCTTCAACTTCTTTGTCGAGCGGGTCATGGAAAAGATCCGCGCTACGAATGACGTGCCGGTTCCGCAAGGCCAATTGGCATTGAAGGCGGCGCTACGGGCAAGTCTGGGGATTGTCCCGTGACGGAACATCCGAAAGCGCGGTTCGGCTCGGCTGCATATGCACGGCCGCGATCGTCGATATAAGACTGATGCCCGCCCCCCGCATCCCCCGCACGGTGACGCACGGCAAGCCCGCGCCTGACTTCCGTAGGCGGGTGCAGCACCTAGCTTTTGTCCGTCAGCTCTCCTGCGTCGCCTGCGGTAGAGCCGCGCCATCAGACGCCGCGCATGTGCGTACCGGAACCGATGGTGGTGTCGGGATGAAGCCGGGCGATCGCTACGCCGTTCCTCTGTGCACCACCTGCCATGCGAAACAGCATCGGATCGGCGAGCTTGCCTTCTGGTCCGCGCTCCGCATCGATCCTCTCAATGTGGCTTTGCGGCTGTGGACTATATCGGCCGATGTAAAGGCCGGGGAGCGCACTGTCTTTCGGGCGCGACAGCAGATAGATCTGGAGAAGGTATCTGGCTGAGAGCCACACCGTACTCCCAGAACCGATTCTCACTGCCGGCATTGATAAAATTTCGCGCGATCAGCGGCCTCAGTGAGTGCATGCGAACGCCAGAGCAGCGGCACTGCATATGCTGCCAGCTCATCCGCGAAGTGTTGGAGGCGGCATTGGCGGAGCCACGGCGCCACCCTCAAGGCAAAGGCCGAAAACACCTGAGTTGCGATATCGGGCGGGCTGTATTTCAAGACGGAAAATTCCAGGACGGGCTGCGCGAGCATCGGCAGCTGCAGACAGAAAGTAATGCCGAGGAGCGGGAAAGCTTTTGCGGGACGCGACTTCCCCAACCCGAAAGTGTTAGAGAGCTACGTGGCCCGATTTGGCATGCTTCCGCCCGAGCGGCGGCGGACGGGAATGCTTCGCTGCCTAGGTCAGCAACGGCGCCTGTAATGGCGATTTCTAAGAGCCCAAAGGACACCAAACGCTCTAAGATCCCAAAAGACACCCAGTGCGAATATAGCACTATTGCGTTTTTACTATTATTAGACTTAACAACGGCTGGGCTGAGCCCGTCCAATGCGATGAAATCAGGGGAACGCGGGAACAATGACGAGCGAACGACAGAAGGCCGCTAACCGGGCGAACGCTCTCCACTCCACGGGACCAAAGACGCAGGAAGGAAAAGCCGTCGTCCGCCTCAACGCGCTCCGGCACGGGCTTCTTACCCGTGACGTCGTCCTCCCGGGAGAGGACGCAGATGCCTTCGAAGACCTCCTGAACCAGGTTCGCGCAGAGCTCTCGCCTGTAGGGCCGATCGAGGAACTTCTCGTGGACCGCGCGGTCAACACTATGTGGAGGCTAGGGCGCTTGGCACGCGCCGAGACCGCGCTCTTCGATTGGCGGGTCCGGGTACTCAAGGTGAACCAGCTCGCAGACCAGGTCGGTTCCTACGAGGTGACCTTCCCGGTCTTCGCCCCCGACATCACGGACAAAGCCGCGCATACGGAAGCGACGGAGGCGCTTGCGCGGGCTAAACACGAGCGGGACCAGGACAAGCTCCTCCTCGGACGCGCGCTCGACGCCGACGCCAAAGAGGGCGACGCCTTAGGCAAGTTCTCCCGCGCGAAAGGGGCCTGGAACGGTCGCTTTTTCGGACCCTCGACGAGCTCCGACAGCTACAGGACCGACGCCGGAATCGTCCCGCGCCCCCGATTTTGGATGCCGTTACGCTGGTCGCAGGAGATACCGAATGACGAGCTTTTGACCGATTTACGAGGAGCGGCGAGCGCGGCCGAAAACATCTTTCTTGCGAAACAAAGCCATTAGCTCCTGCCTTGCATCGATCGACGTCCGCGGGATCTAGGAGCTATCGCATGTGTCGCCACGGCAACGACGCCCGTCGCGGTTTCTGGGCCATGGGCGAATACGGTCGAGACCTTCTTCGCCTCGCTTACCCGTCGACGCCTGCAACGCGGCGCCTTTCCATCGCTGGTCGACTCGTAAGCCGCGATCAACCGGCAGCCCGGCGAACACAAGCGCAAACCCAAGCCGTTCATCTGGACCGCCGGTCCCGACTGCATCATCGAAAACGTCAATCATGGCTATCAAGTGATTGTGTCAGACCACTAGGAGGGCGATCTGCTGCTGGTGCGAGAACTTCCTCAATCAGGAGGCGCGATTCGGCGAAAGCTACCTTTTTCGATGTCGAAGCCGGCTAGTGGAACGCCGGCCGGCAAATGCTGACGGTCCTAAGTACGGTCTCTACTCCGCCGCCATTGCCGGGCGCTCGCCGAGATGCTGCAAGCAGCGGTCGACCCAGAGCTTGGTTAGCTTTTCCTGGACACCATTCTGGGACAGGCGGCGGCGCAGGGTACGGAAATCGACACGGTCCATCTCTTGGTCCTGGTTGAAGCAGGAGAACACGACCGTCTCGGTGCCGGTCACGGGATCGCGGTGGCGCTGGAGGCACTGCGCGCATATCTCCTTCATCATGCACTGCATCGGCGAGTTGATCGACGCGATCGCCCGGTGGTCGGGGCGGAAATAGCGTTTCAACCCGGCCCGGCGCGCCTCAGCGACGGCGTTCATCATGCCGTCCGAGCCGATCGCGATGATCCGATCGACCGCGGAGAGCGGGATCCGGGTCGCTCCCAGTGCGCCCGAGCCGTAGGCCTCGATCGCATCGACGATGTTGCCGACAAAGGCGAGATCCTGCGGCCGGCCGGGAACGAAGCCCGGCGCCTCGTCGCAGCACCAGACGACGCAATCGGCGGCGTGCTCGATGTCCACGACCTTGTAGCGGTCCTGCAGCAATTTGTAGCCGGCGAAATAGAGCACCCGCGAGCCGCGCGCGCGAAACGCCGCGCCGATCGAGAACAACACCGCGTTCCCGAGCCCACCTCCCACGAGCAATACGGTTTCGCCCGACGGCGTTTCGGTCGGAGTTCCGGTCGGACCCATCAGGATAACCGGCTCGCCTGGCTTCAGGAGCGCGCATAGATCGGAAGAGCCGCCCATCTCCAGCACGATCGTCGACAGCAGGCCCGCTTCCGTGTCGATGCCGGCACCGGTCAACGCGAGTCCCTCCATCGCCAACGTCGTGCCGTCGATCCGCGCTGCGCAATGTTCGTAATTCTGCAAGCGGTAGAACTGGCCGGGCTTGAAAGCGCGCGCCGCAATCGGCGCCTGCACGACGACCTCGACGATGTTCGGCGTCAGCCGAACAATCTCATGCACTCGCGCACGCAATTCGAAATCGAGCCGCGCCGCCAGCTCGGCCGTCGACGGCGCCGAGGGGGTGAGGCGCCCCAGCATGCGGCTCACCACCGGATAACCCTGCGTCGCACCACCCATCGCCTTCACGACGTTGCCGGAGAAGCTTGGATGCAGGTCGCCAAAAAAGCTGACCGCGCGACCGTCTGGCCGCAAATGTGTCAGCACCCGCACAGCCGAGGGCTTGGCGACCCGCTCGGGTGTCGCCGGGTTTCCGTCCTCGTCGAGCGCGCGGAAATGGCGCCCATCGAGGGCGATATTCGCAGGATCTTCGCGGCCGAGCACTGTGTTCGGCTGAGTCCCGGCAGCGACGAGGATCGTGCGCGCCGGCAATACGATCTCCTCCGGCTCGGCTTGCGTTTCGGTCGCGGGTCGGGTCAGGCGCAATGCCGCGGCTTGGCCGAAGACGTCGACATCGACCTCGACCGGGGTGAGGAGCTCCGCAAAGCGGATTCCCTCTTCCATCGCTTTCGCGACTTCCTCGTGGTTGAGCGTGTAACTCGGCGAGTCGATCAGGCGCCGGCGGTAGGCGATCGTCACGCCGCCCCAATCGTCGATCAGGTTCGCGAGGCGAGGCGCCCGGCCGTCGCGGCGGGCCGCCTCGCGCTCCGCGCGGATCGCGCGGGCATGGTCGATGAACTCGGCGGCGACCTCGCGCTCGGCGGGGTTCCACTCGGCGCGCACCGCCTCTTCGCCGCGCTCGGCGACGAGGATCTCGTACCGCGACAGGAATTTTTCGACCTGCAGCGGATAATAGGCGAGCGACTCGGTCGCCGTGTCGATCGCGGTGAGACCGCCGCCGATCACGACCACCGGCAGCCGCACGGTCAGGTTGGCGATGCTCTCGGTCTTGGCGGCACCGGTCAATTGCAGCGCCATCAGGAAATCCGAGGCCTGCCGCACTCCCGGCGCCAGCCCGTTCTTCATCGCAATCACCGTGGGCCGGCCGGCTCCGGCGCACAGCGCCACATGGTCGAAGCCGAGAGCGAACGCGCTGTCGATCGTCACCGTCCCGCCAAACCGCACACCGCCATACATCGCAAAGCCCGCGCGACGCTCGAGCAGCAGGCGGACGATCTTCAGGAAATTTTTGTCCCAACGCACGGTGATGCCGTACTCGGCGACGCCGCCGAACCCGGCCATCACCCGGTCGTCGAGCCGCTCGACGAGGCTCGCAATATCCCGGATCGGCTCGAACAGGCGCCGCGCGCCGTCGACGGTCACACCGCAGATCTCGGGCGGTAGCGGTTCGATCTTGAGCCCGTCGATCGCGGCGACAAAATGGCCGTCATTCAGCAGATGATGCGCCAACGTGAACCCCGCCGGACCGAGCCCGACGACGAGCACCTTGTAGCCGCTCGCCGGGCGCGGCAATGGCCGCCGGAGGTTGAGCGGGTTCCACCGCGTCAGCAGCGAATAGATCTCGAAACCCCACGGCAGCCCGAGAACGTCCTTAAGCGTGCGGGTCTCGATCTGCGGAATGTCGACCGGGTCCTGCCGCTGATAGATGCAGGCCTTCATGCAGTCGTTGCAGATGCGGTGGCCGGTCGCCGCACAGATCGGGTTGTCGACGGCGACGATGGCGAGGGCGCCGAGGCTGTTGCCGCGCGCCTTCACCAAATTCATCTCCGAGATCTTTTCCTCGAGCGGGCAGCCCGCCAACGTCACGCCAAAGACGCTCTTCTTGAATCCGCCGTCCTTCTCTCTGAGCCCCTGCGAGCAGCTGTCCTTGCCCTGGTTGTGGCACCAGATGCAGTAATTCGCTTGGTCGAGCGCCCCCGTAAGGTCGGTACCCCCGTCGGTCAATGCGAAGCCATCGCGGTGCCGCCATTCGTCTTCGGGCAGCCGCAGCATCGTGACCCCGTCGCGCTCAACGGTCTCGACCGGCACGAGGTGCTGCATATCGAGCCGATACGGAACTTTGAACAGCACGCCGCGCCGGTGTTTGCGCCGGCCTTCGGGCGACAATGTCGCCCAGGCAGCATAATGCTGCGCTGTCTCCAGCGGTCCGGTATTGGCGGCCTCGTCCTCGAGCCAATTCGTCACGTGCTCGGCATAACGCCGCTCCCAGGCGGCGATCCCGCCACCGGCGTCGCGCAATGCCCCCATCAGCCGATCAAGCTCCTGCGCGAGGCTGATCCCGTCGATCGCCGCGGCGTCGGCTTCGTTTACCCCTTTGACGGCGCGACGCTGGACAAAGAGGCGCTTAACCGAATGGAGCGGCGCCAGTTCGTGATGGCGCTCCTGCAGCGCCCGAACCTCGGCCTCGATGCCGAACAGCTCACCGGCGAAATCCTCGAGATGGGGCGCGAGATCGACCAGCAGGTTCGATTCGTCGAGGCGCTCGATCGCGTTCGGGTCGCGCCGCGCCGTCATCAGTCGGTCGTGCAGACCGACATCAACCGTAGCGAGATGCGCGACGAATGCACGATCGAGGCGGACCAGACCCTCGCGGGCGTAAAGATCGGCGCAGGTGAGCCCGTGCTTGAGGACGAGATCGGTCATCGGAAAGTTAGGCGTCCTGCGGCGGCCGACAGCAGAGTTCCCCGAGTCTTAATTCGTAGTTAAATGGCAACGCATCGAGAGGGCTACGACAATTCGCCGCGACAGATCTGCGCCATCGGAGATGCTTCGACACAAGCCTAAATTGGGTAAGATTCTTTTCTGATAAAGGTGCCAGGATGACCTGACGGGTGGGGACGCGCCCTACCGGGAGCACGCGCTCTTGAGTAGTGTCGGCCATCGGAGCGTTCGATCGGGAGGAGGGAGGTGGGGCAGGCCAAAGTAATCGACGGCAGCGCGGTCGCCACTGGGTTGCGACAATGTGCCCGCGGGATTGCGTCACGGCTGCTCGACGAGATGGGGATCGCCCCAGGTCTCGCTACCGTCTTGGTCGGAGACGACCTGGCGAGCCAGGTCTATATACGAACCAAGGCTCGGGCGTGCGCTGGTTCCGGGCTCGAAGCCTTCGACATTCGTTTGCCGGCAGATATCTCGGAGAAGGGGCTCATCGCGGAGATCGAAAAGCTCAACCGCGACGACCGGATCGACGGGATATTGGTTCAGCTGCCGCTGCCTCGACAAATCGATCCCCACCGCGTCATCGCCGTGGTCGATCCCGCCAAGGACGTCGACGGATTTCATCCGCTGAATGTCGGCCGATTGTGGAGCGGACTTCCCACCATGGTGCCGTGCACGCCGCAAGGCTGTCTACGTCTGCTGCGCACGGTGCGTCCCGATCTGACCGGCGCCGCCGCTGTCGTTCTCGGGCGATCGAACATCGTCGGGAAGCCGCTGGCGGCGTTGCTCCTCGCAGCGGATTGCACGGTCACGGTGGTCCACTCCAAAACAGCAGACGCCTCCGATATTTGCCGGTGTGCCGATATCCTTATCACCGCGACCGGCCGGCCTCAGTTGATCAAGGCCGACTGGGTAAGGCCGGGCGCCACAGTCATCGATGTCGGCATCAACGCGGTGGCGGGCCCCGAAGGGCGGAGCCGCGTCGTCGGGGACGTCGATTACGCCTCGGTAAGCGCCGTTGCCGGAGCAATCACGCCGGTGCCGGGCGGCGTGGGCCCGATGACGATCGCCTGCTTGTTGCTCAACACCTTGCTCGCCGCCTGCCGTCGCCGCGGTCTTCCTGATCCAGATTTCTAAATCTGGTCCACGACAACCTAGCTTCTTAGATATTCCCTCGCGCGGAACGTAAGTGCCATGTCGTATGTTTGCCGTCGGGGGCAACCATCTTATGGAGGTGATTGTCATGCTGCTTAAAACTGCGACGAGCTTAACCTTCGCGACCGCCTGTCTGACGGCAGTTGCGATGATGCCTGCTCACGCCCAAATGGCCGCCACCCCTGGTACAAGCGGGACCCGGATGGTGACCAATGGTCCGCAGGCCACTCCTGGCGACTCCTCGCCTTCGTGGTCGGCGCGCCAGAATGTCATCGCGAGCCAACACTACGATAACTTGCTCGAAACCAACCGCGCCTTCCGTCAAGCGCGAATGCGGAAGGAATGCGGCCCGATTACCGATCCGCAACTTCGTCAATCCTGTCTGGCCAGCTTTAGTCAGGACGAGCCGTATACCGGCTCTTCGACCCCGCGCCGGAGTTACCACAGCGAATCCGGTCGCTAATATTCCTAACAGTGAATACCTGAGGCCGCCTCAACGAGACGGCCTCTTTTCGTTAGATTACCCTCGCCCCCTGGCTGGTGGTGTCAAGACTTCGACGCCGGTCGAGGACGCTACCACCACAATCGAGCTGCGGTCGACAAAGAGTCCGCTCTCGACCGTCCCCACGGTCAACGCGATCCTCTTCTCGACTGCGCGCGGATCAGCGAGTGGTCCGAAGCAGCAATCGAGAATGAAATTACCACCGTCGGTGACATAGGGCTGCTCGCCAACAGTGTAGCGCCGTTCAGGAACACATCCGAGCTTCGCCAGCGCGACGGCGGTAGCTTGCCAACCGAACTGCGTCACCTCAACCGGCACGGGCGTGTGCTCGCCAAGCTGCTCGACGAGCTTTTCCTGATCGACGACGATGACTAACCGGTTGCTAGCGGACGCGACGATCTTTTCGCGCAGCAAGGCACCGCCCAGCCCTTTGATCAAATCGAGCGTGCCGAGTTGCACCTCGTCGGCGCCGTCTATCGTCAGATCCAAGCGCTGATATTCGGCGAAAGTCGCGATCGAAATCCCGAGCCGGCGCGCTTGCGCGGCAGTCCGCTCGGAAGTCGGGATCCCGACGACTTTTAGCCCCTTCGCGACACGTGCCCCGAGCCCTTCGACGACAAAGGCCGCCGTGGATCCTGTCCCGAGCCCGACGACCATGCCGTCCTTGACCTCTTCGATCGCGCGCAGTGCCGCCGCGCGCTTCAGCTCGTCGCGGTTGACTATCATGGTCGGAACTGCGCTGCGGCCTCGTCGGCAAACCAGATCAACTCGTCGACGGGCCGCACTCGTGCTGCCGGCAATTCGGTATCGCCAGCCAGAGCCCGCGCCAGTATTTCTCGTTTTTCCGTGCCGGCCACGAGAAATGCCGTGTGTCGGCTGCTTTGAAGCACCGGGTAAGTCAGGGTTATCCGCGCCTCGGCCCTGGCACCGATCACCTCGGCCACCCAGCGATTGCGTTCTTCGAGCACACTCGTTCCCGGAAACAGCGACGCCGTATGCCCGTCGGGCCCGAGACCAAGGATCTGCACGTCGAAGAGGGGGCGCGCGGGATCGAGCGTGGCGGCCCCGTAGTACGATTTTAGTGTTCGTTCATAAGAGCCGGCGGCCTCGGCCGGAGTGCCCGTCGTCACGATACCGTGGATATTTTGCGCAGGTGCGGGCGCTCGCGCCAGCAAGGCCTCTCGCACCATTCTGTAATTGCTGTCGGCGTGGTCCCAGGGAACGAACCGCTCGTCGCCCCAGAACCAATGGGCACGCTCCCAAGGCAGCGCCTCGCGATAGGGGCTTTCCGCCAGCAGCTGATAGAGCCGCCGCGGGGTCGAACCGCCGGACAGGCAAATCGCAAAACGCTCACGGCTGGCCGTGGCCAAATCGGTGATCCATTGCGCGACCCGATGGGCCAAGGCCTCGGCATCCCTGGACACCTCGATGCTCGCTGGTGTTGGGGACATCTGTGCTCCTTAGGAGTTGGGGCGCACCGAGTTGCGGATGGACGAGATCGCGCGGGCGTAATCCGGCGCGTGAAACACATGGGAGCCGGCGACAATCGCTCTCGCCCCGGCTTCCAAGACCTGCCAGGCATTCTCGCCGCTCAGACCGCCATCTACCTCGATGACAGGATCGAGCCCGCGTTCATCGCAGAGGCGCCGCAGGGCGCGGATCTTGGGCAGCATTTCCGGCAAGAACTGCTGTCCGCCGAAACCTGGGTTCACCGTCATGATCAAGACGACGCCGCAGAGATCGAGCACGTATTCGATCTGGGACAGAGGCGTGGCGGGGTTCAGAACCACTCCGGGGGTCTTTCCCAGGTCGCGGATATGGCCCAAGGTTCGATGCAGATGGATTGTCGAACTCGGTTCGCAATGGACGATGAGATGGTCTGCCCCCGCTCGCGCGAAATCGTCCAGATAGCGCTCGGGCTCGACAATCATCAGATGAACGTCGACCGGCTTGGCTGTCGCTTTTCGCACCGCCTCGACGACCACGGGACCAATCGTAATGTTTGGCACAAAGCGGCCATCCATGACATCGACATGGATCCAGTCGGCCCCCGCGGTGTCCACAGCTCTAACCTCGTCGCCGAGCCGGCCGAAATCGGCCGACAAGATCGAAGGCGAAACGATGACCGGACGGCTCATTTGAGCGGAGCTATCACGCGATCGGGCGCCATTGCCGGCCGCTTCGCCACAGCAGATTGTCCGCTGCTTCGGGGCCGGCGCTTCCAGCAGCGTAGGTTTCGAGCGACACAGTCTTGTCGTCGTGCCACAAATCGAGGATCGGCTGCACCACTTCCCAGCCGGCTTCGACTCCGTCGGCGCGGTTGAACAGCATCGCGTCGCCGATCATGCAGTCGTAGACGAGCGTCTCATAGCCGGTGGTCGGCTCGGTGTTGAAATAATCCTTGTAGGAGAAATTCATCCGCACGGCGCCGAGCGAAATCTCCGGGCCCGGGATCTTTGCACTGAATTGCAAGGATGCACCCTCGTCGGGCTGGATCTGCAAGGCGAGAACATTGGGGGTCAAGATATCGACCGGCGTGTTGCGGAACAGCGCAAACGGTGCCTGCTTGAAGTGAATGGCGATCTCGGTCGTCCGCCGCGTCATTCTCTTGCCAGTGCGCAGATAAAACGGCACCCCGGCCCAGCGCCAGTTATCGATGGCAAGCTGCATCGCGACATAGGTCTCGGTGTTGCTGTCGGGAGCCACACCGGGCTCGTCCCGGTATCCCGGCACGGAGTTACCGTTGATAACACCAGGGCCGTACTGGCCGCGGACGACATTCCGGCGCACCTCCGCATCATCGAGCGGGTGCACGGCCTCGAGCACTTTATGTTTTTCGGTGCGCACCGCATCCGCCGCGAAAGAGTTTGGCGGCCCCATCGCAATCAGGCTGAGAAGCTGAAAGACATGGTTCGGCACCATGTCGCGCAAGGCACCCGTCGCCTCGTAGAACCGGGCGCGGCGTTCGACACCGACGGTTTCGGCGACCGAGATCTGCACATGGTCGATATGGTCGCGGTTCCACATCGGCTCGAAAATGCCGTTGGCAAAGCGCAATACCATGATGTTCTGGACCGTCTCCTTGCCGAGGAAGTGGTCCATCCGATAGATCTGCGATTCCGACAATACCCGAAGGATCTCGGCATTCAGCGCGCGGGCTGAGGCGAGATCGCTGCCAAACGGCTTTTCGATGATGACGCGGCGGAAACCGTTGTCTTTTTCCTGCACCAGGCCGGCGGCGCCGAGCTGCTCGACGATCGTGCCAAACAGCTGGCTCGCCACGGCAAGATAAAAGACGGCATTGCCACCGGTTTGGTGCAGAGCGTCCGTCTTTTCAAAGGTTTGGTAAAGCCGCGCATAGGTGTCGGGCTCGGTCAGATCACCAGCGAAATGGGTGATCCGGCTGGCGACGAACTCCCATGCCTGCGAGTCGAACGGCTCGCTCGTGGGTCCCGAAGCGGTGTCAGAGACAAAACTCCTGATCCCCTCGGCCAAATAATCGCGATAGCCCTCGATTGGCTTTGGCGTGCGGTCGACCGCAATGATCGCGAACTTGTCGGAGAGTAGCTTGTCCTTGGCCAGATTGTAGATCGCCGGCATCAGGAGACGCTTCGTCAAATCACCGCCCGCACCGAAAATCACCAAAGTGCACGGTGGCGCCTGATGCGCCGGCGTCTGCGTCTGTCGACGGTTGCTTCTGTCCACGACCTGAACGCCCATAGTTCAGCTCCCTGTTCTGGTTTCCGCGTTGGCCATCATTGCAGAGCCTGCTCGATGGCTCGGATGAGTGTGTCGAGACCCGCATCGAGGTCGCTGGTGACGTGTGTCCGCAGGGCGCGGCGGCCGCGCTCGGCCAGCACTTGGAAATCGCCGCGCGCCTGCGCCTCCTTGACGACGCCAAAGGTGTAGGACTGGCCGGGCACCGGCAGATCTTCGCGATCATCGCAGGTGATTTGCAGGAAGACGCCGCTATTTGGTCCGCCCTTGTAGGCCTGTCCGGTAGAGTGCTGAAAGCGGGGCCCGAAGCCTACGCAGGTCGCCGCCTTGGTCCGATCGCGAATTATGCGGCGGAGCCGCTGCATGGCATCGATATGGGCCGGGTTGCGATCGATATAGGCGAGCAATGCTACGTAATCCCCGGCGCCAATTCGCCCGAAATGGGCCTTGAGTGCGGCGGCGAGGTTCGTGGCCTGCGGTTTCAATGCCGCTTCGTTGTGGGGATCCGCGAACAGCCTGATCCCATCGCCTTCGAAGAACGCACGCTGCTCCGGCAGAGCCTTGGTCTGTTCATATGCCTCAGTCAGGTCACGGGTCTTGACCTTGGCCGCTTCGACGTCGGGCTGATCAAACGGATTTATGCCAATGATCGAGCCTGCGACGGCCGTCGCCATCTCCCAGCGGAAGAACTCTTGCCCGAGCTGCATGCGATCGTGGACGGTGATCCGCACAACCGGATGCCCGACTGCCTCGAGCGCCGCGATCGCCCGCTCGTGTTCACTGTCCTGATCGGCGGCGAGCCGCAGGTAGGCGAAGACCCGATCGTTGCCGTAGACCGAGGGAGCCCCCAGGGGTTCGGCATCAAACGGCACGATGCCTTTGCCGAGCTTGCCGGTCGATTCGGCAAGGAGCTGCTCCAGCCAAGCGCCGAAATCGGCAATGCCCTTCGAGGCTATGATCGTCACCTTGTCGCGACCGCGCCGCTGACAGGTTCCGAGGATCGCGCCGAGGATCACCCCAGGGTTCTCGACCGGCGGTGCGCTCGCAGTGCACGACCGCACCATCTCGGCCGTGCTTTCGAGGAAGGCACGGGGATCGACGCCGATCGCCGCTGCTGGTACCATGCCGAAATCCGACAAGACCGAATAGCGGCCGCCAATGCTCGGCAATCCATGAAAGATGTAGCGGAAGCCGTCGTTGCGCGCGGCCTTTTCGAGCGATGAGCCCGGATCAGTGATCGCGACAAACCGCTTTGGGGCCTCCTCCGCGCCGACCGTCTGTTTTGCCCGCTCGTAGAAATATTGCTTGAAGATATTGGGTTCGAGCGTGCTGCCAGATTTGCTCGACACAAGAAACAAGGTCCGCCCTAAGTCAACACGGGACTCGAACCGCCGAATCTGTGTCGGGTCCGTCGAATCCAGAACATGAAGAGTCGGAAAACCGCGTCCGGATCCGAAGGTTTCGCCGAGTACCTCCGGCCCGAGGCTCGAACCGCCCATTCCGAGCAATAGTGCGTCCGTGAACCCTGAGTGCCTTACGTCGTCGGCGAAATCTTGGAGATGGGCGACGCCTTTCAGCTGCTTGTCGACAATCTCCAACCATCCGAGCCAATTGGCCTCGTCGGCTTCTGTCCACAGCGAGGCGTCAGCGGCCCATAATCGCCTGACCTTGCCCTCTTTGCGCCAGTTTTCGAGGGCGGCCTGAACATCTTTTTCAACTTCGTCGGGCAGCTTGTAGCTCATCGCGTTGAGCTTGCTGCCGAGAACAGTGCGGCGTTTTTTTTGCACCGCCGCGTAGAGCTGGTCGGCAGCGTCAGCAAAGAGCCGCACGCCGTCCTCGACAAGCTTTGACGTCACGGCATCGATCGAAACGCCGGCTTTTGGAAGCGCGTCCATCACCGACTGCGCGCTATTCACGTCCTCATCGAGGCTGGAGCGGGGACGGCCATGGTCGCGATAGGCATCCATCGTCGCTGGCGGCATCGTGTTGACCGTATCCGGGCCAATCAGCTCGTCGACATAGAGTACGTCGCTGTAGGCCTTGTTCTTCGTCCCCGTGCTCGCCCACAACAGGCGCTGAGTCTGCGCGCCTTGCTGCGCGAGGCGGTGCCAGCGTTCGTCCGAATAAATCTCTTTATAGTGCTGATAGGCAAGCTTGGCGTTGGAAATTGCTACTTTGCCCTTCAGCGCTTGGAGCCGCGCTTTCTCACCAGGATCGGCTATCGCAGCAATTCTTTTGTCAAGCTCATCATCGACAAGCGTGTCGATGCGGCTGACGAAAAAGCTCGCCACGCTCGCTACCTTATGCGGATCGCCGCCCTTTTTTGCGAAGGCCTCGAGCCCGGAAATATAGGCTTCGGCGACATCGGCATAGACTTGCTGCGAGAACAGCAACGTCACGTTGACGTTTATCCCCTCGCTGATCAAGGTGCGGATGGCGGTTAGACCCGGCTTGGTGCCAGGCACCTTCACCATCAAGTTCCGGCGATTGACCTCGTGCCAGAGCCGACGCGCCTCCTCGATCGTCTCGTGCGTGTGCATCGCCAGATAGGGGGAGACCTCGAGGCTAATAAAACCGTCGCGCCGCTGCGTCTGCTCGTATACCGAGCTCAACGTGTCGGCGCCCTCCTGGATGTCGCGAACGGCGAGGTCCTCGAACAACGCGCCCGGATCGAGGTCCCCGTTAGCCTCAGCCTCGGCAATCAGCGCGTCGTAGTCATCGCCGTGGCCGATCGCCTTCTCGAAAATCGACGGGTTCGAGGTGACACCGCGCAGTCCATCCTCGGCGATCAGCTTGGCCAGTCCTCCGCTCTTCAACAAATCGCGGCTGACGAAATCGAGCCAGGCCGACTGCCCAAATTCGTTAAGCGTCCTCAATGGATTGCCCATCAGTACTACTCCTTGCGCGCGAGCTGCTGCTTGGCAACCGCGTAGACATTTTCGCCAGTGAATCCGAATTTGACCAACAGCTCCTTCAACGGTGCGGAGGCGCCAAAGGTCCTCATACCGATGATCGTACCCCGCAATCCGGTATACCGCTCCCAACCGAGCGTTGAGGCCTGCTCGACGGCAATCCGCCGTGTGACATCGGGGGGCAGGACGGACGCGCGATAAGTGTCGTCTTGCTGCTCGAACAACTCCCAGGACGGGATGCTGACCACGCGCGCTGCGACCCCCTCTGCGGCCAATTTCTCATAGACCTCGACACAGAGTCCCACCTCGCTGCCAGTGGCCATCAAGATGATTTCCGGTTTGCCGGGGCGGGCATCGGTGAGCACATAGGCGCCTCGTCGAACCCCGTTTGCCGCAGCGTAGCGCGTGCGATCGAGGGTCGGGAGGTTTTGCCGGCTCAGGATCAAGCAGGCCGGCTCGTGTTTGAGGCTGAGTGCCACCCGCCAAGCTTCGGCCACCTCGTTGGCGTCGGCCGGACGCAGGACGACCAATCCGGGAATACTACGGAGCGCGACCAGCTGCTCGACCGGTTGGTGCGTCGGGCCGTCCTCGCCAACCCCGATCGAATCGTGGGTAAAGACGTAGACGACAGGAAGCTCCATGATTGCGCTGAGCCGGATCGGTGGCTTCATGTAATCGGAGAAAATCAAAAACCCCGAGCCGAACGGCCGTAATTTCGACAGCGAAAGGCCGTTGCAGATCGAGCCCATCGCATGCTCGCGCACGCCGAAGTGAAAATTGCGGCCGCCATAGTCGTCCCTCTCGAAATCGCCGGCGCTTTGAAAGGTCAGTCGCGTCTTCGTCGATGGCGCAAGATCGGCGGCGCCGCCAAGAAGCCAGGGTAGGCGGGGCGCAATCGCGTTCAGCACTTGCCCCGATGAATCACGGCTGGCGATACCCTTGGGATCGGCAGGAAAAACCGGAATCTCTTTATCCCAGCCTTCCGGAAGATCGCGCTGTTGCATGCGCTCGCATTGATCGGCGAGCTCAGGGTAGGCACTGCGATAGCGCTCGAAGAGTGCCATCCATTCCGCTCGAAGTTGTTTGCCGCGGGCGCCGAAATTTGCCGCGAAATGTTCGTACACCCCCTCCGGCACGAGAAACTTAGCGTCCTCGGGCCAGCCGTAGGAGCGTTTGGCGAGCCTGACCTCGTCTTCGCCGAGAGGCTCGCCATGGGCACCGGAGGTGTCTTGTTTATGCGGGGCGCCGTAGCCGATATGGCTTTCTATGATGATCAGGCTCGGCCGGTCGTCAATGCGCTTGGCGATCGCAATCGCCTCGGCGACCCGTTCGCGATCATTGGCGTCGCTGACCCGCTGGACATGCCAGCCATAGGCGAGGAACCGCCCGGCGACGTCCTCGGTAAAAGCGAGCGCGGTGTTGCCTTCGATCGTGATGTGGTTGTTGTCATAGATCCAGCAGAGATTGGTGAGCCGCAGATGGGCGGCGAGCGATGCCGCCTCGCTCCCCACTCCCTCCATCATGCAGCCGTCACCGCACAGCGCGAAAACGTCGTAGTCGAACAATTTAAAATCGGGCTTGTTGAAATAACGCGCCAGCCAGTCGGCGGCGATCGCCATGCCAACGCTGGTTGCGATTCCTTGGCCGAGCGGGCCGGTCGTTGTTTCGACACCCGAGGTCAGATGGTATTCCGGATGACCCGGGCATTTGCTGTCGAGCTGGCGAAAATGCTTCAGATCGTCGAGTGAAACGGTCGGCGTCCCCAGCCGCTCGTATTTTTCGTTGACCGAGGTGACGCCTGTCAGGTGCAGCATCGAATAGAGCAGGGTCGAGGCATGGCCGGCGGACAGCACAAACCGATCGCGGTTCGGCCAGATCGGGTCCTGCGGATCGAAACGCAGAAAATCTTGCCACAGCGTATAGACGACGGGTGCCATCGCCATCGGGGTACCCGGATGGCCGGACCTCGCTTGCTGAACCGCATCGACGCACAAGGTGCGGATAGTGTTGACGGCGATGTCGTCAATCGAGCCGGTGGGCGCCATTAGATCGTCCCTCTTAGATTTGACCGATTTCACTGCGGCGATAACGCCGATGAGGAGATAACGCCGATAATGTGATCGAGGATCTCTTCTCCCGGACGATCAATGCCGACCGTGATCGGATTTTCATCGGGTCCAGGAGGCTCAAGCGTTGCGAACTGGCTGTCTAGCAGGCTCACCGGCATGAAATGATCCTCGCGCGTGGCGAGCCGCTCGGCGATCAACTCCCGCGGACCTTCCAGATAAACAAGCTGGACAATTCGGTGATAGCTAATAATCCGCCGGCGATAGCTCCGCTTCAAACCTGAGCAGGTGATGACGCCGCATTCGCCACGACTGATCCAGCCGTCGATGACCTGGCCTACCGCGGCGAGCCACGGCGCTCGATCAGTGTCCGTCAGCGGCTGCCCGCTTCTCATTTTCGCTAGGTTTTGGGACGGATGCAGCGTGTCGCCTTCGGCGAAACGCCAGCAGAGCTGGTCGACCAGCTGCTGTCCAACGGTGGTCTTCCCGGCACCCGATACGCCTATGACGACCACGACCCGCGGGCGATCAGCGCAAGTTTGCACGATCTCTCTACAAGCCCTCCCACGGTTTGACATACACTCTGCCCTCCGTTCGAAGGTGCCGCAGTCTGTTACGTGTGGCGCTATGATCTGTCCGCAAGGTGGTCGGTTTGATTCATTAAAAAATTCGCGGATGAGAGCCGCCCAGATATCGCTGGCTCAACTCACACCCTCGAGAGTGCCCCGAAAAACCGTCTGACCGCTCGGTTCGGGACCGTGCGAACCGCCGGGAGGTTCGGGCGTAACCACGAGTTCTCCCGCGCCAGTCATTAGGCGAGTGTTCTCCGGCGATATAGCAATCCGCTTGCGTCCCGATTGCGGCAACAGACCGAGCTGACGGGACGTTGCTGCCTCGGGATCCAACAGCCAAAGTTGATAGACG
>Ga0306924_10002493_pt1 | contig 17371 bp, 14 predicted proteins | sample sta12Can44000111_FD_203756 | JGI IMG/M metagenome (GOLD analysis project Ga0306924, IMG submission 203756) | Lab enrichment of tropical soil microbial communities from Luquillo Experimental Forest, Puerto Rico - statanox.12C.anox.44.000.111 (v2)... | ecosystem: Environmental > Terrestrial >... | reverse complement strand
CGCTCCATCGCCCTCAGCCAGACGGTGCCGTCGCTCATGATCTTGCGAGCGTGGTCGGGCGACCGCGAGAGGTCGTACGTCTCCGTCACCGTCGTGGCGTCGGGTCCTTCAGGGTCGAGGGAGAAGATCCATCGGTGCTCCCAGTCCTCGTCGTCCTCGATGTCGTGACGAACCGGAGCCCAGCCGATCCGGCGGTCCGGCTCGAACTCGACGACCACGTTTCGCATCACGTAGTCGCCGAACTGCTCGTACCACATCCGCATGAGGAACTCGTCGCCCACCGAGCGCAGCTCACCGTCGAACTCCGAGCCCCGGAGCATCCCGGAGCCGTCGAACTCCAGGTGGCGGCTCGGCGTGGCCAGCAGCGTGAAGATCTCGTGGGTGGACGCACCGATCCGGCGGGAAGTCCTGACAGGCAGCACCGGCTCGGACTCCATGGCTCCCTCCAGCGACGCCCCCGGGCGACGGTACCCGGAGCTCGCCGAGACGACCTGACCGCCCGCCTCAGTCGCCTGCCCGTTGGCGGAACTCGAGGCCCTCGAAGGTCCCGGAGCGACGCCAGCCGTCGATGTAGGAGAAGAACGCGACCGCACCTTGCGGGTAGCCCCGCCACGAGTCCTGCTCCTTCGCCGGCTGGCCTTCGTTGTTGTAGTAGCCGGGCGTGCACTCCCCGGAGCCGAGGATGGTGACCCCCGAGCGCAGGAGCTCCATCCACGCCTCCTCGGCGTCCGCGGTGACCTCCACCTCCGCGTACCCCCCGCTCGTCGAGTGGCCGACCACGCACGCGATCGTCGCGGCGGAGTCGACGAGGTTGTGGGGGACGTTGGAGATGAGGTTGGCGCCCTGGGTGAACTGGACGAAGAACGCGTTGGGGAACCCGTGCGTGTGCACGCCGTGCATGGACCGCATCCCGTTGGCCCAGTGCGTGGACAGGGTTCGGCCACCCCGACCCACCATGTCGAAGCCCGCCCGGCGGGTGTAGGGGGTGCCCACCTCGAACCCCGAGCCGTAGATGATGCAGTCGACCTCGTAGGGGACGCCGGCCACGACCACGGCGCCTTCCGTGATGCGTTCGACGCCGCGCCCGTCGGTGTCGATCAGGTGCGTGGTCGGCTCGTTGAACGCCTGGAGGTACTCGTCGTGGAAGCAGGGGCGTTTGCAGAGCTGCCGGTACCAGGCCTTCAGCCGCTGCGCGGTCGCCTTGTCTGCGACGATCTCGTCGACGCGGGACCGGATCTCCTCCATCTTCTCGAAGTCGGAGTCCTCGAACGCGGCGAGCATGCGCTCCGGGGTGAGCTCGCCCGGTGGCAGCGCCATGACCTTGGCGCGGATCCGCCGTGCGATGTCCGTCCACCCGTCCATGACGAGGTCCGTCTCGGGCATCGCGGCGGTCTGGTTCGCCGCGAAGTTCTCCATCCACTCGCGCTGCCATCCCGGCGCGGCGATCCCCTCGAACCAGAGCGGGTCCGTCGGGGCATTGCCGCGAACGTCCACCGATGACGGGGTCCGCTGGAAGACGTAGAGCGTGCCGCAGGCTCGGGCGAGATGCGGCACGCACTGGACCGCCGTCGCCCCGGTCCCGATGATGGCGACCCTCTTGTCACCCAGGCGGTCGAGCGGTGCGCCGGCGGGGTCGCCCCCCGTGTACTCGTAGTCCCACCGGCTCGTGTGGAACGAGTGCCCCTTGAAGGTCTCGATGCCGGGGATCCCGGGGAGCTTCGGGACGTGCAGCGGGCCCGTGCCGAGCGCGACGAACTGCGCGGTGAACGCGTCCCCCCGATTGGTGCGCACGGTCCAGCGCGTGGAGTCCTCGTCCCACTCGAGCGCGGTGACCTCGGTGTGGAACATCGCACGGTCGTAGAGCCCGTAGTGCGCTCCGATCCGTCTGCAGTGCTCGAGGATCTCCGACGCATGCGCGTACTTCTCCGTCGGCATGTGCTTGGTCTCCTCGAGGAGCGGCATGTAGACGAAGGACGCGGTGTCACACTGTGCGCCGGGGTACCGGTTCCAGTACCACGTCCCGCCGAAGTCCCCCGCCTTGTCGAGGATCCGCACGTCGTCGATCCCCGCCTCGACCAGCCGGGCGGCCGTCAGCATGCCTGCGAACCCACCCCCCACGATGGCGACGGTCACGTGGTCGGTCGCCGGGGCGCGCTCCACGATCGGGGTGTACGGATCGTCCAGGTAGTGGGCGAGCTGCCCGGTCAGGCGCAGGTACTGATCGTTGCCGTCGGGGCGGAGGCGCTTCGCGCGCTCCTCCGCGTACTTGCGCTTCAGCGCCGGGACGTCGACGGCCGTCATCGGCTGCGCCCGTCCCCGGACGTCGGGGTGTCCCTCGTCCCGGTCGGTGTCATCGGCCGAGTGTACGCATCGGTCCCCGGCGGGTTCGTCGCTAGCGTCGAGGCGCCGCGAACGGGAGGGCGCCATGACGGCTGGACCTGAGGAGCACGTCGACCTCGAGGCGGCCACGCACGCCGCGCTCGTCCGCTCGCTCGGCGGCCAACGGCGACACGTGCTCGGCATCGTCGAGGGGCTCTCGGACGAGCAGCTCCGTGCCACGATGCTCCCGTCGGGGTGGAGCTGCCTGGGGCTCATCCAGCATCTCACCCGCGACGTCGAGCACTACTGGTTCAGCGTCGTCATGGGTGACGAGCCGCTCGACGAGGCCTCGAGCGATCGCGACGATGCCACCGAGAGCTGGCAGGTCGAGCACGACGTGCGTGCTGACTCCGTCCTCGCCGCCTACCGCGCGGCGATCGAGGCGGCCGACCGGGTGATCGGCGCGACTCCGCTCGACGCCCCGCCCAAGAAGCGCGACCCGTGGTGGGGCGAGTGGTCGGTGCCCGACCTCCGGTTCGTTCTGCTGCATGTGATCGCCGAGACCGCGTGCCACGCCGGGCACCTCGACGCCGCCCGCGAGCTCATCGACGGCACGCAGTGGCTCACCCTGTAGCCGACCCGCTCGCGTCACGGCCGGCGGCTTGTGTGCCATCTTTCCCGCGCCGACCGTGCGGCTGGACGGCGAGAGTCCCTTGAGGGGACAAGGGACGCCCCGTAGCATGGGCACGCGGCTCGGTTGGACAGCGCGAGCTGCGTCCACGTGCCACGGAACGGTTTCGCGCTCGGTCATCCCCGAAGTGGAGCGCCGACGAAGCAGGAAAGGTGTGGGGTTGAGCCGAGCAGGGGCGCCGATCTCGACGAGCGGGCACCCGCGGCGGACGGACACGGGACGATGAGCGACGTCGCCACGACCATCCGCGGCGTCCTGGACGCGCACGGGCGGCTCCCGGTCTCCGCCGCCTCGCTCAAGGAGGGCGACGACCTCTACCAGCGGGGGCTGTCCTCGCACGCCAGCGTCAACGTGATGCTGGCGCTCGAGGACGCGTTCGACGTCGAGTTCCCCGACTCCCTCCTGCGTCGGGACACGTTCCGGTCGGTCGCGTCCATCCTGGGCGCGCTCGAGACGCTGGGCGTCGGCGCCCCCTGAGCCGGCCGTCGTCGCACGTGAGCCCCGACGGATCTGGCGTGACCGCCGAGCAGTTCCGGGACCGGCTGCTTGCCGAGGAGCTCCTCGCGGACGGCGCGGTGCCTGGCATCTATCACCGGTCGTTCGCCCTCGAGCACATCATCCAGCACCTGAGCGCGTACATCTCGGCAGCCGGTGAGGGGACGGCCATGCGCAGGCTGCACCTCGGTCCCGTGCAGGCGCGTGCGACGCTCGAGGGGAGCGGGTACGTCACGTCGTTCCCCAACCTCGTCGGCGTCGTCACGAGCTTCTCCGGGACAGAGGCGGACGTGCCGGGGTTCCTGGACGCCGTCGAGGCCGGGGGCTCCTGGCTCGACCACACCGCGCCGACGGATCTCGCGCTGTGCTCGGCCGGGTGCCATCCGCTCTACCCGATGCTGGCCAGCTCCGTCGTGCCGACCGACGGTGAGCTGTTCGAGGTCGAGACCTGGGTCTTCCGGCACGAGCCGAGCGTCGACCCTGCGCGCATGCAGACGTTCCGGCAGCACGAGTTCGTCTGTGTCGGATCGCTCGATCAAGCGGTCGCGCACCGCGACCGTTGGCTCGAGCGCGGCCGCGCGCTGCTGGCGGCGCTCGCGCTCGAGCTCGACGTGGTGCCGGCGAACGACCCCTTCTTCGGTCGGCCCGGCCGCCTCCTCGCGCGCAGCCAGCTCGCGAAGGAGCTCAAGTTCGAGCTGACCGCCCCCATCTCGTCGTCGAACCCGGGTGCGGTCGCCTCCGCCAACTACCACGAGGACCACTTCGGGGTGGCCTACGCGATCACGACCCCAGACGGTGCGCCCGCCCACACCGCGTGCATCGGGTTCGGGCTCGAGCGCATCGCCCTCTCGTTGCTCTACACGCACGGGACGAGCGTCTCGGCCTGGCCGACCGAGACGCTGGCCGCGCTCTCGATCGACCCCGCCACGCTCGCGGAGGGGTCGCGGTGACGACCGCGCCGACGGTGGACGAGCAGCCGCTCTGGTTCGGACCGACCGGGCGGCCGATGTTCGGGCTGATGGCCACGCCGGCCGACGGGGCCGCCCGCGGCGGCGTGCTCCTCGCGCCGACCATCGGGCGCGAGGCGCGCGCCTCCCGCCGGGCGTTCCGGCGCACCGCGCTCGCCCTCGCCGACCTCGGGTTCGTCACGCTCCGCTTCGACTACGCCTGCACCGGCGACGCTGGGGGCACGATCGACGATCCCGACCTCGACCGTGCGTGGGTCGAGAGCGTGGGGGAGGCAGCGTCGCTCCTGCGCTCGTGCGCGATCACGCGGCTCTCCGCGATCGGGATGCGGCTCGGCGCGACGGTCGTGGCGACCGCGACGGACGCCTTCGACCTCGACCTCTCGTCGTTCGTCCTGTGGGACCCGTGCGAGACCGGCCGTGGGTACCTGCGCGAGCTGAGCGCCCTCGAGGCCCTGCGACGAGAGCACGTGGACTGGGAGGCGGACGGATCGGTCGTGACGACGGAGTACGTGTTCCCCGAGCAGGCAGCGGCCGACCTCCGCCGGCTCCGCCTGGCCGCGGTCGAGCGGAGCCCGATGGCGGAGCGGCTCCTCGTGCTGACCCGTCCTGACCGTGCGGTGACCGACTCGCTCCGGGCGCGACTCTCCCAGGAGCGCTGCGAGTGGGGCGTCGCGGACGACCAGGCCGCGATGCTGGATGTCGACCCCCTGGAGGCGTGGAACCCCACGGCCACGATCGAGCGCGTGGTCGAGTGGGTCGCCGCCGAGCCCGAGGAGCGCACGGCCATCAAGGATCCCGCTGACCCGAGGCGCTCGATCGTGCTGCGAGAGGGCACCGCCGAGGTCGTCGAGCGGACCGAGCGCATCGGTGAGTCCGGGCTCTTCGGGATCGTGACGGAGCCACGGCGCGGCGCCACCGGCCCGCTCGTCGTCTTCATCAGCGTCTCGAACGAGGAGCACACCGGCCCGTCACGCCTCTGGGTGGAGCTCTCGAGGCGGTGGGCGGCCGCTGGGCTGCAGTGCGTCCGGTTCGACCTGCACGGCCTCGGGGACAGCCCATGGCTGTCGGAGGAGCGTGAGCCCAAGATGTACGACCAGCGGTGGCTCGCCGACGGTGTCGAGGTGGCGACTGCGCTGCGCCCCGCGGACCCGTCCGACACGGTGTTCGTCGGGCTGTGCTCGGGCGCCTACCTGGCGGTCGGTGCCGGTCGGGCGCTTCGGCCGCGGGGGGTGGCGGTGATCAACCCGCCCATCGGGATCGACTTCCTCGACGGCACGTACAGGATCGGGGCGTCGCGGCTCGCCCCGGTCCGGGCGCTCGCCCCGCTGCTCAAGGAGTTCGCGCTGCGACTGCGATGGGTGGCGGTCGCGATCTGGCATGTCCTCCGCGTCATCCTGCCGCCCGTGTTCGGCGGTGACGTCCTCTCGGACGTCGCTTCGGGCGGCACCGACCTGTTCGTGCTCGCGACGACCGAGGACCTCTCGCCCTCCAATCGGTCGCGTCGGTTCAAACGGTTCTTCAGCAAGCGGCTCGTCGCGCCCCGCAACTACGAGGTGACGTTCGTCGAGGGGCTCGACCACGCCATGCACGACGCGATCGGCCGGACGAGGGCGATCGCGATGCTCGACGCGCACATCCTCGAGCGCTACGCCCAGCCGCTCGGGGCAGCCGACGACAAGGAGCGCAAATGACCACTGACCTGAACGACGGCCTGCTCGCGCCGGGTGAGGCCGCCGGGGCGTGGGAGCAGGGTGCGTGGCGCATCGGCGCCGCTGTCGCTGCGCCCGCCGCCGACGACGTGGACCGCCAGGCGCGGTTCCCGGTCGAGGCGGTGGACGCGCTCCGAGACGAGGGCTTCCTCGGCGCCCTGCTGCCGAAGTCGGTGGGAGGGGGCGAGGCCGGGCTGCTCGAGCTCGTCGGCGCGGTGCGCGCGCTGGCGGCGCACTGCGCGTCGAGCGCGCTCGTCCTCGCCATGCACTCGATCGAGGCGTTCAACCTCGCCCGCCACGGCACCACCGAGGCGCTCACGGACCTCCAGCGTGAGGTCGCCGAGGGTCGGCTCCTCATCGCCAACGCGAACAGCGAGGTCGGGATCGGGGGCGACGTCGGGCGGAGCATCTGCGCGCTCGACCGCTCGACGACGCCCTGGACCGTCGAGAAGCAGGCCCTCGCCATCTCCTACGGGGAGCACGCGGACCTGATCTTCGCGACCGCGAGGGCGCACGCAGACGCGGTCGAGACCGACCAGGTGTTCATGATCCTCCGTCGGGGCGCCTTCTCGCTCGAGGCGATCTCCGGGTGGGACACGCTCGGGCTGCGCGGGACGTGCTCCAAGGGGTACCGGATCACCGCCGATGTCGACCCCGCGCTCATCTTCCCCATGCCGTTCGCGACGGTGGCGAACGACGGCGGCGGTCAGGCGCGCCAGCTCCTGCTCTCGGCGGTCTGGGTCGGGCTCGCCGAGGCCGCGGCTGCCCGCGCGCACGCGTTCGTTCGGGCCGCCGCGCGCAAGTCCATCGGGACGATGCCGCCCTCTGCGATGCGGCTCGCCGAGATCGCAGGAGAGCTGCAGGAGGCCAGGAGCCTGCTCGTCGCCCAGACCCTTCGGTTCGATTGGCTGGACGCCCAGAGCGACCTCGAGAACGCGGGGTACGTGATGGCGCTGCGGAACCTCAAGGTCTCCACCTCGACGCTCGCCGTGCAGACCGCGACCGCCGCGCTCGGCATCTGCGGGATCGTCGGGTACCGCCGTGACTCGGAGTACTCCCTCGATCGCGTGATCCGTGACTCGCACGGTGGGCTGATCATGGTGAGCAACGACCGCCAGCTCGGCGACAACGCCCTGCTCCTCCTCGCGCGGCGCCAGGTCTGAGCCACGTGGCAGAGGCTGCGCCGAGCCGCCCGACCCTCGCGTACGTCTACGAGCCGGGGTCCTTCGCGACGCTCGCGCTCTTCGAGGCGGCGCGGGGGCTCTGCGACCTCGTGTGGGTCGCCGACACCGCGAGGCCCGACGTCGCAGAGGTCGCCACGCTGCTGCGTCGCCTCGGCACGCTCGTCGACACCCAGGGGCTCGACATGGACCAGGTGGCCGCGGCGATCGCCGTGCACCGGCCGAAGGGCATCCTCGCGCTCGCCGACGACGCGCTCCGGGTGACCGCCGAGCTGGCGGCCCAGCTCTCGCTGCCCTTCCACAGCGTCGAGTCGGCGCTGGCCCTCACCGACAAGCACGTCCAGCGTCAGGCCCTGGCCGATGCTGGGCTGGCAACCCCGAAGAGCTGGGTCGTCGCCGCCGACCGGCCGGACGACTCGGTGGGAGTCGCCGTCGGCGCCGCGCGGTTCCCGGTGGTGCTCAAGCCCCGGGTCGGCGAGGGGAGCCGAGACACCCGGCTCGCCTCGACGCCCGCCGAGCTCCGCGAGGCCGTCGCGGCGACGCTCGAGGGCGGTGCCCGTGACCTCGTCGTCGAGGAGTACATCGCGGACGCCGCCGCGGCGCTCGCCGGCGACGGGTTCGCCGGCTACGTCTCGGTCGAGAGCATCGTGGCCGAGGGCCGCGTCTCGCACCTCGCGGTCAACGGCCGCACCCCGGTCTCGGCCCCGTTCCGGGAGACCGGGTTCTTCATCCCGGCCGCCCTCGGCGCGGACCTCGAGCGAGCGGTCCTCGACCTCGCCTCGGCGGCGGCCGCCGCGCTCGGGGTCACCATCGGGTGCCTCCACACCGAGATCAAGCTCTCGCCGGCGGGCCCGGTGGTGATCGAGGTGAACGGGCGCGTCGGCGGCGGTGTCCCCGAGATGCTGGCCGCTGCCACGGGCACGCACCTGCTCACGATCGCGATGCGGCTCGCGCTCGGCGAGCCCGTCGTGTGCGACGGCCCGATGCCCACTCGGTGCGTCGCCTATCTATTGTATGTGCAGGCCCCGCCAGCGCTCCGGGTCGTCACCGCCGTCGACGGCGTCGACGAGCTGCGAGCGCTCGACGGGGTCGAGGAGGTCATCCTGCGGCGCGGCCCCGGTGCGCGCGTCGACTGGCGCGAAGGGAACCACGGGCACGTGCTGTCGGTGTTCGGCACTGTCGCCGACCACGCTGCCCTGCGCGCGCAGCTCGAGCGCATCGCCTCGACGGTGCGGATCGTGGGATCGTGACGATGGCGCCATCCCCGAAGCGGGCCGCGGCGTGCTTCGCCGTGGCGGTCGTCGTCACCGGCCTGGCCGGCTGCGGAGGGAGCGGCGCCAGCGCGGCGCCGCCGCCCAAGGTCGCGACCACGCCGCGGCAGGCGTCCGCCCCCGGGGACCACACGGTCGACGTGACGGTGCAGGGTCGGGTGCGCACCCTGATCCTGCACGTCCCGGTGCGGCAGGTCGCCGGCCGGCCGCTGATCCTCGTCTACCACGGTGCGGACGACTCGGCGGCCCACACCGAGCAGACCACCGACTTCGCCTCTGTCTCCGACTCGACGGGTGACCTCGTCGCGTTCATGCAGGGGTACCAGGACACATGGAACGAGGGCGCGGGCCACACGCCCGCCGAGCAGGCGCACGTCAACGACGTGGCGTTCACCGACGCCGCCATCGCCCGGCTCGAGACGCTCGTGACGTTCGACCACAAGCGGATCGTGGCCACCGGGTTCTCGAACGGCGCGCTGATGGTCGAGCTGCTCGGCTGCGCTCGCGCGAAGACCTTCGCGCTCGTCGTGCCCGTGGAGGGAGAGCTCCCGGTCACGGTCTCGGCGCGGTGCAAGCCCGCCCGCTCGGTCAACGTCTACGAGATCCACGGCACGGCTGACGCAGCGATCCCCTACGGCGGCGGCCCGTTCGCCGGGGTCGGCGGGGGCACGACCGTGCTCTCGGCGCCCGCGTCCGTCGCGAGGTGGGCGACCCTCGACCGGTGCGCCAGGATCCCCACGATCACGCACGACCCGGCGGCGTCGATCACGCTCACCACCTTCGGTGGGTGCAGCCGCAACGTGCGGGTGACGCTGCGCACGATCGTCGGCGGCGTCCACCAGTGGGGGAGCAACATCGGCGTGATCGTCGCCGGCCACGTCCCGCGCTGACCGTCGCTACCGCCCCTCGAAGACCGGCTCGCGCCGCTCGGCGGCCGCGCGCACACCCTCGGCGAAGTCACGCGTCTCGCGCAGCCGCAGCTGGGCGGCGAGCTCGCGGTCCGTCGCCTCGTCGAACCGCGCCACGAGGTCCGCGCGCATGGTCGCCCGGATCTCCCTCACCGCGAGCGGCCCGGCCGCGGCGATCGCCGATGCCCGGCCCCGCGCGGCCCCACGGAGCGCCTCGGGGGCGACGACCGCGTCGCAGAGCCCCAGCCGCAGCGCCTCGTCCGCCCCGATCCGCCGCCCGGTGTAGAGCAGGTCGCACGCGCGGGGGAACCCCACGATCGCCGGGAGGGTGACCGTCAGGCCGAACCCGTGGTGGAACCCCAGCCGCGCGAAGTTGGCGGCGAACCACGCCGCGCTCGAGGCGACCCGGAGGTCGGCGACGCACGCGAGGCCGAGCCCTCCGCCGACGGCCGCGCCCTGGACCGCCGCGACGACCGGCGTGCGGGCGGCGACGATCCGGGCGGCGGCACGGTAGAGGTCCTTCGCACCCCAATCGCCCTCGTCGTGCTCGGATCGCAGCGTCGGCCTCGTCAGGTCGGCGCCGGCGCAGAAGTGGCGACCCTGCGCGCAGAGCACGATGGCACGGCAGCGTGGGTCCTCGTCGAGCGCCGCGAACGCGTCGGCGAGCGCCTCGATGAGCGTGACGTCGAAGTAGTTCGCCGGCGGCCGGGCGAGCTCGACGGTCGCCACGTGGTCCGAGCCGACCTCGACGACCAGGTCGTCGCCGACGCGGTCGCGGGCGTCGGGCACGATGGAAGGGTAGGCCGGGTCACGCGTCGCCGGCGGCGCCGTCCCGCGGCTCAGTCGACGAGCCTGCCCACGAGCGCGGCGATCTCGGCCGCGGTGAGCTCGAGCGTGGCGTCCCCGACGGGGAGCTCGCAGCGCTGCAGGGTCGGCCCCTCCGTGGCGAACGGCCGTGCGAACGTCCACACCTTGTCCCGGCGAGCGATCTCCATGGCGCGCGCCCGCATGCCCTCGGCGGTCGTGCGCAGCCGGAGGTGCAGCATGGCGCTCTGCGGCGGGTCCGGGAGCACCTCGACCCCCGGGACCGCGCGCAGCGCCCTGCCGATCGCCTTGGCGTGGCGCGCGTACCTGGGCATCCGCGGGAGTCGCCGCTCGAGCACGGTGAGCGCCGAGGCCGCGTACGGCCACATCATGAAGACCCGGCCGCCGTGGCGGGTGCGCCAGACCGAGAGCTCGTCGATGACGTCCGCGTCGCCCGCGACGCAGCAGCCCCCGAGCCCGCCGAGCCCCTTGTAGAACGAGACGTAGATCGTGTCGAAGAGCCGTGCGATCTCGCGGATCGACTTGCTCGCGGTGGTCGCGTAGTACGGGGACGCCTCCCACAGGCGCGCGCCGTCGAGGTGGACCGCCGCACCCTGCCTGCGTGCCCAGCGGACCTGGGTCTGGAGCTCGGTCCACGTCGGCAGCGTGCCGCCGAGGGCGCGCTGGGGGAGCTCGAGCAGGAGCGCGGCGAGCGGCTGGTGCACCGCGGCCAGCGCCTCGTGTGAGAGCGGCTCGGCCTGCGGGCCGACCGGGATCCCGAAGAGCCCGTGCAGGCCCTGGTACCCGCGTTCCTCGGCCCAACCGTCGAGGTGGCAGGTCGGGTGGAACGCGATCGCCCTCGTCCCGCGCCGGTCGGCGTGCACCCGCAGCACGGCCTGCTGCGCCATCGTCCCGGTCGGGACGAAGAGCGCCGATTGCTTCCCGAGCAACGTAGCCACCCTCCGCTCGAGCGCGGTGACCGCGCCGCCGAGGCCGTAGTAGTCGACCTCGGTGTCGGGCGGGATCGTCGCGAGCAGCTTCTCGGCGGTCCGTGGGCCGTCGCCCCCGAGGAACCGCGTGCACCGCTTGGCGAGCTCGGCCATCGACCGGTCCTGCGAGATCGGTGGCGCCGAGACGCGGCGGGCACGTGAGGGACGAGCGGTCGCCACTGGTGCCAGACCATAACGAACCGGGCGACGCACCGACGCCGCGGCGCCCCCCGGGCATCGCGCGCGCGCTCAGTACCATCGCGGGGTGCGCGTCGCCGAGGCCGGGCCGCGCGACGCCGTGCACGACGCGGACGGCCCGGATCATCCGGTCGCACGCCGTCCTGGGCGGGCGCTCGAGGTGGCGCTCGTCTGCGGCACGTGGCTCGCCGGTCAGCTCGTCTTCTTCCGCTCGCAGTGGCTGAGCGGGTTCGACCGCTCGATGGGCGACGCAGGAGCCGCCCGGTTCATCGTCTATGTGAACGAGAACTGGTACCAGGCGCTGCTCGGCCACGCCTCCTGGAAGAACCCCGCGTTCTACTACCCGCTCCGCAGCACGCTCGGCCTGAGCGACACGTTCCTGCTCTGGCAGGTCGTCTACGCCCCGGCTCGCGCGCTCGGTGCCGACCCGTTCCTCGCCTACCAGCTCTCGCTGGTCTTCGCGAGCGCCGTCGGCTTCGCGACCTTCTACCTGCTGGTGCGGGCGCTTTGGCGGCCGCCGGTCGCGCTCGGGCTCCTCGGCGCCACGCTCTTCACATTCCCCAACGCGCTGTACGTGAACGCGAACCACCCGCAGCTCTTCGGCGTCCTGCTCCTTCCGGCCCCGCTCCTGTGCTTCCTTGGGGCCTGGCGCCTCGCGACGCGCCGGCGGCCCGCGGGGATCGCGCTCGGCGCGCTCGCGGGCGCACTCGGCGTGCTCGTCGCCTACTCCACGTACTACGCCGGGTTCTTCGCCGCCCTCGCCGTGGTCGTCGTGCTCGTGCTCTCGGTCGCGGTGGCGCCGAGCGCGCTCCGTCGGGTGGTCGGGGCGCTCCGGGCCGGCGGGTGGAAGGCGGTGGCCGGGGCGATCGGCGGCGCGGTGCTGCCGGGGGCGCTCTTCCTCGACACCTTCCTGCCCGCGCTCCACGCGGCCGGCGGGTACCAGCTCGGCGCGGCGAAGTTCTTCGCGCCCACCCTCCCGGACCTCGTGAACGTCGGCACGGGGAACCTGCTGTGGGGCTCGGCGCTCGGGCACCTCCTGCACGGGACCGCGGCCGGTCCCGAGCGCGACTACTCGGTGACGCCGATCCTCCTCGTCACCACGCTCGTCGCCGTGGTCGCAGCGACGGTGCTGGAGCGGCGCGCCCAGCCCGGTGGAGCCGGGTGGCGTTACTCGTCGGCGGTCCTCGCCACGAGCGCGCTGCTGCTCCTCCTCTCACCGATGGTCGTCGGATCGGCGTTCCTGTGGCGGGCCGTCTACTGGATCCCGGGTGCATCGGGGATCCGGGCGATCGACCGCATCGCCGTGGTCGCGAGCTCGCTCCTCGTGCTGGCGCTCGTGGACGCCGGGACGCGGGTCTGGCCGTGGTGCACGAGGCGCGTCCCGCGCGGCGCGCTCGTCACCGGCGCCGTCGTGCTGGCCGCGCTCATCTGCCTCGAGCAGGTGAACGTCGCCGACTCCTCGCAGCTCTCGCGGCGCACGCAGACCGCGCTGCTCGACGCGGTGCCCGCGCCCCCCCCATCGTGCACGGCGTTCTTCGTCGAGACCGCGCGCGGCTCGACGACGCACCCGGCCCGCGTGCAGACGACCGCGATGCTGCTGAGCGTGCGGTTCGGCGTGCCGACGCTCAACGGCACGAGCGGCTCGTTCCCCCCCGGGTGGCACCTCTTCTACCCGACGAGGCCGCACTACCTCGCGAACGTGCGCGCGTGGGTGCACGCGCACCACATCGCCGGGCAGGTGTGCGCGCTCGACCTCGACACCGACCGGTGGCGCCTGTTCGCGACGGGCGGCCCGGCTGCGTCGCGGTGACGTTGCCACACCGTCGACGATGACTCGACGGAGCGAGGTTCCCTATAGTTCGTCGCCCGATGCGACCCGCACCCTGGGCTGGCCTGCGCGCGCGTCGCGCGTGGCACCCCGACGCCGTCGCGCCTCGGTGACCGCGCGCACGGGGCTGCGTGTCGCGGTGGCCACGCCGTCGTACCCGCCCGAGGTCGGGGGGCTCGGCGTCCTCGTGAGGAACCTCGCGACCGCGCTCGCCGGCCAGGGGTGCGACGCCACGGTGCTGACCCAGACGAGGGATCGCGCGCCGCGCCCGGCAGAGCCGGGTGCGGCGGTGCGGGTGCTCGCGTTCCGAAGCGCGGTGGGCGGTCGGCGGTTCGGGTACGCGCCACGGCTTAGACGCCACGTGCTCGACCACCGGGGCGAGTTCGACGTCGTGCACGCGTTCAGCTACCACGCACCCGTCGCCCTCGCCGTCTCGGGCGTGACCGGCTCGCCGCTCCTCTTCTCGCCGGTCTTCCATGCCGGCGGCCACTCGGCGCTCGCCCGAGCCGCCCACGTGGGGTACCGGCCGGTCGCCCGGCGCGTGTTCGAGCGCGCCGAGGCGATCCTCTGCCTCTCGAGCGCCGAGCGCGACGACGTCGTCCGCCTCTACCCCTTCTGCGCCCGATGGGCGCGCGTCGTGCCCATCGCCGTCGACGCCGAGCAGTACGCGGGCGTCGAGCCCTTCGAGGTGGCGAGGCCGGTGATCCTGAGCGCCGGTCGGCTCGATCGGTACAAGCGCGTCGACGCCGTGGTGCGCGCCATGGGAGCGCTCGGCGATCGCGCGACGCTCGTCGTCACCGGCGTCGGGCCAGAGCTCGAGCCGCTGCGACGGCTCGTCGCCGAGCTGGGGCTGAGCGGCACCGTCCAGGTCCTCGGCGGCGTCGAGGAGGTGACGCTGCATCGGTGGCAGCGCACCGCGGCGGTCGTCGTGAGCATCTCTTCCAGAGAATCGTTCGGGCTCGCCGTCGCGGAGGGGATCGTCGCGGGCGCGGCGATCGTCGCCTCGGAGATCCCTGCGCACCGCGAGGTTGCGGCCGCCCTCGACGCATCGCCCGTCTACGTCCCGGCGGACGTGACCACCGGTGACCTCGCGAGCGCGCTCCGAGCGGCGCTCGACGCGGGCCGCCCGGGTCCGATGAGCAAGGTCCCCCGGGCATGGTCCGACGTGGCGCGCGACACTATTGCGGTGTACGAGGACGCCCTCGCCCACCCGAGAGCGAGATCATGATGCCTGACCACAGAGCCGTCGGACTGCGACGGCCACGCGTCTGCATCGTCGGGTCCGGGATGCACTTCATCTCGGGACCGAGCTACTACACGTACTTCCTCTCGCAGGCGTTCGCCGAGACGAGCGACGTCTCGGTGATCCTGATGCGTGCGCTCGTCCCGCGGTTCCTGTACCCGGGGCGCTCCCGCGTGGGCGCGCCGATCAGCCCGCTCTCGACGCGCGGGTTCGCGCCGACCTTCGACGGGATCGACTGGACGCTCGTGCCGAGCCTCCCGCGCGCGCTGCGCTTCTTCCGGCAGCACCGACCGGACGTGCTGGTGCTCGAGTGGTGGAGCGCGTCATGCCTGCCGGCGTACCTCGCGCTGAGCAAGGCCGCCCGGTACGCCGGCATCCCGGTCGTGCTCGAGCTGCACGAGGACCTGCACGCATCCGAGGCGAAGATCCCGCTGGCCGGGCCGCTCGCGGCGAGGGGGCTCCGCCACCTGGTGGTGACCGCCGACGCGCACGTGGTGCACTCGCCGAGCGACTTCGACACGCTCGTCGAGCGCTACGCCGTGGATCCCGGCCGCGTCCTCACCGTGCACCACGGGCCGTTCAACATGGCGGGCCACGTCGCGGTTCGCGAGCGCGGTGCCGACGACCCGAACACGATCCTCTTCTTCGGCACGGTGCGTCCCTACAAGGGGCTCGAGGTCCTCGTCGAGGCGTTCGACCGGTTGTGCGAGCAGCAGCCGGGCCGGTGGCGGCTCATCGTGGTCGGGGAGCCGTGGGAGGGGTGGCGCCTCCCGTTCGACAAGGTCGCGGCCAGCCCGAACCGCACGGCGATCGAGACGGTGGCCCGCTACGTCCGCGACGAGGAGATCCCCGAGTACTTCTCGCGCGCCGACGTGGTGGCGCTGCCGTACCTCGAGTCCTCGGCGAGCGGGCCGCTGCACCTGACGATGGCCGCGGGGCTGCCGGTCGTCGTGACCGCGGTCGGAGGGCTCGGGTACGCGGTCTCGGAGTACAAGGGGGCCGTGCTGGTGCCGCCGGCGGACCCCGCCGCGCTGATGCAGGGCATCCTCGACGCCCAGCCGCTCTTCCGCTCGCGGTTCGAGGATCCCCACTCGTGGAGCACCACGCGCGAGGCGTTCGAGGAGCTGTTCGTCAAGTTGCTCCAGGACTGACCGACGGGGCTCACGCGACGGGCCTGACGCGACGCCGCGCGGTGTCGCGCATCCACGGGTTGCGACGCGATCGGCGAACCCTCGCCGTCTCGTGGCACCGATAGCCTGCCCCGCCATGCGTCGGCCAGCCGCGGTCCTCGTCGCGGCCGCGCTCGTCGCCGTCTGCGCGCTCTTCGCTCCCGCCCGCACGGTCGGGGCGAGCGCACCCCGCGTCGCTGCGCCGTGGACGCCGATCAAGGGCATCGCCGTCGACCTCGCGTCGCAGGACCGGTGGCCCGACTCGCGGGTGATGGAGATCGGCGCGTCGCTCTTCGCGACGATCCGGACGCGGTTCCACGCCAACGCGGTCTCGCTCAACTTCCCGTTCTGGCAGCGCGGCTCGCGCTCCAACGACCCGGTGCGCGGGACGATGACCCCGTCCCCGTCGCGCCTGGCGATGCTCACGGTCCTCGCGGAGCACTACGGCCTCGCCGTGCAGTACCGCCCGTACCTGTTCGAGGACAACCTCAGGAACCAGTCCCGCCCGTCGATCACGCCGACCAACGTGCCGCTCTGGTTCCGCAACTACTGGGGGTTCCTGCAGCCGTACCTCGTCTCGGCGGCCCAGGCGGGGGCCTCGAGCTTCAGCGTGGCCCTCGAGATGACCTCGCTGCTCCCGTACCTCTCGGAGTGGGAGCGGGTGGTCGCCAAGGCGAAGACGATCTTCCCAGGGGCGATCATCTACTCCCAGCAGCACGATCCGCAGGTCACGGTCCCGCTCACCGAGCGCGGGTACGACGCCTACCAGCCCATCGTGCTGAAGAGCCCGCGACAGGTGTCGGTCGCCGCGTTCACGAGGGGGTTCATCCAGAACTTCCAGATGGCCGAGATGCAGGAGACGCCGCGGGACCTCATCGTCGAGGAGCTCGGCATCCCCGCCGTCGCCGGCTCCTACCTCCGGCCGAACTACTTCCACTACCCGCCGTCGACGCCGGTCGACCGCCGCGTGCAGGCGGACTGGTTCGCCGGAGCGTGCAACGCCTTCTACGCGCTGCACCTCAAGGGGCTCTACTTCTGGTCGGTCAACTTCAACACCTTCAAACCGACCGAGAACGACTCGGCGCTCATCTACCCGTGGCTCGGGACGGCGACGGCCAACGTGGTCGCCGCCTGCTTCGCGAGGCACCGATGAGGGAGCTGCGGCCGTGGCGCGGCCGCGTCCTCGCGGCGACCGCGGTCCTTGTCGTCTCGCTCTGCTCGGGTGCGGCGACCGCAGGGGCGCACCAGGTCGTGCAGCGCACCGCGGCGCCGGTCGTGCGGTGGCGCGCGCCGCACCGCATCGAGCCGGTCGGCGGGCATCCCTCCGCGATCTCGTGTCCGACGCCCACGTTCTGCGCGGCCGTGGACCTCGCCGGCGCGGTGGTCTTGGAGCAGTCGGGGACCTGGACGGCGCCGCGGGCGGTCGACAGGGTGGGCCTGGTCGGGATCTCGTGCGCGTCGGCGGCCCTCTGCGTGGCGGTGGACCGGCTCGGCGCCGTCGACGTCTTCGACGGCGCGCACTGGACGCGGCGAGCGGTCGACCCCGAGGGGCTGACGGCCGTCTCGTGCGCGACCGGGACGGCGACGTGCGTCGCGGT
>Ga0306924_10002491_pt1 | contig 17384 bp, 14 predicted proteins | sample sta12Can44000111_FD_203756 | JGI IMG/M metagenome (GOLD analysis project Ga0306924, IMG submission 203756) | Lab enrichment of tropical soil microbial communities from Luquillo Experimental Forest, Puerto Rico - statanox.12C.anox.44.000.111 (v2)... | ecosystem: Environmental > Terrestrial >... | reverse complement strand
AAACCTGTTTCGTCGAGCTTTACGGGGGTGGTCCACAGATAGTGCATCTCTACGAGTTCACGTAGAAACGGATTGAAAACTCCCAAGACGCGCAGCGTGACCTTGCCTGCGACCCGAAGACGCGGTTTCTGGTGAACCGCCCCGAAAACTTGCTCGGCGAATTGCCGGGTGGTCATCAGTCCCGCACCGGCGACGTTCCACGCCCTGCCATACGCTTCGGCTTTTTCCGAAAGCGCGATCAGCGTTTCGGCCACGTCCGGGACGAAGATGAACTCATGTGGCGTGTCAATGGGTCCGATCACGTTGGCGGTGCCACCGTTCAGCGCGGCGTCAAAGATCGCGCGAACGTAACTCAATTCCGAGTCCGGTCCATAGAAATCCGGTGGGCGCAGGATGGTCGTTCGCATCCCTTTGGGATTGTTTGCGGCTAGCACGAGGTCTTCCTGTTCCTTGCGCATTCGGCCTTTGAACGCCTGGGGATTACGCGGGTGAGACTCACTGACGAACTCCTGCTGAGGCACCCCGTAGGGGTAAACGGTGCTCAGGTGCACGAAGTGCCGTACACCAGCGGGAGCTGTGGCTTCCAAGGCAACTCGTGTGAGTTTCGGATGTTGTTCGAACTGAGGGTAAGGAACTCCTACGGTGTAGAAAATGGTATCGACCCCTGCGGCGGCACGTGCCGCAGCGACTCGATCACTCAGGTCCGCTGCGCAGTATTCGACAAGCGGCTCATAGGCTCTAAAATCCCGTCGCAAGCGTTCTTCAGAGCGTCCGACCACACGAAACGATTGGCCTCGCTCTGCCAGCTTTGCCGCCAATGCCTTTCCAACTGATCCCGTCGCGCCGAAAAGTGCGTACTTAATGTTTGCCATAATTGGACCTCCGTTGACGATGTAAAGGACTGCTGGCCGTTTGATGGCCGTTGCCGTCGGCGACACGGCTCCTGATGAGGCCGTCGGGGGCTGCGACGCGCTCCATGATGCCGTGCACTCGATCCCCTTTGCGGAGTCGGCAATTAGTGAGTCGCTCTCCCAACCCGGCCAAGGTGTGTGTAGCCAAAGCCGAGTGGATACTTCAGTCCGTAGCCCAGGAGGCGGTCAAAGCCCACATGCGCCAGTCCGATCAGCCCCACCGCAAACGCGACTGAGAAACCAGAGAGATAGCCATACACCGCCAACGGGCCGTACACGACCGTCGTATGTACCGCGTTGTAGGCAGCCGCGCCAATCTTAGGATTGACCAAATACCCCAACATTGACAGATCTGGCGCGAAAAACAGAACAGCGAACAACGCCCAACCGGCATGCTGGACCTGAAACGCCCAAAGCGCGCCAGCAAAAAGGCAAAAGCCCTCCAGGCGCAGGATGAGCTGGGGCGTTCCACTGACGAAAGATTCCGTAATCGTATTCGATAAACTCATTCTGCTTTCTCCCTTCAACCGTAACCCAACCTCACTCTAGTGAGAAAGCGCACACACCAAATTGGTATAGTCCTGCCTCAGTTCCCACCCAGATGTAGCCGTCTGTGGTCTGAGCGATGGTCATCGGCATCCCCCCGAAACATCCGTCCCGCACGCGCCAAACGTGTGACCATGTTGCGAGATGTGGCTTGTGGGGTCGAGCGTCGGACTGGCAGAACAAGTAAAGAGGATTGTAAAAAGCGCAAGCGTGGGCGCGGTGCCCTAGGTTCTTTTTGCTAGCATCTAGCGTTCGCGGACGTATTTTCTCTCGTTGCAGAGGTCACCGGCTTGATGAGGGAATTACAATTGTAGACCCTGCCATAGGCATCCCCCACGGGTGTCGAGCAACGCCCCACGCGAGCTAGGATGCACCAGTGCATAGCCAATGTCCAACCCTACCTTGGTTGCCGAGTCAGAGCAAGAACACGCAAACAGTAGCAGCCTGGCGCTGTGCGCAGAAACATAAGAACATCATCACGGGAGATTTCTGCTCTTCATTGAGATCTCCCGTTCTCGTCTTTGGCCTTCTTTCCGAGTTGCTCGTGATCCGCTCGAAACAGGAAGAAGATTTCTGCTTAAAATTCTGAAGAAGGAGTTGAGGATGATCTTGCCTAAAGTCGGCTTTCTGCTTTCCCTGACGCTGGCCGCTTCCGCGGCACTGGGGAGTTCTGAAACTGCTTTCGAGACATTCAAGGGATTCGAGGGAAAGTGGGCGATTCGGTCGGGGAAGAAGACTCTTCCCATTGAGATGACGTACGAGAGCGGCTCCAGGGGCTCGATTGTGACCGAGCGGTTTGGTAAGGAACTATCTGTGTTCTATCGAGACGGGCACGGTCTGCTGATGACACACTTCTGCAACGCTGGCAATCAGCCACGGTTGCGACTGAGGGAGAATATCCGACCTGGGGTCTTTGAGTTTCAGATGTTCGATATCACAGACTTGCAAAGCGCGGATGCGGATCACGTGGAAAGGGTGGTTTATAGAATCATCGACGACAAAACGATCGACCTGGAAATAGTTTGAAAAAATGGCAAGTCGGAGGTATCGGAGAAATACACCTTGACCAGACTCGGTCTGGAAAAAGCACGTTGGTAATTGACGCTGCGCCGTTGTTCGGCCCGAACGAAATCTCAGGACGTGACCTTCGCCTATCTGAAGGGCAAGGACGCCGAGTCGGAAGAGGCGCAGGAACATGCGAACAGCAGCAGCCTGGCTTTATACGCCTGATCTGCACTCGAATGGGTCGGAAGCGTCTAATGGCCGCCTTAATCCTTGTGCCTCTTCGGTGAAGGCAACGACTTCAAGAATTCAACGATGTCGGACTTGTCTTGGTCTAACAGGCCCAAGCCGAGACAGCTGTCATAGTGATTGACCACATCCAGCAACGTACTGAAACGCCCGTCGTGGTAGAAGCCCCCTTTCGTATGCGTCCAGAGACCATTTAGAGGTGAGGTGCGGTAGCGTTTGTCGGGGGCGCGGTCCGCCTGGAAGGTGTCCACGCAGACTTCGCTCGCAGTGTGCATATTCCATCCTGGTTCCGTGTACAGGGGAGGAACATGGCAGGTGGAGCACATGCCACTTCCATTGAAGACAGCCTCGCCTCGCTTGGCTGCGTCCTCGTCAAAGCTCCCTTTTGGAGGCACGGGAGCCGGGAGTGCTAGCTGATAAAAATGCAGCGCCGCCAATCGCGGCGTAATAAGGTCAGGAGTATTTTTCACATGTCCGAATCCGGCCTTAGCTGCAACGGGAAATTGTGCGGCATTGTCGAGACGGGGGTCGTAGAAGGTTCCTTTGCCGTGCATTTCAAGGTTCGCAACAAATGCATTCCAATAGGTCACCGAACCCCATCCCGTCCAGGTGTGTAGATTCACGCCCGCGAGCCCGAAAGCGGGAGGAATCAATACAGCAGATGTCTTGCCGTCGGGCCGAAACGCCTTTCCGTCCAGCGCCAATTCCGCATCGAAGTGGCCGGTGCCCCAACTCTGCAATACCTCGCGAACGGTAGCCTGATCAACACCGAGCAGGTCGGCGAACGGTTGCAGATTGGGTGCAAGAGAAACGATATCGCCCACGTTCAGATCCCGGTTCGCCCACCCATCGAGGCGGTGTCCGATTCCTTGGGTCAAGGAGTTGTCGACCGTGGAGTGGCAAAACGCACACTGAATTCCCACCGATTTCAGGCTGCCATCGGGATTAAAGAAACCCGTCACACCGACGACGGAATTGAGTTTCAATAGCGCGAGGGTGACGGCGGGGTCATCCAGGTTCACCTTGCCCTGCATGAGTTGTTCGATGAGCGACGCGGGAAGGGCATCTACATCAACCTTGAGTCCGACGCTTAGCGCGGCATTTGGGCTCAAGCCGGGGCCGACACCCCCAAACTTCGTCCCTTCGATCGCCTGATGGAGTCGAAGCGCGTCACCCCAGAACGTTTGATCGTCGAAGGTGTCAAAGCGAAATACCTGTTGCCCTTCCTTCATCATCCGGTCCGCGCTGCTATGAACCACGGCGTCGAATCCCGAGAGCGACGCTTCATTGTCCTGAGTTTGAGCTGAAGCCCTCTGTATCTCGATCAGCTGGTATGCGGCGATAGCCAACCCTGCGAAAAGGACGAGACCGACCACGATCTTCAGGTTTTTCATCGAATGGCCTCAAATTGAATTGCCCGATGTCGCCTGCTCGCACAAGGCAGGAAAGGACACGAGCCAGTATCTGATTGGTATCAGCTGGAAATACCCGTGTCAGTTACGCACGTAACAGTGTTCAGAGTTTGACAAAGAATTGACAAATGAGGGGGCCGGCGATCGAACTCAGTCGGCGTAATTCTGGAGAGCCTGCAAATCGAGAACCAGATAACCCCTGTGGGAGTAGTCCACCAGTCCGCGATTGCGGAGAAAATTCATTGCTGTTGATACTCTTTCCCTTCTTGCCACAACCATCTGGGAGATCTCTTCCTGCGTCAGATAGGCCGACAGCTCTGTCCTTTGCCCTGAGCTGTGGCCCAGCTGTTCCCCAAGTTTCAGAAGGACCCTAACCAGGCGATGGACAGTGTCACTAAAGGCCAACGTATTCAGTTGATCGTATGCGTCGGAAAGAGACTCGCAACATATCTGCACCAGCTCCTGCAGAAGATGTCTGTTTTCTTGCACAATGTCGAGCACCTCACCGAGAGGAACCGCAATGACCTGGGTTCGCTCAAGGGCTACCGCACGGTCCCGCCGCCGCTGGCCGGAGGCGCAAAGCTCCCCCACAATATCGCCTGCCTTGCGGACGTCATAGATGAGTTCGTGGCCGTCCTCGGTGACGCTGCCGATCTTCACGAACCCCTTCCGGACGAAGAAAAACGTCTGGTTTTAGTCCCCGACATCGTAAATTACCTGGTCTTTTTCGAAGGTCGTCACGGTGCGGTTCCACAGGACGACATCACAGAGCCTTCCCCGAAACATCGAAGCCAATGCCGACGAAAGAGCCCCGTTACGAGCTCCCGAGTCAGCGACGGAGTCCAGGGACTCGCGAGAATTCGTCATCTGATTGCGAACGCCAAAACGCATCGATAATCCCCTTTGCTCGGTCGCACCGCCGGCAAACGCCAAGGCGCTCACGTTCCAAGCCCAAAAGGCACTGTGTGGTGGGTGAACTAGCGCTAAAAACTCATCCCGCGTTTCTTTGTTACGAAAAGCACCCAGCATGGATGACGTAATAGTGGCGGAATGCTGCTTCTCAACTCCTCGCATCATCATGCACAGGTGCCTTGCTTCCACCACCACACCCACGCCTTGGGGTCTAGTCGCATTCTCAATCGCTTCGGCAATTTGGGTTGTGAGTCGCTCCTGCACCTGCAATCGGCGCGCAAAGACGTCCACCAGGCGAGGAACTTTGCTGAGTCCAATCACTTTTCCATTCGGGATATACGCGACGTGAACCTTGCCGAAGAACGGGAGAAGGTGGTGTTCGCACAGACTGAACATCTCAATATCTTTGACGATCACCATCTCGTCGTAAGCTACGTCGAACATCGCGCCCAGCAGAATCTCCTCGGGATCCTCCTGGTAGCCTTCGGTCAAATACTCCATCGATCGTTCCATACGTTCGGGAGTGTCCCGTAGGCCATCACGCTCTGGGTCCTCGCCGAGACGACACAGCATTTCCCTCATGAGGTCTTGCAGGCTCGCACCGGCCAAGGACTGAGGTTCAAGTAATGTTTGCATCTCTTCACGCAATTCGAAACCCCGCGACTTGATGATCGTTTGACCAGTATCCAAGGCCAGGCTATGTCCTCATCGCATCAAGCAGCAGCAACCATGTGGGTATTCTGTTCTTGTGGAGTGTCACTGGTTAATGCGCTTCGGCGAGTCTCGGTCAGGCGCGCAAGCACAAACGCGGCCAGGGCGATCTCGACATCTCGCACAGCGACATCCAAGAACATACCTGTCGAGACCAGATTGAACGCGATCGCCAGCAGCCACACTGAGGCAACGTATGAGCCGAGTCGAGTCCATTTGGTCAGAATCGCCAGTCCCACGATCATCTCAATCACACCAACAATGTGCATGAATGTTGGCGCGCTGAATGGCAGAATCTTGAGGGCCAACGGGCTCACGTATGACGGCCAGTTAGCTAAAATGTCGAAGTATTTGTCGAGACCTGCCAGAAACGGCCCTACCCCAAGCCCGATCCGCAATGCCCACCAGGCTTGGTCCAATCGTGAATCAAATCCCTTGTGCATGACTTCCTCCTTCATGAGAATGGAGTGAGCGGGCGCAGATCGGTTACAGCGAGACACATGCATTCGCGCTAGAGAAATGCGGCGATTTCGTCTGTAACCTTTGTTGCTATCGTGACTCCATCAGATGGAGAACTTGTATGGCGACCCTTACGGAAACGGTCACTTCCCCAGATCCCTTAAGTGACGAGGAAGTCGTAGCCCGAGTGCTAGCTGGCGAGACGAGCATGTTCGAAGTCGTCATGCGCCGTTACAACCAGCGTCTCTATCGCGTAGCTCGGGCGATTCTGCGCAATGACGGCGAAGCTGAAGACGTCATGCAGGATGCGTACGTGCGTGCGTACGAGCATTTGGACCAGTTTGCCGGGAGAGCAAAGTTTTCCACCTGGTTGACCCGGATCGCGGTGCATGAAGCTCTAACGCGACAGCGTCGCGGAAATCGATATCAGGAGTTGGAACCAATGTCAGAAGGCGGCGGAGGAGACCCCATGGATGGCTTTGCCTCGATGGCTCTGAATCCGGAAGAGCAAGCGTCGAACTCGCAGATTCGCAGCCTGCTCGAAGAAGCGGTGGAAGAACTGCCCGACGCTTACCGAACTGTGTTCATGCTGCGCGACGTAGAGGAGATGAGCACGACCGATACCGCAAATGTTCTTGAGATCACCGAGGAAAACGTCAAGGTTCGCCTCCATCGAGCGCGGGCATTGTTGCGCAAGAGTCTGTACGCTCGTGCAGGAATGGAACGGAAAGAGGCGTTCAATTTCCACGCCGTTCGGTGTGACCGGGTTGTGAAGAATGTGTTTGAACGAATTAAGAAGCAGGCGGCGAAGAGAGACACATCCGCCGCAAGTGTGCAGTGACATCTGCACCGTTGGAGCAGGGTATGCGGGCCGCGATCCGGAAGATTTGGTTTTGACACACAGCAGGAGAGACAGGCATGGCTGCTAAGGAAATTCCAATGGCTGGTTATGTATCCAAACTCCTGAACCGGGTTGAGGTCGCGCAGAGCACAATGGTCTTTCACTTCGAAAAACCAACCGGCTTCGACTTCAAGCCGGGACAATCAGCCGATTTGACGCTGATGAATCCACCAGAGACCGACTCCGAAGGGAACACGCGCACATTCTCGATCGCCAGTGCTCCATTTGAAAACCGGCTGGTGTTCGTTACCCGCATGCGTGACACGGCATTTAAGCGCTCATTGAAGAACATTGCACTCGGCACCGCCGTGAAGATGGATTCGGCCATGGGTTCCTTCACGCTACATAAAAATGCTGCGAAGCCGGCTGTGTTCCTCGCAGGGGGAATTGGGATCACACCCTTCTTCAGCATAGTGCGGCAGGCCGATCATGACCACGCACCGCACAAATTACATCTCTTCTGCTCCAATCGCCGGCCAGAAGATACACCTTTTCTGGACATCCTTCGGGGGCTCGAAAAGAGCAATCCCAATTTCAAGCTAATATGCACGATGACTGACATGGCGAAATCAACGAAGGAATGGAGGGAAGAAACGGGTCTAATCGATAAAGAGATGTTGTCGAGACATCTGACTACCCTGCAGGGTCCCATCTATTACATCGCAGGACCTCCCGCCATGGTTGGTGGCGTTAGAAAAATGCTTGTAGCCGCCAACGTTGACGAGGACGATATCCGAACGGAGGATTTTGCGGGCTACTGACACACGATCTTCGTATCAAAGGATGCAGGCCCGTTGCAGTCGGTCTGATCAGCAAACCGCCGCCTTCAGCCTCTCGGCCACCTATCCGGCGAGGAGCCCGGCCCAGCCAGTACGTTTCGCCCGCCTGACACACTGCGCCTATGGGGCCGTTGCGACTTTCCCGTTCGGCTGACCCGTCAGTTGTACTTAATCACGAGGCAAGCTTCCTTTCCGCTTGCGCGCCGGTCTTGGAAGCTGTCCGGCGCCGACGCCCACTCAAGAGATAGATGGCCGCACGTAGCTCCAGCAGAGGATCGTCAGATGGATCGATTCCATCGACGCGCGGGATGGGATCGAAGATGATCTTCTTCTGCTCGTCGGCGTCGTCCCGGACCGGCTCGGTTAGAACCACGGTGCCCAACTCCAGCACAGGCCGATCCTGGGGCCAATGAATGGTGGCATCGTTCACGAGGTCTTCATGGTTGGCTAACTGAACGAGAATACGGAACTTCACAGGACCACTAGCTATTCGGCCTGCGAGTTCGTCGAACAGGAAGTTCGCGCCTCTGGCAGTCACGGTTGCTTGGTCCAGGTAGTCGTTTCCGGCTTCTGGAACAATGCGGTAGCGCCCAAAGCGACTAATGCCATCCCGGTTGGTGAAGCGCATCGCCGTGATGCCAAAATAGGTTTCCCGCGCGAAGCTGGTCGGTACCGGCTTTGGTGCTTGCACGAACTCCAGCGCCTTCGGATGAGCGCCGAGAAACGCTTCAATTGGTGTGGGATGCGGTGTGGACGGGTCGCTGGACGCAGCGACTGCACGCAAGAACTCCAGAAATTCCTCACCGGTTCGAGTGGGAAATCCATCGGTCGAGTGAGCAATGATGTCCGTGTGCGTGTGCTCGGCAAGATGAAATCGGATGGCCGCGCCCCGCGGGCTCGCGTGGGGATCATTGTCCGGGATGACGGGGAGGCCGGTGGCGTCAGAAAAGCGCGCTGTCACTGGCGTGGATTCCCGGTTCAGATGAGGTGCCCGCGAGAAGGAAGCGGCGTCGCGCGAGGGCCTGAATTGACCCATGAGCATGACTCCCTTGGCATGAGCTGGCCGGAACCCGGGGTGTAGTCCAAAGAGGGTGTCGAATTGGTGCAACACATCTTGACCCAGTTTGAGTAGCTTTTCATCGGTGGGGAGGGGCATGAGTCGATCTCTCCTTTTCTCAATGGAATCGCCCGCGCGGGGTCTTTATGTTATCCAAGAGTCTGCAATTGTGCGCGCTTTTGCCTTGGAGAAACAAGCTGCTCGCTCACGCATCTCAGGTTGGTCTTCGGAGACTTGAAAAACCAGGCCCACGGTTTCGACGCGTTGTCGAGATCCGTGGGCCTTTTCATCGCAAATCTCGTGACCTACCTGGGCTGAGCAACCACCCGCAGGTAGGGCTTCAGGGTCTTCCAGCCACCGGGAAACTTCTGTTTTGCCTGTTCTTCGGTGACTGAAGTCGGAATGATGACATCGTCTCCGGGCTTCCAGTTCACGGGAGTAGCCACGTTATGCTTTGCGCTGAGCTGCAGCGAATCGAGCACGCGCAAAATCTCGTCGAAGTTGCGTCCGCTGCTCATGGGGTAGCTCATCATCATTTTTATCTTCTTGTCCGGCCCCACGATGAATACGGTGCGCACGGTGGCGTTGTCCGCTGCTGTTCGCCCCTCGCAGCTGTCGCCCGCCTCCGCTGGCAGCATGTCGTACATCTTCGCGACCTTCAGCTCCGGATCGCCGATCATCGGGTAGTTCACTTTGTGTCCCTGAGTTTCCTCAATGTCGGCGGCCCATTTGCCGTGGTTGGTGACCGGGTCAACACTCAAGCCGAGAATCTTGGTATTACGCTTGGCGAACTCCGGCTGCAATCCGGCCATGTATCCAAGCTCGGTTGTACAGACGGGAGTGAAATCCTTGGGGTGCGAGAAGAGAATCGCCCAGCCATTGCCGATCCAATCATGGAAGTTGACCTTCCCCTGCGTCGTGTCTGCACTGAAGTTCGGTGCTTCAGAATTGATTCGTAAAGACATATCAGCTCCCTCTTGTTGTTGCTCCTGAAATGGTGGCCCATTGCGGGCCGGTGACCTGGGGTGAGCCTGGCGAAAACCCGAATCCTGCCGGGTCTTCGGAGAATCATTTACGGTGATGATCTATGTTATCGCAGACTAGCGAAGCTTGCATGGTCTGCCAGGAAAACTGCCCGCATGCCCGCTCATTCAAGAAAGAAACTGCAAGTTGTGCAGATCGATGTTTTCAGCGACAAGGCGCTAGAGGGGAACGCGCTCGCCGTGGTGCTCGATGGACGCGGCCTTGCCGACTCGGAGATGCAAGCAATCGCTCGAGAAACCAACCTCTCGGAGACGACGTTCGTTCTGCCCCGCGAGGCCTCCATGGAGCAGCAGCGCGGCGTCCGCGTGCGCATCTTTACGGTGTCGGAGGAACTGCCTTTCGCTGGGCACCCCACGCTCGGCACGGCGTTTGTGCTGCGTGGTTCGAGCGGCGCGCCCGAGGTCAAGCTTGAGCTGAACGTAGGCACAGTGCCGGTTCGGTTCGAAGAAAGTGACGGGCAGCCTTCCTTTGGCGAAATGACGCAGATCGCCCCGGAGTTCAAGTCCCGCCACGATCGCAAAGCAGTGAGCGATGCTGTCGGCCTTTCCGTCCAGGATTTCGATCCGGATCTGCCGATCGAGACCGTTTCCACTGGAGTACCGTTCACGGTTGCGCCCATCCGCACTCTCTCGACTCTTCAGAAACTGCGAATTGATGCGGCCCGATCCGAGCGATACCTATCTGAACGTGACGGGAAGTTCTTTTATTTTGTCAGCCGCGAGACCGTCGACCCGAGCGCTCGCCTTCACGCACGCATGTTGTTTTACGGCAGTGAGGATCCTGCGACCGGTTCAGCTGCCGGCTGTGCTGCAGCCTGGATGGTCGCCCATGGAGTTGCTCGACCGGACGAGCGTGTTCTGATTGAACAGGGCATCGAAATGCAGCGGCCGAGCCGAATTTTCGTGCGTGCCTCCAAGAGCGATAACCGCGTGGTTAACGTGCGCGTCGGCGGGCACGCGCGGGAAGTGATGCGCGCCGAGATGAGTCTCTGAGTCGCCCTTCCTTTTTCCTCGAAAAATCAAAGCGCGGAGCTTTTCGAAAAATGTCAATGGCAAATTTTTGCCATTAGCATCCGCGGCACTTTACAGCGCAGTCAGACCTACGTAGGATTTTCGTCGCTCCCAGATTCTCATGTACTCATCACACTTGATTTGTGAAGCACTTTCGCTTGGCGGCTTGATGCCGCAAAGCCTTCCCCAGGACCTGCAATGAAGCCTAAGCGCACGATTCTCTGTGTCGACGACAACGAACAATCTCTTTCCATTCGCAAGGTGCTGCTGGAGACGCGCGGCTACCGCGTTGTAACCAGCCTGAACGGCGAGGAGGCGCTCGCCCGTTTCCGCCGTGGCGACATCGATCTGGTGTTGAGCGACCTGGTCATGCCCGGCCTGGACGGCGCCAAGCTCATCGAAGCCATTAAGGCCATTTCTCCGCGCACGCCGGCGATTCTGCTTTCGGGCAAGGTGCGGATCTACGATCGGGACACTCAAGCCGACGTCTTCCTGCCCAAGGGCATGCATGTGCCCGCGGAATTGCTCGAACGAATTCGCCTTCTGCTGGTACGCAAACGGGGCCCGAGACCCGAGTCCAGCGCGCAACGGGCGCATGCGGGAGCGGCCTGAGCCGCCGGCCTAACCCGTCCCCCGCAGTCATCTGTAGTATCGTTGTCCTGTGCCAATCATCGAAGCGGTCGACCTGTGCAAGACCTACTATGTGGGCAAGGTCGAAGTGCAGGCGTTGCGCGGGGTTTCGTTCAACGTAGAAAAGGGAACGTTTGTCAGCATCGTGGGCCCGTCAGGCAGCGGGAAGTCTACCCTTTTTTACTTACTGGGGGGTCTGACCCGCGCCGATGCGGGTCGGATCGTGATCGACGGCGACGATTTCTCTCGGCTGTCAGACGCTGCACGCACCCGCATGAGAAAGCGTAAGATCGGCTTCGTCTTCCAAAAATTCAACCTGCTGCCTACGCTCAGCGCCCGTTCCAACATTCAGATTGCGCGCGACATCGCCGGCAACGGCGACTACGATCACGCGAACTTCGAGCGCATTTGTGATTTACTTGGGCTCAAGCAACGCCTGGATCACCGTCCCTCCGAGCTTTCCGGGGGTGAGCAGCAACGGGTCGCGCTCGCCCGCGCCCTCATTAACAAGCCCGCGATCGTGCTCGCCGACGAACCAACCGGCAACCTGGACTCGAAGAATTCGGCGATCGTGCTCGACATGTTGCGACAGTCAAACCGGGAACTCGGACAGACGGTGCTGATGATCACGCACAATCCTGAGGCGGCCGAGTACGGCGACCAGATCATCCACATGCGTGATGGGCAAATCGTGGCCCCCGAGCAAGACCCGCAATGGACCGGGCATCATGAGACGACCTCTCCTCCCCAAAAGCGCTGACCAAGCGTGCCCAACGGCCGGCTCCCTACTCGCGAATTCTGCGCCTCGTGGCACTCAAGGAAGCCGCAAGAATCCCCAAAACCGACGGTTTGCCGGGCTGTAACCGCTCGTTTATAATGGCCCCTGCTGAGCGGGAGTAACTCAGCGGTAGAGTGCGACCTTGCCAAGGTCGAAGTCGCGGGTTCAAATCCCGTCTCCCGCTCCACTGAAGTCTGAACCCTAGCCCTCGCCCGGAGGGCATTTTGCTGTCTGGCCGGTGTGACAGATGCCGTGGACATTTTGGGCATCTGGAGCTACCTTAATTTCAGGGCGCGGTACCCAAGTGGTAAGGGAGAGGTCTGCAAAACCTTTATGCGTCGGTTCGATTCCGACCCGCGCCTCCAATTCTTCCAGCCACTTGCGATGACGCTGCTAATCACAGAAACCCTTACTGTAGCGGAATTTGTAGCGATGGTTGCTGTGTCGCCTCGAATTCCGCCATCACTCCCGTTATAGCCTGCATGCTCGCGGAGTCGCCTAGCGACCCTTTCCACCGAGGGCTCCGACAGCTTCGTTGCCTCTCTACATGCCATCGCCCTTATCCCGGCAGGTCCGATGGAGTCTGTTCGCTCGTCTCTCTCCATCGTCAGCGGCCTTTCCCGTGTAACAGTCAGGTCGGCTCCTGCAATTGTTGTTTCGGGACCTGCTCAGCAGTAGAGGCACGTACACCATCGTTCTAGGGCAAGGAGGCCGCTAGGCAGTGGAAAATCTTGGGCCAGCCGCTTACCCGATCATTGGAAAGCAGCCCCGGGCGCCCGTGCGAGCCGACGAAGATCCTGCCTGACCAGATCAATTTGGGTCGAAAGCTTTTCGAACGCCTTGCTTGCTCCGACCAGATCGGCATCTTTGGCGGACATTTCTAATTGGTTCGCCGCTTCCTGCGCAGCAGAGGCCTGAAATGTTCCAACTGAGCCCTTGAGGGCGTGAGCCGCCCTCTGGACCATCATCACGTCGCCCGAATCAAGGCCTTCTCGGATCTCTCTTTCCTGCTTTGCGCTGTCTGCAAGCCATAGCTCGGCCATTTCTGCAAGGAGAGCTCGGTCTCCCATGACCGAATCGAGAAGCAACTCGAGTTGGCCAATTGCACGGAACGGGTTCTGGTCGGGAGATTGACCGATATTTCTTTCTTGTTTTGCTCTAAAGATTGCTTGCTTCAATTCGTCAATTCGAATGGGCTTTGAAAGATACCCGTCCATGCCGGCGCTGAGACACTTTTCCCTGTCGCCTTTCATTGCGTGTGCGGTCATCGCGACGATCGGTAAGTGCTTTCCGGTGCCTGCTTCTGCGGCACGGATGGCAGTTGTCGCCTCCAGTCCATCCATCTCGGGCATCTGTACGTCCATGAGTATGAAGTCGAATTCTTCCCCTTGAGCCCGTCCGATCGCCTCCTTGCCATTGTTGACGACCTGCACCTTGTGCCCGAGCCTCTCGAGGATCTTTATCGCCAATGTCTGGTTCACCGGGTTATCCTCCGCGAGCAGAACTCGCAACGAGCGCTCGGAAGGCTGGATGGAAGCTGATGCGCTCTCACATCGCTCAGGTTTCTGACTGTTTTCAGCTATCGCCGTAACGATTGCGCCAAAGAGTTCGGACTGCTTGATCGGTTTGCTGAGATAATCGGATATTCCCAACTCGCGACAGCGTGCCACGTCGCTGGGCCTTGATGCGGAGGTCAGGAGAATGACTTTGATCCACTGATGCTTGTAGCTACTTCTGATTTTCTCCGCGACTGCAAAACCGTCCATGTCGGGCATGTGGACATCGAGTAGCACCAGGGCGATGCTATTCGTCGAATTTCCCTTCTCAAGCGCGTTCAACGCTTCAGCGCCGCTGTTGGCCAGGGTTGGCTTCATGTGCCAATTCTTGAGGATTTCCTTCAGGATTCGCCGGTTAGAGGCGTTATCATCAACAACCAGGATGGGCAAATCGATGAGCTTCTGACTCCCTTTGGGGAAAGGTTCCGATTCTGATTTCTTCAGTTCCAAGACCACTGTGAAATGGAACTTGCTCCCTTGTCTCACCTTGCTTTCCACCCACATTGTTCCGCCCATCAACTTTACCAGTGCCGCAGAGATTGAGAGCCCCAATCCGGTTCCCCCATATCTGCGAGTAGTCGAACTATCGACCTGCTCGAACGCCTCGAAGATCGTCTGCTGCTTCTCCTTAGGAATGCCAATGCCGGTATCTGACACAAAGAAATGCAAATTGAGGATCGACTCACTTTGACCTTGTCGCTCAACGTGCAACATCACTTCGCCTTTGTCAGTGAACTTGATGGCATTACCCACAAGGTTGATGACGATCTGTCGCAGGCGAATCGGGTCGCCGAAGACGCGATCAGGCAGATCGGCTTGAATGTGGCAGCCCAGTTCCAGTTCTTTGTGATGAGCTCGCGGGGCGAGCAGGCGTACTGTGTCCTCGAGGGTGTCGCGGAGATTGAAGTCTCTCTTGTCGAGTTCGAACTTCCGTGCCTCGATCTTCGAGAAATCGAGCAGGTCATTGATCAGCGCGAGCAAGGCATCGGCAGAATCCTTAATCGTGCCCAGGTATTCGCGCTGCTCGCTCGTCAGCGGAGTGCCTAGCGCAAGCTCGGTCATCCCCACTATTGCGTTCATCGGCGTGCGAATCTCGTGGCTCATGTTGGCGAGGAACTCGCTCTTCGCCTTTGTCGCATCTTCGGCGGATTGCTTCGCGGATTCCAGCTCGCGCGCATAGAGTCGCAACGCTGCTTCTGCCTCGGTGCGCTCGATAAACTGGCCGATTTGACTGCCGACTGCTGACAATAGATTAAGCAACTTCGTGTCAGGCTGCCGGATTTGGTGACTGAAGAACTCGAGTACCCCGAGCACTTCATCGCCGAGCAGAATGGGAAAGCCAAACGCACCGTGCAGGCATTCTTTCGAAGCGACCAGAGTACGAGGGAAATTAGTATCTTTGGTTACGTCCTCGATCCAAAGCGCATCGGCGTTCCCCCAAACACGGCCAGGTAGACCAATGCCGCGATCGAAGGTGCGGGAGCGAGTGACCCGCGAGAACTCACTTACGTGAGCGGTTGGAATGTGCCAGGTCTCGACACAACGCAAGATGCTTTCCTTCTTGTCCAACTGCCACACAGTGCCTACGGCCCACTCCAGTGTTTCGCAAATGTTCTGTAGGATTTGTGGTGCCGCTTCGCGCAGGGAAGGTGCTTCCGCCAGCACCCTAGTGACGGAGTACTGAGCAAGTAGAAGGTCCTCATCGCGCTTCATCTCGGTTACGTCACGACCAGTTGCGTAAAAAAACTGTCCATCCGGCGGCGCAGCTGCTGTCCAGACAATCCATCGGAAGGAACCGTCCTTGGATCGAACGCGGTTCCGGAAGCGCATTGTTTTATATCCTTGAAGAACCTTGGCGGCCTCCTCAATCGTCGCCCCCTGGTCGTCCGGGTGGACCAGGTTGATCCAGGGCTGCGTGAGCAATTCCTCTCTTGTGTAGCCGAGAACATCTTTCCAGGCGTTATTCACCCGCTTGAAATAACCGTCGAGGCCCGCCACGCAGATCAGGTCAAGGGCAAGATCGAGCAACTCTGTGACTTCAGGGTCGGGGGCGTTTGATCTCGAGGGTGAATGCGCCAACATGTTCGCTCTCCGAAGATGAGCAGTCTACGCCTAAGCTCGTATTGACGCCACCGGCAGAGCGACATAGTATTCGTCGATTCCGATCGCGATGATCAGGTGGGTCTCTTTATGTCCGACGAAGCCCCGACTCGACGCAGAGTTTTGATTGCGGACGATGATGCAGCGACCCGCCACGGCGTCGCCAAGCTGCTCGAGAACGCTGGGTTCGACGTATCAGAAGCGGCAGATGGCAATGCTGCACTGAGTGCTATTCAGGAAAAGCAGTACGACCTCGTATTCTTGGATATTTGGATGCCCCACCTTTCAGGACTTGAAGTGCTGGCGCGCATTCGCACGGGGACGAGTCGGCCAAAGGTCATCGTAATGACCTCCGACGGTACGTCCGAGACTCTCTTGCGTGCCGTGAAGGAGCAAGCCTACGATTACCTGGGCAAACCGTTCCCTCCCCGCCAGGCCGTCGAAGTCGCGCAACGCGCACTTTCCGCCGATCAGGAGCCGGTCATAGAAGTCTTGTCGGCCCGTCCGCACTGGGTCGAACTCCTCATTCCTTGCACACGCGAAGCCGCTGAGCGGATTCAAACCTTCATGATGAAGTTGGAGGCTGACCTTCCTGACACGGTGCGCGAAACGATCGCTTCATCCTTCCGCGAACTGCTGCTCAACGCAGTCGAATGGGGTGGCCAGTTGGATCCCAATCGAAAGGTTCGGATCGCTTCTGTCCGATCGCCAAGAATGCTCATGTTCCGCATCGCCGACCCGGGCCCCGGTTTTTCCTTCGAGGGACTCTCTCATGCAGCCGTCGGCCAACCGGAATCCGAACCTGTAGCCCACATGTCGGTTCGTGAAGAACGCGGGATTCGGCCTGGTGGATTTGGAATCCTGATGACGAAGGCCGCCGCCGACGAACTTCTGTATAACGAAGTGCAGAACGAGGTCATGTTCATAAAGTATTTCGATAACCCACAAGCCGTGCCAGCGAAAAAAGTGGGGTAAATCCTTCGTACTTGTCCGTTTCGTCAACTAACTGGGCCTTCGACCGCTCGTCCGAGAGGATTCCCCCTCGCAGGCCAGAAAAACCACAACCACCAAAATGGAGCTAGTCGCCCCTATCAGCGCGTTCTTCGAATCAATTCAGACCAATTCAGACTGCCTCTATGGAGCTCTCCTACGACAGGGCTCAAGATGCTCCAATCGGCGCAACGAGTTTTTACTTATACTGGGGGCGGCCGTCGTCACCAGGCAATGACGCATGAAGGGGCTCCATGGCTCTAAAGCTGGATGTGTCTAGAGCTAAAGGGATCGCGGTCGTTCGATGCCATGGCCGGATTGTCTTTGGTGAAGAAGC
>Ga0306924_10002487_pt1 | contig 17390 bp, 16 predicted proteins | sample sta12Can44000111_FD_203756 | JGI IMG/M metagenome (GOLD analysis project Ga0306924, IMG submission 203756) | Lab enrichment of tropical soil microbial communities from Luquillo Experimental Forest, Puerto Rico - statanox.12C.anox.44.000.111 (v2)... | ecosystem: Environmental > Terrestrial >... | reverse complement strand
CATCGGCGAAACCCGGTCGGCCAATCGTGAGGTCGGTCACTAGGTTTGCGACGCCAGCTGGGCCGCTGACACTCTCCCGCACCCAGTGCACCTCAATCGCCAGACGGCGGTCGGCCCGCATGCGATCAACAGCGGCCTGCATGCCGTTGAGCGTTATCAATAAGTAAAGGGGTCGACCGTGCACCACATTAGCCTGCGGCACCTGCTTCTGGGCATTTTCGAGAGAGTAGCCGAACCCCCATTGGGCGACGACGATCCCAGTTTCCAGGACTGCAATTCCAGCTCGTGCAGGTACGTCGTGTTGTAGGATCAGCGCGACGTGGGATTCCGGTATTGCCTCGACACGTGATCTGGGTGCCGCGTCTTCCTGAGCTTCCATGGCGGAAGGCTGGGTTGCGGCGCTTGCCGACGCTTCGCCGTCTGGCGAGTGCGGCACGGAAGCCCCCGTGACGTCACCCTTCTCCGGACGCACTGCCTCATCCGCGGTCGGATGCTGTGTGAAAGCGACGAGCGCAAGGGATTCCGCAGGGCGTGACATCTCCGTTTTCCCTTTCACTGACGCAGTCTCGCGGTCAGCGGACGGGGGATGGCTGTAAGGGCGGGGGAAGATCTCGCGATGCAATGGGTTGGCTCTAGTAACCCTATCGATGCCGAAACCAGCACTCATTTCCGTCGCAGGATGCGCGAGTAAGTAAAAGCCGACGCCAAAGAAGACACCAATGGTCGCGGTGGCGACGAGCCCGACAAAGACGAGGTTGAGCACGATGCCGAGCGGAAGCGCCACCGCTGCCGTGCGGCGGTTCCGCTCTTGGGTCGGCGGCGATGATCGGCGCACAATGCCGGCCAGCAGCTGCTCGTTTCCGGTATCAGAGAGGGTGCCCGCCCTCTCGCCGAGCCTATCGGAGAAAGTCGCGGGATCTGGGGTTCGGCGGGCAATCCGTGGAGCAAGTCCGGGCGCTACACTGGACCGTCGGAGTTCTCGGATCAGCTCGTCGAGCGAGGAGGAAGCAAATATATTGCCGGGCATTTCTCGACTTGTTCCCCCTCTATTTGACAGGCTGGTGCGATAACAATTCGGACCCATGCCGCTATATTTCGATCCATCCTCAGCGTTTTACTTTAACTACTCGTTTATCCCCCAAGCAGATTTATTCGAGAATTTCCCAGTTAGGCCGCAGGATCAATCCCTACCGCAAAAGGTTAACCTCCGATCCGGGTATCCGGCAAGGGACCGGCTCGTCCGATGAACAACCGTCCAGCCGCTCGGATGACTGCCCAAGGTACGATCTTCCGGCCACCGCGGCCTTACGCCGCAATTCCATTGCAAGAAGGGCCGGTTCGAGGAGGACTATTGTTACCTGCTAGACAGTGATCGGGGCGCTCAACACGCTGGAGGTTTTTGCTCGTCCGTGCTGGCAATGGCTGGAATCCGTAAGCGATCTGTGACTTGTCGGTTGCACTGGCCGAACGCCGGGTCGGGATCAGAGGCGACAGCATCCACGTTCGGCTCGGGTTCGCGCCAATCTGCCGGAATGGTCCGGCGGGCCTGAGAGTCCGCCTCACTGGACCTGTTCGACGATCGCCACGTCCCCGGCAAGCGTGGTGCGGCGCAAGTCGCGCACCTCGTTCCGGTCAGGGCGGCGGGGCGCGGTGCATCGTCGTGAGATTGTCCCACATCACGAGATCGTGCGGCCGCCAGGAATGCGCATAGACGAACTCGCGCTGCGTCGCATGCTCGGTCAGGTCACGCAGGAACATGCGGGCCTCGGGTATCGTCCAGCCGACGATGGCGTCGGGGTGAGAAGCCAGGAACAGCAACTTGCCGCCGGTCACCGGATGGGCGCGCACGAGGGGCTGCCGCACCGGCTGGAAGGCGGCGATCTCCTCCCGCGTCAGATCGTTGAACGCGATCGCCTCGCGCGAATGGATCAGCGAGTGCTCGCAGACGATGTCCTCGACCTCGGCCTTGGTGCGCTCGTCGAGCGCGTCATAGGCGGCGCGCATGTCGGCGAATTCGGTATTGGCGCCCCAGACGGGATGACGCGCCCGGAAAGGATCGAATATTTGGCCGGGACCGGCCGGAACGAGCTGTCCGAATGCCACAACATTGGAAATCTGGTGCCGGCCGACTACGCCAAGCTCAGTGCCTCGGCATCGCAACGGGACGGGACGCTGCGCGCAATCGGGGGCGTCGCGCCGCGTCCCGTTGCAGCACCGAGCCAAGCAGGCTCAAATGGGCAATCGACTCTACTCATCGGTGGATGAGAGAAGGGGTTCAGGTCAGTTCGGTGACCTTCACTGCGATAAGTTTGACCCCGATCTCTCTCGCCAAAGCGACGCCGTGCTCGACGGCTTTGGCGGCGAGGTCCCAACCCGTCCGTCGGGACTAGTGTATTCTTGTATGATCGTGGTCTCCCGTCAGCGTTTCTCTCTCCCAAGATCATCGGCGTGTTCCATATAGTACTAAGGACCGGCCGCGGCGAGATCCCGAGGTTCGATTGACCATCATGGCGCGAACCGGCGATTTTCTCACCGAGCCATCACGTCGCGCATCGCCGGCGCAATCACATGAAGGGGGGCACGCCAGCCATGGATAAGGCGGATAAGAAGGTCCACATCAACTTTTGGTACGTCATCGCCGCGGTGCTCGGCATGCTCCTCATTCAGGAGCTTTATCTGGAGAGCACCAAGCTGACCCCTATCCCCTACAGCCGCTTTCAGACCCTGCTCAACGAAGGCAAAGTCGACAAAATCGCGATAGCCCAGAATTACATCAACGGCTCACTGAAAGAGGCCCAGCCCGACGGCGTCAAGGACTTCGTCACTGCTCGGGTTGATCCGGAGCTCGCGCAAAGTCTAGATAAGCATGGAGTTGTCTATAGCGGGGTCGTCGAGAATCACTGGTTGCGCGATTTGTTGTCCTGGGTTTTGCCCGCAATATTCTTCGTCGGGATCTGGATGTTCGCGATCCGGCGCATGGGGCAGGGCGGGCTCGGCGGCCTGATGACGATCGGCAAGAGTCGCGCCAAGGTCTACGTCGAGAAGGAGACTAAAGTCACTTTCGCGGACGTCGCCGGTGTCGACGAAGCAAAGGAAGAGCTGGTCGAAATCGTCGACTTCTTAAAGGATCCCGTCCGATACGGGCGGCTAGGTGGCCGCCCGCCAAAGGGGGTGCTGCTAGTTGGCCCGCCGGGGACTGGCAAGACCTTGCTTGCTCGCGCCGTCGCCGGCGAGGCCGGGGTCCCGTTTTTTTCAATTTCCGGCTCGGAGTTTGTCGAGATGTTCGTCGGCGTCGGCGCCGCGCGGGTTCGCGACCTCTTCGAGCAGGCGCGCCAACACGCGCCGGCGATTATCTTCATCGATGAGCTGGATGCGCTCGGCCGCGCTCGCGGCGGCTACGTCGGAGGCGGGCAAGACGAGAAAGACCAGACCTTGAACCAGCTCCTGGCCGAGCTCGACGGCTTTGATCCCTCAAGCGGTCTCGTATTGCTCGCCGCGACCAACCGGCCTGAAGTCCTCGATCCGGCGTTGCTGCGTGCTGGGCGGTTCGACCGACAAATTCTGGTCGATAAGCCGGACAAGAAAGGGCGCGAGCAGATACTGGTGGTCCATCTGAAGAAGGTTTCAAAGCTCGGCAGCGACGTGAAGCCCGAGCAGGTCGCAGCGTTGACGCCCGGTTTCACGGGTGCCGATTTGGCGAATTTGGTCAACGAAGCGACCCTGCTCGCTACGAGACGCGGTGCCGACGCGGTCTCGATGGACGATTTCAACGCTGCGATCGAACGCATGGTCGCCGGGTTGGAGAAGCGCAATCGGCTGCTAAATCCGCTGGAGCGGCGGGTTGTCGCCTACCACGAACTCGGTCACGCGATGGTCTCTCTGGCGCTGCCGGGGACCGAGACGGTGCACAAGGTGTCCATCATCCCCCACGGCGTTGGTGCGTTGGGTTACACGATACAGCGGCCGACCGAGGACCGATACCTGATGACGCGCGCTGAGCTTGAACACAAGATGGCCGGGCTACTCGGCGGGCGCGCCGCCGAGCAATTGGTCTTTCGCGAGATCTCGACCGGTGCCGCCGACGACATCGCCCGCGCGACCGACATCGCCCGGGCGATGGTTTTGCGCTACGGCATGAGTGAGGCGCTCGGCAACGTCGCCTATGACCGCGACCGTTCACCCTTCCTTCAGCCCAACATCCCAGTTCCGCAGGAGCGCATCTACAGCGAGGGCACGGCCGAGGCGGTCGACGGCGCCGTGCGCAAGCTGGTCGACAGCGCCTTCCAGGCGGCGACAGGGGTATTGCAACAGAACCGCGCGCTGCTGGACAGCACGGCGGCGGCATTGCTCGAAACCGAGACTCTCGATGAGGCGGCGATTGAGCGCTTGAAAAGCGAGATCAACAGAGCCCCGGTGTTGTCGCTTCCCGATAAGCAGCCCGCTAGCGCACTGGCGTCCTGATATTTGCCAACGAAATGGGCACTTTTCCGGAAGGACGGGGTGGGCGCGTATGGCTACGCTAGCCCACCCATGCGCAGAGCAATTTAGACGAACTACCGCCTCTTACTCGGCGGCTTCCATGGTGATTGCATAGGCGGTCTCTCCGTGAACCGCGTCATCGCCGACCACCAGCTGCGCCTCGGCCATGCGCAGCGGTACGAAGATCGAGATCACCTTGAGAATGATGAATGTGGCAATGGCGTTATAGATGATGATGAACGCCGCGGCCTCGATCTGCGCCAGAAGTTGGGCTCCCGTATCGCCGTAGAGCAGGCCGGTAACGCTGACGCCGGGCGCCTCTTTGTCGGTGCCGATGTATTCGAGCATGTCCGGATTGGCGAGGATGCCTACGAGCAGACCGCCACTCAAGCCGGCAATGCCGTGCGTCGAAAACACCCCCAACGTATCGTCAACCCGCAGCATGAAACGGGTCCTCTGGAACTTGTTCATCGAAAGCCACGGAATGATGCCGGCAACGATACCGATGATGATGGCGCCCCAGCCATTGACGAAACCAGCGGCCGGAGTGATTGCCACCAAGCCCGCGATCATGCCGTTAACCGCGCCAATGATCGACGGTTTGCCATAGGCCATCTTGTCCATCAAGGTCCAGACGAGGAGGCCAACCGCAGTGGCTGTGTTGGTGTTGAGTACGGCCGCACCCGCGTCGTGGTTGGCGAAATAGGGATCGCCGCCGTTGAACCCGTTCCAACCGAGCCACAAAAGGCCGGCGCCGATCAACGTGACCAGCAGGCTGTTGGGCGGGAATTGCTCGCGATCGGCCCGTAAGCGTGGCCCGACCACGGCTGCAGCGACGAATCCGGACGTACCGGCGGCGAGATGGATGACATAGCCACCCGAAAAGTCCTGCGCGCCCAACACTGAAAGCCAGCCGCCGCCCCACAGGCTGAACGCCCCGACCGTATAGACCAGGGTCATCCACACCGGGCAGAAAATCACCCAGGCCGCGAAGTTCATGCGGCCGAGCACCGAGCCCCCGAGGATGATCACCGTGATCGCAGCGAAAACGAACTGGAAGAAAATCAGGGTAGCCATCGGGAAGGTCAGCTCCGGCATGCCCGAGGCAGCTGCCGGTACCACCGCCTGGCCCGTGATAAAGCTCGCGGAGGTTGCCAGCGCAGGTTTGCCGAGGAATGGAAACCATTGCTCCCCGAACGCCATGTTGTAGTCGAAGAGAACCCACACGACCAAGACCGAGGCGAAAGCGTAGAAGCACATGAAGGCAGAATTGATCGCCCACTTCTGCTTGACATACCCGGCGTAGAGAACCGCCAGACCGGGAATGCTTTGCAGACCGACGAAAGTCGCAGCCGCTAACTGCCATGCATTGTTTCCCGAATCGAGCCATTTGGGTGATGGTACGAGCATTGTTTGTCCCCTATTTTTTCTGTCGTGAAGAAGCGCACAACCTCGGGTATCAGAAACGTGGGGTTGAATAAGCACACATATTAACGATGTAGGCAAGAGCCATGCCAGTCGCATAGCCCGTCGAAATCAGCCGGGAACCGGGCTTTTTCGGAAAATCATGCCGCGCTCCGCCGATCGAATACAGTTGTATGCCTAAAAATTAGGCATACACGATCGCCATTTGTATTTGCGCTTCCCGATATACGACTTGCTTTGCAGGGAGCCTGAGATTTGGGTATGGATCGGCTTATGGTGATGTGGACGTGACCGTGTTCCGCAACCGCGTTCTAGCGGCAGGGATAGCCGGTCTGGCGGTGGGTTTGGCCACCCCGATCAACGGTGACACGCAGCAGAACGAGACCCCGACGGCGATCACGTGTACCAATCCGGTGAGCGGCACGTCCTGGCAGATTACGATCGATTTCCGCAAAGCGACGGTTGATTCCAATCCGGCCGAGATTAAACGCGCCGCGATTTCGTGGTTCGATCCCAAAGATGGCGGCAACTACACCCTCGACCGCAAATCCGGGGATCTCACGGCAAGTGTCGCGTCAAGCACTGGGGGCTATTTCCGCCATAATCGTTGCGATCTGGATAAGTCGCGGTGACAGCGCGAAGCCACGGCCACGAAATTGAGCTCGCGTCCGCACCGCATGGCGATCCAAGCGGTCCGCACCCGGGTGGAATCAGTGCCATGGCGGCGGTTGAGGTCGGCGTACGGGCAAGCGTCGGCTTCTGTTCGAAGACTGGGCGGCGCAAGGCGAACGAGGATTTCGCCGGCGCGGTGTTCGGAGCGGAGTTGCCGCAGCCGCGCCAAGAAGTGATCGCTGCGATCGCCGATGGAATCGGCGGCGCAAAGGGCGGCCGCATCGCTGCCGAGACTGCGGTGCGTGGCTTTCTGGACGGCTTTTGCGATCTGCCCGAGACGATGGAAGCGCTGCGAGCGGGCGCCAAGATAGTCAGTGCGCTCAACGGCTGGATCAATTCCATGGGGCGTCAAGACCCCGATCTTGCCGGTTTGGGTTGCACGTTCACGGCGCTGGTGTTGCGCGGCCGCGTCGCCCACTTGCTGCATGTCGGGGATACGCGCGCCTATCGGTTGAGCAGCGACCGCATGACCTGCCTCACCATGGACCATGTGCGCCAAGATAGCACTGGTCGCTCGCACGTGCTCAACCGTGCGTTGGGAGTGGAAGCGGAAGTGCGGCTCGACTACGCCACACAACCGGTAGCGCTGCATGACCGTTTCCTCTTGTGCAGCGACGGCGTGCACGGGTTCCTGACAGATGAGCGAATCGCCGACATCATGCGCGACCGCTCCGCTCCCGAGGATACCGCCGGGGCGTTGGTTGCGGCGGCGCTCCAATCCGGCAGCACCGACAACTGCACCTCGTTGGTTCTGGACGTGGTCGCGCTACCGACAGCAGGATCCTCCGACATTAGCGCCGCGATCCTGCAGCTGCCCGCGATCCCAGCGCCGCTTCTCGGCGAGACGATCGATGGATTCGTCCTCAAAGCATTGATCTCCGAGGGCCGATACAGCCTACTCTTCGCTGCGGAGGATGAAGTCGAGGGCGGCATCGTTGCGTTGAAATTCCCCAAGCCGCAGCTTGTCAGCGTTGACGCGTATCGCGCGGCGTTTGTCCGCGAGGCCTGGGTCGGCGCGAGGGTGCACAATCCTTGGATCGGGCGCGTCATCGAACTGCCGCCGGGACGCCAGACCTGCCTCTACACGGTCATGCCGCTCTATCAAGGCGAGCTTCTGGAAACGCGCCTTTCGCGCAGTCCGGCGCTGGGATTGGAAGAAGGGCGGAACATCACCGTCAAGCTGGCCCGTGGAGTCGCGGCGCTGCACCGCGCCGGTATCATCCATCGCGACATCAAGCCGGACAACGTAATCCTCGAAGGTGGCGGATCGCTGAAGCTGATCGATCTCGGGGTCGTTCGCGTACCTGGGCTGGAGGATTTTCCACCGGAAGAGATTCCGGGGACCCAGGCCTATATGGCGCCGGAAATGTTCGCAGGCGAAGCCGGCAACGAGGCCACCGACATCTATGCTCTGGGCGTCGCGATGTTTCGCGCTTTCTCGAGCGAGTTCCCGTACGGCAATCTTGACGCCACTAGTCCGCCGCGCCGGAACCGGGCGAGGGACTTTTGCGCGCTGCGGCCAGATCTTCCGGCCTGGCTCCAGGCGGCACTCGCGCGCGCGATCGCGGTCGATCCCGCAAAGCGCTTTCACGACATGACCGAGTTCGCGTTCGAGATGGAAGCCGGACCACCGCGCGCTCCGATCGCAATTCCTCGGCCCCGCACGCTCTACGAGCGCGCTCCTCTCCAAGTGTGGCAAGGCCTGGCCGCACTTTTGGCGCTCGCGCTCCTAGTGTCGTTGCTGGTGCGTTAAGCCTTAGCGCCTCAGTGCTAGAGCCGCAGTACGGCGGGGAAACCGGATTGTTGCTGGCAGAGACAGCAAGGCGGGCCCAACGGGGTGGCAGAACATATAAATTCTGCTTAAATTTTAACCTTCCCTTCATTTTCCCTCGGGCTTGCGGTCTCGCCCCTCTGGGTTGATTTCTACCCAGGCGCACGCGCGCGTTCGACGACTCGCTCTGCAATACGCCCGGCAAGCCGGTTTGCCGCGGACGATCGGCGAGCGGCCGGTTGCGGGCGGCTCTGTACAAGAGTAGCCGGCTCCGGCTTGATTGGCACGATTCTTGGTTCCCGGCGCCAACGCGTCCGGCTCGCGGATCAGGAGACGGTTCGCCCCTCTGCCTATCGGTCTCTTGGAGAAAGCTGATGAAATCCATGCACCTTGCCTTGCGGCGCCTAATGCTGGCCGCGTCAATGATGCCGCTACTAGCGCTATCAGCCGTGGCACAAGCGCCGACCCCCGCGGCCCTGGCAGCCGCCCCTGCGTTAAATTCCGGCGACACGGCATGGATGCTGACCTCGACCGCGCTCGTGCTGATGATGACAATTCCCGGTCTGGCGCTCTTCTACGGCGGCATGGTCCGCAAGATGAACGTGCTGACGACGGTGATGCAGAGCTTTGCCGTCACTTGTCTCGTCACGGTGCTGTGGATGGTCTGCACCTACAGTTTCGCTTTCACGACCGGGTCGCCGTTTCTGGGGGGCACAAGCCGGTTCCTGCTGCAGGGGATGACCCTCGATTCGGTCAACGATCTGGCAAAGACGATCCCTGAATCGGTCTATATGTGCTTCCAGATGACGTTCGCGATCATCACCCCGGCGCTGATCTGCGGCGCCTTCGCGGACCGCATGAAGTTCTCGGCACTGCTGTGGTTCATTGGGCTTTGGGCTGTTTGCGTCTATGCACCGATTGCTCACTGGGTGTGGGGGGCAGACGGCTTCCTCAACGACGCGGGCGTACTCGATTTCGCCGGCGGAACGGTCGTGCACATCAACTCGGGGGTCGCCGGGTTGATGGCCGCGCTCGTGATGGGAAAGCGGCGTGGCTATGGTACAGAGCCAATGCCCCCGCACAACCTCGTGCTCAGCGTCATTGGAGCATCGCTGCTGTGGGTCGGGTGGTTCGGATTCAACGCCGGCTCCGCAACGGCGGCCAACGGCAATGCCGGCATGGCCATGGCGGTGACCCAGATTGCGACCGCCACCGCGGCTCTCTCTTGGATGTTCGCCGAGTGGGTGGTGAAGGGTAAGCCGAGCGTGCTCGGGATCATCTCGGGCGCAGTCGCGGGTCTGGTCGCGATCACCCCGGCGTCTGGCTTTGTCGATCCGCGCGGTGCGTTGATCATCGGGATCGCCGTTGGGGTCATCTGTTATTGGAGCACGACGGGCCTGAAACATGCACTGGGGTACGATGACAGTCTCGACACGTTTGGCGTGCATGGTATTGGCGGCGCCGTGGGCGCTATTTTGACCGGGGTACTGGCGGTGGCCTGGGTCGGAGGTGAAGGCAAGAGCGGTTTGATCGACGGCAATCCGCATCAGGTGATCGTGCAGCTTTATGGTGTCGCCGTCGTCGTTGTCTATGACGCCGTCGTGTCCCTCATCCTGCTCAAACTGATCGATCTGGTCATTGGTCTTCGCCCGTCCGCCGACATCGAACGCGAGGGCCTCGATCTTGCCCTTCATGGCGAGGCCGTCCAGTAGACGAGACGAAGGTACCTTCGCGGGATGGCGATATGCTATCAGGGACGGCCCGAGCTCGAGACTATTCTCCGTCTCGAGCTCGATACGAGGTGAGGCCATGAAAAAGATCGAAGCCATTATCAAACCGTTCAAACTCGACGAAGTGAAGAACGCGCTGCACGAGGTTGGCATCACCGGAATGACAGTCAGCGAGGTCAAGGGTTTCGGGCGCCAGAAAGGGCACACAGAAGTCTACCGCGGGGCGGAATATGTGATCGATTTCCTCCCCAAGATCAAAGTCGAGGTAGTACTGGACGACGCCATTGTCGAGCGAGCTGTGCAGGCCATTCAAGATTCCGCACGCACGGAGAAGATTGGCGACGGCAAGATCTTTGTGTTGCCGGTCGAGCAGGCCATCCGCATTCGCACCGGTGAACAAGGGCCCGACGCCGTCTGACGCGCTGCTACATCCCGCCCCCACCGCCGTCTCCGCCGATCTTGTCGGTCTGCTGAACGGAAGGACCCGGCAGCCGTTCCAAGGGTTGTGAGGTTTGGCCGCAACCGGCGAGCACGACGCTCATCAGCAACAGGAGACCAACGCACAACGGTCTCATGGCGTGTTGGCCGGCCGCAAACCCTATCGTGATCAAAGCCGCTTTCACCTAATCTGCTGCCGACCGTACCTGCAGCTGGAAGGATCGCCGCCGTGTCGTATGCTTATGTTGTCCAGATGGATATCCCGCAACATCTCGAGGCCGAGTTCAACCGGATTTACGACGAGGAGCATGTCCCGACCATCCTCAAAGTCCCTGGCGTGAGATCCTGCGCGCGCTACCGGCTCGATCACTCCACGGTGCCGACGATGCCGCGCTATCTGGCGATTTACGAGGTCGACTCGGCAGAAGTGATCAACAGCCCGGCCTGGACGGAAGCCTCCGATCTCGGCGAGTGGAAGCCGAAGATCCGGCCACATACGACCAACCGCCAGCACAGCATTTTTGAACGGATTGCATGAGGGCGCAGGTCATGGCTCATCTCTTTGTCGTGCAGCTCGACATTCCGGCGGAACACGAGGCCGAGTTCAACCGCGTCTACGATACCGAGCACTTCCCGATGCTGTGCAAAGTGCCGGGTGTTCGCTCGGGCGCGCGCTATAAGCTGGAGCATTCGAGCGTGCCGGGGATGCAGCAATATCTGACGATTTACGAGCTCGACTCCCCCGATGTCCTGAAGAGTGCGGCATGGGAGGAGGCCGGAGCCTACGGTGACTGGGCGACGAGGATCCGTCCGCTGGTCACCAGCCGCCACCACAGCGTCTTCGAACGCATCGCCTGAGGGGATACGGAATTGATCCACGTTGTCGCTGTCATCACCGCCAAATCCGGTATGCGCGAAGCGATCCTGAAGGAATTTCACGCCAACATGCCGGCGGTTCACGCCGAGAAGGGCTGCATCGAGTACGGGCCGGCTATCGACGCCGAGGGCATCGGGGGCTTTCAAGCGAAGTTCGGTCCCGATACCTTCGTCGTGATCGAGAAATGGGAAAGCCCGGAAGCGTTGAAAACGCACGCTGCGTCCCCGCATATGGCCGCTTATGCCGCAAAGACCCGCGACCTGATCGCGAGCCGCGTCATCCACGTGCTGCAGCCGGGGTGAGCTGCAGCGCTCGCGGCTATTTGCCCGCAGGTGAGCGAAAGGGCCGCGGTCCTCGCCTTGACAAACCTCGCAAAGGCTCCTCATGCTCGCGCAATGCACCGTTCGACGTTGCTTTTGCTTGCGTGGGTCGCGCTTCTCGCGGCCTGTGCCGGCCCCTCGCAGGAGACGACAACGGCCAGTGAAAAGCCGCCCGGCCCGGACTGCAGCGCCTGCATCCTGGAGAACCCCGGCGACGTCAGACCGTGTGTGAAGATCTGTCACCGGCCTGAAAGCGATCTCGCCGGACCCGACGCCGGCGGGGTGATCCGTTGAGACCAACAGGCGGAGGACAGCAAAAGCGGCTTTAACACCCTGCGCTGTTCGCCGCATTGGCGCGATGCCGGCTCCAGCTCTACCAACCGGGATTGAACAACCGATGCTCGTCATGGACGTCATGGCTGAGATTCTGAAGCGCGAAGGTGTCTCGACACTTTTCTGCTTCCCGACCACCCCGATCATCGAGGCCGCCGCCGCGGTCGGGATCCGGCCTGTGATCTGCCGCCAGGAACGCGTCGGGGTCCATATGGCCGACGGGTTCGCCCGGGTTTCGAATGGCCGCCCGCCCGGTGTGTTTGCAATGCAATACGGGCCGGGAGCGGAGAACGCATTCGCTGGTGTCGCAACCGCGTTTTCCGATTCGAGCCCGGTGGTATTTCTGCCGCTCGGACACCCGCGCGAGACCGCACAGCTCTTTCCGATGTTCAAATCGAGCCGCACCTACGCCTCGATCACCAAATCGGTTGAGGAAATCATTCTGCCAGAGCATGTCGCGAATGTGATGCGGCGCGCCTTCTCCCAAGTCAAAAACGGCCGGCAGGGCCCGGTTATGGTGGAGGTACCGGCCGATATCGTCGCCACCGAAGTCGGGGTCGACCCGAATGAATATCGGCCCGTCCGCGCCACCCGATCAGCCGGCGACGAGCGCGATATCGACGAGGCGGCGCGCATGCTGCTCGCCGCCGCTTGTCCGATGATCCTCGCGGGGCAAGGCATCTTCTATGCCGAAGCAATCGGCGAGCTGCGGCAGCTCGCCGAGCTGCTGCAGGCGCCGGTGATGACGACGTTCGATGGCAAAAGCACTTTCCCCGAGGACCATGCGCTGGCGCTCGGACCGGGCGGCGGCACCTTTACCGGACCCGGCCGCCATATCCTCCACAAATCGGATCTGGTGCTGGGCATCGGCTGCAGCTTCACCCGCCATGGCATTGCAACTCCGGTGTTGCCGCCCGGCAAGAAGATCATCCACGCGACCAACGACACGCGCGACCTCCACAAGGCCTTCGCAGCCGACCTCGGGATTCTGGGCGACGCCAAGCTGGTGCTCGGGCAGCTGATCGAGGCGGTGCGCGATCGGCTCAACGGCAAGACACGTCCCAACGATATCGCTCGCGAGATCGCGGCCAAACGGGAAGAGTGGCTGGCCCGCTGGCAGCCGAAACTGCGTTCCGACGAGCGCCCGATCAACCCCTACCGGGTGATTTCCGAGTTCATGCGGGTCGTCGATCCGGCCGAAGCGATCGTCACGCACGATTCCGGCAGCCCGCGCGAGCAGCTCAATCCGTTCTACCGTGCGACCCGCCCCCGCGGATATATCGGCTGGGGCAAGTCGCACCAGCTCGGGACCGGGCTGGGGCTCGCGATCGGCGCAAAAGTCGCCGCGCCCGATAGATTCTGCGTCAACTTCATGGGCGACGCGGCCTTTGGCATGACTGGCCTCGACTTCGAGACGGCGGCGCGCTGCAGCATCCCGATCCTGACGATCGTCCTCAACAATTCGACAATGGCGATCGAGACCCACGCAATGGCGCTGTCGCACGAACGCTATCGGGCACGCGACCTCGGCGGCAATTACGCCAACATCGCCCGCGACCTCGGCGGCTGGAGCGAGCGGGTCGAGGACCCGTCGCAAATCGGCGACGCCATTCTGCGGGCTCGCCGCCAAACCGAAGACGGACGCGCCGCGTTGCTCGAATTCATCACCAGCCAAGAGCAAGGCTTCTCGCACCGCCGCGGCGCCGCCGAATAGGCGAGCAGAAGAAGGTATCCTATCCGGCCGGGGTCCGGACCAGACGCGATTGAAGCGCCCGCCGGCGCTCCAGTCGTGCGAGGCGCCGGGCCGGGCGCAGCCGAGCTTCTACCCGCTCTGCGATAAGCGCGCCCTCGCCGGGCGTGATCTCGCCGCGGGCAATGGCCATCAGAACAGTGGATAGCGCCTGTCGAACATCCTCGGCCGTCTGCAACGACGACAGGTTGATCCGGAGACGCGCGGCCGGGCTGATAGGCGCGAGCGGCGGCGGCAAGAGCTGCTCGGCGAGGGGCCGCAACAGATGAGGCTTGCGGTCGAGCAGCTCCGACAGCGCCCGCGCGCTCAGCGGCCGAGCGACAAGATCGGGCACCCGCCGCTTGGGATTGCGGATGCCGCGCGGCCGCCCCCGCGGATTGCCTGAGCTTCCCTTCGCGAAGCGCCCGCGCGCGTCGCGCGCGCGGCGAGAGGGAATCAGGAGCAAGCTGTTGATGTTCCTGGATTCGTGGTCCGGAAAACAGGTGATAACAGGACGACAACGGCGGATCGGCAACGATTTCCGGCATCAGCGAGGCTCCGGCGGACAAGGCTCACATATAGGTTCCCTATATGTTCTCGTCGAGGGCCAACTCAGGCACCCGCGGAGCAGCTGGAGAGGAACGCAGGGACACACCGCCCCCGTGGGCGCATACGCCGAGAGCACAAGGCACAACGAAGCGAGTAACGGCCGGTGTGGAGGATGAGCCGACAATCCGCTACTGCGTGTCGGATAACACCTTTGCGCCGATAGCGGTCATGCCAAAACCACGGCGCCCAAAGACCTCTTGCGCCGAATTTCAGTCGGCGGCCTTCCGTAGACTTCGGTAAAGACAGAGTTGAACCGGCGCAGACTGCCAAAGCCCGCCTGCGTCGCGATCTCGGTCATCGGCAGGCTTGTCTCGTCGATGAGCCGTTTGGCCCGCTGCACCCGCGCAGTCTTGGCCACCTTCGAGGGACTTGCCTGCAGATGGCGAGCGAATAGGCGTCTCAATTGCCTTGCCCCCATCCCGAGGCGCGCGGCCAGGTGTTCGACGGTAGCCTCGTCCTGATCAAGTGCTCCATCCTCAACGATGAGCCGCATCGCTCTTACGACAGTCGCCCTACTACCAATCCAAGCGCTAGAGAACGGAGCAGTCTCGGGCCGGCACCTTAGGCACGGGCGAAAACCGGCCACCTCGGCCGCCGCGGCCGACGGGAAGAATGAAACATTGACCGAGCGCGCCGGACGCACGGGACAAACCGGCCGGCAGTAAACACCGGTCGTGTGGACGCCGGTATAAAACCGGCCGTCATAGGTCGAGTCTCGCGTCATGCGCGCCCGATCGCATTCCGTAAAGTCGAGCGACATGGACACGATAATACTCGTCTTCTCCTTCATGCCCGATGCCCTCTCGGGGATGGAGTCCGGTTTTGGCCAGCGATAGCGGCCACTTTCCACTACATCTGACGGCAGGAATTTAGGGCGGTGTTCGCCCTCTCCAGAGAGCCTGGGCCCTAACGCAGGGTGGTCGCGGGGGACATGACCAGCGACAGGAGACGTCGCGCCGCGCAGGCAGCAAAAGCAGGAGGTGAGAATGCAGCAGCATCGAACCATCGAGGTCGGTGACGCGACGCTGGAATGCACACTTTGCGGTTTGGGCGCACCAGTCGTGTTGCTCGCGAATGCAGGCTGTAGCACCGGCTATTTTGATCATCTGGCGCGCGCGCTGGTTACCGGAGGGTTCCAGACGATCTCGATTAATATGCGCGGCGTCGGAGAGAGCCGCGGCTCGCTCGATGACGCAACCTTGCACGATCTGGCGGCCGATGTGGCCGGGGTCATCGAAGCTTTGGGTTGCGGTCCGGCGCACCTAGTCGGACATGCTTTCGGCAACCGGATCGCCCGCTGTCTGGCGGTCGATCAGCCACCGCTGGTTCGCAGCGTGACGCTGCTTGCGGCGGGTGGCCTGATCGCGCCTCCGACGGGCGCGATCGGCACGCACTTTCGCAATGCGACGCAGGCCAAGATGAATGGCAGCGATTGCGTCACCGTGCTGGGGGCGCGCTGGCTCTCGCCAGCATCCGATCCGAAAATACTCGCGCACGTCGAATGCTGGCCTGCGGTCTTTCTCGCTCATCTCGCGACCAGTCGGGACGTGCCTCTCGAATATTGGTGGACCGCCGGCACTGCCCCCCTTCTCGTGATCCAGGGGCTCGATGATGAAGCGGCGCCGCCGGGGAATGGGCATGCGCTGCGCGAGCAGTTGGGCGAGCGGGTGCGGGTCGTCGATCTACCTCATGCCGGGCACTTTCTGCTGTTGGAACAGCCGGAAGCTGTCGCGCGGGCCGTGTCCGAGTTTCTTGGCGCTGACAACGCTCCAGGCTGAAGACACCGCGATGATGTGACGGAGAATCCAAATGCCGCGCTCGGGCAATCGATGGACCGAGGGGGACTCGCGCGTCATCGATGCCGGCTGTCAGATTCCCCGTCGCGCCTCTTCGACCAACCAGTCCTGAAACCGTCGAACCGCGGGCTTTTGCAGGGCCGCGGATGTCGCGACGGCGTAATACGCGAACTGCGCCGGCCATTTCACCGTGAGCGCCTTTACCAGCCGCTGTGACCGCAGATCGTCATCGACATAAATATCCCGCACGAGCGCCAGTCCTTGTCCCGCGACCGCCGCTCGCGCGATCAGGTGACTTTCCGAAAAAGCCGGGCCTTTGTTGGTATGCGGCGCGGTGACGCCGTGGGCTTCGAACCAAAGCGGCCAATCCTGGCGATTGAAGTCGTGAAGCAGCGGGAATGCCAGGCAATCGGCCGGCCTCGTGAGGGGAGCGCGGTTTTTGAGCAGATCGGGGCTCGCGACCACTATGAGTTCCGGAGCGACGAGCCAAGTGCTCTCAAGTCCTGGGTACTTTCCTAACCCATGCCGGATGGCCAAATCGATCGGTTCCCGTTTCAAATCGACCGGGCGGGTGCCCGTCTCCACGGCAACTTCGATATCTGGACAAAGCCGCGCGAACATCGCCAGCCGCGGCACCAGCCAGGCCGCCGCGAATGACGGCATCGTACTCACCGTCACGCGGCGCGATGACGGCGCGCCGAGTTCCTGATCGACGGCCTCGATCGCACGAAACGGCTCGGCGAGTGCGGCGAACATGGCCTCACCCGCAGTGCTCAGCTCGACACCAGCGGAGGTCCGCGCAAACAGCCGGCGACCAGCGACCTCCTCAAGCTGGCGAATGCGTTGACTGACTGCGCCCGGCGTGAGCGCCAGGTCCTGCGCGGCGTGCTTCATTTTCCCGGCGCGCGCCACGGCGACAAACGTCTGCAGCAATGCGAAGCGCCTGATCATGATGCGAGTTTAGCTCAGCTAAACCTGATGGCCAAATCCATCGCTTGCTGGCCATGTGTTTGCGACTGATATCGAGGGGACCTCATCATCACGCTCAAGGCCCCCTCCCATGACCGACATCATCTTGCACCATTACGACATTTCTCCCTATTCGGAGAAAGTTCGGACCGGGCTTGGCCTCAAGGGCCTTGCCTGGGCATCGGTCGAGCTTCCCGTCATCATGCCGAAACCGAATCTGACGGCGCTGACGGGAGGCTATC
>Ga0306924_10002485_pt1 | contig 17399 bp, 21 predicted proteins | sample sta12Can44000111_FD_203756 | JGI IMG/M metagenome (GOLD analysis project Ga0306924, IMG submission 203756) | Lab enrichment of tropical soil microbial communities from Luquillo Experimental Forest, Puerto Rico - statanox.12C.anox.44.000.111 (v2)... | ecosystem: Environmental > Terrestrial >... | reverse complement strand
CCGCTGAAGGCGTGCTGGTGATCGACACGCGCCAGCACCCGCGCGACGGCGAGGACCTCATCCGGCGCATCCGCGCTGTTACGGACAAGCCGATCAGATGGGTGATCAACAGCCATTTCCACGGAGATCATCATTTCGGCAATGGCCCGTTCAAGGCCGCAGGCGCCACCTTCGTCGCACAGGACGAAACCGCGCGGCTGATGGAAAAGGTCCAGCCCAAGGAAATGGCGCGGCGGCAAAGCTTCTTCAAAGGCCGCGGCTACGATCCTGCCGAGGTGAGGCTCGTTCTGCCCGACGTGACCTTCAACAGCGAAATGACGATCCACTTCGGCGGCCGCGAAATCCGCCTCGCCTATCTCGGTCCCGGCCAGCAGGTCGGCGATACCTTCGTGTTCTTCCCGCATGCGCGCACCGTGTTCACGACCGGCATGTTTGGGCCGCACAGCATGCCCAACATGGCGTTCACGCCATCGGTCGAGAACTGGCTCGCGCTGCTCGACAAGGTTGCCGCCATGGACGTCGACCAAATTCTGCCGGCGCACGGCGACGTGTCGACCAGCAAGGACGTCAAGGAACTCTCGGCGATGATCGCGGATGAATACGCGACCGTGAAAGACGCAATCGCCAAAGGCGTGAGTCTCGACGACGCGCTCAAGACGCTACGCTTGCCGCAATACAAGGACTGGCGCAACTACGGCCGGCTCGATAACGAGATCCGCGCGCTCTACGAGCTGATCACCACCGGCAAGCGCAGCTATTTCGATTAGCTGTGACTGTTCGACGAGACGCCGCCGAGAGTGCCGAATAGGCGCCGATAGACCTTTGGCATCGCCTCGGGCAGGTCCTCGGCAATGAGCCCGGGGCCGAACTCGGCGGCGGCTTCTCCGTGCAGCCACACCGCGGCCGCAGCGGCTTCGAAGCCCGGCATCCCTTGGGCGAGACACCCCGCCACCATGCCCGCGAGCACATCGCCCGATCCGGCGGTCGCGAGCCATGGCGGCGCGTTGTCGGCAATCGCGGCGCGCCCGTCGGGCGCGGCGACCACGGTGTCCGCGCCTTTCAGCAGCACGATGGCGCCCGAAGCAGCCGCGGCTTTGCGTGCCCGCTCAAGTTTCGAGAGAGCGTCCTCGTCCACTCCTTTGAACAGGCGGGCAAACTCGCCTTCGTGGGGCGTGAGGACCGTGGTCGGGGACCGCTCCCCGATCGCCGCAGTCAGCACTTCGGGTTCGTCGGCAAAACTGGTCAGCGCATCGGCGTCGAGCACCACCGCGCCATGCGCGGCGAGCGCTGCAAGCACGAGGTCGCGCGTGTCCTTTCCCACGCCCGCTCCCGGACCCAGAATGACAGCGTTGCGGCGCGGGTCGGCGAGAAACGCTGCGAGTTCGTGCGCGCCGTCGACCGGCCGCACCATCACCGCGAGACTTGCCGTTGCGTTGACGGCGAGCGCCTCGCACGGGCTGGCAATGGTGACGAGGCCGGCGCCAGCGCGCAAGGCGCCGCGTGCGGCAAGCCGCGCCGCGCCCGTGGAGAAGGCAGGTCCTGACACCACCACCGCATGACCGCGCGCATATTTGTGCCCGCCGGCCCGCGGCAGCGGAAAGCGCTCACCCCAGAGCCGCGGATCGTTGATCCACGTTCGCGCCGCGATCCGCTCAAGCACGCTCGATGGGATACCGATGCCGGCGACCGTGACGTTTCCACTGTGCAGGCGGCCGGGAAGCAGCACATGGCCGGTCTTGCGGCGGAAGAAGGTAACCGTGTGCGCGGCTTCGACCGCGAGACCCATCACAGCGCCGCTCGTGCCATTTATTCCGCTCGGCAGATCGACTGCATAGACGCAAGGGGCGGCGTTCATCGCCGCGATCATCGCGCGGGCGAGACCTTGCACGGGTCGATCGAGGCCCGCGCCAAACAGCGCATCGATCACCACGTCGGCCGCCGCGAGCGCCGCCGGCGTCGCTGGTTCAGTTTGGCCCGTCCACCGACTTGCAGCTTGCCCCGCATCGCCCTTGAGCCGGCCGGTTTCGCCGACCAAAAGCACGCGCAGGCGGTATCCGCGCTCGGCAAGAACGCGCGCGGCGACGAAGCCGTCTCCGCCGTTGTTGCCCGGACCGGCCACCGCCACGACACGCGCACCTGCCGGATTGCGCGCGGCGACCGCATCGGCAACGGCGCGGCCGGCATTCTCCATGAGGTCAATGCCGGCGATCCCACCGGCGATTGCCAGCCGGTCGGCCTCCCCCATTTCCGCGGTGGTGAGCAGTTCGATCATGGCGCAGGCACAGTAATGCGACACCGCACCGCGCGCGAGGCCGCGCCAATTCTCTTGCCAGCAGCGAGGGATAGCGTGTCATGATGACAAAATAAGCAAATTGCTGAATATTTAATCGAGGGCATTGCAAGGGCGCTGCACGTCTGCCTGTCGGTGCCTCTCAAAGCGATGATTTGCCCCCGTTTTTTGCGCGCGCCGAGGCTTGGCATGGAGCCTGCTAACCGCTAGCGCGGTCGGCGCCGTGCCGGTTCCTGCGGGCGACCAAGGGAGGGAAGGCCCAGTGAAAAAGATCGAGGCCGTCATCAAGCCGTTCAAGCTCGATGAGGTCAAAGAGGCGCTGCAGGAGGTCGGGCTGCAAGGCATCACGGTGACCGAAGCCAAGGGCTTTGGGCGGCAAAAGGGCCACACGGAACTTTATCGCGGCGCCGAATACGTCGTGGATTTTCTCCCCAAGGTGAAGATCGAGATTGTGCTCGGCGACGACATGGTCGAAAAAGCCATCGAGGCGATCCGTCGCGCCGCCCAGACCGGGCGGATTGGCGACGGAAAGATCTTCGTCTCCAGCATCGAAGAAGCCATCCGGATCAGGACGGGCGAGTCCGGATTGGACGCCATCTGAGGCGCTGGCTCCCTGCGACAATCCTGCGGCCACACGAGAAGGGGTACTTGTTCAATGACGACCGCTAAAGACGCTCTCAAGATGATCAAGGACAACGACGTGAAATACGTCGATTTCCGTTTCACCGATCCGCGCGGCAAGTGGCAGCACGTCACCGTCGATGTCTCGACCATCGATGAGGACACATTCAGCGAAGGAATCATGTTCGACGGCTCCTCGATCGCCGGCTGGAAGGCGATCCACGAGTCCGACATGCAGCTGATGCCCGATCCGGAGAGCGCCTGCATCGACCCGTTCTACGCGGAGACGACGCTGGTTCTGGTCTGCGACACGCTCGAGCCGCTGACCGGCGAGCCCTACAACCGCGATCCGCGCTCGATCGCGAAAAAGGCGGAAGGACTGGTGAAGTCGATGGGGATCGGCGACACCGTATTCTTCGGGCCGGAAGCCGAGTTCTTCATCTTCGACGACGTGAAATACGCGGCGCAACCCTACAACACCGGCTTCAAGCTCGACTCCACCGAATTTCCCACCAACTCGGACACTGACTACGAGGGCGGCAATCTCGGCCACCACATCGGATTCAAGAAAGGCTACTTCCCGGTGCCACCGCTCGACACTGCGCAGGACATGCGCTCGGAGATGCTGGGCGCCATGGCGCGCATGGGCTGCAAGGTCGAGAAGCACCACCACGAAGTGGGCTCCGCCCAGCACGAGCTCGGCTTCCAGTTCGCCTCGATGGTGCGCATGGCCGATCAGATGCAGATCTACAAATATTGCGTGCAGCAGGTCGCGCAGATCTACGGCAAGACTGCGACCTTCATGCCCAAGCCGGTCTATGGCGACAACGGCTCAGGCATGCACTGCCATCAGTCGATCTGGAAGGACGGCAAGCCCACATTCGCGGGCAACAAGTACGCCGACTTGTCGGATCTCGCGCTGCAATATATCGGCGGCATCCTCAGGCACGCGCGCACCATCAACGCCTTCACCAACCCGACCACCAATTCCTACAAGCGGCTGGTGCCTGGCTTCGAGGCGCCGGTGCTGCTCGCCTATTCGGTGCGCAATCGCTCGGCGGGCTGCCGCATCCCGCTCGCGTCTTCGCCCAAGGGCAAGCGCGTGGAGGTGCGCTACCCGGACCCGCTCGCGAATCCGTACCTCGCGTTTGCCGCCATGCTGATGGCCGGCCTCGACGGCATCAAGAACAAGCTCGATCCCGGGCCCGCGATCGACAAGGATCTCTACGATCTGCCGCCACAGGAGCTCAAGCAGATCCCGACCGTGTGCGGCTCGCTGCGCGAAGCGCTCGGCTATCTCGACAAGGATCGCGCGTTCCTCAAGGCCGGCGGCGTGTTCGATGACGATTTCATCGACACCTATATGGAGCTCAAGATGCAGGAAATCATCCGCTTCGAGCACACTCCGCATCCGGTCGAATTCGAAATGTATTACTCGGCGTAGCGTCCGCCCTTCATCGCCGTTGCGATGCAACTTAAGGGCGCCCGCGGGCGCCCTTTCCGTTTTGCAGCGTGCCACCAGCCGTACGCCGTCAGTAACTAACGCGGTGCTCCGCCGAGTTTCGTGCTTTTGTTTGAGACCCCACTGCCATGGCGACGATTACGATCCAACGGCGCCAGGCAGCGGCACGAACAAATCCTCGATCGCGATCGCGCGCGGGATGAAATGTTGTTCCACCATGTATTGGACGAGCGCCTGCAAGGTTGGCCGATTGGGCTCAATGCCGTAGGCAAACGGATCGCCGCCGAACACCGCGTCGATCTCCTCCACGTCGTCGACGAGCCAGGGCAGCATGGCGGCAAGCGAGCCGGCGTAGTGCAGACGCATGCGCGCGCGGCGCTTGGCCTCGACGAATGCATTGTAGAGACTGGTCGCGATCCAGCGCTGGCGCTGGTAGAGATCGCGGCGCATGGCGATCAAATGCATGATCGGAAAGATTTTGCGGCGACGATAGAAGTCGCGCTCGAGCGCGCGATGATCGGGAAAGAGCCGGACCACGTTGGCATCGCGACCGAGTTCATCCGGCTTGCGTGAACCGATCAGGGCATCGATGTCGCCACGCGCGAGCAGCGCGCCGAGCGAACACCCGCTCGCATTTTGCTCGATGCGGACCGGCCCCGGGAGCGGCGGCGCGTGCGGCCGCCCGTGGGAGCCGGTTTTTTCCACCGCCCCCTGCACCCAGCGGATCGAATCGAGATCGACCCCAAACTCGTCCGCCAGATGGCCGCGCGCCCAGATCGCCGCGGTCTGCGTGTAAAGCGGCACGCCCACCCGCTTGCCTTCGAGATCCTTCGGGGCGCGGATGTCGGCCTGCGCGTTGATGAAGATGTAGCCATGACGAAAGACGCGCGAGGGAAATACTGGCAGGGCGACGAACGGACAGTCGCCACGTCCCATCAAGCTGATGAATTCCGAGGCGGAAAGCTCCGCCACGTCGAATTCCCGTCCGCCCACCATGCGATCAAAGATCTCGCGGCCGGACGCAAACGCGATGGTGTTGAGATCGATGCCTTCCGGGACCACCTCGCCTGCGCGAATGGCCTCCATCCGGTCGTAGCGGCAGCTGGCGAAGGTCAGGCAGAGGCGCGACATAGATTTTCCCATTCTGGTTGCGGCGGAGCGCCGACGGATTGACCCTGCGGCGCATACTGCGCTCGTCTTTTGGGCAGCTGCCGGCAGCGCACGGCCTCTGATTACTGCGGGCCGCTTAGCAGCCGCGACACCATCTCCGCCGCCTTATCCCATGCAGTCGCCATGCATTGACAACCGCCGCCCGGCAGTGTACTTTATATCTTAAAGTCCATTATGATTCGGAGGGGACATGAGCCTCGAAGACAGCGTGCGCGAGGACATTGCCTTCATCCGCCGCGCCGTCGAACAGGGTCGCGACTTCGCCGCCGGGCGCAGCCTCGACATGCTGGTGTGGGGCACCGCAGTGGCGATCGGCTATCTCGGGACCTATGCCACCGCGATCCGATGGTGGCGCGTCGATCCCAATTGGGTTTGGGCGGTCTGCATCGTGCTGCCCTGGCTCTATTCGTTGCGCCGCCTGTTCGCGGCGCTGCTGTTTCCGTCGAAGCCGCGTCCAACGCCCCCGCCGATGGTGCAAGCGCTGCGCATGCTGTGGTTCGGCTGCGGCATCTTTCTTTCCAGCTTCGCGGTGGCCGTGATCATCGGTGGCGACATGCGTCAGGGCTGGTTCAATGCGGTGAGCGCGGGTGTCCTCGGCATCGGTTTTTTCGCGAGTTCGTTTCTGTGCAGCCTCACCTGGATGCGCGGGGTCGGGATCGGCTGGTGGGTGGCAGCCTTGCTGCTCTACGCGCTGCGCCATCGTGTCGAGGTGCTGCCGCTCTCCGCTGTGCTGATGTTGCTGCTGTTGGCATTGCCGGGGCTGTTGCTGTGGCGCGGACGGCCGACCTCTGCCGCCCCCACTGCGCCCGCCGCCGCATGATCGACTTCGACCACAATGCGATCGACGAGGTGCTGCAGAGCCGGGTTCGCATCGCGATCGTCGCGTTTCTCGCGAGCGCCGGCGCGGTCGACTTCTCGGTGGTACGCGACGCTATCAAGACCACCGACGGCAATGCCAGCGTGCATCTGCGCAAGCTCGAGGACGCCGGCTACGTCTCGGTGGAAAAGCGTTTCGTCAATCGCAAGCCGCAGACGCGTTACGCGCTGACCGAGCGCGGCCGCAAGGCGCTGCTCGATCATGTCGCGCATCTCGAGCTGCTGCTGCGGCGGGCAAAATCGGCAAGGGAGAAAGGCAAATGAGCAAATTTGCATTGCTGCTGACCGTCATCGGTTTCGTCATCGCCGCGACCCATTCGGCGCACGCGCAGGCCGCGGCTCAGCGGTTCGATTATCTGGTGCGCGAGGACATGTTCCGCGGTTTTGCCGGCGACAAAGCAGCCTTCGATCGCGCGATGGCTTTGTGCGAGGCTCGTCTCGCCGAGAATCCCGATCACGCCGAAGCGCTGGTCTGGCATGGAACCGGTCTTTTGTTTCGATCCGGAGAAGCCTTCCGCAGCGGTGATACCGAAAAGGCCGGCCTGCTCAATCGCAACGGCCTTGCTGAGATGGCCAAGGCGGTTGCGCTCGCGCCGAACAATCTCGGCGTTCGCATTCCACGTGGCGCCGTCCTGCTCGCGGCCGGGATGCAAATTGCCGACGCGCAACGCGCGCGGGTGTATTTTGAGACGGCGGTAGAGGACTTCGAGAAGGCTTTGGCGTTGGAGCAGCCGCGTCTGGCAACGCTCGCGCAGCATCCCAAAGGAGAGCTGTTCGCGGCGCTGGCCGAAGGCTGGTCACGCCTCAACGATGCGGAGAAGTCGCGCCGTTATCTCGACCGCATCGTCGCCGAACTGCCGGATACGATTTATGCCGCGGCGGCCGGCGCGCGCCTCGCCAACCCCTCCGCGATCGCCCGCATCACCTGTCTCGGCTGCCACACCAAATAGCGCGTGCCCGCCAAAATCCCCGCTCCCGCGATAACCGTTCCACGACGGAAAGACCCCATGGCAAACGCATCAACACTCAAGCCAATTTCTCTCCGAATCCTCGCCTTGGTCGTGATGTTTGTCCCGGCTGCGGCGCGCGCCGAAACGAATGAAGTCAGCTATTCCCCCGCCGGCATGCCAGTCGCGCCCGGCGCCTCGCCGCCTAGTTCTATTCCCGCCACGCTGAATCTCCCCCGAAACGCGGTTGGGTCCATCCCAGCGGTGGTCATCGTGCACGCAAGCGGCGGGTTGCTGCCCAATGGCCCCGAGCCTGATTATGTCGCGGCTTTCACTGAAGCGGGCATGGCAACCTTTGTCATCGACATGTGGACACCGCGTGGCGTGCCGGCCGGGGCGGCAGCATTTGGAGGTCTCGGCGGAATCGATCGGCGGCCGCGGACGCCGGTCGATACGCTCCCTGACGTCTTCGGCGCGCTCAAATTCTTGGCCGCCAATCCCGCAATCGACGCACGGCGCATCGGCGTTATGGGTTTCTCCTGGGGTGCGGCGCTCAGCTTCCTCGCCGCGTCCGAACTCGCAGCCGTGCGCGCGCTGGATTCCAAACTCCGCTTTGCGGCGCACGCCGGACATTATTTCGTGTGCTGGCCCTACCTACCCGGGGGGCCGGGGGCAGGCGCCGTGGCCATGCCATGGACCGGTGCGCCGATCCAATTGCAGGTGGCGGGGCAGGACGACTACGACGATGCCGACGGCGGCGCCTCATGCACGAAGTTGGTTGAAGGGCTGCCGCAGGCGAAGCGGGAACACGTCACGCTCCTCGTGCACGCCAATGCAAGCCATGCCTGGGACGTGAAGTTGCCTGGTCCGATGACGTTTGAGGACCGCTTCAGCCATCGTGGCCGCGGCGGCCCGGTGCGCTTCGTTCCCGACCAAACAGTGGCGGCGGCTGCCCGGTCGGCGACCATCGCATTTTTCCAAGCGGCCTTTGGCCGCTAGCGCTTCGAGAACTGGAACGAGCGTCGCGCCTTGCGCCGGCCGTACTTCTTGCGCTCGACCACGCGCGGATCGCGGGTGAGAAAGCCGCCCTTTTTAAGCGCGCCGCGCAAATCCGGCTCGAAATTCATCAGCGCCTTGGAAAGGCCGTGGCGCACCGCGCCGGCCTGGCCGGAAAGTCCACCGCCCGAAACCGTGCAGACCACGTCGTATTGGCCGGTACGGTTGGCTGCGATCAGCGGCTGCTGGATCAGCATGCGCAGAACCGGCCGCGCGAAATAGGCCTCGAGCTCGCGCGTGTTGACGGTGATCCGGCCGGGACCCGGCTTGACCCAGACCCGCGCCACCGCGTCCTTGCGCTTGCCGGTGGCGTAGGCGCGGCCCTGCTTGTCGAGCTTTTGCACATATTTCGGCGGCTCCGGCGCGGCCGCGGGCTTGAGTGCGGAAAGCTGATCGAGCGACTGCATGGTTTCCGCCACGGTCACGCGCTCCTCGTGTTCTTGCGGTTCATGCCGGCAATGTCGAGCTTTTCCGGATTCTGAGCGACATGAGGATGATCCGGACCGGCATAGACGCGCAGATTGCCCAATTGCACGCGGCCGAGCGGCCCGCGCGGCAGCATGCGCTCGACCGCCTTCTCGACGATGCGCTGGGGAAATTTTCCCTCCAGGATCGAGCGCGCGGTGCGCTCCTTGACGCCGCCGATAAAGCCGGTGTGGTGACGGTAAATCTTCTTCTCGCGCTTTCGGCCGGTGAGCACGATCTTTTCCGCATTGACCACGATGACGTTGTCGCCGTCATCGACGTGCGGTGTATAGGTCGGCTTGTGCTTGCCGCGCAGCCGCAGCGCGATGATACTGGCGAGCCGGCCGACGACCAGGCCGGTGGCATCGATCATCACCCACTTCTTTTCGATGTCGGCGGCTTTGGCCGAAAAGGTATTCATGACTGCATTCCCGGGATCGGCGCGGGGATCAAGGCGCGGCTCATACACGAAGCGCCGCGCCACCGTCAATGTTGCCTAGGGCATGATCCGCAGTTCCATCAAAAGCTTGCGTTTATGGTGTCATAGTACCTGCTCAGGCGCAAAGCGCCGTAGCCCATCCTGCGGCTACATGTTGGGCAGCGAATAGGTGGACGTCGCGTGCGCGAGCGGCGCGGGATCGCCATTCGCGTGGATCACGATCTCGCCAACAGCGAGCCGCTTGCCGAGCTTGAGCAGCCGCGCCTCGGCGGTGAGATCGCAGCGGCCCGGCTTGCGCAAAAAATTGATGTTGAGATTGGTCGTCACCGCGAGCGGCACCGGCCCGATCGCGCCAAGCAGCGCCACATACATGGTGAAATCGGCGAGCGCCATCATGGTGGGCCCGGAAATGGTGCCGCCCGGGCGCAGCGAATCCTCGCGAAAGCGCTGGCGCACGCGACAGCCGCCGTCCCAGACCGCTTCGACGACAAGACCGCTCGCCGGATGGTAGGCCTGCGGAAACTCGGCGGCGAGGAAACACTCGAGCGCCTCGACCGTCATCAACACCGGCATGCACCGCCCTCCCCTACGGCACCAGCGTAGCTTGTAGCCCGGATGGAGCGAAGCGAAATCCGGATCATCGGGACTGTCGATGCAGCCCCGGATTACGTTAGCGCTCCATCCGGGCTACGAGTCTTTCCTGAACTGTTTGCGCAACTCGCCCTTCGCCCGCATCAAGGTCTTCTTGCGCGAGGCCGGCAGGTTCTTGCCGGCGCGATTGATATAAAAGGCGAGCATTGAGAGCGCGGAACGATAAGGGTCAGCTTTGCGGCGCCTGCTGCGTTGCGCGGATCGTTTCAGCGATGCCGCGATGCGCTTGGGATCGCGCGCAGTGAACACGCCCTTCTCCAAAGTGAGCGCGCCACTGCGCTCGGTCACGCGGCGTGACCATCGCCTCCGGTTCGCGAGCTGGACGATCGGCGCGATCTGGCGCTTCCCGCTCGCCGGCGCGCTGCGCTGCTTCGCCGCTTGGATGCTTTTCTTGCCATGGCACCATCAGGCTCCAATCTGCCGTGCAAAGTGATAACGTGCGCCGCCCACCGCCGTTCCTTTGCGGCCTTGCACCGGCGCGCCGGAACGTTACGTAGAAGCGTGCTTGGGAACCACTCGATGACGGCGCAATCATCCGCCCGCGCGATCCCGAACGAGCCGGCGCTCCTGCGGGAGAATATCGGCAGCGTCGCCGTGCTCACGCTTAATCGCCCGCAGGCGCGCAATACACTGTCCGAGGCGACTTTGTCCACCCTGCGTGAGAGCTTTGCTGCGATCGCCGCCGACCGTGAGGTGCGCGCGGTAGTCTTGACCGCCGAGGGTCCAGTATTCTCGGCCGGACACGATTTGAAAGAAATGACCGCGCACCGGGCCGACGCCGACGGCGGCAAGGCCTATTTCAGGCGGATCATGGAGACCTGCAGTGCAATGATGCAGCAGGTCGTCGGCTTGCCGCCGCCGGTCATTGCCGCGATCGAAGGCACGGCGACGGCCGCAGGCTGCCAGCTGGTAGCGGCATGCGATCTTGCGATCGCTTCGTCGACTGCCAAGTTCGGAACGTCTGGTATCAACGTCGGCCTGTTTTGCTCGACGCCGATGGTCGCAGTCTCACGCAAAGTCGCGCGCAAGCATGCCATGGAGATGCTGCTCACCGGCGATTTGATTTCAGCCGACGATGCCTATCGCATGGGGCTGGTGAATCGCGTGGTCGAACCGGGAACCGCGCGCAGCGAGGCTTTGCATCTGGCAGGCAAGATTGCCGAGAAGCCGGCGGCGGTCATCGGCCTGGGCAAACAAGCCTTCTATCGTCAGTTGGAAATGCCGCTCGCCGATGCATACCGTTTCACTAGCGGCGTGATGGCCGACAATATGATGATGGGCGACGCCGAAGAAGGTATTGCGGCCTTCATCGAAAAACGCCGGCCGGACTGGGACGAGAAATAATCGTCCCCGCCCGCACTTTCGTCTTCAACTCGCTTGGCGCGTTCAATCCGGCCAGAGCATCTCAGCTTGCCACGTGATGATCTCCGACGGCTGGCCCGACTGTGGGGCGTTGTCCTCGAGGATTCCGTCCTCGAAACCCCGACCGGCTGCGTCGCGTTCGGCCGCCGCGGCGAAGACTGCGTGGTGTTGAAAATCCCGCGTCCGGAGAATGATGAAACCCACTCACTTGCCGCCTTGTTGCATTTTGCCGGAAGCGGCGCCGTCCGCGTCCTTGAGCACGGCCCAGGCGCCATGCTTTTGGAGCGCGCGATTCCGGGTCGACCTCTGACCGACCTCGTTATCGCCAGCTGCGACGACGAGGCGACCGGCATCATTTGCGATCTCATTGCCGCTGCACCGACCCGCCCTCCCCGCTGATGCTGTCAATCAATTTCCCTCGATCGAGGATTGGGGCAGCGAACTCAAATCCTATCGGAATGATGCCGGCGCGATCCCTTTCAACCTGCTCGATCGTGCCGTTGCGTTGTTCGCGGAGCTGGCGAGTTCACAGGGGCCGCGGCGCTTGCTGCACGGCGACCTTCATCATCACAACATCCTCTACGATCAGCACCGCGGCTGGGTCGCCATCGATCCCAAGGGCGTGGTCGGCGAGAGCCCCTATGAGATTGGCTCCGCGCTGCGAAATCCGACCCAGGATCCTGCCCGTTTTGCCGTGGCGTCAATCATCGAGCGGCGGATCGCCGTCGTGGGCGAGCGCTTGCAATTCGATCGCGACCGCGTCTTGGCATGGGCGTTTGCACAAGCCGTTCTGTCGGCGATTTGGTGCATTCAAGACGGTCGCGATCCGAGCCGCTGCTTGGCAACTGCTCACGCCATTCTTCCCTTGCTGTAGCCGCTTTCTTCCTCGAACCCTTTCGGTCGCGGCGGGCCCGCCTTATGTTGTGGCCGAACAGATCGAGCGGAATGCATGGATCACGACAGGTACGATGACGCCTACATCCGCGGCATCCTCAATACCGTGAAGACGATTGCCATGGTTGGTGCTTCCGAGAAGGAGAACCGGCCGAGCTACTTTGCGTTCAAGTACCTGCTGGAACGCGGTTACAACATGATTCCGGTCAATCCGGGCCAAGCCGGGCACGAGATGCTCAGCCGCAAGGTGTACGGAAAACTTGCTGACATTCCCCAGCCTATCGACATGGTCGATATTTTCCGTGCGTCGCAATACGCGCTGCCGATCGTGCAGGAGGCGCTCGCGCTCAATCCGCGGCCGCAGGTGATATGGATGCAGCTCGGCGTCCGCAACGACGAAGCGGCACGGCTCGCGGAGGCAAACGGTCTCAAGGTGGTGATGAACCGCTGCCCCAAGATCGAATACGGCCGGCTCTCCTCGGAAATCGCCTGGATGGGAGTCAACACGCGCACGCTGACCGCCAAGAAGGCGCAGCTGTTCGGCCGCGGAATCCAGCGAATGGCCCTCAACCGTGTCACCACGCCGGGCGGCGCCACCGAACAGGCGATGCGGGCGCAAAAGATCGATCCAAACGGCGGGTGATCGTCAGGTTGTAGCCCGCATGGACGCATAAGCGCGTTTACGCGCGTCTTCGACGCGCTATGGCGGAATGCGGGGCTGCCGTGCCGCGTGGCAATAACCCCGGATTTCGCTTCGCTCCATCCGGGCTACGCTTGAGCGCGTGCAACCGCTCCGATAAACAAACTTCGGATGCGCGGACCGCCGCTAGGTCCCGTCAGCACAAGGACCGGCCATGACCGACCGCACCCCGGGCTTTGCCACGCTTGCGATCCACGCCGGCGCGCAGCCCGATCCCACCACTGGCGCGCGCGCCACGCCGATCTATCAGACCACCTCGTTCGTATTCGAGGACGTCGATCACGCAGCCTCGCTGTTCGGCCTGCAGACGTTCGGCAATATCTACACGCGCATCGGCAATCCCACCAACGCGGTTCTCGAAGAGCGCGTCGCCGCGCTGGAAGGCGGTACCGCGGGACTCGCAGTCGCGTCCGGCCACGCGGCGCAAGTGATCGTGATGCACTGCCTGATGCGGCCGGGCGAGGAATTCGTCGCCTCGAAAAAGCTCTACGGTGGCTCGATCAACCAGTTCAATCATGCGTTCAAGAATTTTAACTGGAACGTGGTGTGGGCCGAGCCCGACAATATTTCTACGTTCGAGCGCGCGATCAGCCCGAAGACCAAGGCGATCTTCATCGAATCGATCGCCAACCCTGGCGGGGTCATCACTGACATCGAGGCGGTCGCCAAGATCGCCAAGAGCGCCGGCGTGCCGCTGATCGTCGACAACACGCTGGCGACGCCGTACCTGTGCAAGCCGATCGACTACGGCGCCGACATCGTGGTGCATTCGCTGACCAAGTTTCTCGGCGGCCATGGCAACTCGATCGGCGGCTTGATCGTCGACGGCGGCACGTTCAACTGGTCGCGCGAGAAGCGCTACCCGATGCTGTCGGAGCCGCGCCCGGAATATCACGGCATCGTGCTGCACGAGACCTTCGGCAATTTTGCCTTCGCCATCGCCTGCCGCGTACTCGCGCTGCGCGACATCGGGCCGGCACTCTCGCCGTTCAATGCCTTTCTCATCCTCACCGGCATCGAAACATTGCCGCTGCGCATGCAGCGCCACTGCGACAACACGCAGGTGGTTGCGCAATGGCTCGCCGGCCACAAGCAGGTGGCCTGGGTGAGCTATCCCGGACTGCCCGGCGACCGCTATCACAACCTAGCCAAGAAATACGTGCCCAACGGCGCCGGGTCCGTGTTCACCTTCGGGCTCAAGGGCGGCTACGACGCCGGCGTCAAGCTAGTGTCCAACGTGAAGCTGTTCTCGCACCTCGCCAATATCGGCGACACCCGCTCGCTGATCATCCATCCCGCCTCGACCACGCACCGGCAGCTCACCGATGCGCAGAAGGTGCAGGCCGGCGCCGGGCCGGACGTGGTGCGTCTCTCGATCGGGCTTGAGGATAAGGACGACATCATCGCCGACCTGGAGCAGGCGCTCGCGGCGGCATGATGCGTGGTAATTTCGAGCCCTCATTCCGGGGCGCGGGCCAAGCCCGCGAACCCGAAATCCAGTAACCACCAGTGACTACTGGATTCCGGCTCTCGCCAACGCAGTCAAGCTTTCGCAGACTGCGTAAACCTGTCTGCGCCCGCGGCTCGGCCGGAATGACAAACCGAGGAAATGATCACGACTTCCGCAGCGTACGTTCCACGTAATCGCGAATGCGCGCGAGCGTCTCCGGTGCAGTCCAGATCTGCTCGATCTCCGCATCGGTGACTTCGCCACCACTTGTCTGGCGCGTCTGCCGCTTGGTCAAGGCAAAGGCGCCAGAAGGCAACGCTGCAAGCGTTGCAGCCGCGGCGACGGCACGGTCGAGCAAACCTTCCGGTTCCGTGATCTCGTGCACGAAACCGCGCGCGATAGCATCCTGCGGCGCGAACGTCGCGCCACTGAATAGCGCGTTTTCGAAGTACTGCGGCGCGGTCGCGCGGCGCATGATCTCCATGGCAATGGGCGGAAACGGAACGCCGACCAGAAGCTCGGTCACGCCGATGCGGCCGGCATCGCGCGCCATCAGGCGCCGGTCGGCCGCACAGGCGAGCACGCAGCCGCCGGCAATGGCATGGCCGTTGATCGCCGCCACCACCGGCTTGGGATGGGAGAAGACCGTGGCGAACATGGCGCTCAACACGGGCAGAAACTTGCGGATATAGGACGCGCCCCCGTCGATAAGCCGCACGAGATCGACGCCGGCGGAGAAGATGCGCCCGCTGCCGGTGAGGACGACGGCACGGGCGCGCGACGCCTCCTTCAAGCGCGCGATCAGCGCCTCGCAGAACTCAACCGTCATCGTGTTGGCCTTGCCGTCGGCCATGCGCAGGATAGCCATGCCGCCGTGCTCGGTGAGTTCGATCATGTTGCGCCCTGCTGGCCGCGCAGGGCGGCGTGACGGGAAGCCTGCTCGATGACGTGCGAAGCCGCGGCGCCCGCGAGCTGCTGGGCGTGCAGCACGGCGATTGTCAGCACCGCAATCGCCATTGCCTGATGCAGCAGTGCTAAAGCCAGCGGTGCCTGCTCGAGTAAAGTCACAATGCCGAGCACTGCCTGCAGCGTGACCGCGCCCGCCAGCCAGAGCGCGCCGGTCAGCGCACCGCCGCCGCCCACACGGTGCGCAACGTGCACGGCATGCGCCAGCGCCAAAAGCCACAGCGCATAGGCCATCATGCGATGATCGAACTGGACGGTGAGCGCATTCTCGAAAAAATTGCGCCACAGCGGCATCTCGAAGAATAATCGCGCGGCATCCGGCACCAGCGCGCCGTCGATCAGCGGCCAGCTGTTGTAGACGAGCCCGGCATGCAGCCCGGCAACGAGCGCGCCCAGATAGATCTGCACGATCACCAGCACGAGCAACGTCATCGCGCCGCCGCGCAGGTGCCGTGGCACAGCAATGGGCGCGCGCGGCGCCAGGCTTTGCGCGGTCCACAACACGGCGGCGAAGATCACGGAGGCAAGCGTCAGGTGAAACGCCAGGCGGTATTGCGACACGCTCACCCGCTCGGCGAGGCCTGAGGAAACCATCCACCAGCCGACCGCGCCGAGCGCGGCCCCCAGGCCGAAAATTGCCAAGAGCCGCGCGCGCAGCGGCGGATCGATCGCGCCGCGCCAAAGAAACCATAGGAACGGAACAAGGAATACAGCGCCGATAAGCCGCGCCAGTATCCGGTGTACCCATTCCCACCAATAGATCGTTTTGAACTGGAAAAGACCCATCCCGAAATTGCGCTCGCGATATTGCGGGATGGCCTGGTACTTCTCGAACTCCGCCCGCCAGGCGGCTTCGTCGAGTGGCGGCACGATGCCGGTGACCGGTTTCCATTCGACGATCGAAAGGCCGGAACCGGTGAGCCGCGTGGCGCCACCGATGACCAGGGTCACGAACATCAATGCGGCAACGATCAACAGCCACAGCCGCACGGCGTGGGGGCGCGTTGATGAGCTGGCGGCGACGTCGGTCATGGCGCTATTCGTTTAAAGTGGCGCGGACCATATAGTCGAGCTCCCGCTATCGCAATCGAGGGCGCAATCCATGCCTATGCGTTTGCGCAAGCTTCTCGGCGGCGTCGCGCTGATGGTCCTGGTGGTGATCTGGGCGCTCGTCGCGATGGCGCTGGCGCAGGCGCCAGCGATCAAAGGCAACGGCGCAGTCGAGGTGATCTACTACGTGGTCGCCGGGCTCGGCTGGGTCCTGCCCGGCATGCTGCTGGTGAAATGGATGTTAGGCGGCAAGTAATTAGGGCCGGCTCGCGGCCACATGATGTAAGTTCCGCTCGTCCCCGCGAAAGCGGGACCCAGATCACGAAGTCCGGCGCAAGCGGTCGTGGATTCCTGCTTGGGCGGGAATGAGCGGTTGAGGTTGCCTGGTCTTGCACGACCGGCGCACCGAGCATAGAAATTCTGCGGCGGAGCGTAGCGCAGCCCGGTTAGCGCACCAGTCTGGGGGACTGGGGGTCCCGAGTTCAAATCTCGGCGCTCCGACCAGAAAAGCCCCAAAAAATCAGTACTTCTTACGTGTCATCGATTCGTGCGCCGATGGCAAAAAAGGAACAAAAGGGCGCCAAAAGTCCCGAAACGGCGCAAAGAGTCCCGAAAAAGTCCCGAAATATGTTCTGCAAGCGTTCACTGACTGCGGATGGCTCTCGATGCGGCAAACGCACCAGTCGGCGCGACTGAGAAGGCGCACGAAACCCCCAATGTGCAGTGTGGTCTCGACTATTAATTTGAAGGGCGGTGTGGGTCTCCTTTTGCGAGGTAAACCCACGTCTTCAAGTTGCAAGAGTTGTCGATGGGGGGCAAGCCGCATCTTGCCGATCTCAGTTATCCGGCTTACCGCGCGGCATTTCCGGCATTCTGTTTCCTTAGCTCTTGTAGACGAGCGTAGTTTTTTCTCACTAGAACAGTGTTTGGATGGTCCAAACCAAGTTTAGTTTCGACTATTTCCATCGCCCGACGATAGAGTGGCTCGGCCTGGTCATAC
>Ga0306924_10002483_pt1 | contig 17401 bp, 13 predicted proteins | sample sta12Can44000111_FD_203756 | JGI IMG/M metagenome (GOLD analysis project Ga0306924, IMG submission 203756) | Lab enrichment of tropical soil microbial communities from Luquillo Experimental Forest, Puerto Rico - statanox.12C.anox.44.000.111 (v2)... | ecosystem: Environmental > Terrestrial >... | reverse complement strand
AAGCGGCGAGCAGATCGAGCTGTGGTCGTGCAACCAGGACCCGTTCATCTTGCGCAACGACATCGCCCGCATCTTCGGCCGGCCGGCCAACACCGTGCGCATCCATACCGGCTATGTCGGGGGCGGTTTCGGCGGCAAGAGTTTCTGCAAGATGGAGCCGCTGGTTGTGCTGCTGGCGCTAAAGGCGGGGCGCCCGGTACGACTGTGCCTCAGCCTTGACGAGGGCCTCCTGACCGTGACCAAACATGCCGGCGTCCTGGTGCTGAAGACGGGTGTGATGGCCGACGGTCGGTTGACTGCACGGCACAGCGAAATCCAGCTCGACGCCGGCGCCTACGCGGATGCGAGTGCGATGACCGTGGTCAAGGCCGGTTACCGCATTACCGGCCCCTACCGGTGGGCGGCGGTCGCGACGCGTGCTTATGCGGTGCGTACCAATTCGGTGCCGGCGGGATCCTTCCGCGGGTTTGGCGGAACCCAGGCGAGCTTTGCCTCGGAGTCGCAGATCGACATGATCGCGCGCCGCCTCGGGATTGACCCCTACGAGTTCCGCCGCAAGAACCTGCTCGCGCTCGGCGAGCCCTTCCAGCCCGGCGACAGCGGCATGGACAGTGATTTGCTCGCTGGTCTTGACACGGTTGCCGATCGCCTCGGCTATCGAAGGCGCGCTCCGCCCGTGGCTGGCACAAAGAGGCGCGGCATGGGGTTCGCCATCGGCATCAAAGACGGCGGCGGCACGAACTATGCCCAGGCGCTGGTCAAGGTATTGCCGTCGGGGCGCGCGATCGTCAACGCCGCGACCGTCGAGATCGGTCAGGGCGCCACGACCGCGCTTTGCCGGGTCGCAGCGGAGACCCTCGGCTTGCCACTCGACTGGGTGCGCTACGGGGCGATCGACACCGACCACTCGCCGCTCAACAACGGCACCCATGTCAGCTGCGCCACCACCGTGACCGGGCTTGCGATCGAACGGGCTGCCGCCGATGCGCGGCGCCAGATCCTGGAGTTCGCGGCAGACCGGCTCGGCTGCTCGACTGATGATCTGACGCTCGACCATTGGACGGTCCGGCACGGCAATTATGTCCATCCGCTCGAGCCAATGATCGATGACTATTTCGGCGCCGGCTGCGAATTCATCGGCCGCGGCGGCGCCGATTTCGCATATGACCCGGCGGCACCGCTCGGCGCGCGGAACCTCTTTTGGATCCCGAGCTGGGTTGGCGCCGAGGTCGAAGTCGATTGTGAGACTGGGAGAGTCGTCGTCAAGCATCTCGTCGTCGGTGCCGACTCCGGCACCAGCGTCAATTCCCAGGCCTGCCGCGGGCAGGTCGAAGGTGCGGCGCTCCAGGCGTTCGGACAGAGCTTATTCGAAGAGCTAAGGTACGATCGAACAGAGCCGGTCAACGCAACACCGCTCGCCTATCGCGTGCCGCTCGCAAGCGACCTGCCGGACCGCTATGAGTCGTTCGTCGTCGAGCAGGGCGGCCCTGGCCCGTTTGGCGCCAAGGGCATCGGCGAAAGCGGCATGCTCGGCGTCGCCGCAGCGATCGCCAATGCAATCGAGGATGCCGTCGGCGTAAGGCTAAGACAAATCCCGTTCATGCCTGAACGGGTCCTCACTGCTATCGAAGACGCGCGATGACGCGTACCGCCAGCCTACCGATGTATAATCTACCGGAGATGCGGCCGGTTAACGCGCAGTTTTGGGAGGCGCTCCACGGGTTGCTGGTCGGGGCCGGCCTGGGCGGCGCTCCCGAGACACTGCATTTTGATCGGCTGCCAGTGCCGGAACGCATCGGCCCCGAAGTACTGTTCTCGCAGGTCTGCGGCTATCCGCTCGAAACGATCTTTTCCGGCCAGGCTGTGCGACTCGGTACCCCGTGCTATGACGCGCCGGGCTGCGACGGTCCTTCGCATTGCGGCCTGTTCGTCGTGCCAGCGGGATCTAAAATGCAGGAGTTGCGTGACTTGCGGGGCAGCACCTTCCTATTGAACCACCGCCATTCGAATTCGGGCATGAATCTGCCGCGGCGCGCTCTGGCTGACATCGCCGATGGCCATCCCTTCTTCGCGAGGGTGATCGAAACCGGCAGTCATCCTGGCAACCTCGATCGCATCGCGCGCGCCGAGGCGGCGGCGACCGCGGTCGACAACGTCACCTACGCCTTCTGGTGTCACTACCGCCCCGAAGCGGCGCGGCATGTACGCGTCTTGGCGCGGACACCTCCGAGCCCGGCGATCCCGTTCGTGACCTCGAACGCCACACCGGCAGCAACCGTGGAGGTCCTGCGCACAGCGCTGCGCGAGCTTGCCCACAATCCCGGCTACGTCAAGGCACGGCGTGGTCTGCTGATGACCGACATTGTCGATGTGCCGGCCTCCGCTTATCGCGGGTTACTTGACTATGAGCGCGAAGCTGCACAGCTGGGTTATCCGGCATTGGCCTGATAGAGGAGGAGAAGCCGATGGACACAAACACCGCGGTTACGCTGAAGGAACGGCTCGCCGGGCGTGTCGCCCGCTATGCCGATCGACGCGAGGACTGGTCTGTCTTTGGCTTCGAGACCGCCCTCGACCCGCGCTACGCGCGGGCGCAGCGCCGGTATCTCGGCGCCAGCGGCTCGAGCAACCCCTCGGATCTGCGCGGCTCCATCCCGGCGACGGCGTTCACGATGTCGATCCAGACAATGCCGGCAGGCAACCGCATCCCGGTACATTGCCACGAGACTGAAGAGGTCTTCTTCATCCTCGACGGCGTATGTCTGGTGCGCTGCTGGGACGGCGAGGCGAGCTTCGACATCTCGCTCGGTCGCTGGGACCTCGTCTGCTTGCCGCCCTTCCTGCGGCACGAGGTGTTCAACACCGGCGCCAGCGAATGCCAGGTGCAGACCTTGCTTGCCAAGGCGCAACCAATGCGGCCGCAATATGCCGACCCCGAACTGCTCAAACTACAGGCGGCCGTGCCATGAGCGGGACCAAGCCGCAGGTCGTCGACGCCAAGTGACAATCAGGCATCCTGGCGCTCGCCTGACATCCCCGCTCAGTCAGTCTGCATCGCCAGCGAAAATCGCCTTCTTCAGGATCGCATGGACACCCCAATTGGCATCTACCACCTGGGTAACCCCGAAATCGACCGCAACCGACATCAGCGAGATCGCTTCGTCCTCTGAAAGCCCTTTGGTCATCATCAGAAAATGCCGCATCTTGCGGAACGCGTCGCGCATCGCGCGGTCGAGCGAGGACTTGCCGAAGATCTCGGTGTGCGCCTTGTCGCCGAGTTCGGCCAAATAGTTCGCAAAGCTAAAGCCGTGCACGACCCATTCGTCAGCCGTCTCCAAGAGCGGGTAGTCGAGATTAGCGAGCGGGGTTTCGGCCAGGCGATCCCGCTTGTGAAGGACCAACTGGAAGGTGCCGGTCAGCGAGCATTCGATCGCGGTGCCGCACAGCTCCGAATCTCCTTGGCTCGCATGCGGATCGCCGACTGAAAACAGCGCACCCGGGACCGCCACGGGGTAGTACATCACGGCACCCTTGCCGATCCGCCAATCGTCGACGTTGCCGCCGAAATAGCCGGGCGGGACCGAATCGACGAACTCCGCCTCCTTCGGCGCCAGTGCGATGAGCCCGAAATGCGGCCGCACCGGGATGCGTACGTCCTTAAGGATGCCGTGGTTTTTCTCGACTAGAGCGTGATCGACTGGCACTCCGGGATAGTCGATGGTCCGGTGCACCACTCCGAAAGGATCGGTCTGCGGTGCCCAGCGGTAATTGTAGACCGCCCGCGCCCAATTGCGGCCCTCCGCTGCATCGATCTCGTAAATCGTAATCACCTCGCGCGGCTTCGGCTCGGTCAGCAGATCGTTGTAGTGAAAGCCCCACCATGCCGCCGCATTGCTGCCGAAAGCGCGGCCCGCGAACGCGGGATTGCGGCAGCCGCGCGGCTTCACATCAAGGATCCGCACCTCGAGCACGTCACCGGGTTCGGCCTCGCGCACAAAGACGGGGCCTGTGCAGATATGAACGCCGAACCCTTCGCCGGCGCCGCGCCCATGGATCGATGCATCCATCGGCCCGGCACCGCGCCGGTCGACATTCTTGATCTCCTTTGTCCACAGAAAGACGCTCTCCGCGCCCGGATCGCCCGCGATCATGCGTGCGTGATCGTCATAGGCGTGGTGGGTCAGCGTTTCGATCGTGACAAAATCCCCCGACTCGACCGAGAGGACCGGTTTCAGCGACCGGCTGAAATATCCCCAATGCACAGTCGCTGCAGTGACCGGCACGAGGTAGTGATTGATGCGGCGGGTTCCTTCGGCATGGTTATCCGTCTCTGTCATCCTGCCTCTTCAGAGCATGCGGAGGGATCTTCTACATGACCAGTGCGACCGGTCGAACCGGGCAGCCGGTGCCGTCGCGCATCTTGAGCGGGAGACAGACAAAAAGGAATCCCTTACCGACAAGCCTGTCGAGGCGACACAGCTGTTGCACCATGCAGACGCCATTGCGCAACCAGATAGCATGGGTCGGCCACCACCATTCGGCCGGATCATCCATGCCGATGAGATCGGTCGCAAACAGCGTGATGCCGCGGTCGACGAGCCATTGCGCGCTGTCGGTCGGAACGAAGGGACGGTTCTTGACCCATCCTGGCGTTCCCCACTCCTTGTCGCAGCCGGTCCAGCAGATGACTGCCGTACCGCCGCCAATGGCGCGCCCGGATTTCGCCTCGGCCGCCTCGAAATCGCCGATCGTGATTGCCTCGCCTTTGCGCCGGTGTGTCAGATCGAGCAGATGGCCCGGAAGAACGAGCTGCTCGAGCGGCACTTGCGCTACCGACAAGCCGGCCTCGTCGAAATGACGCGGCGCGTCGAGATGCGTGCCGCAATGCTCGGCCATCAGCATCATCCGCGATTCCATCGCGAGCTTGCCTTCGGTTATAGTTCGCAAACCCTCAAAGCTTTCGATCGGCCAAAAGGCGATCTGCTGGTCACCGATATTGGGCATCCCGGTGTACAGCTCGTGGGCGAGATCGACGATTTCCTTAATTGGTCCGAGCATGGCTTCCTCCGTCAGAGATTCAAGGGTTCCTGAGATTTACGAGCCCGCGCCGGCCGCGATCTCCTCGGCCTCGAAGCTTTCGCTTTGCACGACGCGGCGGAGGAAGCGGCGCGTTCGCGGCTGCTGCGGATTGTCGATGACCTGCGCCGCCGGGCCCTCCTCGATCACCTTGCCGTCGTCCATGAAAACGACGCGGTCCGCTACTTCGCGCGCGAAGCGGACCTCGTGCGTGACGACGATCATCGTCATCCCGGCGTCGGCGAGGCGGCGAATGACCGCGAGCACCTCGCCGACGAGCTCGGGATCGAGCGCCGAGGTTGGTTCGTCGAACAGCATCAGCCGGGGTCGAATGGCGAGCGCGCGCGCGATCGCGACCCGTTGCTGCTGTCCGCCGGAAAGACGATGCGGCAGGTCATCAGCATGGGCCAGCAGGCCGACGGCCGCCAGGAGGCGCACGCCGAGCACCTTTGCCTCGCTACGCGTGAGGCCGTGGACCCGGATCGGCGCCTCGATCACGTTCTCGATCGCGGTCAGATGGTTGAACAGATCGAAATGCTGAAACACCATGCCGATGCGTGCATCGGCTCGAGCTTTGGCGAGGCCCGACACTGGCTTCAGGGCCTCGCCACGCCGCTCGTAACCGACATGGCGCCCATCGAGCACGATCTCGCCCCAATCAACCGACTCCAAATGGCTGATCAGGCGCAGGAACGTGCTCTTACCCGAGCCGCTGGGTCCAAGGACGGCGACGACTTCGCCGCGGTTGACGGTAAGCTCGATGCCCGAGAGGACCTCCCGACCGCTATACGCTTTCCGGACATCGCTGCTGACCAGAACGGGCTGACCGATGCCAGCCGCTACATCATCGCTTCCGATGACATTGTGCAGGTCCGCCGCGTCCGTTTCGATGACGTAGAGGTCGGCAGGGCACGGCCCGGCGGTTTGCTCGACGGGCTCGGGAACACCACCGCGGAGGCGCCCGACCGCTCGGCGAAGCAGCGGCACGCGCGGCTGGCTGCGGTTGCGCTCGGGGTCGAAATGGCGCTCGACCCAGCCCTGCAGCAGTGAGATCGCGCTCGTCATCGCCAGATAGATCGCGCCGGCCGCGCAAAACACGGTGAAGAACTTGAAGTTCTGCCCAACGATCTGCTGCGCGCGAAACGTCAGTTCATTGACGAAAATCACCGAGGCGATCGAGCTCAGCTTGAGCATGCCGATGGTGTCGTTGGTAACGCCGGGCGTGATCGCGCGCATCGCCTGCGGCAGGATGATGCGGCGCAACGTCAGAAAACGGCCCATGCCGAGCGATGCCGCCGCAATCGATTGGTTGCGGCTGACTGACACGATGCCGCCACGGATGATCTCCGCGCTGAATGCTGCTTCATTCAGCGCAAAGCCGACGACCGCGGTCGTGAAGCTGTCGAATTTGAGCCCAATCAGCGGCAGCGCGTCATAGATGAAGACGAGCTGGAGCAGCTGGGGCGTGCCCCGGACCATCCAAATATAGGTCCACGCTGCGGCGCGCAGCGGCGCCACAGATGATAGCCGCACCAGAGCGAGACCAAGCCCGAGAACGAGCCCGGCAGACATCGCCAGCACCGTGATCTGGACCGCGGTCAGCGCGCCGGCGAGAAGGAAGCCCGAGAAGACATAGGACACGAACTCGATCGGCCACGAGGCACTCTGTCCGGCGACCGGCGAGCCGCCGGCGACGATCTGCCCCAACGTCATCTGACCCGGGCTCGTCGACTGGCCGCAGCCGGCCAAAAGGGCCGCCGCGACGAAGGAAAGGAAAGCGAATTTGCTGGCGCTTTCCCAACCGCCTGGGAGCCGGCCGAGGCACCGCCTGATCCGGCTGGGCACCGGCCTCAGCTCGTCTTGACCTCCGCGTCGATCTGCAAGGATGGATCGATCGCGTATTTTGCGGCGATATCCTTTTGCTTGCCGGTGGCCTGCATGATCTTGAGGCCGTCGGCGAGCAACTTCAAGAGGTCGGCGTTGCCTTTCTTGATCGCCGCCCCGACCGAAAAGCCGCTGACGATCATATAGCCGCGGGAGTAGAGCGTCGGGTTTTCCTTGACCAGTGAGTCGGTGAGAGCGAGATCGGTCAGCATCAGATCGGCGCGACCACTCTGGACAAGCCGAGCGCCGGCGGCGATGTCTGGATACGTCATGATATTCACGCCCGGCTTTCCCTCTGCCTTGCATTTGGTGTCCTGCTCACGGAGGGCGGCTTCCTCGACGGTGCCGAGACCGGCCGCCGCGTTGAGCCCGCAGCTGTCCTCGATGCCGGAAAGCTTCTTTGGATTGCCGGCCGATGTCAGCGCGCCGGTGGCGGCCACCATATAGACGACATAGTCTACCTGCTTGGCTCGTTCGGCCGTGTAGTAGAGGTTGTCCCACATCACGTCGATCTGCCCCGAGATCACCGCCGGCAGCAGGCCGGACCAGCCGCCGAGGAAGAACTCGTATTTCACCCCGGCGCAATCGAAGACGGCTCGCGCGAGATCGGCGTCAAAGCCGATCAGCTGACTGAAATCCTTCGGGTCGCGAGTGACATAGGGCGGCGAGGTCGGATCGGCGCCAATCTTGATCGTCTTTCCGGCTAGGCTCGGATATTTGCTTGCGACTTTGTCGGGCTCGCATGCCGGTGCCTGAGCCATGCTCGGTCCGGCTGCGCCAAGGTACGCGACAGCAAGCATCAGGATTGCGACTGCGCCTCGGCCTGATCGCATGGCTACTCTCCTCCGGGAAATCAGCGACTCGGCTGACCCTGCCGTCGTGGGAGCAAACCTCGTGCCATAGGAGTGCAAACACTGCTGCATCTGATCCCTTTGCGTAGATGCCCCGGCACGGGCATGAACGACTAGAGTGACACTAAATACCTTCATGCGTTTGAAGACTAGGTCACGCGGGTGACATACTGGGCAAGCGCCCCCTTTCTGTGCATTGCTCGAGAAAAGCCGGTATCAGCCAGTCACACGAATTCACTGGGCGTGGACCGCGCTCCTGGAGCAGCTCGCACGGCCGAGGGCGTTGTGGCAAAGGCGCTCGGTCTGCCAGAGCCGGCGTGGGGTGACCCCGGCTCGTCAGCCTGTTCCCACTGCAGCCGGTCGACGGAAATGCGTGGCACTGCAACGTTGGGAATGAGGTCGAGGTGGCAGGCAATCGCGTGGGACGCGCTGAGCGCCCTGAGCGGCGGCGGCGTCGTATCGCAGAGCGGTCCAAGCTTGTGCGGGCAGCGTGCCGCGAAGACGCAGCCACTATCGGCCGCTGCAGCGAAACCGCCAGTCGCTGGTTCCTGCGCCGCCTCATCATCTTCGGCGGAAGTGAGCAATAGGCGAGTATAGGGGTGGTGGGGCGGCGCCAAGACATCAGCGGCGGTGCCGATCTCGCAGATCCGGCCGCGATACATCACGGCGATTCGGTCCGACAGCTGCGCGACAACGGCAAGGTCGTGCGAGATAAACAGGTAAGACAGGCCGAAAGCGTCACGCAGATCGGCCAACAGATTGACGATCGTGGCCTGCACCGACACGTCGAGCGCGGAGACCGGCTCGTCGCAAACGATGAAGCGCGGTTCGGTGGCGAGCGCCCGAGCTATTGCGACCCGCTGCCGCTCGCCGCCGCTCAGCTGATGGGGAAAACGCCTCCGATACGTGGCCGGCAGGCGCACCATGTCGAGCAGAGCCTCGACGCGCCGGGTCCGATCGCGCGGCTTCGCTAGGCTGAAGAGCGTGAGCGGCCGCTCCAACACTTCGCCGACCGATAGCCGGGGATTGAGCGACGAACCGACATTCTGAAAGACGATCTGCGCCTGTTTGCGGAATGGGCTCAGCGCCTGAGCCGGCAACCGGGCAAGATCGGCCCCATCGAATTCGACGCTGCCGGCGCTCTGCCGCAACAGCTGCAGCAGCAGGCGACCGAGGGTGGATTTGCCGCAGCCGCTCTCGCCGACCAGACCCAGAACCTCACCGGGCGAGATCGAGAACGAGACGTCATTCACTGCCGGAGCGCGTCTTGGTTGTCGGTAGAGCCGCGGTCGGCCGCCAGCGACCGACAGCCGCCAAGCAGTCAGACCCCTGCTCGCATTGAAAGTCTTGCTGAGTTGCGTCGCGTTCACCAGCGCATCGCCGCGGCGGAATGCCGGCGCACCGGCGGCGTGGACGTGCTGGCAGGGCCATGGCTGCAATCCGTCCGGCTTCCAGCATCGCACCCGACGACCGTCGGGGGTGATCATCATGGGCTGTGGGCCGTCGCTGCACCTCGGCTCGTGGAACGGGCAGCGCGGCGCGAACACGCAACCCGCGTCAGGCTCTGGTGTCGTCGGGATCTGGCCCACGATGGCAGCCAAGCGACTTTCACGCGAGGCCGCCACGAGCGGAGGCCGCGAGGCCAGTAATCCCTTGCTGTAGGGGTGAGCGGGCCGCTCCAGGACGCGATGGACGTCGCCAAGCTCGACGAGTTGGCTCGCATACATCACCGCGACGTCGTCACACAGCCGTCGAACGACACTGAGATTGTGGCTGATGAACAAGAGGGTAATGCCCTTGTCGCGTCTGAGGCGCGACAGCAAGCGCAGGATCTGCGCCTCGACTGTGACGTCGAGCGCCGTCGTCGGCTCGTCGAGGATCAGGAGCGGCGGTTCACACGCGAGTGCCGCGGCGATCAGCGCGCGTTGCTTCATCCCACCCGAAAGCTGGTGCGGAAAGGCTCGTGCGACCTCGGACGCACGATCGATCCCCATTTCCTCTAACGCTGTCTCGGCGCGTCTGAGCGCCTCGGTCAGCGGCAACCCGAGATGCTGCACCATCGGCTCGGCGATCTGCTTGCCGATGCGGATCGCCGGGTTGAGCGACGTAAAAGGATCTTGAAAGACAGCACCGATCCGCCGGCCGAGGATGTGCCGGCGCTGCGCCGGCGCGAGGCCGGCAATGTCCTGGCCCTCGAACAGGATCGCACCGCTGATCTCGGCCTCGGGGCCGAGAAAGTTGAGAATGGCGCCGGCCACACTGCTCTTGCCGGACCCAGATTCGCCAACAATGGCGAGCGAGCCACGGGGCTTCAGTGCGAAGCTGACGTCGCGTACGGCGGTGACCTTACGCTCGCCCTCGCGGTAGCTGATCGTCAGATTGCGAATCTCGAGCAGCGATTGTGTGGGCGGCGAAGGCAGAGCGCTCATTAGCGAGTGCGGAGCCCCGGGTCGAGCACCTCGCGCAAGCCGTCGCCGACCAGGCTGATGGCGATAACCGTAACGCTCATCGCAATCCCAGGCGCCAGAGAGATCCATGGCGCGGTGTCGACGAAGGCGCGCCCGTTGCTGATCATCAAGCCCCAGTCGGCGGCGGGCGGCTGCACGCCAAAGCCGAGAAAGCTCAGCACCGCGCCCAGCAGCACCGCGAACACGACGCGCAGGCTAGCCTCCACCATCAGCAGCGGCCAGACATTGGGCAGCAGTTCTCGCATCAACATGTAGCGCAGCCGCTCGCCGCGGGCGCGCGCCGCCTCGATGAACTCGCCGCTCATCAAGTCGAGCGTGACGCTGCGGGTGACGCGCGCGATCGGTGCCACTGCTAGGACACCGATTGCGATCGCGGTCTTCATCAGGCTGGGCGGGGTCACCGCCAGGATCAGTAGCACCAACATGATCGGCGGGAACGCCATCATTACGTCAAGGGTCCGCGTGATTAGCTCGTCGGTCGCACCCCGGCGATAGCCGGCGATCAACCCCAGCGGCACGCCGATCCCCATGCTGATCAGGGTCGCGGTAACGCCCAGCGCCAGTGACAGCTGCGATCCAAACAACAGCCGACTGAATACGTCGCGGCCGTACTCGTCGGTGCCGGCAAGGTAATGCAGGCTCGGGGGCAGGAAGCGATCGCGAATATGCATCTGGTCGTAGGGATAAGGAGCGATCCATTGCGCCACCACGGCGACGGCGAGCAGGGAGAGCACCAGCGTGCCCCCGACCACGAGAGACGCAGGAAGACGTCGGCGGCGGATAACCGGCGCCGCCGCCGGCTCAGTCAATCGAGCCGCCATACCGGATGCGCGGGTTCGCCACACCGTAGAGCAAATCGGCCGTTAGGTTGGCCAGACAATAGACGCCAGTCAGCACCAGGATCGCCGCCTGCATCATTGGCAAATCCTGGCGCTCGAGCGCCCCGACCAGCATCCGGCCCAGTCCCGGATAAGCAAACACCGTCTCGACCGCGACAATGCCGCCGATCAGGAAGCCGAAATCCTGTGCCAATACTGTAATCGAGGGGATCAGCGCGTTACGCAGTGCGTGACGAACGATCACCAGCCGTTCGGGCAACCCGCGCGCGCGGGCCACCTTCACGTACATGCTCTCGAGCGCCTCTACCATGCTGGAGCGCGTCAGCCGCGCGACATGCGCGAGCAAGGTCAAGGTCAATGTGGCCACCGGCAGGACGAGATGGGCGAGGAACGCCCCCAGACCGTCGGAGAGGTCGGCGTAGCCGGAGGAAGGCAGCAAGTGAAAGGTGCTGCCGAACACCAGAATGAAGACGAGACCCCAATAGAACTCCGGCAGCGAGACGCCAAAATAAGTGAAGATCGAGGCGGCATGATCCGGCCATCGGCCACGCCACACGGCTGCGATCACGCCGAGCGCCAAACCCAGGGTCGACACAACGGCCATGGAGGTGATCGCCAGGATGGCAGAGCGTCCGAAGGCGTCCCATAAGATCGGCGCTACCGGCCGCTCCATCTCCAGCGACTGGCCCATGTCGCCCTCGAGCATGCGGCTCGCCCAGTGCCAGTATTGCACCGGCAAGGGTTGGTCTAAGCCGAGTTTGTGTTCGAGCGCCGCCTGGGTTTCCGGCGTCGAATACTGACCGAGGATCAAGGCCGCAGTATTGGATGGCAATGCGTGGGTGGCAAGGAACACCAGCATCGACATTGCCACCATGATGACCACGACGGTGCCTAGGCGCTGCATGACATAGGCGGCCATCGCGGCCAGTCTCAAGCAGCCAGCGTCGCCTTGCTGATATCGAGAAGCATCAGTGGCGAGGGCGCGACGTTGCGCACCTTGTTGCTGACGCCACAGGCAAAATTCTGCACAAAGATGACGCTGCCCGGGCCGTCGTCCAGCACCATCTCCTGGAAGTGGCCGTAAAGCTTTGCCTGCTCGGTCGTTGATGTCGTGGCGCGGGCGGCGTCGAGCACCTTGTCGACCTCCGGATTGTGGTAATGCCACAGCGTGTTGTTCCACGATCCGGTGCTGTGGTACCAGGGATAGAGCATTAAATCGGGCGTTGCCCGGCCATAGAAGCCGTCGGCCGAAAACGGCACCTTGCCTTCCATCTCGGCGAAGAACTTGTCGGGCGGCACCATGAGCAACTCCACGTTGATGCCCGCCTGCTTGGCATTGTCGCGAAACGCGGTGGCCAGCCGCTCTCGCGGCGGATTAGCCCCCGGGACGTACATCTGAATCGCGAAACCTGGCGGAATCCCCGCCTCAGCGAGCAGCTTCTTCGCACCGGCGATGTCAGCCCCGCTGATCGGGATATCCTTGCGAAAATACGGGTGAAAGGGCGGGAGCGGCGTCAATGTCGGCGTACCGTGGCCGAACATGGCGATCTCGGTAAAGGTCGCCTTGTCGACCAGCTTGTTGAAGGCGCGGCGCACGCGCGGGTCGTCGAACGGCTTCATCTCGCAGTTCCAGACGATCCCCTGCCACCGGCCGCTCTGAACCTCCTCGACGCGTGCCACCGTGCTGCGTTTCAGCTTGTCTACCTGCTCTGGCGGCAGATCGTAGACGACATCCACCGCACCGCTCTCGAGCGCTGCCACGGAGGTGGTGAATTCCGGGATCACCCGGAGGATCGCGCGATCGAGTGTCGGCACGCCGGGAAGGAAGTAGTCGGGATTGCGCTCCACCACCATCTGGTCACCGGGACGGTATTCGACAAAGCGGAACGGCCCCGTGCCGATCGGTTGCGTGGTCAGCGTGCCCATAGTGCTCTCGCTGACAATCATCGCCTGGTAGCCGGCTACGGCCGCGGGCAGGTCGGCGTAGGGAACCGACAGCGTAAATTTGACGGTCAACGGATCGACTGCCTCGATATTGGTGACGATGCTGAAATTCACCCGCAAGACCGAGGCGACTTCCTTGTCCAGAATTCGCTTGTAGGTGAACAGCACGTCCGCGGCGTCGAACGGCTTGCCGTTGTGGAACTTCACACCCGGCCGTAGATGGAAGGTCCAGGTCTGGAGGTCCTCGCTCGACTCCCAGCTCGTCGCCAGGTCGGGCAACACCTTGAGCTGCGCGTCCTGCATCGTCAGCCGGCTGAAGCAGTAAGCCGCATAGTTGTATTCGAGGCCGCCGACGCGCATTTTCTGCGGGTCGAGCGTTGCCGGCTGAACCGCAAAGGCGACGCGGAGCACCGAGGGCTGCGCCGCCAGCGCCGACGGGATCAGGGCGGGCAACGCCGCCGCGCCCGCCATCTTCAAAGCGCTGCGCCGAGAAATCCGCGGCTTCAAGTGTGTGTCGCGCATCGGGAGCCCTCTGACCGGGGATTTATCGAGTACTGACAAGCAAGTTCCATGCCAGCCTGGTCACGTCGAACTGCTCGGCTCGGCGAGCTGGTGAGAGAATTCGACGGTCTTGCTCGAAAGGCCGCCTCCTCTCATTGTCCCACCGCTACAGGATTGGAATGCCTTCATGGGATCGATATTCAACTCCGATCAACGGACGACCGTTGCTGTAGGGCGTGGGGTCAGGGATTCCTCGCCGGGCCATCGGCGCCAGCACCATCCGGATTTCGACAGGAAGGGCCTCCAAGGCTGGCAGGCGGTCCATCGCGAGGCAACCCTGCCGCAGACCGCCTGGAAGGCCGAGCGGGAGTGGGCGATCAGGATGGGTCTGGCGGGCGCGGACAGCATCGAAGACCGAGGCATCTCGACCTTCGCGCGAGGTGAATTACCGCATTACGCGGGGATCAACACCTTCCTCAAGGCGCCCTATGTCGAGAACGTTCGCGATGTCGGCAAGTACGATGCGGCAATCCTCGGCGTACCCTTCGACGGCGGCACCACGTTTCGCCCCGGTACTCGCTTCGGGCCACAAGGCATCCGTAGGATTTCCGCCCTCTACACGCCGTATAATTTCGAAATCGGCGTCGATCTGCGTGAGCAGATGACGATGTGCGACCTCGGTGACGTCTTCACGATCCCCGCCAATCTCGAGAAAACCTTCGATCAGATCAGCCGTGCCGTCGCGCACGTGTTCTCACAGGGGGCATTGCCGGTCATTCTCGGCGGCGATCACTCGATCGGTTTTCCAAACATGCGCGGCATTGCGCAATGCACTTCCCGGCGCATCGGCATCATTCATTTCGATCGCCACGCAGACATTCAGGAAAAAGACCTGGACGAGCGGATGCATACGACGCCGTGGTTTCACGCGACCAATTTGCCGAATGTCCCGGCCAGCAATCTCGTCCAGATCGGCATCGGCGGATGGCAGGTTCCGCGGGACGCGGTAGCCGTCGCGCGTGAGCGCGACACGACGATCATCACGATGTCCGATGTGGAGCAGCTCGGCATCGACAAGGTCGCCGAGATCGCGCTGGAGATCGCCTGGAAGGACGCGGACGCGGTCTATATGAGCTTCGACATCGATTCCGTCGATTGCGGGTTTGTCCCCGGAACAGGATGGCCGGAGCCGGGAGGCTTCCTCCCGCGCGAGGCGCTGGGCCTGGTCGGGAGGGTGGCGAAGGAAGGGCTCTGCGGAATGGAGATCGTCGAAGTCTCGCCGCCTTACGACACTTCGGACATTACCGCCCTCTTCGCCACCCGCGTCATCGTCGACGCGCTTGGCGCGCTCGTGGCAAATGGCAAGCTCGCCGCACACAAACCTGTCATCGACAAGCCAGTGGTGTTCTGAGATGCGCCCCACAGCACCCGGGCCGGGTCACAATGCCGGTTTTCGCGGGGCCAGCCAGTGGCAGGACACCACTACGAATGAACCGCCGCAGGCCCGTCCGGCGGAGCATGACCTCGACCTCGTCGAGCAGGAACTCTACCGCTCAGCTTTGACCTCCACCGACCCGACGAGCCTGTTGCGCCTCGCCCGCATCCCGTTCGTCGTCGATCTCGGCGGTGGAGAGGTGATGCGACTGCTGTCGATCAGTCTTTCCGACGAGATCGAGGTTGGAGCGATCTCCGCAGGCTACGGGGGCAGCGATCTGGTGTATCACCCGGTTCCGGCATCCCGCGTGAAGCACTCGCGAAATCTGCGTTTCGTCTACCACACGCCGGATGGCGTTCGCGCCTTCACTTACGCCGAGATCCGTGACCTGCCCGATCTTGCTTGAGGACTGGGGTGAGGGGCCGTACTCGTAACAATGAGTTGCATGGCTTCTTTCTTGCAGTGCCGACATGGCGGCCTCGGCCTGAATAAATTTCAGCCGACGCGCCCCTGCGAGAGAGGAGCGGCTCGATGTCGGCTACAGCGGTTTTTCCGGCCAAAGTTATGGGGCTCTACAAGTCGCGATTTGCTCAAGTGGTTGTCGGTTTGTTGCTCGGCATCGGGCTCGGGGTATTGACGCCAGAATTTGCGACCGGTCTGAAATTCTTCAGCGATGCATTCCTGAAGCTGATCACGATGATCGTGGCGCCGATCGTCTTCTGCGTCGTCGTGCACGGCATTGCCGGCGCCGGCAATCTGAAGAAGGTCGGGCGCGTCGGCGTCAAAGCCCTGATTTATTTCGAGGTGATGACGACCGTCGCGTTGATTGTCGGCATTGCCCTCGCCTTTCTGGCCGGGCCGGGGCACGGAATGAATGTCGACACGTCGGCGCTCGACCCCAAGGCGCTGAGCACGCATGCCGGAAACGTCCATATGCTTCAGGGCGGTGGCGTTGGCGGATTTATTCTGAACATCATTCCGACGACGTCGTTTGACGCGCTGGCGCGCAATGACGTGCTGCAGGTCCTGTGCTTCGCTGTGCTTTTCGGCGTCAGCCTCGCGCTGGTGGGTGATGTTGGTGCGCCGGTTACGGCGTTGATCGAAAGGGTCTCGACCGTCCTGTTCAAGATGATGAGCCTGATCGTTAGGCTCGCGCCACTGGGCGTGCTTGGCGCGGTGGCTTACACGGTCGGCCGGTACGGTATCGGTTCGTTGAAACAGCTGATTTCACTGGTCGCGCTCTACTACGCTTCAGTGGCGTTTTTCGTGCTGGTGGTGCTCGGGGCGATCATGAGGCTGGCCGGGCTCAACATTTTCAAGTTCCTGGCGTATCTGCGCGAAGAGCTGACGATCGTGCTCGGCACCGCTTCTTCCGATGCGGTATTGCCTCAGATCATGCATAAGCTCGAGCGGATGGGGGTAGACAAGTCGGTAGTCGGGCTCGTGATCCCGACCGGCTATTCCTTCAACCTCGATGCCTTCTCGATTTATTTGACCCTGGCAGTCGTATTTCTCGCTCAAGCGACGAATACGCCGCTATCGATTGGCGACCTGTTGCTCGTTCTGGCGGTCTCACTCGTTACCTCGAAGGGTGCGCATGGCGTGCCCGGATCGGCCATCGTCATCCTTGCCGCGACTCTCAACGCCGTGCCGAGCATCCCGGCGATCGGCTTGGTGCTAGTTCTTTCGGTTGATTGGTTTATCGGCATGGTCCGGGCGCTGGGCAATTTAATCGGCAACTGCGTCGCCACAGTTGTTGTCGCCGTTTGGGAAAAGGAACTCGATCTGCCTCAGGCTGAACATGTGCTCGACGGCTACGTCATGGTCGAGGCCGAGGCCGCTTGAGGCAAAAATCCCTGCTCAAAATTCGCGCAGTGTTTCGCGCAATGTCGCGCGCGTATAGGCTTGGCGCACGAGGCCGCGGCGCTGCAACGCCGGCACTAGCCCTTCGCATATCTCGTTGATGAATCGGCGGCTGGTCCGCTGGAACGGTGTGCTGATCAGGAAACCGTCGCCGCCGACCTCTTCCATCGCTCCAGCCATTTTGTCGGCCACCTCGTCAGGTGCGCCGATCAGGTCGAGTTCGCTGTCGAAACGCTCGGCGGCGAGTTGCCGTAAGATCTTGCCGCTGCCCCATTGCTGGAACTTGTCAAGAGAACCCTGTTCGCCGTTAGTCGTCAGCCGACAAGGCAACGGTTGGTCGAGATCGAATTGGGAAAAATCGATGTCGGAGGTGGTGCCGCTGGAAGCCAGCGAGGCTTCGACAAAGGCCGGCGCAGTAACCATGCGCCGATGCTTTTCTTTCGCTTCCTCGCTGGTCTCCCCCAGAGTCGGATAGACTAAAAATAATACTTTGATGTCATCGGGGTTGCGGCCGAACTTAACCGCGTGCGTTCGGACGTC